>Ga0182038_10000459_pt1 | contig 20330 bp, 17 predicted proteins | sample sta12Can44000108_FD_125976 | JGI IMG/M metagenome (GOLD analysis project Ga0182038, IMG submission 125976) | Lab enrichment of tropical soil microbial communities from Luquillo Experimental Forest, Puerto Rico - statanox.12C.anox.44.000.108 | ecosystem: Environmental > Terrestrial > Soil >...
CGATCGATAACCCACGGCTATTGAGCCGGCGTGACCGTCCGCGCCTAGCCTTGGACACCTACGGGCACTAACTCCGCCGAACACTCGCAGAGGAGTCGCCACCATGACCACAGTTTCGGCATCTCCCGGCACAGCGACACATCTGGCCGACGGCTTCCACCTCGTGGTGGATGCGCTCAAGGCCAACGACATCGACACCATCTACGGGATCGTCGGCATTCCGATCACCGACCTCGCCCGCGTCGCGCAGGCTTCCGGAATGCGCTACATCGGTTTCCGGCAAGAGACTTCTGCCGGCAATGCCGCTGCGGCCGCCGGATTCCTCACGCAACGCCCCGGTGTTTGCCTGACGACATCGGGGCCCGGATTTCTCAATGGCCTGCCCGCGCTGGCCAACGCCACCACGAACTGCTTCCCGATGATCCAGATTTCGGGCTCGAGCAATCGAGCTCTGGTCGATTTGCAGCGCGGCGATTATCAGGACCTGGATCAGCTCAATGCCGCAAGGCCTTTCGTGAAGGCCGCATACCGGGTCGCCCGGGTCCAGGACATCGGGCGTGGGGTCGTGCGCGCCGTTCGCACCGCAGTTTCCGGGCGGCCGGGCGCCGTCTATCTCGATATCCCGGGTGACGTCCTGGGTCAGGCCATGGAGGCTTCCGCCGCGGCGGGCACCGTCTGGCGGGTGACCGACCCAGCACCCCGGCAGCTGCCGGCGCCGGCGGCGGTCGACCGCGCGCTGGACGTCCTGGCGCGGGCGCGGCGACCGCTGATCGTGCTCGGCAAGGGCGCCGCGTATGCTCAGGCCGACGGTGCGATTCGAAAGTTTGTGGAGGCCACCGGAATTCCATTTCTGCCGATGTCGATGGCCAAAGGGCTACTGCCGGACTCACACCCGCAGTCCGTCGCGGCCGCGCGCTCACTGGCGATCGCGCGCGCCGACACGGTGTTGTTGGTAGGCGCCCGGCTGAACTGGCTACTCGGCCACGGGGATTCGCCGCAATGGTCCGCCGACGCCAAGTTCGTGCAAGTCGACATCGCGGCGTCTGAATTCGACAGCAACCAACCGATAGCGGCGCCGCTGGCCGGTGACATCGGCTCGGTGATGTCGGCGCTGTGTGACGCCGTGACCACACATCCGATTGTCGTGCCCGCGGAATGGATCAACGAGTTGGCCGATCGCAAAGACCGCAACAACGCCAAGATGCGCAAGCGCCTGGATGAAGATCCGCACCCCATGCGATTTTACAACGCGCTCGGCGCCATTCGCTCCGTGCTGCAGGAAAACCCGGGGGTTTATGTTGTCAACGAGGGAGCCAATGCACTGGACCTGGCCCGCAACGTCATCGACATGGAGTTACCACGACACCGGCTGGACACCGGAACCTGGGGCGTGATGGGTATCGGTATGGGCTACGCCATCGCCGCCGCAGTCGAGACCGGTGGTCCCGTGGTCGCGATCGAGGGTGACAGCGCATTTGGCTTCAGCGGCATGGAAGTCGAGACCATCTGCCGCTATCGCCTGCCGGTGACCGTCGTAATCCTCAACAATGGCGGCGTCTACCGCGGCGACGAAGCGTCGGCGGGCACCGATCCGGCGCCGACCGTCCTGAACGCGCGGGCGCATCACGAGCTGATCGCAGAGGCGTTCGGCGGCAAGGGATATCACGTCAGCAGTCCGCCCGAGCTGCGGTCGGCGCTGGCCGAAGCGATCGCCTCGAACGGGCCGGCGATCATCGACTGTGAACTGGATCCGGCGGCCGGGGTGGAAAGCGGCCATCTGGCAAGCCTCAACCCGACCAGCGCGGCCGCTCCGCCGCCGGCCGGGGTCAGCGCCGACGGGTGATACCCAGCAGTTGGGCGTCGAAGAAGTCGTTGAGTGCCAGTTGCCGCGCGCACGCGGTGAGAGCGCGGGCGATCGGTGAGCCCGGCCCGCTTGAGTTGGTGGCCAGCGCGATCTCTGCGTCGAGCGCAGGATCGACCATTTCGACCGCTTGGATTTCTGCGGCCAGCCGCGACGTCCACAGCCAGGTGTGCGGAACGATGCACGCCCAATTCCCGGTGGCGACCTGTGCCAATAGCGAAGCTACGGAGTCGGTTTCAACCTGCGGCGTGACGGTGATGTCGTGGCCGGCGAATGCTTCGTCGATGATCTGACGGTCCCGCATGTCGGCGGTGAGCAACGCCAGCGGCAATTGCGCGGCTTCCGGCCAAGTCATTGTCGATGCACCGGAGGGCAGCATGTCCGCCGACGACAGCAAGACGTAGTGCTCCTCATACAGCGGCACCAGGTTCACGTCGAGACCGTCGTCGGGCGCGGTGTGCACGATGGCGGCGTCCAGGTCGAACTCGCGCAGGCGTCGGTACAGCTCGGAGGCGGCCAGCCGGGAATGGATCTGCACCTTCGCCAACGGATGCTCCGAGCAGAACGCCGAAAGCACCAGCGACGCCGTCGTGGAAGCAGTTGGAACCGCGCCCAGCCGAAGCGTTCCGGTGATACCGGATCGCACGGCGTGCACCTCGGCCTTGAATGCATCGTGTTCGGCAAGGATCCGCTTGGCCCACACCACCAATCGCTCCCCTTCGGGCGTAAGGCCTTCGAAGCTGTGCCCACGATTGATCAGCGTGACGTTCAGCTCTCTTTCGAGCTTGGCGATCGCGGCGGAAAGTGCGGGCTGGGAGACGTAGCACTTCTCGGCCGCCCTGGCGAAGTGGCGCTCCTGGGCGACCGCGACGAAGTACTCCAACTGACGGAAAAGCACCCGCACTCCTCCATGTTCGGGCTCGGCCTTCGGGCACCGATGTCGCTGAGGCTAACGCGCAGCTAGCGCGCCAGCCAATCCAGTGTCTCCGACAACCCCAAGACTTCCACTCCGATGGCACGGCATTCTTCAGCACCCCGGTCGTACAAACCCGAGATCGCGTCTGAGACCAGCACAATCCGGAAGTCCCGTTCGGACGCCTCGTAGATCGACGTACGAGGGCAGTTCGGAAAGTTGCATCCCGCGAAAACCAGTGTATTGCTGCCACTTTCGCGCAAATGCCGGTCAAGGCAGGTGTTGAAGAAGGCGCCCCACCTGGGCTCGTACATGACATGCTCGGCGGCCCCGACTCGTTGGAAGCCACCCGCCAACAGTAATTCGTGGTCCAATTCAACAACATTGGGCAATAGTTCAGCGGCGATCTGCGAACCGGCGCTGCCCGGCACTGCGATTCTCGCGCCCTGCTCTATCGATTGTCGCCGCACCAGCTCGACGTTCGACCCGCCCGGCTGGTACAGCCGGATGACATGCACGATCGGCAGCCGGCGTTCGCGGAACGCTGTCGCCAACTTGGCCATTGCCGGGATCGCCGCGCACGTGCCCGCGACCGGCATCGGAGCACCGTCGTCCGGGAGGTCCAGGAAATCCCGCCGTACATCGATCAGCACGAGTGCGGCCGAACTCGCCAGCGGACGCGTGTAGCGATCGTTTGCCGTCACGTTGCTCCTCCCCGGGCCTGCCCGTGATGGGATCGAACTCAACCGGTGATCGGATCGTTATTGCGGTGAGCGTGAGAAGCTGCCAATGTTTGCTGAAAACCGTAATGGGTAGACAGCCAGTAGAATACCGTTGTGTTGACTGCACCGTCTCGAAGGGTGAACGCCATGCGTCGAGGTGTTCGTTATCTATCCGTTATGGTAGCGATCGCCGGCATGGGCTTGTTGGGAAGCGGCGCCCGCACCGTGGCCGCGGTCCCGGTACCCCAGCCAGTTCCCGGGGTTGCCTCGGTTTTGCCGGCCACTGGCGCCGTGGTGGGCGTGGCGCATCCTGTCGTGGTGACGTTTACCGCGCCGGTCACCGATCGCCTTGCCGCCGAACGGTCCATACGCGTCATGTCGCCGAGCAACATACCGGGACATTTCGAATGGCTCGACAACAAAGTCGTGCAGTGGGTTCCGAACCACTACTGGCCCGCCCACAGCCATGTCTCGGTGGGAGTGCAGGCCCTGACGACCGGGTTTGAGACCGGTGACGAGTTACTTGGTGTTGCCAGCATATCCGAGCACACCTTCACCGTCAGCCGAAACGGAGAGGTGCTGCGCACGATGCCGGCGTCGATGGGGAAGCCCAGCCGCCCGACACCCATCGGAAACTTCACCGCCCTGGAAAAGGACCGGACCGTGATAATGGACTCACGGACCATCGGTATCCCACTGAGTTCACCCGAGGGATACAGGATCACCGCTTCGTACGCGGTCCGGATCACCAATAGCGGCGTCTACGTGCACTCGGCGCCCTGGTCGGTTGACTCGCAGGGCCACGCCAACGTCAGTCACGGGTGCATCAACCTGAGCCCGGACAACGCCGCGTGGTACTTCAACGTGGTGAGCGTCGGCGATCCCGTCCAGGTGGTGGCCTGACGGTCGCCGCCGCGCAGGCGGTGCGGTAAGCCAAAATTGCTGCGGGCAAAGATATTCCGCAGCTGTTCCGGCTAGTTCGGCAACCCGGCCTTGATCGCCTCGGCTTGTTTCCGGCCAATCTCGGTCGCAACGGCTGTATCGATCGGATCGTCGGGTGCGCTGTCGAATTCCAGATTGACCAGCGCCCTGCCCTCGGTGAACAACAGCACCGTCACCGCTTGGGAGTTGTTCGGCGATGTACCGGAAAGTATTGCCCCGTTGGAACCGACATCGATCGGCTGCCACGTACCGCTGACCTTGCCCGCATAATTGGCCCTGGTGTTCGCGGCCCCGGCCGCCGCAACCGCGGGGTTCGCGACGATCAAGATGGTGTCCCCGATTCGGCGACTGTTGTCGGAATTGGCGAAAAGTTGCGCGACGCCGGCCGCGTTGTTGGGATTCAGCACAGGTGCTTGGGGAGCCGTGAAATCTCCGCCGATATCTTCGGGCTGGATCAGCAACGAGCTGTAATCGGTGGGTTGTGCCGGCGCCGGGCCGGTCACAGCGCTCGGGCCGGTCGACGAAGTCGACGAAGTCGACGAGGGTCCGACATACGAACCCGGCCCCGGCACCCAGGGCGACGGGGGTTTGTGGTGGCACGCAGTGATTGCGGTGCCGACCACAACGGTCGCGACCGCCCAGCCGGTGACGGAGGCCCGCACGAGCTCCATCGGCACTCCTACCACCTCAAATCCACGCCCGGTGACGTGCCGAAATACAGCAGTTCGGCCGCGGCGCCTAAAGCTACTAAGAAATTCCGGCGCGAACAAGGGCAGTGCCCGTTCGCGGCCTATGCTGGCGTGCGGCGGGGCGACTTCGTGCGGTGAGGAGAGCGAGATGACGGCTGCGACGGCGCGCGCCGTACGGTTCGACCGTTACGGGGGACGTGACGTGTTGTACGTGGCGGACATCGAGATGCCGTCGCCCGGCCCGGGCGAGGTGGTGGTCGAAGTTCGCGCCGCCGGGATCAACCCCGGCGAGGCCGCCATCCGGACCGGGGCGTTGCACGACATGTTCCCCGCGACCTTCCCGTCCGGTGAGGGCAGCGACCTCGCCGGCGTCGTGACCGCGGTAGGACCCGGGGTCACCGAGTTCTCCGTGGGCGACGAGGTTCTTGGGTTCAGCTTCCGACGGTCCAGCCACGCCACCCACACCGCGGTCCCGGTGAACCAACTGATCCGCAAACCTCCCCAATTGAGTTGGGAGGTAGCCGGTTCGCTCTACGTGGTGGGTGCGACGGCGTACGCCGCCGTCCAGGCGGTCGCGCCCCAGCCGGGTGAGACGGTGGCCGTTTCGGCGGCGGCGGGCGGGGTCGGCAGCCTTGTCGTGCAACTGCTGGTCCTGCGCAAGGCACGGGTGCTTGGCATCGCAGGAACGGGCAACGCCGACTGGCTGCGCGCGCACGGCGTCATCCCGATCGCATATGGCAGCGATTTCCAGGGGCTGGCTGCGCGCCTTCGCGAGGCGGCACCCAACGGAATCGACGCATTCATCGACTTGTTCGGCCCCGACTACGTCCAGCTCGCCATGGACCTCGGGGTGGCACCGCAGCGCGTCGACACCATCATCTCGTTGCAGAAGGCGGGCGAAGTCGGCGCCAAAACCGAGGGCAGCGCCGAGGCTTCGACACCGGAAGTGCTCAGCGAAATAGCCAATCTGGTCGCGACCGGCGCCATCGATTTCGACATCGCCGCCACCTATCCACTGGACCGGGTCGCCGACGCCTACGAGGAGCTTGAGAAGCGGCACACGCACGGCAAAATCGTTCTGCTGCCGAATGGTTCGCCTTAATCACTACCCGCCACGGGCGACTCAGGCAACACCGACCTCAACGATTTTAATGATCACGAACACGACGGCCAGGACCAGATAACCACGCAGGGTTAACAGCCCCGCCCGGCGGATCGGCGACATGGTCGGGCGAGCAATCATGGCCAGGTTGGGGGTCTGCCAGTTCGCCCGGTCCTGCCGGCGAACGGCACGCCGTTCCGCAGGGGTGTCCAGACCACCTCCGAGCTTCCGCGGTGTGGCTTCCGCGTCGCGTAGGTCGCTAGACCGCCGGCTCGCGATGATCACGGCGGCGCCGCCAACGATTCCGACCGCTGCGCCGCCCGCGAGTCCAGCCTCAATGGTGGTCGTCGACAGGCCCGGGAAGAAGGTCGTCGCCGTCAATGCCAGCGATAACAACACCAGAGACCACACGATGGTCCACGCGAGGATGTTCTGCCGCAAGGTATTTACCCACGGACCGAGCACCGCGCTGTCGTTGCAAAGCAAGACGAGGAACACGGTCGCCGACGGCAGCAGAACACCTGCGAGTGCTTGAACGCCTTGGGTCACCAGGCCCAGGATGTGGTCGGGGCTGAATGCGACCGCCGCCGACAACGCAAGGAGTAGCGCGTAGCCCCCGTAGAACAACGGAGCCTCGCTGATTTTCCAATGTAGTGAGTGCCGCCTGCGCATCGCGTCGCCGATGGCATAGGTCGTGGCCAGGCCGATGGCGTTGGCCCCGATCAGCGATGCGTCCAGCAGGATGATCGCGAACAGGACAGCCACTGTGTTGCCGAGGTGCTCAGACAGACTCGATGCGACCGCACCCGCGTCGCTGAAGTTGCCGACGTCATTGGTACCGGCCAATCCGAATGCGGTCACCGCCATCAAAGCCGTCGCCCCGAGCATGACCACGATGATTCCGATGACCAAATCCGCTCGTGCGTAGGGAATCCAGCGTGCCGTGATGCGCTTGTCCACCACGTTGGATTGCTGGAAGAACAACTGCCAGGGCGCCACCGTGGTGCCCACAATCGCGACGACCAACAGCAGCACGGTCGAGTTGAGTCCACCCGGGAATTGCGGCACCAGCCCGCCGGCGGTTTCCTTCACACAGGGATGCGCCAGCAGCACCATCGGGATGATCAACACATTCACCGCGATTAGCAGGAACATCAGCCCCTCCCAGCGGCGAAACGAGCCACCGGCTACCACGGCGAACAACAACACGGCGGCGGCCGGGATCGCGATGATTTTCGGGCACCCCAAGAACCCGAGTGCCAGTGATACGCCGATGAATTCGGTGACGATCGTCAAAGCGTTGAGGATCAGTAGGTCACCGATGCTGAAGGCACCCCAGAACTTGCCGAAGCGCTCGAATATCAAGCGCGCGTGGCCGACCCGGCTGACAGCGCCCAACCGCAGCACCATCTCCTGGTTCACGTACAGCACCGGAATGAGCAGTGCCAGCGTCCACAACAGGCGCATTCCGTAGTTTTGCCCGGCCTGAGCGTAGGTCGCGACGCCGCCGGCATCGTTGTCGCCCACCATCACAATGAGCCCGGGACCGGTGATGACCATCAGCGTCCGCAGGCGCCGCCAGCGACCGCTGAAGGCGTCGCTGCCGTCGCGCCGGATACGGCCGAACGCACCGACTATGTCGCCGGTGTGCGCAGAATCCAACACAGCCTGGCCGGACACAGCGGAGGTGTGGGGACCGCCGCGAAGCTGGGTGGAGATCGAAGTCATGACATTCTCGCTATCTCAACAGGTTCGGGCTCGGATAACAGGACGTGTGGTGTCCACGGACGCTCGCTCGGCGGCGGGCACCCGTATGAGGTGCCTGCCGCCGAGCGTTGAAATGGATCACCGGCGGTTGTCCGCGCTGTCCGACGGATGCCCGCCCAGCGAGGCGGTAATCACCGCGATCGGCATCCGCGAGACATAAAGGTTGGCCCGCTCCTGCGGAGTCAGCCTGCTCCGTGCGTGCAGCTTGTTAGCCAACGGCCGGCCCGCACGCAGCATCGACCGGCCGCGCCCCCTGGTGAGGCCGGAAAGACGGTGTGTAACAACAAAAGCCATGATCTTCTCCTTGCCGGAGGGCCCGGTCGGCTCGTGTCATTCAGAATGCCGCCGCGCAGACAGCACGCAGGCCTAGAGCATTGAACGCGCTAGGTCGACTCTCGCTCGAAAAGCTCAGGCGGCAAAAAGAATGCCGGAACCGGATCGGGACAAGATGGATTTCGGATAGGGACTATCGCCTGGACTGGTCTCGCTCATCTCGCCCTCACCTCCTCACGGCCGGGACTCACGTGTGTGTCGTCACATTCACCTGAACGGAAGAGGTGCGAAATGACCGGCGGCGGAACGCCGATCACACCCCTCTCGCCGGAGCTTCGGCACTGCACGGCGTATCCGGAAACTGCGTCCGGAAGCCACCTGGGCTCAACCCTTGGGTCCGGGAAGAGCTGTCCTGACCCGGGGCGTCTCTCGACGTTCGGGGTCAGTGGCCTGTATCCGTGCAGACGCCTCACCTACCGAGGTGCTTGCTCATCCACCTTGCACCGCCGCCCAGTGCCCGTCAAACTCCTTTACGCAAGCCTTACGTAAGCTCCTCATAACCAAGGCCCGATTTGTGTTTCGCGCCACTTCCGCGCCTACCCTCGAAAGCATGGCCATAACTTTGCAGGACCCCAGGGTCGCGACCGTACTTGACCGGATGTACACCGAATCGAAGAACCAGATGTCGCTGTTGCGGGAAAAACTCGGCGATTTCGACCGGCCGATGAGCGCGCAGGAGCGCGCCGAAGCGATGAGCGAGTTCTACATTCCGGTGACGCCGGGTGCCGGCCGCCTGCTGTACGCGCTGGTGCGGGCGACCCGTCCGACGACGGTGGTCGAATTCGGCATGTCTTTCGGCATCTCCGCCGTCCATCTCGCGTCCGCGGTGCGCGACAACGGCACCGGCCGGGTGGTGACCACCGAGCTCAGCGCGAGCAAGATCGCCGCCGCGAAACAGACATTCGTAGAGACTGGTTTGGATGACTTGATCACCGTTCTCGAGGGAGATGCGCTGTCCACACTTGCCGGCGTCGACGGACCCGTCGAATTCGTCTTGCTCGACGGCTGGAAGGATCTCTACCTGCCGGTCATCCAGCTGCTCGAACCGCATCTGTCGACGGGCGCATTGGTGGTCGCCGACAACGCCAGCGCCGCGGACATCCAGCCCTACCTCGACCGCGTGCGCAATCCCGACAACGGCTACGTGAGCTTCAACTTCCTCGTCCGCGAGAGCGATAGCATGGAAATCAGCTGCCGCACAGGTGGTTAGGGCTACCTGAGGGACTCCTCAAGCCATGGCGTCAGCCATTTCACCCCTTCCGGGGTGAGGTGGACGCCGTCGCTTCGCACCTTGATGCCATCGACCTTGACAGTGTAAACACCGTCGGGGCATAGCTTTTTGTTCAGGTCGAGAATCTGGGCATTCGGGCGCTGCGCAACCGTATTGCGCAACATGGTGTTCCAGAGGTTGACCCGATCCGGTTGGTCCTCCGGAAACAACCGGCCGTCCGGCTTTTCGCCGCCCCTACTGTAGGGCACCGTGGCCACCACCACGCGAACGCCGGTGGAGCCCAGGATGTTCAGTGCTCGCTGCAACTCGCCGTTGAGATACCCGTCGAAGGTCGGATCGCCGATATGGGTCCATTGACCCTCGTTGACGCGGTCCACCGTCTCCCAACGGCCGATGATCAACAGCACGACGTCTGGCTGATCCTGGCCGATCTGCGTCGCCCACCGGATTGGCCAGGTATCGCATTCCGGTCTCTGCTCGAGCGTTTGACCGATGTACCGATACGGTGTCCCGCGGACCAGGCTGCAGCCGATGACCGTGTGGTCGAGGAAAGCGAATCCGGGTGTCGGCGGAAGGTAGTGCATCCAGGTCCACCCGATCGAATCGCCGAACACCGAAACGGTGAACGGCCGGTGGGGATCTCGCGGCCCAACCGGGCCCGGGTGGCTCCCACCCGGTGGTGATGGCGACACCGCGGCGACCGACGAAACTCCGGGCGGCAGGCCGGCCCCACGTAATCCGGGTCCGGTTCCCACTGGAACCACCAGCAACGTCACCGCGGCGGCGCTCGCCACGGTGGCAGCCGCCAACGGCAATATCGGCACCCGCGCCGGCCGCCAGCGCCGGATGGGTTGTTCGATCAGCCACCATGAAACGGCGGCGACGGCCACCGTGGCGGCGCACCGTGCGGCAAACAAAGGCGGTCCGGACCATCCGGTGCGCTCACCGTTGAGCGCCAAAAAGATTGGCCAGTGCCACAGATAGACGCCGTAGGAGATGGTGCCCAGCCACACCAAGGGTTTCAGTGCCAGCAGGCGCGCGATCGCTCCGCGCTGCTCCATTGCCACCGGAGCGACCACGACGACGGACGCGATTGCGACCCCGATCAGCAGGCCGTGGTGAAACTCGGCCGCACTGCCCGTTGCGTAGTGCGTCGCCGCCGCCAGCCCCGCCAGGCCGAGCAGCGGCAGGAAGCGGGCGACCCGCCGGCCCCACCGCGTCCCGATCAGGCACCAGCCGCGGTTCAGCGACGGCCAATCCCGCACCAGCAAGGCCGCCGCCGCGGCGCCGGTCAACAACGCCTCCGCGCGGGTGTCGGTGCCGAAATATATCCGGTCACGCGTGCTGTCAGAGGCAAGGACGATGGCAACGCCGGCGGACGCCAGGGCGCCCACGGTGGCGATGAGGAAGGTGGCAAACCGTACCCCGCCCGCCGTGGCCCGCCTGAAGTAGCGCCTGGCCCGCGCGGCCAGCATCAGGGTGACCGCGACCAACAGGATCGGCCAGACGAAGTAGTACTGTTCCTCCACCCCGAGCGACCAGGTGTGCTGGAGCGGTGACGGCGGCGCGCCTTGGGTGAAATAGTCCGTCTTTTGGGCCACGAACCGCCAATTCGCCACCCAGAAGAACGCAGCGAGCGCGTCGTTGCGTAACCCGGTGAGGGCCTGAGCTGGAAGGAGTTCGCGCGCCGCGCCCACGCTGAGGACCATCAACAGCAATGCGGGCAGCAGCCGTCGCGCCCGCCGAATCCAGAAGCCGGCCAGCTCAATGCGACCGGTGCGTCCCAGCTCGTCCAGCAGCAGCGACGTGATCAGGAAGCCGCTGAGCACGAAGAAGACGTCGACGCCGATGAAGCCACCGCTCACGCCGGGAATGCCACCATGGTCGGCGAGCACCAGTGCGACCGCTATTGCGCGCAGTCCATCCAGCGCGGGAATGCCGCTGCGCCGCTCGGGTTTATCCCAAATCGCCAGCCGCCCCACGCGGCGCACGGGAGCGACCCATCGGGGCCGCCGAGCAGAACGCGCCGGTGCGGGGTATGTCCCGCCCGGCTCAGAGTCCGCCGTTAGCGCGCCCTGACCAGCATGTCGTCCGGCGCCGAAGTTGCTGCCGATACGTCGTTGCCCCTCCTCTTGATCGAAGCAAGCTTAGATGCGAAGAAGCCGGGATCACCGGAAGACACGCGTGCCTATAGCGGTCTGGCTGGCTTCATATCGACAGGGAAAACGAGGTCGGCACATTGGGAGAGCGTGGCGGGTATTTCCGTCAGAGAGGAAACCGGTTACGGATGCCATTGAAGCGCTCCCACATCAAAGCGGTGCGTTCGGCACTGGTGACTCGCGCTGTTTCCGGCGGAAGCGCCTGTGTGAGTTCCGCGTGCTTGGCGAGACGGGTGGACAGAGCCTCAGGCTGACCCGCGAGCATATGGCGGTAGGTGAGGTGTCCGCGTTCGAATCCTTGGGTGTCGATCCAGTTGTGGAAGCCCGGGTCCTGGTGGGCCAGAATCAGTCTGACTTTGCCGTCAGTGTCGACTGATGCGCGGCTCGGGGTGTAGCTCACCGGCCGATAGAGGAAGTCCATGCTGGTGAAGTACGCGCCCATGTTCGTGATCATCCACAAGCCTTCATGGGCATCGAACTCGATGATGAGAGCCTCGTCTGGCCCCAGTTCCCAGTACATGTTGGCGGCGGTCCGGCCACGTTTGTCGTCCGCCTCGGACGCGGCCGGGCGAGGGAATCGATTCGGGTGCTCGCTGTCGACGCCGCCATAGGTGAACGGGAAGTCGGGCCAGTCGGTCATCAGTCCGGTGACGAAATCTCCCGCCCAGCGCATTGCCTCGACCATCGTGTCGGGAGTCGGCAGCGGCTTCGGCGAGGTCATGTCGACGCGCTCGATCCGCATCCGCGCGGGACACTCATCCCAACGGTCGAAGCCTTGGCGGATGAACAGCTTGCGCGACGCCGCGGTGGTCGGCAGCCAGTTCGGCCCGCGCTCGGGACCACCGATGTACAGCTCGAAACTGCCGTCCCGCTCAACGCGGAGTTGGTCGCCGAACAGGTTCACCTCCGGCACATCGCCGAAGGGCTCATGCAGGACGTGCGGACCGTCCGGGCGCGCCCCCTGCACGGTGATATTGAAAAACCTTGCTGTGCCCCGTGTTCCGGCGATGCGGTAGGTCGACTCGCCGTCAATCCAGACCTGTTGGTAGGTGAAATCAGCGCAGTCTCCGCCCAGTTTGCGGGTCGGGTTACAGAAGGCGTGAATCATCGGATAGCGGGTGTCGCGGGTTTCCAGGGCCAGATCGAAGGCCTGCCCCAGGTTCTGGGTGAGAAAGCGAAATCCGTCGGCACGCTGCAAGCCGGAGGTCGCGTTGAAATCCTTGAATGCTTGCTTGCCGGCGGCTTTCAACCGCTCGCAGAACTCGCTCCATGCGCGGTCGAGTGCTGCGTCATCTGCTCCGTCGCCGAAAGCCACCGCGCACCACCCCTTTCTTAGGGTCTCAGCTGCCGAGCCTGTCGAGCATCGCGCTCACCGTCGCGCACGCTCGCTGTGCCGCCGCTAACCTGCCCTCCGCATCGATTCGCGGCCCGAGCAATTCCAGGTCGAAGCCGAACCGATAGCCGTCGGCCAACGCCTGAGCCACGAAGGATTCGATCGGTATCGCGCCGTCACCAGGCACCGCGCGGGCCGGCAGCGCCCGGTCTCCCAGCACGTAATCACTCAACTGGATCAGTTGTGTCCGCGGAAGCGCCAGCCGTAACAGGCCCGCGAGATCGGCTTCGGCCCAGCAGTGAAACAGGTCGATGCAGATGCCAAGTCCTGCCAGCTCGGCGAGGGTGACGGTGTCACGCAGGCTGTGAGCGAGATGAATGTCGGCGTAGAGGCTGGACGCGTTCTCGATGGCCAGGCTGACGCCGGCCTGCTCGGCCTCTTGCACGCACGGCTCGATCGCGCGGCAAAACCGCTCGGCTGCCTGCTCCCAGGTGAGTCCGCCCCGGCCGCCGGTGAGCATGTAGATGCACCGCGCACCCGCGGCGGCGGCGGCATCGATCAGCCGGGACAGGTCCGCGCGTGCGGCGTGGACCGACCGCTCCTCCCCCGACAACCGACCGGCGCCGAACAGGTGGTAGACCGCCTCGACCGCGTAATCCTCGGCTCGAAACAGGCGTACGAAGCTGGGGTCGAGGAGTTGCGCGTCGAGAACGCTCAGGTGTCGCACGCCAAGGGCCGTCCAATTGCTTTGCAGCTCGGCAAGATCCGCACCGAGGAACGTCACATTGTGGACCGACAGACCTTCGTGCGTGAGCATGTCAGTCGCGTTTCTCGATGATGACTCCGAACCGCTCACGGAAGGGCGCGAATTCAGCGTGCAGATCTTCGAGGTTCTCACCAATGTCGGTCAGCAAGCTGGTGGAGTACCGGAACTTGCCGTAGCGGTCGCCGCGGTTGTGGGCCAGGTAATCACGCATCGACGCCTCAGCGTCGGTGGTGAGGGCTCGCCCACAAAAAGCGTAGTACCGACCGACGGTGGCGACCGGGTCCGCAATGAAGTCAGCATAGGGGATGTGCAGGATCCGCGGGTCGTACACCATCGGGTTGGTCATGGTGTTGGCGATGCTGGCTCGGGTCATCTCGAGGTGCTTTTTCGTCTCGACCGCGAGATCGATCGGACCGACGATGCCGTCGAGGATGTCAGCCATCATCATGGTGCGCGACGCCGCGACCTGGACCGGGTCGCGATGCAACCAAAGCAGGTTCGCGTCGGGATAAGTGTCGAAGAACTCCCTGAGACGAGATCCGTGAAACCCCTTCAGAACCCAATACTTTCGCGGCCGGCCGAACTGGAACTGCTGCAGCATCGCCTTGTGCAGACAGTACTGCGCGGCCGAGTCCGTCGGCAGACCGGCCACCAGCGCCTGCATCGGCACCCGCCACCACGCGGTCGGAGTCATTACCCGAAAGTCGAACGCCCACGTGCGCTCATCTTCGGGAAGACCATCACCGAGCATGTCGTTGTACGGGTGGCTGAGTAGCCACTTGGGCATCTTCGCGTTGATCTCGCGCCAGTCGGCATCGGCCCGGGCCCGGCGGGGATCGTCCGGGCGGGTTGTGCCGGGAGGCGGCGACGGGTACATCACCTCCCAGAAGCGCAGCGCACGTGCGTTCGGGTCCACAGCCATCAGCGCGTGCATGAGCGTGGTGCCCGAGCGCGGCTCGCCCGTCACGAACATCGGACGATCGATCACCTCTGCGGCGATCGGATAGCGGTTGCGGTCCTCGATGAACTCCAGCCGCGACGTCAGCAGCGAATGACAGACCCTTTCTGCTTGTTCAATGCCGTTGGCGTCCATGCCGATACCGTTCAAGTGATCGACGGCTAAGGCGAATCGCTCCGGCAGCGTCGCATCGCCATAGTCGTCCAGTCCCGTCTCCGCCTGCGCGCCGGTGAGCATCGCGGACGCATCTAGTCCCGCGGCCATGGCTGACCTCCACACAAAGTCAACAGTGCGTCCTCCGTCTTGCGCACATTGGCTGCCGACGCGGCGCCGAACTCCAGTCCGGCCATCGCGGAGTAATCCAGAATCTTGGGCACGCGGAGTCCGGCGTCCACATACGACTTGATGATTCGGGCAACCTGTTCCGGCGTGCCGTGCGGCACGACCGCGCGAATGGCTTCGGGGTCGACGCGGCCCAGAAAGTCGAGGATCCGTTCCCGAGTCAGTGTCGTCGGGTCGATGTCATGGAATCCGCCCCAGTCATCGCCCATTGGATGCTCAAAGCCGAAGCGGCGCAGGACTTCCGCCGGCACCTGCAGCAGGAACGAAGCCACCAGCGGAGCCCTGACGATCCGGTCGATCGCGTCGTCGTCTTCGCCGATCAGGCACACCTGCACGTAGCACGGTGTGATCGCCATCGGGTCGCGGTCGGCTCGTTCGGCGGACTTTCTTACCGCGCTGAGCATTTCAGCGTAGTGGTCTGGGGTACATGCCCCTGCCGGCCACCAGCCGTCGGCATAGCGCCCGACGATATCGAGCATCCGTGGCCCGCTGGCACCGATCCAGATCGGCGGGAAGCGCCCGTCGTAAGGTTCGGTGTCCAGCCGGGCATGGCGCAGCCGAAAGAACCGGCCCTCGAAGTCCACCGGCCCGTCGCTATCCCAGAGCAGTCGGATGACCTGCAACGCTTCCTCGAACCTGCCGACGGGCCGGGCGAAGTCGAATCCGTACGGCACGATGTTTTCGCTCTCACCGCTGCCCAAGCCGAGGATGAATCGCCCTCGGGACAGATGGTCGATGGTCAGCGCGCTTTGGGCCAGCATCGCGGGGTGACGACGTACCGTGTCCACCACACTGGTGGCCAGCGGCACGGTATCGGTCAGCACTGCCGCAGCCGCGGCGACTGCCAAGCCGTCGAGGTGGCGATGCGGCGACGGCGATGCCGTTGCAAGATCGGTGAATTCGGGCGTCCACAGTGCGTCGGGCCAGAAGCTCACCATGTGATCGGGCAGCCAGATCGAGTGGTATCGACCGGTATCCAGCTCAGCCAGGTTCGACAAGTTAAGCGGGAGCGTAGTTCGCACAAACGCGGCGGGCGAAACATTCACCGCGCGACCCACTCCGATGTCAGGGCGAACTCGGACAAATACTTGGTCGAGCTCCAGCCACCGTCGACGACGATCGTCTGCCCATTGATGAAACTCGCACCCGGCGAGCACAGGAACGCGACCGTGCTCGCGATGTCATCGACAGTGCCCAACCGTTGATGCGGCGTCATCTCGGTGTTGATCTTGCGGAACCGCTCATCTTCCAAGCGCTTCTCGACCATCGGCGTTTCCGTCACACCGGGCGCGACGGCATTACAGCGGATGCCGGATGCACCGTACTGGCAGGCGATATGGGTGGTCAGCGCGGTCAGCCCGCCTTTGGCCGCGGAGTAGGCGCCGCCGCGGAGCCCGCCGATGACGGCGAAAGTCGACGTGATGTTGATGATCGCGGATCCGGGTCCCATGTGCGGCAGCACGTCGCGCGCGAGCCGAAACGGGGCCCGCAGCATCAAACCCAACACGTAGTCCAATGTTTCGTCGTCTGTTTCGTGTAGTGGTTTGGGACTGCCAACTCCGGCATTGTTGATCAGGAAGTCGATGTGACCCCACCGGTCGACAGCGAGGTCGACGATGCGTCGCGGCGCATCGTCACGAGTCAGGTCGACGGCCAGAGTTGCGACCCGCGCAGCGTCGCCGACGGACTTTTCCAGCTCGGCGAGTCTGTCTTCGTCGCGGCCCGTGCCGAGGATGGCCATACCCATCTCGGCGAGTCTTTCTGCGCATCCCAAACCAATGCCGCTGGTTGCGCCCGTGACGATTGCGACCTGCATCTCACCCTTCCATCTTTGTAAGTACCGCTCGGATCTGATGTTTGAGGATCTTGCCCGCGTCGTTCTTGGGCAGCGCATCCCAGATGACCACCTGTTCTGGGGCCTTGAATCTTGCGACGCCCTTGCTCTGCAGGAGCGCGAGCAGGCTCGCGACATCCGGCATTGACTTACCTGGCTCGCGTATGGGCACGATCACCGCACACGCCCGTTCTCCGGTTCGGTCGTCGGGCAACCCGACGACCGCGATCTCGGCGATGCCCGGGTGGTCGGCGAGCAGGTCCTCGACTTCTGTGGCCGAGATGTTCTCGCCGTTGCGGATGATCACGTCCTTGGCGCGGCCGGTCACGACGAGGTATTGGTCCTGAAGGTATTGGACCCAGCGCCCGAGATCTCCAGTGCGGAAAAACCCTGCGGCATTGAATGAGTCGGCGTCGTCTTCGGGATGTCGGTATCCCAGCAGCATCTGCGGGCCGCGAACGCAGATTTCGCCGTCACCGGCCGGCGCGGCCTCATGGGGGACGAGTTTGATCTCGGCGATGCCGGCCCGTCCGTCGGTGTCGGCGGCTCGGGGGGCTTCATCTCGCCGGGGTGCGCCGACGGTCGCGACGGGCACTTCCGTGCAGCCGTACACGCGGGTCACCACTGCCTGGTGGAGATATTCGGTAGCGCGGCGGATCAACGACGGTGAGACCGAGGCACCGCCGCAAATGAAAATCTTCAAGTCGGGCAGGCGGGTGCCGGCGCGTTCGGCGGCGGACAACATTTGCTGCAGAAACGGTGTCGCCCCTGCCATGTGGGTGCACCGTTCACTGTTCATCAGCGCCACCGCCATCGACGGATCCCACCGGTCCATGAGTACCGCGGTCGTGCCCAGTAGTAGCGGGGATTCGAACGCGTATATCGAGCCGCCGATGTGAGCGATGGGCGACGGAACCAGGAAGGTGTCGCCTGGCTCGACGTTCCACTGGTCGCGGATCTGGCAGATCAGCGCGTGCATCGAATTATGGCTGTGCAGGACACCTTTCGGACGGCCCGTAGTGCCTGACGTGTAAAGGACCATCCGTACGCCGTCGGGATCCAGGACAGGTAGCCTCGCGGTATCCGGCGCAGGCCCCAACAGCGCCGGATACGTCGTGTGCGCCCCTGATTCGCCGCGCAGCACGACCACTTGGGGGGCCCGGCTCATCGCGCCGGTCACGCGTTCGAGCATCGCTGCGTAATCATGGCCGCCGAACTGGTGCGGAACGAAGATCATCGCGGTTTCGACGTCTTCCAGGATGAAGCGCAGGTCGTGGTCGCGCAGCGACGGCAGGATCGGGTTCACCACCATCCCTGCCAGCGTCGCGGCCAGGTAGATGACGGCGGCCTCGTGCCAGTTCGGCAACATGAACGACACCGTGCTGCCGATCGGCATGCGCTCCAGCAGGGCGTTCGCCAACGCGGTGGCCTGGTTGTAGAGCGTGGCACCGTTCAGCCGAATGTCCCTATCCACCAGCACCGTTCGCTGCGGCGCGATTTCGGCGGCCGCGCGCAGGGAATCGGCCAACGTGGTGTGCACCCACAGCCCGCGCCGGTACGCCTGCGCTGCGCGCATCGTGTCGAGGCGGGCTGCCGCGATCACCTCAGCCGGCCTGACCGTTCACGCGGCGCATCGTCATCGCGTAGCGGAAATTCGACGACAGATGGGTATTGATCGTCACCTGCGCCATCTCGCCATCGGAGGTCTTGTAGCTGCGCCGCATCTGCAGCGCTGCCGTCCCCGCCGCAACGCCGAGGCCGTCGGCCAGCTCCGGAGAAAGCAGGACCGCGGCGATTTCTTGGTGCAACTCGGAGATGCTCACACCGAACAGGTCCTCGATCAGCGGAAAAATCGGGCCGGTGTGACGCTGCAGCAACCTGCCCACCGCGGCGAAAGTGCGGCTTATGTAGTACTCCGTTCGGCAGAGGGGCACCGCCGCGCCGTCGGCTTGCCGGTACCCGCGCACCGACAGCCACTGGCTGCCGGCCTCCAGTCCGGTCCGGACGGCGAGGTCGTCGTCAATCGTGACCATCTCGTTGGATTCGATGTTCAGCTGCGCGCCCGCCGCGAAGGCGAGCAGGTCGTCGATCGACATCGCGTCCTGTGCATAGGAACTGGACGCCGGCCGGGGAACCACACGGGTGCCCGCTCGCGGTCGCGACGCAACGAGGTTATCCTCCCGCAGTCGGCGTAGGGCTTCGCGGACGGTGTAGCGGCTGACCGCGAATCGCTCACACAGTTGGTGCTCGGTCGGAAGCTGCGAGCCCACCGGATAGACCCCGTCGACGATCTCCTTACGCAGTGTGCGCGCAATCTGTAGGTAGCGGTGCTCGCTGGAGATGGCTTGGGACATTAGCTTTCCACACGGCTTTCCAAGCGGCTTTTACGTGACCGGCGCAGTGCCAATACGCTGCCGTCGCCGTCGGCAGAGATGTAGAGCGTCCCGTCGGCCGCTGCGGCGATGCCGGCGAAGGGACCCTGTGGCCCCGAAAACGGCGGCATTCCTTTCAGCGGCTTGGCCACCACACCCGGCGGCGGGCCGACCGGTAACCCCGAAGCGATGGTGTGCCGAGCGTTGGTATTCAGGTCGAACGCGATCAACTCCTTGGCGCCCGCATCGACGACAAAGAGCACACCGTTGCAGATCGAAATGCCTTGCGGGCGCTGCAGGTCGGCCAAGACCGTGTCGATCCTCGACCCGTTCAGCCTGACCACCCGTCCGGCGCCGGCCTCTGCCACCAGGCACGCCCCGTCCGCGTCGATCTCAACGCCGACCGGCTCACGCAGGCCGCCGGCCAGCACCTCTTCACCACGCGAGACACCACCCGACCGCAACGAAAGCACCCGTCCCGTGCCCAATTCGGCAAAGACCACGCCGTTGGGGCTGACCGCGACCCCGTAGAGCTGGTCGAAACCGTCTGCCAGCAAATCGCTTTCGCTCGTCGCCGGGCGGTAGCGGCTGACCTGTCCACCCGACGTCGTCACCACGAACTCACCGGGTGCACTCGACGCAACGCCGCGCAGGAACCCGGGATACCCCGGACTGAACAACATCCCCACGGTCTGCAAAGACCCGTCCGGCAGGGCCATATAGAAATACGTGCCATCGGCGATGTAGAGCCGACCGTCGAGACCCACGGTCAGATCCAGCGGCCAGTTCAGCCCACCGGGCAATACTGTTCGCGTCTCGCCGTTCGGTGCTATCTCGGTAATCTCGCCCGTGAAGTTGGATACCAGCACCCGGTCGCCGACGAAGGTGCAGTTGTCCAGCCCCGGACTCAGCTGGGCCAGCAGTCGCTGTTCGCCGCTACGAGGATCGACGCGCAGCACCTGACCGCTCGCCACCTGGGTCGAGACGAGGTAGCCCTGCGGGTCGA
>Ga0182038_10000460_pt1 | contig 20313 bp, 17 predicted proteins | sample sta12Can44000108_FD_125976 | JGI IMG/M metagenome (GOLD analysis project Ga0182038, IMG submission 125976) | Lab enrichment of tropical soil microbial communities from Luquillo Experimental Forest, Puerto Rico - statanox.12C.anox.44.000.108 | ecosystem: Environmental > Terrestrial > Soil >...
CTGCTCGCCGGTCCGCTCAAAGTTATCGTTGAACAGGCGATTGATCTGGTCCTGCAGGGCGGTAACGCCTCGAAAGGGTTCCCATCGGGCTATAGTTCTCATGGTTGTAAGCACCTCCATTGGGGATTGCAAACGAATAATAAAATATGAGTGTTCTATTGTCAAGTACAATTCCACGTCGACGAAGCGTCTAACTAAACTATGTAGAATGAATGTGATAGCTTAAACAAAAAGTTGCTTAGGCCGCGAATCTCCTGATGTGTTTTGAGTTTGCGCACAAGGCTGTCTTGGCGTGGCTAAAGGGTTTGTTTCGTTGGTCGAAGATGCGTTCCTGCTAGACTACGGCTGTTCATGCGCCTGGAGAATCTGGATTACCACCTGCCCCGCGAACAAATCGCGCAGCGGCCCCTGGACCGCCGCGAGGCATCGCGCTTGCTGCTCTTCGAGCGTGCCTCGGGAAGGTTTGAAGACCGGTGGTTTACAGAATTGCCCGATCTCCTCGGGGGCAACGAGCTGCTGGTCCTAAACAATGCGCGGGTGATTCCCGCGCGGCTTTTTGGGCGCAGAGCCGGGGTGCGCTCCGAGAAGCCTTCGCGATCGACGCGGGCGCAGCACTTGACCGGAAAGGTGGAGGTCCTGCTGACGCACCAGGTCGACCAGGGCGCTTGGCAAGCCTTGGTGCGGCCGGGGCGCAAAATGCGCTTAAGGGAGCGCGTTCTCTTTGGCCGGGGAGAGCTCGAAGCCGAGATAACGGCGCGCGGGGATTTTGGTCTGCGCACCCTGCGGTTCGTTTCCCATGACTCGCGCACCGTGAATGAGCATTTGGAGCGGCTGGGACACGTTCCGCTGCCACCATACATTGAACGAGCGGACGAAACCGCGGACCGTGAGCGTTACCAAACCGTATTTGCCAAGCGGCCCGGTGCAATTGCCGCTCCCACCGCCGGCCTGCACTTTTCGGAGGAGATATTCAAACGAATCCGCGAGCGGGGTGTGGAGCTGTGCGAGCTAACCCTCGACGTAGGGCTCGGGACGTTTCAGCCGGTGCACGGCGAAACTCTGGAAAGCCACGTGATGCATTCCGAAACGTACGAGATTCCCCGCGAAACGGCCGAGCGCATCGATCGAGCGCGCACCGCAGGGCGGACGGTTTTGGCTATTGGTACAACGGTGGTGCGAGCCCTCGAAGACGCAGCCCTGCGCGCGGCGGAAGTGGGATGCTCCAATACGGTTCTCTCCGGCAAAGCGGAGGCGCAATTGTTCATCACTCCGGGATTTCATTTTCGCGCCGTGCATGCGCTGCTCACGAACTTTCACTTGCCGCGCTCGACGTTGCTGGCGCTGGTCTGCGCTTTTGCCGGGCGAGAAAATGTGCTGGCCGCTTACCACCATGCGGTGGAAGCCGGCTACCGTTTCTACAGCTATGGGGATTGCATGCTGATTGCTTGAAACAAGAAGCCAACGCTAAAGAGACTGGGGCGATTTGCGAAAGACCAATAGCGCACTTCTCGGTGCAAAGCACGAATATGATGAGCGGAGGTCGCCGATCTGTCGGACAAGCAGGGAGGGTGCGGCGGGTGCAACCCCCCTCTCGTCCCGAAGAAAACAAGCACCAAGCGGCTGCGCTTACTCGCCAAAAACAAAGACGCGGGACTGGCCGGAGAAGCGCACTTCCTTGACCTGGCCGTTTTCGCTGATCAGCAGGGAGTCATAGCCCGACTTGGCGCTTCGGTCTTCCCAGCGGCCTTCGGATTCGGCAACGACTTTGCCGCCTTTTTCCACGGTGGCTTTGTTGCCGTCGATCAGCAGGCGATATTCGCCGGCCTGCAACTCGGCCTTACCGAGCTTGGCGGCTTGCGCCAGGTTGATGTTCTTGGAAAAGGGCTTGGCGAGGAGGGGCACTGCCAGCACGAGGGCAGCAAGCAAAGCGAAAGAACGGAAAATGGAGCTGTTTTTCATGCGTGTCAACTTCCTTTCGGAGAGGATCGAGTCAGCCGCAGTAGGGCGCGGGACGGGCGAGATGGAGTTGACACGCACACGGCGGACGAGTAGTCTCGCCGGTGAAGACACGTCTTCTTCCTGGACTAACGGCCGGAAAAGCTGCGTGTCACAACCCCGCGGCTGCCACCGCGGGGTTTCTCTTAAAGTCGCCTTGAACAGCGCTCTCTGGCGGCTGCCCCCATATAGACGAAGTCGCGCCGTGGAATGTTTCGCCGGAGCATGATAAAAATTTGGTGAGACGACAAAAATTGTCGCGGTGCTCTCTTGATTTGTCCTTGAGCGCCATTGCGTTCCTCCTTGCGAAGGGTAAATCTTTCCTAAAGAGGACGAACGCGCACGGGGCCTTGCGACGCAGCGCATGTCGCTTGGTATCCGAGACAACGCTTGCGCTGGTGCATCGCCTCGATTGTTCATCTATACTCTAGGTCATTTTTTTCAGGGGCCACGAATGCGCATTCTCATTCTCAGCGATTTGCACTCCAATGGGAGTGCCCTGGACGCCGTCCTCGATGCCGCCAAGGGTCGCTGGGATTTGTCCGTTTGCCTGGGTGATGTGGTTGGCTACGGCCCGGATCCCAATTATGTAACCGCTCAGTTACGAGAACTTGGCACGAAGACGATTCGAGGAAATCACGACAAAGCAGTGACGGGTCTGATGGCCACGGAAGACTTCAATCCCATCGCGAAAGCTGCCGTCGACTGGACACGGGCGGAACTGAAGCCGGAAAACATGGCGTGGCTTTCGGCTTTGCCAAAGGGGCCGCTCGAGACCGACGGCATCGTGCTGGTTCACGGGGCTCTTCTGGATGAGGATGAATATGTGTTCACGCCGGAACAGGCTCTCGATGGACTACTCGATTCCAATGCCATAGTTACTTTTTTCGGCCACACGCATCACCAGGGCGGCTTTTCCTATCAGGAGGCGCGCCTGGAAGTGTTGCAGATCCGGCCGCGGCTGTCGGAGTCTTTTGCCGCGCTGCAGATCGAGCCGACGCGCCGCTATCTATTGAATCCCGGTTCAATCGGACAGCCGCGCGATGGCGATCCGCGGGCGGCTTTTGCAATTGCAGATTTGGCGCACAACGTGGTCGAATTTTGGCGCGTTCCGTACGACATTACGGCGGTGCAGAAGCGCATGCGCTTCTGCCACCTGCCGGAGGCTTTGATTCAGCGATTGGTCGTTGGACGATAGGCCTGGTGATGACCGCCCAACCACGCCACCAATCAGAAAAAGTTCCTAGTCTCTTGCCTCGTGGAGTGATTGACGCCAGCACTTCGTAGCCGGTAAAGCGAGCACATTGACCTGCCGCTTCAGGCGCTGCGCAAAAACATTCGGAACGCGGACCGATTAGGTTAGGGGTTTTCCCGGGTGTCGAACTACAGCATCTTCCTCCCTGGTGTATCTCGTCTCGCCGGCATTGTGCTTTGATCCTGATCTTCTTGTAAAGATCTCGCCCTCGAGCGCGAAGTCGCGTGTACGGGCTTGGCGGAGGGCTCGAGGCGTGGGCTGCGAGTGGCCCCATTTGGGTCGGCACTCAGGTTCGCTTCAATCCGTATGGGGAAGATCCCAGAAAACCAATGTCGCGGGAAGAATTTACCCGTAAAAGGAGAGAAGCGGTTAGGGGCAAGCCCTAACCGCTTCCCGGGGTGTGTCCTCGAAGTGGTTTTGAATACTTAGATGTACGGGAATGAAAAAGGTTTCCTTGGATTTGAAAATAATTTTCGACAAAATCGATTTAGTAAGGGCAAATCTCAATAAAAGAGGTACTTACGCCAACGGTCGTCGCGGTGTCCGATCAGCCTCATCAGTTGACGGGAAGTGTGCAATGTGAAGGGCCGGGGCTTACGGGCCAGCTTCAGCCCGGCTTCTTCCGGGGTGCGGTCGCCTTTGGTGTTATTGCACTGGTAGCAGCAGGCCACCAGGTTTTCCCAGGAGGAACGGCCGCCGCGGGAACGAGGCAGGACATGGTCGAGCGTCAGTTCCGAGCTGGGGAACACCAGCCCGCAGAACTGACACGTATTCCGGTCGCGCAGCAGAATGTTCTTGCGCGAAAGCGCGCGGCTCTGCTGCGGAATGTGCCGGTAAGCGAGCAGGCGGATGACCGATGGGACCTGGTGCGAATGGGCCGCGGAATGCACCTCGGCATTGTGCAGCTCTTCAGCCTGCGCTACCCCCTTCAACATCAAAACCATGGCGCGCCGTACTGCGGTGACGTTGATGGGCTCGTAGGTAGCATTCAAAACGAGCACAGGTTCCTGCATCAAGGATGCGCGACGGGAAATCGAGTTGTGGATTCTACTACCAGCAGGGCCTTCGGAACCGAGCGCAGTATCGCGAGCCGCTTCGGGGGTATGAGCCCCCCGGGAATCGGCCGCGATGTGCCGGTTGGGTCCCATTGAGCTTGCCTCGCCTATTCTACCATTCCACGGGGCTAGGGAGTGGATTTCTTGCGGCCGTGGCCACGGCAAGCCCGATTACGGACTTGCAAAGCGGCCTCGCGCAACGTTTGTGCGCAGGCCTCCAAGGCCGCGTCAATACATCCTCTAGCAGTAGGACGCGAAGATTGTAAGCTTGGCTGCCCGGGGAGGTCCTGTAGGTGCGGCAAAAGCACGCACCGGTAGGCGGGCTTGTCGTTTTGATTGGGTACGCCTACAGCAGGCCTTGCTCCAATTTTTCCTGGCAGGCGATACAGTGCTTGGCCCACGGCACCGCCTCCAACCGCTTTTGCTGCATCTCCTCTTGGCAGTTGGCGCAAACGCCGTATGCATCTTGCTGGATGCGCTTTAGAGCGGCATCAATCAGGTTCAAGAGCGAGCGGTCGGTACTGGTCATACCGAAGAGAAATTCCTTGGTGTAGGAGTTGGCCGCTTTGTCTGCCAGGTCGACGGTGGGATCTTCGTCCGCTGTCCGTCCTTCTTCCTGGGTGCGGGCGATGGTCTTCATCAGTTCTTCGCGCCGCGCCAGCAATTTCTTCTTGTAATAATCGAGTCGTTTCTTGTCCATATAAGTCCCGCCCCCTGCGTCCTATTTGGGGCCACCTAAAAACTCCGTAGTGTAGACCGGGTCCACAGTGAAGTCAAGGCAAAGCAAATGGCCGTGTGCCTAATTTGGCATCGATTACAAGATGCGGGCGGATTTTACAGTGCAGTAGAAATTTCTGGTGGAGACCCGCAGCCGCCACTGATGGCTGGCACAATCAAGATATCCGATCCGGGGGGAACCGGACTCCGGAGGCCTCCGGTATAGCGAACATCTTCGTCTCCCACGAAAATGCTTATGTGCTCGCGCATTTCTCCTTGTTCGGTTGTGAGGCGATCCCGGAGACCGGGGTATCGCCTCCACAGTGCAGCCAAGGCCTCTGCCAAAGTGACCGGCGATTGCTCGACCGTGACTCTGCTGCACCCTCCGCTGAATTCGCGCAATGGCCCGGGAATATGAAAGGTCACAGGCACGATTATCTTCTTTTTCTCCGCGAGTGGCTTGACGTTTGAGCGTTTTTTCGAGAGGAAGACGGAGGCGGTGTAACGGGCTGGGTCGGGCCAGCAGCCGCCGCCCCATCCTCGATCAATGCGCTCCGCACACAGACAATTGCCGGCAGTCCATCGAGGATTTTGTTCCAAGTTCTTCCCTCGTCGCACGAGCCGAAAAGTTGCCCGCTTCTTGTGCCGAAGAATACTCCCGCCGGATCGAGCGAATCTACCGTCATGGCGTCACGCAAGACCGTTTCGTAAGCCTGTTTTTGCGGCAAACCTCTTGCGAGAGACTCCCACGAGGCACCACCACTGCGTGTGCGATAAACCCGCAACCGGCCATCGCACGCGCAGCGAAACTGGTCGGACTCGACGGGCACGATATAGACGCAATCCGGGTTCCTGGGGTGCATGGCCATGGCAAAGCCAAAATCTGAAGGCACTCCGTTGGCGATGTCCGTCCAGTTTTCGCAGGAATCGTCCGAGCGATACAAGCCCCAATGGTTTTGCAGGAACAACCGTTCCGGACGCGCGGGGTGCATCACGATTTTGTGAACACATTGCCCGAACTCGGGGTACTTGCCAGGCATGAACGTGACCCGGATTCCCCTGTTCTGGGCCGTCCACGTACGTCCAGCATCGTTGGTGCGATAAACGCCGCCGGCGGAGATCGCCACGTACATGCGCTGCCTGTCGACCGGGTCGGGCACGATCGTGTGTAGCGCCAATCCGCCGTTGCCAGGCACCCAACGCGGCCGATGCGGATGATCGAATAGGCCGCGCACCAACGACCATGTCTCCCCACCGTCACGGGTTTCGAAAAGCGCCGCCGGATCCACGCCGCAATAAAGGACGTCCGGCTCATCCGTCCGGCCGAGCGAGATCTGCCAGATGTTCTTCAAGGAAACACCGGTGTCGGCAGGAAATCGGATACTGGCCTCCTGCGGATTCGTCCAGCTCTTGCCAAAGTCCTCGCTCGAGCGCAGCAGAGTGCCCCAAAAACTCTGCGTCGATGCCCAGATGCGGTGCTGCCCACCCCGGCCGTCATAAACCATCGTGTAAACCGCTTGACCGTGGAAATAAGGACCACCCACTTCCCAGCGGGCGCGATTGGTGTTGGAGCGAAGGATAAAAGCTCCTTTCGTTGTTCCCACCAGCAAAAGAAAATCTCCTTTGCGGACGCGCGCGTGGCGCACACTGTGCAAGACCGTGGTTCGAGGTTCGCTGCGATCGGCGCTGGGCGCCGGTGCGAAAACGGCCGCGGATTGGATGGCCTCAAGCGCCGCCAGAACTTCTCCGGCGCGCTGGTAACGCTGCATCGGTTCTTTGGACAGGCAGCGCTGGATAATGGCCCAAAGGCCCGGCGGGACAGGAGGACCGAGCGGTTTGGGCAGTTCGCGCATTATCGCAGCGCTTAATTCAAAGCCGGTGCGCCCTTCAAACGGCCGGCGGCCGGAAGCAGCTTCATAGAGCACAACTCCCAACGCCCACAGATCCGAACGATAGTCGGAGCCTTCTCCGCGGAGGACTTCCGGCGACATATAAGCCAAAGTCCCGCTGAGCGCCGAGCCGTCCTCGATCGTTTCCTGAGTGCGAGTAGGACCCTCGAATAGACTCTCTCCCACTCGTTTTGCCAAACCGAAATCGAGGACTTTTACCAGCCCGTCTGAGGTGACCACGATGTTCGCGGTCTTCAGATCTCGGTGGACGATGCCTCGGTCATGAGCGCGGACAAGCGCGCTCGCGATCTGCGCGCCGTAGCGGATGACTAATTCCGGGGGCAATCCGCTATCTCGGCACATCTGGTTGAGGGACTTGCCGTCCACGAGTTCCATGACAATGTAGAGTTCGCCTTCGGTTTCGCCAACGTCGTGGATCGTGCAAATGTTGGGATGAGCGAGGGAGGAAGAAGCCCGCGCTTCTTGGAGTAGATTCTGGCTTCCTGCGGAATCCAGCTGAGGATCCTTCTTGACAACTTTTACGGCCACATCGCGCTGCAACACCTCGTCGTAGGCGCGATAAACGACGCCCATGCCACCCTCGCCAATCTTCGCCTGGACACGACAATGGCCTAGAACCTGACCAATCACCGTTGACTCCCCTCAGTTTCGCACCTCATGCTAGGCTCCGCGCCAGAGATCCGTCAACGGTTGAAGCCGGCCGGCGCCGACCGCTCCTCCGGAAAGAGTGCGCTTGAAACACCGCATGACTACCAGACCCAGAACATTCGCAGCGGTTAGCTCGGCGGCCGAAGACATGTGGCGCCCGTTGGCGAATCCCAAGCGACTGCACCGTCAGCAGGGCCGCGGAACAGACTTCTTGCAAACGACAGGCTGGCCTTGAAGAACTCCACCGCAACAACAATAGCGAATTGGCTCTATGTATCGTAATGAAACTAAAATGTTTAGACAAAATATAGCACAATACACTTGCATTCACTCAGCACAAGAAACTTGTATTTAACGAGCACAATATACTTGTATTAATACAGCTGAATTCACTTGCAGCGACGCTGCATTATAAACTTGGATTCACTCGTCACAATAAACTTGCAATGATCCGCGAAGATGGGGGCATCACCTCGCCGCTTTCTCAATTTTGATTAGCCTGATGTGGTGGTTCATGGCGGAAAAAGTCTGTGGGCTCGAATTGTTTCCAAGCTAACCAGGCGACCATGGTTCGGGCGTGGGGAGCCGGGGCGAGGCGCCTCCTTCGTCCGAGAGGTAGTTGACGTACGAGCCAGCCACCGAGTGAGACTCTATCCCTGCCAAATGCTGCCGTGTCCACTGGATGTCTTTTCATGCCTTTTCCCAATTCGACCGGACGACCAAGCTCTGGGGCTTTACACAGGTGCTCTCCAGAAAGCGCCATTGTGTGCTTTGACAGCGCGCCCCTGCGCGGCGGTTATGTGACGCTCAAACTCTGATGTCCCTGCGGGATATGGAAGTCAGCAGTCGGGAGTCAGAATGGCAGACCACCGCCGCCTGACCACAGAACGAGAACAAAATTCTCGTTGGGGCCCCGATAACGGTCTAAGTTGCTCGTTGTGGACGAAAACGGAAAAACACTTGGCCGGTGGAGTGCTTTCGTTGACTTGCATGGCGGGCGTGCCTAAGATTGCGCGCGAGAATACGCGCCCCCGAGGTTGCCCAAGACAAAGTGCACGACAGTGACCACTGGCTTGCCGAGATGCCGAAATTTTTGCCGCCAAGGAAGCAAATCATGGACTGGAACAAAGCAATCGCGTATGGACAACTGGTGAACGCGGCGTATGACGTCGTTGCGGGGGAAGCACCGGCCACGGGGGGCTACGAAGTGGTGGCGACGATTTATGCGAACGACTTGGCAACGGATGCCAGCCGCCAGCGCGGCCAACCAGTTGCAACCGTCGCCATTGGCTTGATCCTGCAAGCGCAAGCGAGTGGCGACGTGGTGATCGCCATCCGGGGGACCGAAGGCATCAAGGAATGGGTGCAGGACGCGAAATTTCTCATGAGGCAATTCACTCCGGTCGCTGGAGCGGGAGAGACGGAAGACGGCTTTACCGATGTGTACCGTTCGATGAAAGTTGGAGAAGGCGCTGAAGCGGCCACTGTCGTGAAATGGCTGGGCGAGCACCAGTGGAGGCGACCCACGACTTCGCTGACAATTTGCGGACACAGCCTGGGCGGCGCCCTTGCGACGCTGCTTGCGCTGGACGTTGCGGCAAACGCGGAAGTTGCGTTTCAGAATCCGATTGTGTACACCTACGCGAGCCCGCGGACGGGAGACGAGCAGTTCATCGCGAAGTACAACCAATTGGTGGCGACGACGAACCGTCTTGTGGACAACGCGGACCTCGTGCCGCAACTGCCGAGCGATCCGCCTTACAAGCACGTTGGTGAGGCCATCGAAATGGATTCGTTCACGTTGATTCCCCCGCGCATCCGGCTTCAGCCAAACCCCGTGTGCTGGCACATTATGTCCAGCTATCTGTACCTGATGTCCCTGGAGTTGGGCGGCCCACCGATACCGCCAAAGCCCGAATGCACTCCAGGAGATGTCGTGCCTGGCTTGCTGGAGCAACTGAAAGAAAAGCTTCGCAGCACAGACAAACTGGCGGACGAATTCACCACTCACCCTCTAAGAAAGATGGGCGGTAACTGAGCATAGCGCGAAAGCGCTGCGAGGTTGGACCGCGTGCTTCAGCATTGTTGGCATTATCGGCGTTGGCATTATCGGCGTTGACACTTCCAGGTTTGGCGGCTAAGGTGTTGCAGTGAACTTCTTCGGCTCTTCCACTCAGCCTGCGGGCCTCAACTAGGATTCCCAATCCGCGAGTCCAGCTCTAGGAATCCGGCGAAAAAGCTTTACCCCCAAAGGAGGCTTTATGAAGCGCCTTATCGTCCGGACTGCGGTTATCGTATTTTTGCTGGCCACGAAGTCCTACGCACAATCGGGAGCGGCGATTCCGCAGGCTGATGCTGGTCGCGGCTCGCAAGTCAGTTGCGTCATCTTGAAGCGAATCGGACGCGTCGGCCGAGTTACGAGCCAGTTATACTCCTTCGGCATCCGCGGAAAGCAGTTTCGATATATCGAAGGCAAGCTGCCTGAGGGATTCTCTTTGCATGACAAAATGACCGATCACGACGTCGGCAATTTGCAGACCCATGGCGCCGAGGTGATTGTCCTGGAGTCCCATTACACATCCGAGGATTTGAAAGAAGCCCGAGCAGACTGCCGGGGCGAAGCAGGCAAAACGCCAAATCAGGCTCAGACGAAAGCGTCAAGCGGACAAGCGTCAGCTATGCAAGCACAGGCCACGATATCCAGTACTCCTGCAGCGCCACTGAAGGCCGATGATTCTGTGTCCTCCAGGGATACGACAGAGGCCGCTTTGGTCGACGTTTCCTCAACTCCAACCGGAGCAGACGTCGACGTCGATGGAAGGCTTTTCGGCAGGACGCCTTCAACGATTATCCTAAGCCCAAGCAGTCACGAGATCGCCATCAAGAAGAGTGGATTTATTGTGTGGCGCAAAAAGTTTAACCTCTCCAGCGGGCATATCAATGTCAAAGTGGAGCTTGTGCCCAAGCGAAAATAGGAGACAGTTGTTTAGTCTGCCGCCCTCCACCTCCGGCCCCTGCGGACGCACAGCCTGGCTACTCCCGTGTGCATCATCACTTCCGAGTAAGGCAGACGTAACTCACGAAAAAATCCACGGGATCGGCTTCGAAGCTGGCTCTGAACTGTAACTATTGACAGTTATCTCAGGCCGCGACTTCTATGAGAATGTTTAGCCTCAGCCTCAAAGCCTCAAAACATCGTTGCGCATTTCAAATGAAGTGAATCCAGCCCGTACCATCACTCCGTGTGAATGAGTGGTTGAGGAATGCGATGAACTCCAAACAAGGAGCGTTGTGGGCCTTCAAATTTCAACTCGGAAATTCCGCGATATCACCATATTGGACCTTCAGGGAAGGTCAACCATCAATGGAGGTGAGAGCGAGTTGCTGGACAGCCAACTACAAACATTGATCGCCAGCGGTGTGCGCAAGTTGCTGTTGAACCTGACAAATCTGACCCAGGTTGACAGTACTGGCGTCAGCATCATCGTCAAAACGTTCGTTTCTCTTAGAGACCAGGGAGGAGCCCTGAAATTGCTCTGTCCTTGTGGCCGCGTGTTGGAGGTATTGACGATGCTTCGGCTGCTGGAAACTATCCCTTCCTTCGTGGACGAGACCCAGGCCCTGATTAGCTTCCGTCCTCTGAGCCACTCCGCAAGACCGTGAATCCCTCCGCACGGAGGCATGGTATCTCACGCTTGCTTTGCTTCACCAAAGCAGACAATCAGTTACTCGCTACGTGACTCTCGTAACGCTTCGCGAGTGGTTCTACGTTTGAGCTATTGGGCTCTTAATCCTGAAACGGACCAGACCTCAATGAGATTGTAAGGCCGATGAAGCTTATAGCTGCGAAGTTCTTTCTGTCATTAGCATGGTGCTGGGCCTTCGGTCAGGGCAAGGCAGCAGTATCTGCCGCGGAAGCTGCATGCGGGCTGCGGACCTCGCGACCGCGCGATTTTTCCATGACGGCTGTCGAATCCCGCCACCCCACGCAGATACCCGACAGCGGAAAAGCGCTGATTTATGTTGTGCAGAACGCTCCCGGTGGCACACGGGTCGGCGCAGACGGGAAGTGGCTTGGTGCCTCGAAGCGTGGAACCTATTTCTCCGCCTCCGTTGACCGGGGTGAGCACCACCTCAACACGAGAGCCCACATTGGCTTATGGAGCCACCTGGAAAAGCCGGCGACGCAAGCCGTTCGCTTTTTTCTTCACGAGATGAGATTGCTCGCGGTCGATCTGGACAACGCTCTGCTTGTCAGAACAAGGTGGTTAGGATCCCTTACGGTAACGCCTTAATGCCCACTTGACGATTTATCCCGTAACTCATTTGGTCGCTGCCTGCTTCTAGAGGGCCTCTTTTGCCTTTGCCGCGTCCGGGCCTTCTCCGGCTATAAAATGAGAGGTCCTCGTCGATTCCGACTAACCTGAGGCATTGACCTCCCGGAGCCTGGAAGTAAAGGTGATGGTCCGGTACTTAAAGCTTCCTGACAAGACCGGACTCGACGATTTTTCGGCTCATCTCCTCCGCGTTGTCGGACTTGATTTCCAGCCAGACCCATCTTGCAGTCCGTAAGACCCATAGAGAAACCCGATATTGAAATCTTCTCCCAAGCGAACGAAGTCCCTTTCGAGATCCGATCCCTCGCCCCCGTTCCCGCGATGACTTTGTGCCCGCTTGCCGCGGGCAAACGCGGGACCGGGGTCGGGATGACAATGATGGGAGTCAGCCCTTGACGATCTTTTTGGAGTTGGGGTCCCACAGCGCTACGGTTTTGTTGAAATAAGCGAAATTGGCCAAATGGCAGCCGATGGCGGCGTTGTTGCCAAAGACTTCATTCTCGACCACCGGCCTTCGGCTCCGCACCGCATTGAAGAAGTGGGCTTGATGATCCGGAACGGGATCGTAGCCCGGAGGCGTGGCGAACGTCTCCACTGCTTCCTCCGCGCGGGAATCGAGAGGCGCCGGGAGGGGATTTTCTTCGCGCCATTTCTTGAAGTATTCCTCGCGCAATTTCGCGGGCCAGCCGTAGATCGAGTAGCCCTCCGGCTGCGGACGGGTGTCCTGTGGCTTAAACGTCACCGTCGAGTCCTTGACGGTCATGGTTCCTTTAGTGCCGTAAAACGCCAGAAGACCTCCGCCGTCATTGTTCAGGTTGCAACGAAGGACCATGCGGAAGTTGGCGTAATCGTAGAAAGTTTCGATCAGGTCCGGAAAATCACGGCCGTCTTTCCAGCGGAAAAGGCCGCCGGTGGATTGGGCGCGGTGCGCGATCATGTTCGTGCCGGTGATGAAATGAATGCCCGAAATCAAGTGCACAAAGAGGTCGCCGGCCAAGCCTTCGCCATAATCAGCGAAGCAGCGCCAACGGAAGAAGCGCACGGGATCAAAGGGGCGCTTGGGCGCGCCGTCCAGAAAAGCGTTCCAATCAATGGTTTGTTCGCTAGCGTCCGGGGGAATGGGATAGACCCAAGCGCCGCTGGCGTTGTTGCGGTCCGAATACGCTTCGATCATGAAAACGCCGCCGAGCTTTCCCGAGTCGAAAATTTCTTTGGCTTTGGCATAAAGGATGGAACTGACGCCCTGGCTGCCAATCTGCAGGATGCGATTCCCCTTTTGCACCGCGTCCATCATGGCAAAGCCCTCTTCCACGGTGTGGGACATCGGTTTTTCGCAGTAGACGTCCTTGCCGGCAGCGCAGGCGTCCACAACCACTTTGCGATGCTGGTGGTCCATGGTGGCGACAATGACGGCGTCCACATCTTTGCGGTCCAGAATGCTTCGATAGTCGCGCGTGCCGCTAACGTCCTTTTTGATTGCTTCGCGAGCGGCGTCGTGGCGCGAATCGTAGAGGTCGCAAACAGCGACGCACTCAACGCCAGGCACGCGAAGCGAAGCCTCGAGCAGCTCGCAACCTCGCACGCCCGTGCCGATAGAAGCGAAGCGCACGGTGTCGCTGGGAGCGACTGCGCGAGAGCGGGCGAAGCCCGGATTGGGTTCGATGATGGTGACTTTCGCGGCTGTGGTTGCTGCCATTGCGCCTGTCCCAACACGAATGAATTCGCGGCGAGTTAAAGAGCCCTGGCCCATCAAGGTTTACCTCCCAAACTTACGGTTTTGCGTCTCGGTGATGGCACGTCGCACACGAGCCGTGCTTTCGGGTCGCGATTATCCCACGAAATGAGAGACGTTTGCGTGACGAATGGCGACGTTCCGTGCAAAATCCGCTGATGCGTTGGGCCTTGACACTTCGTCGGAGTGCCTTATAGTGCGCAGAGAAAAAGTAAGAGGACACGTATCCTGGCTATAAGGGGCCATAAAGACGATATAAGGAGGGGTGATGAGGGACCATCTGTTGTCAAGACACAGTCCGGGCGTAAGCCTACTGGCGGCTCTGCTGCTTTCTTTGCCGGCTGCCCGGGCGTTTCTCACACCACAAGCACCGGCCGCAAGCGCAGACGAACAGTTCAACGGCCGCTGGGACATCAAAACCGCCGGGGAGCATCCTCGGGCGTGGTGGCTGGAGATTGAAAACGCGGGAACGGCTGAGCCGAAGGGCAAGTTCATCAGCGCGTTTGGCGGCGACTTGAACGTGATCGAAGAGATTTCGATCCACGACAGCATTCTGCGTTTCGGCTGGACGCGGCAGCAGCGCTCGAGTGCGGATGCCGCACCGACGACGCGAAAACTGGTTTACACCGCGAAGCTTTTGAACGGCAAGCTGCAAGGGACCTTCGAAGTGGAAGGCTCGAACCCGCCGCCGCTCGAATGGACGGGAGTGCGCGCGCCTGAGATTAAGGAAACAGATGACGGAAGCTGGCAGGAAGGAAAGTCCATTGAGCTGTTCAACGGCAAAAATATGAGCGGCTGGAGGTCGTGGGACGGCGGCGAACCGGTGGGCTGGTCGGCGAAAGATGGCGCGCTGGCGTCCACGGGCAAGGGTCAAGATCTTGTGTCCGAGCAGAAGTTCTGGAATTTCAAGTTGCACGTGGAGTTCCGCCTCGCCGAGCACAGCAACAGCGGCGTCGGGCTGCGGAATCGGTATGAAGTGCAAATGCTCGAGGACTACGGCCGCCCGCCGAACACCCACAGCGCGGGGGCGCTATACAGCCGCATTGCGCCGAGTGAGAACGCCAGCAAGCCCGCGGGCGAATGGCAAACTTACGACATCCGGTTGGTCGGCCGGCAGGTCACGGTGGTGTTCAACGGGAAAAAAGTGATTGATAAGGGAACCATCGAGGGTTTGACCGCGATGGGGCACAACGCCGATGAAGGCGAGCCTGGAGGCATCGCGCTCCAGGGCGATCACGGGCCGGTAGACTTTCGCAAGATCACTATCACGCCGCTCGCGAAATGACGGAAAAGACGGCGGACGCGGAAACTTCGGGCCGCGGCGCGATGACCAAACTCACCTTGTCAGGACGCCTCGCCAAAATCTCATCCGCGCCAAAAATAGTCTGATTTCGTTATTTCCTCTCGCGAACGCTTGTATGCGAGGCGCGAATTGAACCAAGAATCCTCCGCCGAGTTGTCAAGATCTCGCGACAGCAGCCCATGGAATGATCCGAGTAGGCTTTCGCGGCGCGACGTTCAATCAAGTCAGGGAGCCCGACCGTAGCAATGCTGCAGCTCTCCCGAGCGTGGGTGAGACACGAAGGGAATTCTGGCAGCCGGTGTTTGCTTCACCAGGCCAAGATGCGTGCGGTTCTCGTCGTGGTAGCGGACACATTCTGAAAGCAGCCGTTTTCAGGTGGTGTTCATGGAGCGCGATGACATGTAACAGCGACCGAGACTTCCGAGTAACTGTTCCACCGGCGATTGTTCCAAGCGGATGTCTGCGGAACCTCGGCGCGCGAGGGTTGTCGCCAGCGTCATCGGATTTCAGTGCTTTGAAAAAAAAGACGCAACGGCGGTAATGTGTTCAGCAATCGGTGCAGCGGAGGGGAATCGATGAACAGAGCGACTCTGACAATAGTTCTGATGGCAGTCGCTGCGCCTCTTTTCGGAGCATCCTCCTCGGTCTATTCCCGAAGGCTTGAGGATCCACAGGCAACCTACCTCACTGCCGATCGGTTTCCCGTTCACGCCGACGGCAAAGGTGACGACAGCGAAGCGATCCAGCAAGCCATCGATAGCGTGCAGGAGACCACCGGTCAAGGCATTCTTTTCATTCCTTCCGGACAATATAGGCTGACGCGCACGCTATTTGTCTGGCCGGGGATTCGGCTGATCGGCTACGGACCCACGCGTCCTGTCTTTGTGCTTGCCGACGATACGCCCGGCTTTCAACCCGGTCCGGCGTACATGGTTTTCTTCGCCGGTTTTCGGCCGGGAACTCTTTCACCGCGATCCCCGAACGGCCATCCGCCCCCGACGCCCGGAACGGTCCCTCCCAGCCTTGTTCCGGACGCGAATCCTGGCACGTTCTACTCCGCCATCAGCAACATCGATTTCGAGATCGGCAAAGGCGACGCGGGGGCCGTGGCCGTCCGCTTCCACTCGGCACAACACTGTTTCCTCGCACACATGGATTTTCGCCTTGGTTCTGCGTTGGCTGCTCTGTACGACGTGGGTAACGAAAGTGAGGATCTTCGCTTTTATGGAGGTCAATACGGGATCATCACCGGCCGGCCGTCACCCGGATGGCAGTTTACGCTCATCGATTCCAGCTTTGACGGTCAACGGTATGCCGCAATCAAAGAACACGAGGCTGGACTCACCCTCATTCACGATACGTTCAGCAATGTCCCGAAAGCCATCGACATTGAGGCGGGACACCCGGATGAACTTTGGGCCAAGGGCCTCCGCTTTGAAAACATCACCGGTGCCGCTATCACCATCAGTGAGGAGCACAACGCAAATACCGAAATCAACCTCGAGGATGTCCTTTGCGATCACGTCCCGGTTTTCGCGCACTTTCGTCAGAGCGGGAGCGAAGAATTGAGCAAAGGGAACATCTATGAAGTCCGCCTTTTCTCACACGGCCTAACGATGCGACGCCTCGGAGCGCAAGCGGCGATCACAACCAACTACGTTGCGTCAGCACTGAAAAGGATGCCGCCTCCGCTCTCGCCGGCGATTCGGACACTGCCGACCCAAGCTTCGTGGGTCAACCTGAAGTCACTCGGCGCAAAAGGCGACGGCAAGACCGACGACACGGCCGCTATTCAGAAAGCAGTCGACGAACATGAAGTCATTTACGTCCCATCCGGAGACTACATTGTCAGCAACACTATTGCTCTTCGTCCCCACACAGTCCTGATCGGAATTCATCCCAGCGCGACGCAGTTCGATATCCTCGATTCAACCCTCGCGTTTCAAGGCCCGGGCGCGCCTAAGCCGCTGCTCGAAGCGCCGCAGGGCGGAAACAATATTGTCACGGGAATTGGGGTCTATGCCGGAGGCATCAACAGCCGTGCGGTCGGCGCGCTGTGGAAGGCTGGCAAGGACTCAATGATTGACGACGTGCGCTTCTTGGGAGGACATGGCACGTACTTCCCCGACCACGAGTTGGTGAACCCTTACAACAACAACCACACTGCAGATCCCGACCTCCAGCGGCGCTGGGACGCGCAATACCCCAGCCTGTGGATTACCGACGGAGGCGGCGGCACGTTCGCCGATATCTGGACGCCCGATACGTTCTCTCAGGCCGGGCTTTATATCTCCAATACGACGACCCCGGGCCACGTCTATCAGCTTTCGAGCGAGCATCACGTTCGAACCGAGGTCAAGCTTGATCGCGTTTCGAATTGGGAACTCTTCGCCGTTCAGACTGAAGAGGAACGGGGAGAGAGTCCGTTCGCGCTGCCCCTGGAAATCAATCGCTGCCATGACATCACGATTGCGAACTACTTCGGCTATCGCGTGATCAGCAGTTATCAGCCTTTTCCCTACGCGGTCCATGTCTCGGACTCGAGCGACATCCGATTTCGCAACGTTCATGTCTATAGCAACAGCAAAGTGCCGTTCGACAATTCGATTTTCAACCAGACCTATCGATTCGAAGTGCGACCGCTCGAATTCGCCTGGCTCGATATCAGCGGCAAACCTCCCGAGCAGGGCCGGCCGGCATTAGCTCCAGTCGTCGCTCCCGGAGCGAAGCTCGCGAAATTGGCCGCCGGCTTCTTCAATATCTCCGGAGCGGCAGTGGACCCTTCCGGTGACCTCTATTTTGTCGATGCTCACTTGAAGCGCATTTACCGCTGGTCGCCCAAAACCCACGAAGCCGTGATCGTGGCCGACACTCCGCTTGAGCCCGTGAATCTTGCTTTCGACAAATCGGGCGATCTGATGGTCACTTCTTACGCTGGCAGAGGAACCGTTTACTGGTTTCGCCCCGGCACGCCCGAATTTGACGTGCACTTCCTGAACCCCGAGGCGGCGATTACCAGGTCTAATATGACGGCGTTCCTCGCGTCCGACTACTGGAAGTTCAGCACTGATACGACGGGCACGATCGCCGAAAAAAAGCCGTATCAGTATGTTTCGCCAGACCACACAACCTTTATTCCTGCGGGTGACGACTTTGTGTCAGGAGAAATGGCTTGGGGAACCAAGAGGGGTGATGTGATCACTTCCTATGGTCTGGAAAAGGCCATTCCCGGTCAGCCGATTTACGTCACCGATTCGTATCGGGAAAAAACCTACAGCGCTCTGGTCGGTCCCGACGGAACTTTGTCAGACGTCAAACTATTTGCCGAGCAAGGAGGCACGAGCGTCGCGCAGGACAACGATGGAAAGGTCTACATCGCCGCCGGACAGGTGCTTGTGTACGACAAATCCGGCAAGCAGATTGGCACGATCGATGTTCCCGAGCGTCCGATCGACCTGATATTCGGCGGGAGCGACCACAGGACCCTGTTTATCCTGAGTCATCATTCGCTTTTCTGCATCGCCATTCTTAGCAACCCTAAGTAAGTGCAAGAGAAGATACGCAGCTGGAGCCAGATAAAGCAATAACGGACTTGGGCGCTTTGAATTAGACGGGAAAACCCGAACCGCACGACAGGATAAACCTGAGATTCAGAGGGTTGATTAACGCTGCGGTCTACGAGCGGCCTTCCGACTGCAGGTGGGAAATGAATGTTCTCCAGCATGCTTCGTAATCTCCGATATTCGGCGAGAAGTTTCACACGAAGGCCGGGGTTGGCCCTCGCCCTGTTATTCACGACTGCGCTGGGCATCGCCAGCATTGTTTCCGTTCGTGGATTCGTTGACGGCTTAACAAAACCTTTGTTCCCGCTGGGATCTCTCAACCGACTCGTCTCAGTATTCGGGCGGGACCCGCAGCGCGAAGCAGGCCCCCTCTCCAAGCAACAATATCTGTACGCCAGAAGTCGGCACGATGTATTCCAATGGGTCGGTGCCGCGCGCGTATCGCCGGGCACCATCACGATGGACGGCCAAACGGCATTCGCGTCGGTTGCCGCCGTGACGCCGAACCTCGCCGGTGTCTTCGGCCTGCCGCTCGACGAAGGTGTCGTTATCGGCCATCGCATGTGGCAGCGCGAGTTCGGCGCGTCGGTCGACGTTCTTGGTGAGGAGATTCGAATCAATAGCGCCACGGCTCGCGTCACCGGCATCGCGCCGGACTGGCTAGAGGGGATATATCGCGATCGCCCGGTTGACGTCTGGATGCCTCTGCCCGAGGAAAAACTACAGCGGCTCGACGATAGCAGCCGGAATCTCTGGGTTGTGGCGCGGCTGGACCGTGACATTTCGCCGAGCCAAGCGAAGGTAGTCGTTCAACCAGGCGACCGCGTCAGCGAACTGCGCGTGCTACTCTACACTGGCTTGACGCCCGAAAGAGCGGCGCGTCTCTCACGCATCGGCACGCTGCTGGACTTCGCCGCCGGCGGGGTGTTCTTTATTGCCTGCGTCAATGTCGGTTTGTTCCTGCTTGGACGTGCCTCCGCGCGTTTCCATGAGACCGCCGTTCGCGTCGCGTTTGGGGCGAGCCGTAGCCAACTTGTCCGCGAGCTACTCTCCGATAGCGTCGTCATCTCGGTTGCTGGCGGAGCATTGGGCATGCTGCTGGCGGTGTGGACGTCGTATCTCGTTCCCGCGTTCCTCTATAGCCAGGATGCGGAGCGTCTGGTATTCCCACCAGCCCTGTTCGGCATCGCGGAGGCGACCCTGGTGTTTGTCGGAATCATGATCCTGTGCGGTCTGTTACCGGTCATGGTGATTCCGCTTGACCGCCCGATGAGCGTGATTCAGCAAGACAGCACAGGGGCTTCTCCGGCGATTCGGCGGCTGCGGTTGGGACTCGTGATGGCACAAATGGCGAGCTGCTGCGTCCTCGTGATCTCTACGGCTTTCCTGGTCGATGGCCTTCGCACGGCAGTGGTTACAAGCGCGGGCCAGAGGCTTGGGCATACTGTCTTTGCCACCGCGCAAGCGAATCCCGTTGTCGCCATCGAGTATTTCCAGCGGGCCGCGGAAGCAGCGAAGTTAATACGTGGCGTATCCGGGGTCGGGTGGGCAGGAACGCTGCCGGGAGGTCAACCTATGTGGCAGTCGTTCCGCATCGAACCAGGGCAGCTGCCACTTCGCGAAGTCACCCTGGACACCGATTGGATAACGTCTGACTCGCTCAAGCTCTTCGATCTCCCGCCTAAGTCCGGGCATATGTTCGGGGCCGCAGAGCGAACGTGCCGAGCCGCGATCGTGAATAAAGAGGCGGCCGAAGAACTGTTCGGCCGACAGACGACCGGCCGAACCCTGCGAGATC
>Ga0182038_10000462_pt1 | contig 20290 bp, 18 predicted proteins | sample sta12Can44000108_FD_125976 | JGI IMG/M metagenome (GOLD analysis project Ga0182038, IMG submission 125976) | Lab enrichment of tropical soil microbial communities from Luquillo Experimental Forest, Puerto Rico - statanox.12C.anox.44.000.108 | ecosystem: Environmental > Terrestrial > Soil >...
ACCCCAGCGAGCCACCAGACATGGTTCGCAGAGAAGACGTAGGTCGCTACACCAACATTGGCGACGATACCGAGCCCACAGACCAGATAGAACGTGACTAAGCCGCGGACGAGCCGCAGACCGTGTAGCCGCCGATCGCGATAAGTGAATTGATTATGCAGGAAGAAATTCGAAGTCATCGCGACCAGCGTGGCGACGACCTGCGAAGCGCGAAAGCTGAACCCCAGCAAATTAAGGCCAGTCCCAAGCATGGTGAGGTGAACCAGGAGCCCCAATCCACCGATCAGTGCAAACAGAGCAAAGCGGACCGGGACGATGTGGCCAACCAGCTTGTCAGCCACCAACATCCCGAATTCCCACACAATCAGTGTGTCGAGCTTGCTTTCACCCCTCTGTCGCTCGCGGAAGCTATAGGGAAGCTCGCGCACCCGCAGCGGCTCAGGGGAGGAGGCTAGAAGATCGAGCAAGACCTTGAAGCCTTGCCCGGACATGCGACGCAGTGCCCGTTCGAAAACCTCGCGGCGGCACATAAAGAATCCGCTCAAAGGGTCTGCGACATCCGCCTTGCAAATCATGCGGGCAAGGCGCGTTGCGAACCCGCTGGCCCGAGCCCGGCCGCGATCCCAATCACCAACGACGCCGCCAGCTACGTAGCGACTGCCAACCACCAAATCGGCCCCGTCTCGAAGCGCCGCCAGCATCTTTGGCACTAATCGCTCGTCATGCTGAAGATCAGCGTCAATGACGGCCACGTAAGGCGAGGCTGACGCCAGAACGCCCTCCATACAGGCGGTCGCGAGGCCCCGCCGACCGATCCGTTGCAGGCATCGCACCCGCGGGTTACGGCGTGCCAAGTCCCGCACATAATCGGCCGTGCCGTCTTGCGAGTCGTCGTCGACGAAAATCGCCTCCCACGCCGTGTACGGTAGCGCCGCTGCCAATGACCCTAGCAGTGGCTCAACATTCTCGCGCTCGTTGAGCGTTGGTATAATGATAGTCAAGACGGGCGTAGCCGAAATAACATCCCCGCCAATTTGCGCATCTAGGGGCATCTCACCCTACCTCAAATGCCAGTTGTTTTGGTGTCGCAGAGACAGGAAGGCAACTCACGACCCGCCGAACAATGAGAAATAGAAAGATTGCGGAAATTACCGGCCCGCTCGCTAACCGGAAAGAGAGAAGCACCGCCCAAAAGATGACCATCAGCGTTCGCTCTCCCGGCAAGAACCCGCGCGACATTCCCTCTTTGATGAAGAAGGCAGCAGCGATACACAGAATGCTCAGATCATAAAATAGAGCATACGGCGAGGCAAGTAATATTCCAGCGCACAGTGCCGCGGCCTTTAAGTTAAACGAAATCGGATTAGCCCAAAGCATCCAGATGCCGAGGGCCGTAAGAACGGAGACAGCCAACTGTGCGCTCCAAGCTACCCACAGACTCACACCAGTCCAATAGAAGATGCCAAAGATGGATTGGAGCCTCGGATGAACCCCTTGGGCCGGTCCCAGGTCCGAGCCCCGCTCAGTGAACGCGTTGATAAACTCCGCCCATCCCTCATATCCGAAAGCCATCCAGGCTAATATCGCGAGAACTGCGGTCAACAAGACTGCACTGCCAATAGCACGCCAGTTGCGAGAAGCTAAAAGGCCAATCGGAAACAGCAACCCAAAGTGCGGCTTGTAGGTGAGCATCCCGAGAAAAATCCCGGAGAGCATCGGGCGACGTTCCGTAAACAGCAATGCGAGGCCAATCAATGCAGCGCTGAAAAAACCATTATGCCCCATAAGCACATTCGACAGCATCACAAAAACAGGAGTAGCCGCTACGATCAGTGCTGCGCGCCGTGGTATGATCGCGTAAACGGCTGCTTGATATAAGCCAAACGACGCGACGATCCACGCCCCGAGCGCGACCACATACGGCATGAGCCCAAGAGGATAGGTCAAGAACAGCAAAGTTGGCGGATAAAAAAATCGATTGAAATTGGGGCAGCTTCCCGGATTGAAGAACGACGCCTGGATAGCCGACCACGCAGGAAAGTCAAATATCCGACTCGTATCACCAGCCACGGCGAGCTTTCCGCTTAACCAGAAAAACCCAAAATCAATACAGCGAGGGTAGCCGTTGGGGAGTATCGGCCACGTCTCACCCATAGATGGCAGACTGACGAACACTTTCCATCCCATTAAGAAACCAAAAGTAATGATCGCGCCCCATCCCCATAGGATGAGCCTTTCTTCGGTAAAAATCTTGTTTTCGATCTGGAGGAATTTCCCCATTGGTTTGTCCAATTCAAACTGATGTTGAAATGAGAGAGAGGCCGAATGGAAGCGGAACTAACCGCTCAGTTTGACGAAGTATTAGCGCAAGCCTTTCGATCGTCTTGACTTGCGCAGCAGGCGGTGTAACCCGTTTTTGAACGCGGCCATTGAGCCACCATCCCAATACGCCAAGCCGATTGAAGTAGAAGCTCCCCGACTCGCGCAGACCAGCATCGCCGAGCGCATCGCGCAAGGTCTTTTTCGAGTAGCGCCGATAATGACCTATCGCCCGGTCCATAGTGCCGTAAAGCCAATCACCAGCGGGCACCTTGAGGACTAGCGTTCCACCAGGACGGAGCGCCCTCCGCAGGCTCCACAGGAAGCCAACGTCATCCTCGATATGCTCAAGAACGTCCAATAGAACGATGGTGTCGAATTGAGACTCCCAGCCCTCGGCGGTCGCATCGCAACAGTGGAAGCTGATGCGCCATTCGTCTTTCCAACGCTGCCGTGCCGTTGCTATAAATTCTGCATCCATATCGACGGCGACGACCGAGCGGGCATGGCGCGCTATGAGGCCAGTGAAATTGCCAGTGCCGCAGCCGATCTCCAACACGTCACCACGGATCGACGGGGCAATGAGATCGGCGACCCAGGAATTGAAATAGCGGGCCTCGCCAAGCTCTTCCAGCCAGAATCCCTGCGCGCTATCAGACATGACCCCACCCCAACCAACTCATTGGCGCTCTGAATTTGATCAGATAGCCGAGCGCCTTGACACCGTCGCGCCAATTGATCTTTTTGCCTTCGTCATAGGTGCGGCCATAATAGCTGATACCGACTTCATAAATGCGCCAACGCTTGTTACGGGCGATCTGTGCACTGATCTCAATCTCAAATCCGAAATCACTCGTGGTCAGCACGAGTTGTTTCAAGACTTCTCTTGTAAACATTTTGTAGCAGACTTCTATGTCCGACAACGTTTGATTGTATAGCAAACTGAATATAATCGATATAGCTCTATTGCCCAAATAATGATGAAAATAAAGCGAGCGATGCGGTCGGCTATCAAAGCGCGAGCCGTAGACGACATCTGCGATCTTCCGATCGAGAATCAGCGGCAGCATCAGTGACCAGTCGTTGGGGTCGTATTCCAGGTCGGCATCCTGAACGACAATGACATCGCCCGACGCGTGTTCGAACCCGGTTCTTACCGCGCCGCCTTTACCGCGATTGCGTTCGTGAAAAGCGACCGTGAATTGGAAACCGGCGATATTTGACGCCTGCTGTCTGCGTAGCTCAATTTCGCCATCGTCATTGACAGCAATGCCGCGCCAGACCCCCTGCGCAGCGCCGAGATTGCGGCGCAACCATTGGGCCGTGCCATCACGCGAACAATCGTCTACGATGATGATCTGCTTCGATACCTCGGGTAGAGCATTCGCAACTTCTCGCAGGATCGTCCCGATTGTAGCGGCTTCGTTATAAACCGGTATGACGACTGAAAGCTGTGTCATTGCAATCTCCATTAACTAGGTTCACGAATATGCACAATGGCAACGGAATCGGTGTATAGTCGCCGCCAGCCAGGAAGATGATCCAACAAGATGACTGCGGGTGTCTCCGGTGGGAAGATCGTCCAGGTAATTCCGTAATCGTTCAATATTCCCGGCAACTGGTTGTCGGACAGGTTCGCCGCGTCTATGTAGCGCTTGACGAAGGTGTCGCCATAAAGTTCAGCGCGACCGTCGATGAACGGCAGTATACCTGAAAAGATCAGGCACCCACCAAACCTGTAAGAGTTTAGCACCGGGCCTTCGACGTGATTTGCCTTTACCTCGGCGACGGCGGCAGCAGGAAATGTGGCGTCCACCGGTTGTGGATCCCCACCACGCAACGCGATCGTGATCACAACGAGTATCGCGCCAGATATCACGACCCCGCGCCAATTGGCAGGTCTTGCTAATTCGGCCATCAGACGGTCTGTCTTGGTCACTGCCACAGCCCGACCGAACTGCACCGCCAGTGCTGGAGCAAGCATTAATGACGAAACCACCCCAAACAACTCCATGTAGCGTAGATGCTTGAGTGCCATCACCAACAACAGTAGCAGTATGGCGATACGGGTCGGTGGCAACCGCCAACCACGCGAGAGCGCGGCAAATAGAACAGCCAAAAGCCAGATTAGAAATACCGCTGACCACGACTGTGAGAAATTAACGCCCTGCCACTCGCCGATGTAGGTCAGCGCGGTCATGTTGATCATGTGGAATGGAAACAGCAGGCCGTGCAAGCCGTAAGGGGTAATCGATGCGGCTCCAAGCGAAAGCACACCAAAGAACCCCCAATCTCGCACCGTGCGAACACGGCCCCGCCAATCCGGGGCGAGTAGGACGGCTTCGACTGCAAAGAGCCCGGCGAGGCCGATCCCAAACATGAAGCTGCCATGGAGATTGGCCCAAAGCAGAATGAGCAGCGCGAACCAAGGAGAAGGCGCGCGATCGTCACTGCGGGCGCGCACCAGCGCCGCCGCCCATACCACGAGAATTGGAATCGTCAGGATGTAGGGCCTTGCCAACAGGTGAGGGAACCACAACCCCCCTGCCAAAACGGTGCCGAACATTGCATAGATGGGAGGCAATATGCCCAGGAGGGCGCGCAGCAGTATTGCCATTGCCGCCGCTTCACAAAGCGCCGTACCCACTGCCAGCGCTGCGAAACCAAAATGATCGTAACCCCAGGCCATTAGGATTTCGGCCAGCCATTCCTGATCTAGCCATGGCGCATTGGCCATCGTCGCAGAAAAGATACCATGGTCGGGCACTGTCCCGTGAGCGATGATCCATTGGCCGACAATGATATGCCAAAAGGTGTCGGGATCACGCAGCACTGCACTGGCGTGGGTGATGATCAGAAAGTAAATCCCAATGCCAAAAATCAGTGGTAACGAGATGCCAAACCGATTGCGCTCTCTGGTGTTGGCAAATCCCTCTAAACTTAAACTTTGTATCGTCATCAGTAAATCCCCGGTATTAAACGAGAGGTATTTCGTTTATAGGCGGCGTATTCAGGAAATTTCGCACTCAGCACAGTTTCCTCGTTATGAATACGCCGTAACTGAATGGCGACATGAACCGCGAGGAATAGGGCTGTCCACAGCGATACGAACTGCATGAATAGCCCAATGATTGCGATCTCTTCGGTCAGATAGAGCGGGTGGCGCAGGAAGCGATATGGCCCGGACGTGACAAGTTGCCGGGACTCGGCCATTACACTAAAAGAACGGCCGAGTTGGCAAAGTGCAGCGACCGCCCCGGCAGTGCCAACAAGGATCAGCAGCGTCGATATCAACTCCAGCGGCGGAGACAAGTCGTGCCGCGGAAAAAGCACAATGCCGTATGTCAGAAAGGAACCGACTAAAGCGGAGACACGTGGCTCTAGCCCGCTCGCTTTCCCGGAGGGCCGCGTCCGCGCGATAACGGCGGCGGCGACAAGCAACATGAATGCGACCGTCGATAACCGCATTGCAATATGGACCGCGTAAGCGAAATCCAGTGGGGCCGCGTTCGTATACTGCATAAGCACCACCAATTGCAGCATCGCGTAAAAGAACGCCCAACCCAATAACGGCAGTCGCATTAATAAATCATACAAGGCATCAACTTTCGAGATACTTGATTTTACAATAAAGAACAGCCGCGGCGAGGACACCCCATTGCAGAGCGTCGAGAATGAGGTACCACACGACATGCGGGTCAGGATCATTAGCGGCATAGTAGAGGCAGAACACACACATGCCGCCCATTATGGAGTGTAGGGCTTCGCTGCCCACACGTAGTATCATGGCAGCTGAGTACATGGTCACGGCCTCTCGCACTCGTGCAATCCCGGTTAGTGGTAAACGCATAAACAACCAACTAAAGTTGCTATCATGATGATGAAATGGGCGGAACTGTCGGATAGCAAGATTGCGCCGACAATGTTAGATTAATAACGTATGCAATGTTAACAGTATATGATCCAACGAGCCCAGCACCACCGGAACAATTCGAGTTGTTCGAGAATGTCGCGCCGCTCAGAGGCGCAAAGACTAGATTGGCGGTCTGTTGCATATTCGCCAACCCCGAGCCGTAACACGGCGATGTCGACGACGTTTGAACTGCTCCACACCGAGCCGCGGCATCGACCGACACATATAATAGATTGTCCACCCATACAACCCAGGCGGTCTGCATGATGCCGATAATGAACATAAGAACCGGCAGAGCCACTATGGCGAATTCTGCCAAAGCGGCACCATAATTATTTTTGAGTAAAGACTTCATCTTACTGAATCCGAACTGTGGCGGTGGATGAATAGGTCTGTGATACTGCCCACGAGTATAATCCGGGCAGGATCGGTGAATACAGATAGTTCGCCGTCACTATAAAGCATACCCCCCCGTTAGGATCGGCGCATGAATTGAAGGCAACCTGACAAGCAGAGGAGGCCGTGCAAAACGACGAGTTGCCGGTGGCGTTGTTCATCGCTGTCTGGACACCGCTGATACAGGCCGGAGTCAGCGAACCGCACGTGCCGGTCGAGCCGGAATTTATAACGGCATAGGCGGCACCAGCTTGCGCTGCGGAATTGACCGTCATTCCGACGAACGTTCCTACTCCGAGATCGGTGATCCCAAGCGTGAAGACCACAAAAATCGGCGCGAAGATGGCGGCTTCGACCGCGGCAGTGGCATCAGAACTTCTGAGGAACCGGCGAAGTGCTCGAAGCATTTTTGTATCCCATAATCACTGAAACAGAGTGGGGTCCGATAAGGTGGTAACGGTCGTTGTCGTGCCGCCGATCCCGTTACCGGGCAAACACCCATTCGAGAACTCCGGGGTGCCGCCAATATCGATGTAATAGGCGATTACGCCGAAGCAGCCGCCGATCGACGAAGTGCCGACCGTTGAAAAAGTTTGCTTCGGCAGATAGACGAGGCCTGCCAAAGTGTTCTTGCCATTGCGGTTGACGATATTGTTTATCGACTTTAGCGTTGTAGATAGGGGCGCTGCTGGATTTTGAATGACCAGCATGCATTCGGTTGCCAGAGTGCTAGCAGCGCACGTCGTTCCACAATTCGTGCCGGGCGAACACAGATTCACCGTGCCGCTTTGAATACTGATGGTCGCATAAGAACTCGACCCATAAGTTCCGGTTCCTTCACCATTGGTCAAGAAGAAGGTGACGCCCGCGACAGCCGATGTCATAACAGCGTTGTTACCCGACTGGCACAAACCAACGCAATTACTGTCACCGCCAGCGATGTAGTAGTTTCCAGTCGGAAAGTTTATTGTCGTGCCGCCATGGTTATAAATCGAGCAATATTTCCGACCTGCAATTGGCGTCCACGGCATTCCGCCGACCGATGTCCCCGGCCATGCGAAACACCCTTCAGTCAACTTAAAAGTTCCCCCGGAGCCGCCACCGATATCAGGTGTCCCTGTTGGTTGACCGCCCGGCACTGTATTGTAGGCACCGGGATCGAAGACGCCGAGGATTGCAGTGACCATGCCGCCCGAGACGGTCGCCACAACTTTGGCTGGTGCACTAGCACTACCGCCTGTAAGGGTAAAAACTCGTGTTCCGTTGGTGTAACCATTCCCCTGTGTATTGATTGTGACGCTCGCCACACCTTGTGGTGGAACACCGATACCACCGCTCTGAAACATCGCGGCTACTGTCGCAGCATAAGGATCTTGCGTCGCAGTATTGGGGTAGAAATCAGACGCCGGTAATAGTGTAGTGCTGCCGGTGCCAGCCGGTGGACTTTGGGTGGCACTCCAAAGATAGCAATGATGTCCACTAGCATCCACGCATTCCTGGTTCTCGGTATAATTCCCCGTCATGACGAGATTAGTGGCTTCGGTCTTCGAATTGCTGCCGTTAAAGTGAATCCCACCAATAGCCGTGCCACTAGCGTTCTGATCAATGCCCCCATCAATAGCAATCCCGCACTTTGCTACGAGATCACCACCCCCCTCGACCGTCACGGCATTGGTCGCGTTTGCCAGGGCAAGAATGCAGTCTGCGCCAGCGGTTGTTTCGGTTTTTGTCTGGCTTAGAATCGTTACGACTGAGCGCGCCATGAGAGTCGGGGCGGGAATCGCCTGAACTAATTTTCCAACCCCCGGCCGAAACGATGCCTTCGTTGACAGCCAAGTTGCCGTGTTCTGCGTAATCTCTACGACAATACAAGCCGGTGCGGCCGAAGTGCCGCATTGCGTTGAAATCGGGCGCGCATCGAGAGTAAGCACGGGCGCACAATTATTGCTGCTCGACGTGATAAGGCACACATTGGAAGTTGGAATTGTGAAATTGCCGTTCAGGAGCGCATAGTTCACCCCAACAGTCTGATAGGTCGTGCTGCTGGGACTCCCTGCATTGACATCGCCAATGTATTGTGCCGCCGCACTGATAGCCGAGGCATCCGCAGAGCCTTGCATCACGCGCTGCGTGAAATACCAATGTCCGACTTCGGTGCCGAGGCTGGCGAAACCAAGAATCACTGGCAGCACGATTGCCGTCACAACGGCAACCGCACCGGCCGAACATTTCCAGACTTGATTCTGGGATTGGGAAATCATCATGGTGCACCTAGCCCAATCTTGATGTGTCTGAACATGTCGATGATGCGCACTATCACTGGCGTGCCGACAATCATCATCAGACACGGCAGGATAAACAACAACATCGGAACCGCCAGTAACACGGGCAGACGTGCTGCTCGTTCTTCCATACGCGCTTGGCGTGCGGCGCGCATTTCCCCGGCGATCATCCGCAGGGATTCGGCGAGGGACGTGCCGAATTTGAGCGACTGCTTAAGGGTTGCAACGAGGCTGCGCAAATCAGCCAACCCGGTTCGTTCGACCAGATTGTCGAGTGCTACACTGAAATCCGCCACAACCCGCATTTCGGCTGCCGTTGCCGCAAATTCGTCGGCGACATCCTTGTTCGAAAACCGTAGCTCCTGACTGATCTGAGCAATCGCTTGGTTGAGACTCAACCCAGCCTCGGAACAGACCACCAGCAGATCTAGTGCGTCGGGCATTCCCTTTTCCAGACGCAATTGCCGCCGCTTGATAAGGTGACGCAGACTGATATCGGGCACCCGCCACCCGCTGAGTAGGGCAAAGCCGAGCACTGCGACCCGCGCCAAGATCAGCGATAGGGGGTGCCATTCGAGAAATAGCCATGCCAGCCCGGCCACGACTAAAGCGCTGCACACTTTTATCGCGATGAAATTGGCGAGACTGCCCCGAGCCTTAATCCCGGCTAATAGCAACATCTTAAGCAGGCGTTGCTGCTCACCCGTGCCGACAATGGGACTCCTGGCGATAAGGCTACCCAGCAGCCGATACCATGACGCACCGGTCGGTGCAGTAACGGCGGAAACAGCGCCGCGAAATGCATCTAGCCGAAGCTGTTGCAGTTTTTCACGCCGGTTCATCCCCAACAGGCGTGAGCCCGACCATACAGCAACCAATAGGACCGCTGTTAAAAACCACGTTTCCGTTGTATACTGCAACTGAGCGAAATCTGCGATCATCGCAATGCCCTCTTCACTATCACATACATTGCAGTTAAACCAGTCACAAGACTGAGGAACGCGACGCCGAGCATGAAGCGACCCCGCGGGTCGACCCACAGAGTCAATGTCAAGTCTCGGTTCATCATCCACATTGCCCCGCCCACGATGAATGGCAACGCTGCCAGCACTGACGCCGAGGCTTTCGCTTCCGCCGTCAGCGCGCGGGCCTTGAGCCGCAATGCCTTGCGAGCGCGAATCACTTTGCTGAGGTTGCCCAAGGTTTCGGCAAGACTGCCCCCTACTCTTCCCTGCAACGCCAAGGCGACAACCAAGAAGCGAAAATCAGGAGCACGAACGCGATCAGCTACTTGCCGCAACGCATCGATCATCTGGAGGCCGATTTGCACCTGATCGAGAGCCCGGCGCAATTCGCTACCGACCGGATCGGGAATTTCATGCCCTGCTGTGGCCAATGCCTCGTTCACCGGCAAACCGGCCTTGACGCCGCGCCCCACCAGATCAAGGGCGTCGGGGAATACATCCAGGAAATGCCTCCGGTAGCGGGCCTGCGCCATGAAGAGAAAAACGACCGGTGCTACCGCCGCCGCTATACAACCAGCCGGTATTGCGATTGCCGCACTGACAGCCAAAATAAATTTAGCAAACGCAATAACCATAACTGCTGCAATTAATCCGGCCGCTATAACATGCAGCAGACCAATTCGATTGCCTGTCGCTGCAAATGCGGCATTGAGCCTGTCGGTATACTGGCGGGGGAGTTGAAAGATCGCCCGCGGTGATACCGCCCGCAGTAACGACAAACGCTCGACAGGACCGCTATCCTCGTCAGCGGTCATTTTAGTCAAACGCTGCTCAACAAATTGGCGGCGGCGCTCATTGCGCCGCACCATGAAGAGCACGATGCCGGTCAAAACCGGCAACAAGAAAATCCAAGCCGAATTTGACATGTCAGCTTACCGTAATTTGGCCAGCGGTGATACCGACCGATTGAAGCAATTGCCTTTCGAGGCCGTATTGCTCCGCCTTGACAGCGAGATCCGGCCGCAGGCGGCTCGGCTCAAAGGTGCCCTCGATAAACCTGTCGCGGTTCTCTCCCTGGAATTTGAAAACGAAGATATCGCGGGTGCTAACGACTTCGCCTTCCATGCCGCTGATCTCGACGACGCTTTCGACACGCCGAATGCCATCGCGCATCCGCTCGATTTGCACGATCAGATTGATGGCGCTGGCAATCTGAGCCCGGAGCGCTCGCAGTGGCAAATTGGCACTGGCCATCAAAACCATGTTTTCGAGGCGGAACAGGGCGTCCCGCGGGCTGTTGGCGTGGATCGTCGACATCGATCCGTCATGGCCTGTGTTCATCGCCTGGAGCATGTCAAAGGCTTCGTTGCCCCGGACTTCGCCGACGATGATACGATCCGGCCGCATGCGCAGCGAATTGCGGACAAGTTCGCGCTGTGGGATATGGCCAACGCCCTCGATGTTGGGCGGGCGCGTCTCCATCTGCACGACATGCGGCTGTTGCAGGCGAAGTTCGACAGCATCTTCGATGGTGACAATGCGCTCAGCGCTATCGATATGACGCGACACCGCGTTTAACAGGGTGGTCTTGCCAGAGCCGGTGCCGCCCGAAATCAGGATATTGATTCGGCAGCGCGCCGCGATGTCGAGGAATTGTGCCATTTCCGCCGAGAGGTTGCCTTGGCGGACCATCGTTTCGAGTGTGATGGTTTGCTTGGCAAATTTGCGGATCGAAATGGTGCCGCCATTCAGGACCAGCGGTGGCAGCACGACATTGACACGGCTACCATCGGCGAGCCGGGCATCGACCATTGGGCTAGATTCGTCAATACGCCGCCCTACGGCCATGGCAATGCGCTGCGCAACATTGACGACGTGTTGGGCATCGCGGAACCGTGCTTGTGTCTTTTCGAGCTTACCTTGCCGCTCGATATAGACATCAAAGGGACCATTGACCAGGATGTCGGTAATATCGTCATCCTGGAGCAGGGGTTCCAGCGGCCCGAGCCCGACCATATCATCGGTCAACTCGTCAGCGAGCGCGGTTTCCTCCAGTTCGTTAACCTGGACCTTTTCCTCGGTAGCAATGGCGCTGACCAGAAGCCTCACTTCGCTCAGCAGCCTCGCACGCGACATACGCCCGGCAACCGCGGGATCAATGCGGGACATTAAAACCGATCGCACCTTTTCCTTAAGATCCTCACGCCCGGTCAAATCGGCGCGTAATCCTTGCGCAGGCTCCGTGGTGTCCGAGACTAGCGTAAGCTCCCGCGATGGGGATAGAATTTGCCGACGACCAAATCCAGAACTAGTCGTATTCATTACTTGGCCCTCCACGAAAACCAGCTACGCCGTTGCTTGCGCCCGGAAAGTTCCAATGCTACCGCGGCAACCGCATCGGCGAATTTGCCGCGTTTGCGCGTCGCGATCGTTGCGTGGTGCGCAGCTGGCGTCATCAAACTCGGCAGGAACGGGACCGTGCTCGTCGGCTGAACCTGTAAGACTTTATTGACTTCCTTCAGGGTCAGTCCGTGATGACCGGTCTCGCCAACACGATTGACGATGAAGATGCTGCGGTGCTCTGACTGGCCATCATCGCCAGCTTCGCCAAACATCTTCTTCAGCCGCACTGCATCGCGCATTGACCGCATGGTTTGGTCAACCACGATGACCCGCCGATCGGCGATCTCTAGCGCCCGCCGATAGGCCGGTGAGGCTATGCGAGGCACGTCGACGACGACATAATGGAATTGGGAGCGCAGAACCGAGAACAGCGTATCGATAGCTGTCGCGGCGAATTGCAGGTTGTCGTGGATCGGTTCCTCGCCGCCGAGCAGAAACAACCGCTCGCCATGCTTTGTCATGATCCGCTCAAGCAGCAGTGGATCGAGGCGCAGCGGGTTCGCCAGGGCGTCTCGCAAGCCGGGTGTTGTTGCGACATTGAATAGAAGCGCGCAGTCGCCATGCTGGAGATCGAGATCGACCAGGGCGACCCGGCGAGATTGCCGGTTGGCCAGATACCACGCGAGATTGGCCGCGAGTGTGGTTGTACCAACCCCGCCGCGGGCACCTATGAACGACACCATCTTGCCGAGCTTTACGGAGGCTCTGCCCATTTCCCCGGAACCGTTGGTCTTTGGGGACAGTGCTTTCGTCAATAGCTCGCGCGTCACCGGCTTGACGATATAATTGCTGACCCCAGCCTCCTGCAAATCCCGATAGAGCCCGACATCGTTCCGATCGCCAAGCGCAATAACATTGGTCCCGGGCTCGCAGACATCGGCAAGGATATGGATTTGTGACAGAGGCAAGTCGACGCCACTGATATCGACGATCAGCAGGTGCGGTGAGCGCTGTTCGTTGAGATATTTGATGGCCTGCGCAATGCCGCCGCGGATGATCTCATTGCGGCCGAGCAGCCCCGAGGACTCTTGCAATGCCCGCTCGGTCTCCGCATCGACGAAGGCCATCATCGGCAACCGACCAGCAGGGGCGAGAAGCTTCGGTGGCTCAATCGCCGGGACAAGTCTAAGCTCTTCGGTTTCCATGCTCATGGTGTGCATTTTAAATTTGCCTTAATTGGGGAAAATTACGATTCCGGTTTGATGGTCTCTGTTTTGTTGCTGCCGTGAATGACCGTGACTGACGGTGGTGTGATAGCAGTTGGCTTCTCGACAGCAGCACCTAGCAGCGCTGGCGACACGTCACCCGCCCAAGTCGGCCTAACATGCCCGTCCACTGGACGGGCAACTGCCTTGACGATCGATGGCGCTATCGATGGCGCAGTAGAGGTAGCAGGCGCAGCGGAGGCATAATCGGTGGCACTGCGCAGAGTCAGCGACAACTTGCCAAGTTCTTGCGCGACATTGATCTGCTCCGCCTGTTCGGCAGTTACTTCCAGCGTAACAGTGCGACCAAAGGGGGTAGCGGCACCAGCGGTAGGCTTCGCAGGGCTGGCAGGGTTCGATCCGTCAGGGGAATCGATCGCCAGCACGCGAAGGCTTTCAACCACCGTCTCGGCGACCGATCGCCGGGTCAATGGCGCATTGGCGGCACCGTCATTCTTGAAATTTTGCGTCAGCAGGACGTCGACGCGATCACCTGGGGACAATAAGCCGGTGCTGGCCCCGCCAGTGGTAACCGGGATGGAAATCGCCCGCTCTCCTGGAACAAGCACGACTTGCAGAAAATCGCGCTCGCCGGGTTTGACAATAGCGGAGCGGCGGATTGGCTCACCCGCGGCCAGTTCATGGCGCAGAACCGCGCCATAGACACTGGCCTTTGTCTGGCCATCAAGTTCGGGGTTGGCCTCCAACGCAGAGGCATTAGGCCGAACGATCTCACCCGGTTGTATTTCGGCGACCGCCTGCCAACTCACGTCTTGCTCGCGCAATAACGTGCCTTGGAGAAGCGGCACAGTAGTGGCGAGGATTTGCGCCTTTGGCGCATCACCTTTTTGCGACGCCATGTGCGTTAGCACAACGGCGGAGGCGACCAGTGAGACAACAAATAACGTAGCAACGATTGGCTTGGTGGGCATGATTTCACCCGAGGAAAGAGGAAAGGGACGATTGGAAGAACAGCGTTGCGACGCCACCAGTGGCAATTGCAACACCATATGGAACAGACAGTCGCGCCTTTGGCAGATGCACGGCAAGCGACGGCCCGACCCAAAGCGGAAGGTATCTACGGATCACGAGCACTGCGAATGAGAACGCGCCACCGCAAATACTCATAATCAGCAAGAACGAGAACACATCGTGGTAGCCGACCAGCAATGCCGCCGCCGTTACCAGCTTGGCATCGCCGCCGCCGCAAAATCCCAGCCAAAACAGCACGAATCCCACAGTAAGAACTATGAAGGCGACACCTACTGTGTAAAGCGCGACACTCGGATCGCCGATCACGATCAGGCGAGTAACGCCAAGTAGGGCAACCGCGGCGACTATAGAATTCGAGATTCTAAAGGACTTAACATCACCATAAGCGGCGAAAATAAAGAGCCCAATGCCCACAAGCGTGATTATAGTTTGCAAAATATCCTCCAAATATGTGATGCGGAGCGGAAGCGGGTCGCCCCGCTTCCGGCCACGGCAGACCCCGCGCTGTTACAGCGCGGCCTTGATGTCAGCGTTGATCTCGCTGAACACCTCGTTGACGGTCAGGCCGAGGCCCTGCACCGCCAGGATACAAACGACGGCGATCAGGCCGAGTAGCATGCCGTACTCGACGAGGGATGCACCCTCCTCGTTTTTTGCAAAACAATTTACCAGTTTACGCATCTTAACTACCCTCTGGGATTGATGATGTGACAAGGTGTACACCTGACGCGGGCAGAGATGTCACAAAACCGGGAGAAAGAAAAAGCTAATTCGAGGTTAATGAGACGAGTGTTTGTCTAAAATTCTAGATATTAAGGTTAACTTTGTTAATAGTTTGAGTAGTTATAGCTACTGCGATCCGTCGTTCGATCTGCTCTCAGATCATCGAGTGTTTTTCGTTTGCTGAGAAGCAGCAGCCAAAATTCAACGTTAGATCGGTAGTGTTGGTCGTGTCCTGAAGGTGCTGGACAAGTAGTAATGTCGTCTTGACCTGGGATCACGCGAGGCGAATTCGCGGCTGGGGTTTGATACCTTTGCAGGGGTTTCCCGGAGAACGGAGCGACCTGGTTCTTGATGTTTTACCCAAGGAACGCACAGGGGCACGAGGCGTGGAGTGGTCCCTCTGTCTACAGTCAGGATAGAGGATCGTTCGGCATTCTCATCCTGGCCGCGCAGCTTGCTCGCTCGCAGATGAAGATCAAATTGAAGGCTTGCGGGTCGCCTGGGGGCGGTTTTTCTCATTGGGGGACTATGGAATGTTCTTAATTTAGCCTCCTGGCCACTGGCCCCGATAGTTCTTATCCTGCTTGGAGTGGTGCTACTCGGTAAAGCCATTATCAAGATAAGTCGCTGACCTCAGATCTTTGGTCATGTCGGCCCGAACGCTCCTCCTCAAGGCGATTTCTGGTCTTTGTGGAGGCTCGTCGGGCTGGATAGCGATGCGTCTGGTTCTAGACTGCCCGGACTCAAGCGAATGATTTCGATCACTAGATCCGCCCACAAATCGTCACCCGTATCTTCTCTCTTCACCTCCCAGCATGGAACCAGATTCAGGAAAAGGCCGGGGGCATTTTGTCTGGGTTGGGCGGGAACCGGAAGGGATGGTAACGGATCGGCGTTATCGATAATGAGATCCTATTTCACCGCCGCGATTTTGCCCCGCATGACATTTGTTCGATCGCGTCACAGCCCATCAGGAAAGTTGGCGAGATAGGCAAGTCGCACATGTTCTTTCAGCGTTGAACGGGTAGCTTTGGCCAGACCGGCGAGGAACAGCCCAGGCGGTCCCTCCCCCTTAGTGAAGGGAAGCTAGTAATCATCAAAGCAGGTAAAGTCCGCGCGGATCAGGAGGCTGGTCTGCTTGACATCCACCAAACCAAGCTCAGCCCACAACGTCGCCAACTCGTTCGGTGCGCTCAACGATTAGAAGCGGCATCTCGATCTGGGCATCGGGATTTTCCCGAGCGATGTGACTACGATATCGCTGAAGCTCCCCTCTCCGATGAAGAAAATCGTTTTGCAGATCCACAAGCAGAAGGGTGGATTTCTCGATGTTCGGTCTCTTGATCGCCGACTGGATTTCGCGCCTACCTGGATCGTGCTCACCGGTTGGACGGAAATCTCGGTTGGGTTTCCAAAGAACGTAATCCGGTCCGGTAACCCGTGCTCGGACCGTCCGGCAACTCGCAACTGCTCTGATCACACTGCCGACGGTCGATCGGGCTCATCTCGGACGATTCAAGGCGTTACTGATTTGCCAGCGGAACTGGAATTTCGAACCCATCTCCCTCCAGCGGGGAGTCCGTTGCGAACTCGACTTGGGCGAAGGCGACTTTGCCGATGAGATTGCCGCCGCGCCTCCGGGGGGCTTTACTTGCTGCACGACCCTTGAGGATTGGCCCCCTCGCTATGACCTAACCAGGGCCCGCGGGGATCGGGTTCGAGCCAGGAGGCTCCGGCCTCCCCTGGGCAGCGATGTTTCTGAGCACCTTGTCGCGAAGGTGGATGGGCCCGATCGTCATTGGCTGCAATATCCGCAATATCCCCATCCAATGCTCGTTTTGCACAACTCCTTTGGGCGCGCCGCAAGTTCAAGCGGTTGCGTCGGAACACCAAGGGGGCACGAGACTGGTTTGACCGGCTACGCCGAGTAAATCCAACACTCTTTGCCCAGTGGCAGCTCTGTCATGGAACCGGCCGAACATCGGGGGCCGTATGAATATCAGCCGGGGGTGCTATAATCACCGCGGAATTTGTCTTGTCACTTCTCGCAGGTAGCCCGCCATGCCCGACCCATCTCCCGCCCAGTCGGCGTCTCAAAAAGTCGCGCTCTATGCAAATGTCGGAGCCGAACTGACGCACTACGACGTCGATGTCGCGGGCGAACTGATCAAGCGTGGCACGGTCACGCTGCCCGCTAGTGTCCAATATGCCTGGCCGCATGTCTCGAGACGCCATCTTTACGTTGCGACCAGCAGCAGCGCTTCGGGTTACGGCGCGGCGGGGACCGAGCATCACGTCACCGCGTTCGCCATTGATCCGGAGAACGGCGCGCTGACGCCGCACGGTGCACCGATACGGCTGCCGACGCGTCCGATCCATATGACCACGGACATTCCGTCTAGAAACATCCTGGTCGCGTTCAACAATCCGAGCGCTTTACGCGTCTACCGCATCAATGAGGACTTCACGCCAGGCGAAGAGGTGAAACAGCCGGGCGCGATCGACGCCGGTATCTATGCCCATCAGGTGCGGGTGAGCCCCGACAATCGGCTGACAATCCTGGTAACCCGTGGGAATGAAGGCACCCCGACCAAGGCAGAAGATCCGGGGGCGCTGAAAGTCTTCGACTACAAGGACGGCGTGCTGGCCAACGAAGCGTCGATCGCTCCCAATGGTGGCAAGGAGTTCGGGCCGCGCCACCTCGATTTCCATCCGACCAAGCCCTGGATGTACGTGTCGATCGAGACGCAGAACAAGATGTACACCTATCTGATGGAGGCCGGCAGGATCAAACCGGAGATCGCCTACCGTGCGGAAACACTGGCCGAGCCCAATAATATCAGAGCACGGCAGGCAGCCGGCACAGTGCATGTCCATCCCAATGGCCGCTTTCTTTACGGGGCAAACCGTGCCCAAGCCACGATCGAGTTTCAAGGGAAGGCGGTCTTCAAGGGCGGTGAAAACAGCATCGTCGTGTATTCGATCAATCAATCCACCGGCGAGCCGACTCCGATCCAGCACATCGAGACGCAAAAGATCCACCCGCGCACCTTTCACATCGACCCGAGCGGCCGCCTTCTGGTCGCGCAGCACAACCTGCCGGTGAACGTGCGGGACGGCGATGCGGTGAAGACAGTACCCGCCGGCTTGTCGGTGTTTCGCATCGGCGACGACGGCAAGCTGACCTTCGTGCGCAAATACGACGTCGACGTCGGCGACAAGATGATGTTCTGGATGGGGATGGTGCCGCTGTAAGCGCAGCAGCGCTTTAGCCGAAGGCCGCCACGGTGCGAGCACATTGCCATCGAATCTCATTGCCGATGCCCAGGGCGGGACGCAAAATCACTCCCAACGGTGCGAAAACTCGGGAAATGTCGCGTAAAGCTCGCGAGACCTCGCAGGTTCCGCTCAATAAATTGCCGAGAGGAGCGCTATGATCACCCGCAGGACATTCCTGTCACTCGCAGCAGCCAGCGTCGCTATGCCGCGATGGTCTTTGGCTCAGCCGGCGTCCAACAAGGTCGCGCTTTATGCAAATGTCGGAGCCAATCTGACCCATTACGACGTCGATGTCGCGGGCGCGGAGTTGACCAAGCGAGAGACGGTTATCCTGCCCGCTGGTGTGCAATACGCCTGGCCACACGCTTCGAGGCGCTACCTTTATGTTGCGACCAGCAATAGCGCCCCGGGTTACGGCACGCAAGGGACCGAGCATCACGTCACCGCGCTGGCGATCGATCCGGCGACCGGGGCGCTAACACCGCACGGTGCGCCGATACGGCTGCCGACGCGCCCCATCCACATAAGCACCGACATCCCATCCGAGAATATTCTGGTGGCGTTCAACAATCCGAGCGCGGTGCGCGTCTACCGCATCAACAAGGATTTCACGCCGGGAGAGGAGGTAAAGCAGCCGGGCCAGATCGACGCCGGCATCTTCGCCCATCAGGTGCGGGTGACCCCCGACAATCGGCTGGCGATCCTGGTGACCCGCGGCAACGAAGGCACGCCGACCAAAGCGGAAGATCCCGGTGCACTGAAAGTCTTCGACTACAAGGATGGCGTGTTGACCAACGAAGTGTCGATCGCACCCAATGGAGGGAAAGAGTTCGGCCCGCGGCATCTCGATATCCATCCGACTAAACCCTGGATGTACGTATCGATCGAGACGCAGAACAAGATGGACCTATTCCGGATAGGAGACGGCCGGATCAACCCGGACATCGTCTACAGCGTGGAAACTCTGGCCGAGCCTCACAACATCCGGGCGCGACAGGCGGCAGGCACGGTCCACGTCCATCCGAACGGCCGTTTCGTCTATGGGGCAAATCGCGCCGAGGCGACGACCGAGTTTCAGGGAAAACAGGTCTTCAAAGGCGGCGAGAACAGCATTGTTGTGTATTCGATTAATCAATCCAGCGGCGAGCCGACGCCGATCCAGCACATCGAGACCCAAAAGATCCATCCGCGCACTTTTCATATCGACCCGAGCGGGCGGTTGCTCGTCGCAGAGCATAACCTGCCGGTCAATGTGCGGGACGGGGACGCGGTAAAGGCGATACCCGCAGGTCTGTCGGTGTTTCGCATGGGCGACGACGGCAAGCTGACTTTCGCCCGCAAATACGATGTCGATGTCGGCGACAAGACCATGTTCTGGATGGGAATGGTGCCACTGCCGGCTTAAAGCAGTCACCCCGGGCAGCGGCTAGCGCTATTTCAGTTCAAAAAGATATTACCATGCCTGTGGAAATGATCGGCTGGGCATTGTCCACTTAGCGGACCCAGGGCGCCTTTTTGCGACCACGCTCGGTTAGAGCTGGGCAACACAATAGGCGAGCAAGCGGGTCGATCGTTAACTTGTCTTCGATTGCGGGTATTATCGGCAGCGAGCATGTGCGCATCGCTTACAACGCCTCTAAGGCGGCAGTACGGCTGATGACCAAATGGGTCGCGGTGCAGCACGGCAGGACAATATCCGCGCCAACTCGGTTCATCCCGGCATCATGCCGCCGATGCGCACATCCGGTCGCATCGCCGATCCGGCTGTCCGGGCCGAGCGAATGCGCTTCATTCCAATGCGCCGGCCGGGAG
>Ga0182038_10000467_pt1 | contig 20242 bp, 19 predicted proteins | sample sta12Can44000108_FD_125976 | JGI IMG/M metagenome (GOLD analysis project Ga0182038, IMG submission 125976) | Lab enrichment of tropical soil microbial communities from Luquillo Experimental Forest, Puerto Rico - statanox.12C.anox.44.000.108 | ecosystem: Environmental > Terrestrial > Soil >...
AACTTCTCCAGCTCCGGCCCCAGATGTTTCGGGCCCGGATAGGCGGGATGCGCCGTCATCACCGGGCAGACGCTGTTGCAGTCCGAGCATTTCAGACAGTTGTCGAGCGTCACGTCGCTATGCCGCATGGCTTTCCTCCTGTGCCAGGGCCGACAAAGCGGCAGCATGGCCGCTGGTCACCGCATGACCGTTGCCCGCCGCAAGCAGAGCGCCGGCCAGAGTGAGGCCCTTCAGCATCACATTCCCCTGCCCGTCCAGCGGACGCAGCAGGTGATCCGCCTTGCCGCTCCAGCCGGGCAGCAGGTCATGGGAATGGGGGCCGGTGGCCAGCACCACGGCGCGGGCGGATATGTTCCGCGCTCGCCCAGGTACCGCCACCGAGACGCCGTGGCAGACGCCATTCTCGATCTCCAGCCCGGCCAGCGGATAACCGCCGACGAACTCGACGCCCAAACGCCGCAGATGCGCCATCAGCAGATTGTTCAGCCGCAAGCCGGCCACCGAGGGCGGAAGCGTTGTCATCTCGCCAATCGGCTTGCCCACTTCGGCCGCGAAGATCAGCAGATCGGAATGGTTGCTGTGCTGTCCCAGACAGGCCGGCAGCAGGATCTGGTCGCAATCGGCGGCGGCTTGGCGCAACCGCTCGGCCATCAGTCGCCGGAAGGCAGAATCGCGGTCGAAGCGATTGGCGATGTTCAAAGCCGAATGGGGTACGCCGTCTTCCTGCGGCAGAGCAATGTCACGGGCGACATAGCCCTGCCCCAGCCGTTCGACCACGAAACGGCTGTCGAAGGACGACATGCCTTCGACGCCCACCACCGCCACCCGGCTGCCCGGCAGCGCGCGCCCGCCCCACAGGGCATCGGGCACCAGCGCCATCGGCTGGGTGCTGCCCAGCATGGTGGGAAGCTGTGCTTCCTCGTGATAAGGCGCACCAGCGGCCTCGGCAAGGCTCTGAAAGAATGTCTGGGCAGCGCCACCCGGCGCCTCGGAGATCGAACCAGCGCCATAGACGAAGCTGCCCAGCCCGGCATGGACCAGCAGCACCCGCGCCCCGGCTTCAGCGGCGGTGGCAGCGGCGACCAGACCGGACATGCCGGCCCCGACCACCAGCAGATCAGTGTGAAGAGCGTTCATGGCGTCACACTCCTTCGCCGGCATGGAAATGGAAGGTCGGGCCGAACAGATCATGGCTGAGGCTCAGCTGTTCGATCTGCTTGCCGTGCGGCACCTGGGCTTGGCCCTTCCAGCGTTCGTTGAGGTAACGCTTGAACTCCTCGGCTCCGGCCTCGGCGCTCCACAGCCCATGGCGATAGCCTTCCAGCATGGCCTTGTAGCCGCAGAAAGTGCCCTGGCAGGAACCGAAGCCCAAGCGGCTGCGCCGCCCCAGGTCATTGATGGTCTTGGCCGGCACCAGCGCCTCGCTGCTCATCAGCATGGCGATCTCGGCGCGGGTCACCTGCTCGCATTCGCAGATGATCTCGGCCATGTTGGCGTCGGCCTCGATCAGTTCCACCAACCGGGCCAGATCCGGCCCCAGCCGCCGCTCGGCAATCGCCGCCGCCTGAGCCGGCAACAGCTTTTCGACCTTGGCCGCCAAAGCCGGATCGGTGGCAGCCCGTAAAGGCGTGACGGCGGTACGGCAAGGCGCATCGACGCCGAGCTTCTTCGCCACCAGATTGGCAGTGACCTCGGCCATCAGGCGATAGGTGGTCAGTTTGCCGCCGATGATCGAGACAAAGCCCGCCAGCCCGTCGCGTTCGCTATGGTCCAGCAGCACAAAGCCGCGGCTGACATCCCGGCCCGCAGCGCCGCCGGCATCCTTCGGCACATAAAGCGGACGCACGCCCGAGAACACCCGCAGCACGCGGGCTTCGGCCATCAGGGGAACCAGTTCCGCGCCCAGCGCCAGCAGATGTTCCAACTCTTCCGAATCCGCCGTCAGCCCTTCCGGTCCCGACACGGTGATCGAGCTGGTGCCCAGAATGCAAACCGGCCCCGCCGGCACCAGAATGTCGGCGTCGCCCGGCTTGCGGCAGCGATTCACCACCCGGCTGACCAGATTGTGATTCAGCACCAGCAGCGAGCCCTTGTCGCAGCGCACCGGCACATCCAGCCCGGCCATCTGCGCCACCGCCTGCGCCCAGCCGCCGCCGGCATTGACCACCATCTCGCATGGGATGCGGTCCTGTTCGCCGCTGCGGCTGTCGGTAAAGCGCACCGCCGTCACCCGGCCATTGCTCTGCTCGATGGCGGTGACTTCGCAATAGGGCATGAAGCGCCCGCCCTTGGCCACCGCCGCCTGAAGGTTCGACAGGGTCAGCTGGAACACATCCACATGGGCATCGGGCGTGGTCGAGGCACCAAGGATGGTCTTGGGAAGATTGGGCTCAAGCTCCAGCGCCTGCTCGGGCGACAGTTTTTCGGTCGGCAGCCCCACCTTGGCGCAGGCCTCGTCCCATTGCGGGAAGAAGGCCGGGTCATCCTGGGGATAGCGCACGAATAGCCCGCCGACATCATGCACGGCATGGGGCGCGATGGTCTTCAGGATGCGGCTTTCCGACAGACATTCCCGCGCCGCCTCGGCATCCTTGACCACATAGCGGGCGCCGGAATGCAAAAGGCCGTGACAGCGCCCGGTGGCGCCGTTGGCGAGATCGCGTTTTTCCAGCAGGACGGCGGAAATTCCCCGTAAGGACAAATCCCACAGGATGCCGGCGCCGGTAGCGCCTCCGCCGATGATGACGACTTGTGTGCGGTCCATGATGCCCTCGCGCATAAGCAGGCCCAGGCCCCGGCGGAGCGGCATAAACGCAGAATCATGGATCAAGCCGGAAGGCCTGTCACACACTGGCGGCGATAAGGATGAAAAGCTTTCGGCGAACCAGATGCATGACGGCGGCGGCGGTTCCGGGACGTCTTCCCTAAAACGGCGTTTTTGCCACCCGTTCGCGCTTTCTCATCAGGCTCTTCACGAAGGGGCTGGATTGTCTCCAGTTGCCGTTATTGTGATCCCCGCCAGGGTTAAAGTCAACTTAGCCCTGGCAGGGGTAAGGCTTAAATCTGGAATGGAATTGGGTGAGCCCCCGGCCAATATCAACCGTCATGCCCGCGCAGGCGGGCATCCATTTTGGGCTGGTTTCTGCCTTGGCATGGATGCCCGCCTGCGCGGGCATGACGATGAATTTTAACTCATAAAGCCGTGGAAAGCCGCTCCTCGACCGCGTTCAATTCCTGGACCTGCCGCAGCTTGTCCCATCCCAGTTCGGCAGCCATCAGGGCCACCACGCGGGGAGCCGCGATGCGGGCGGCGGCAAGATCGGTCAGCCCCAAAGTCATACGGCGGAACAGCACATCGGCGGCGGTCAGGGCCTGCTCATGGCGGATCAGATGCAACACCTCGGCCTCGATATAGGGATGATCGGGATGCAGCCGCGGGCCAAGCCCATCCAGCACCAGCGGCAGTATCTCGGATGCACGATCGCCATAGCTGCGGTTCAGATGCCGGGCCACGTCCTCGGGCAGGTCACCCAGACGCATCAGGAGGGTATGCCCCTCCAGGTCATAGGCCTCGCCGCCCACCAGCTTCATAGCGTGGGTCTGGCATTTCCGCAGAGGCTGAAGACGGGTGACGGCAATGGCGCGGTCCACCGCCTCTTCGCTCATCAGGCGATAGGTGGTCCATTTGCCGCCCGAGATGGTGATCATGCCGGACTTGGACTGCAAGATCACATGATCGCGGGCCAGTTGGGCGGTGTCCTTGGCCTTGGGATCGAACACCAGCGGGCGGATGCCGCACCAAGATGAGCGGACGTCTTTTTCCGAAACTTCGACATCAAAGTAGCGGCGCACATAGCCCAGCAGATAGGCGATGTCCTTAGGCGTCGGCTGCGGATGGTCCGAAACCGTGGCAGGATCGTCGGTGGTGCCAACCAGGGTATGGCCCTGCCAGGGCAGCACGAACAACACCCGCCCATCATCGGTGCGCGGCACCAGGAAGCCGGAGTCGGGCGGCGAGAAGCGGCCATCCAGCACGATATGCACGCCGGCACTGACCTTCAGGATCGAAGGGGCTTCGGCATCGTCCATGCGGCAGACGGCGTCGGCATAAGGCCCGGTGGCGTTGATCACCGCCTTGGCCGAGACCGCAAAACGCTCGCCGGTCAGACGGTCCCGCAACTCGGCACCGCTTATCTTGCCCAGCAAGTCGTGATGCAAGGCCAGCGCCTCGACATGATTGGCCAAGATGGCCCCATGCTGATGCGCCGTCATCATCAGGCTGGCGGCCAGACGGCTATCGACGAACTGGCCGTCGTAATAGACCACGGCGGCTTTCACGCCTTCGGTCCGCATAGTGGGGAAACGGCGCTTGGCCTCGGCCTTGCCGATCACATGGCTGGAGCCGATCGACATCCGTCCCGACAGCCAGTCGTACAGCTTCAGCCCAAAGGCGATATAGGGCAGTTGCAGCCAGGAACTGACCGGCGTGACCAGCGGCAAACGCCGGGTCAGATGCGGCGCGTTGCGCAGCAGGGCGCCCCGCTCGCGCAGGGCTTCCCGCACCAGCTTATATTGCACCTTATCGAGATTGCGGATGGCGGCTTCCAGATAGCGCACGCCGCCATGCACCAGTTTGGTGCTGCGGCTGCTGGTGCCCTCGGCGAAGTCGTTGCGCTCGACCAGCGCGACCGAAAGGCCACGGCTGGCAGCGTCCAGCGCGATGCCGCAGCCGGTCGCACCGCCGCCAATCACCAAAATATCGAAGCATCGGCCCGAACGCAGGCCGTCGAGACTCTGTTGACGCATGATCTGCCCTTATTTCTTGGACGTGGTTTTAGGGACCACCCAACGGACAGCGCGGTTATCGAGGAGAGAAGCTGAGCCGGAGAATAAAGGCAAACCGGTGCGCAACCCCATTCCGCCAACGACAAGCGCAGCAATGCTGGGTGGACCGTTCCTCGTTTCTCGTCAGGCTCATCACGGAACGTGCAACAGAAGAGTAATCATTCGCAGCCGAACTTTGAAGGGGGTCGCTGCAAAATCGATAAAATCGATTTTAGAATGGAATTTTACTCGTTTCACTCGATCACACAAAAAGAGCAATGTTGTCTTCAGCAAGACACCGACCCGAGGCGATGCCTCAAAGCCGCAGGAGAGCATCATGAGCAGCAGCAATCGCAACCGCATCCGCTCCGTCATCGCCGTCGCTTTGATCGTCGGCGCCTCCGCCTCGGCCTTCTCGCAGGTCAGCCATGGCAGTTTCCCCCTGCCCGGCGCTTCGGCTCAGGCCGTCAACTGCACCCTCGACAAGGCCAAGAGCCCGATGGGCTATTAAGACAAAAAAAGCCGCCCCCGGTTTCCCAGGGGCGGCTTCCTTGTTCTGACGGCCAATCAAGCCGGACGGGCGCCAGTACGGATCAGGGTGCCCACATGTTCACCGCGCAGGGCGGCGGTCAGGCGGCCGGGAACCAGGCCGTTCACCACCTGCACCTTTTCCAGATGACGGGCATTGACCATCACCTCCAGCAGCACGCGGTCGAAAGGCAGCGTGCCGTCGGTCTTGGCCAGCTCGTCATAGCCGACTTCTTTCAGCAGCTTGGCCTTGTCGCCAGCCGGGCCATGGGGGTCGGCATCATAGACGCCGTCCACATCCTCGACGATGGTCAGGCCGGCGGCGCCCAGGGCGTCGGCCAGCAGGAAAGCGCCGGTATCGGCCCGGTGCGGCGGAATGCGCGAACCCGGAAATTCGTGATGGTGATAGGGCGGAAAAGCGCTGCCCACCACGGCGCGGGCCGCCGACAGATGGATGGCCAGCTGGTTGGCGATGGTCGGATGCTCGACATAGGAAACACCTTCCGGAGCCAGCAGCGAGGCCAGGATATGACCGTTCTGTCCGGCTTCGCTGGCGGCCAGCGGAGCCAGAGACCCCACCGGCAGACCCAGATCGAGGCCGACGCCATAGAGATGGCGGGCGCGGATGCCGGCGCCGGTCAGGATCAGCAGCCGATGCTCGGGCAGCAGCTTCTTGATTTCATCGACGATGGGAAGAATGGCGTCGGCGCCGCGATCCATGATGGCGCGGCCGCCGATCTTAACCACCTGCAGCCAGGGCAGCAGACGGATCGGACGCTTGCCAGCCACCGGGCGGGTCAGATCGCTGTCCAGCAGGGTCTGAGAGGCGAGCGGCGAAGCCACATGCTTGATGGTATTCTTGGTGTCGGACATGGCTTTGACCCCTTAGCTCGCGGTGATGATGGTGCCCACATGCTCGCCGGCGAGCGCGCGGGTCAGATTGCCGGGGATCAGGCCATTGACGACCTGCACCTGACGGATATGGCGAGCCTGCTTCAACAGGTCGAGCACCGGGAATTCCAGGATCGAGTCATGCAGTCCCTTGGCCTTCATCTCGTCCACCGAAATCTTGGGGATAAAAGTGGCCGATTTCGAGGTCTTGGGATTGGCGGTGTAAAGGCCGTTCTCGTCCTTCACATAGATCATCTGCTTAGCGCCGAACTGCTCGGCCACCAGGAAGCAACCAGCATCGGTGCGATAAGGCGGGATCACGCCTTCGGCCGCCGGACGCATCCACAGCTTATAGGGCGGCATGCCGCTGAAGATCACCGCATTCACCTCGGCCAGGAACAGCGGCACCGAGGACATGCCCGCCGCTTCGACCGCCGAGATGCCGTGCTTGGCCAGCAACTGACCCAGCATAGCGGCATTCTGATCGGCCACCGAAGCGCCCAGCTGCGACAGCACGCCCGCCGGCAGGTTCAAACCGGCGGCGATGGAATAGAGATGGCGGGCGCGGGTGCCGGCGCCGGTGCCGATCATCATCTTATGGCTCTTGCGGGCGGCGACGATCTCGTCCACCAGCGGATAGACGGCGGCGCGACCACGGTCGATGACGCTCTGACCACCGATCTTGATCACCGAGACATCCGGCAGGATGCGGAAGTCGGCAGAGGCTTCCGCCGCAGCCTGAAGCTGCGCGTCGGTCAGCGACCGCTGCATGAGGAGCCCTTCAAGCTCCGCCGTGGTGTTGGCCATGGAATTGTTCCTTTTCGGTCTTTAGGCGATGCCCATGCTTGAATTCGCTCAAAAGCTGGGCACTGACCAAAAATGAACCTTTGCCCGCCGGACGTCAACCCCCGGAAAACAAAATATCGTTGTATTTCAATGCGTTATAACGATCCAGGTTATAACGCTCAAATCCGGGCCTCAGATCAGTGCCTTACGCAGCAGCGCCGAGCCGGCATGGACCAGGCTGACCAGCACCAGCATGACGATGATCAGGGCCATGGCTTCCCGATATTCGAACAGATGAAACGCCGTCACCAGCTCCAGCCCCAGCCCGCCGGCACCGATCACGCCCATCACCGTCGCGGCCCGCAGATTATGCTCCCAGCGATACAAGGTGACGTCGGCCAGCTGCGGCAGGATTTGCGGCCAGACGGCGAAGCGCACCACCCCCAGCGGCGGCACCCCCTGCCCGCGCAGGGCCTGGGCCGGAGCCGGATCGATATGCTCGATGATCTCGGCATAGAATTTCCCCAGCATGCCGACCGAATGGCAGGCCATGGCCAGAATGCCCGGCAGCGGCCCGAAGCCGACGGCAGCAACGAACATCACGCCCCAGACCAGATCGGGGATCGAGCGGATGACGTTCAGCACCAGTTGCACGCAGCGACGCAGTAAGGCCGGCGACAATCCCTTGGCCGACAGCACTCCCAACGGCAAGGCGACCAGCGCCGCCAGCACGGTGGCGGCGATGCTCATGGCCAGGGTTTCCAGCAGCGGTTTGCCCCAATGGCTCCAGCGGAAGAAATCGGGCGGCAGGGCGTCGGCGGCCAGAGTGAAGAGGGTATGCAGGGCATCGCGGTATCGCGCCGTATCGAAGGCCCCGGAATAGTCAAAGGCCCACAGGATCACCAGCAACACCGCCAGAACCGGCAGCAGAGACAGCCGGCTGCGGCGGCTTTGCAGCGCCAGGGCCTGATCGAGGGTGAGGACGCTTTCAGTCATCGGCCAATCCTCCCGGCAGCGAAAAGATGCCTTGGAATGTGCGGGCCTGAGCCGATGCTCCAAAGGCCTCGGGCGGGCCATCAAAGGCGATGCGGCCATCGACCAGAGCGATCACCCTGTCGGCAAGGCTCAAAGCCACGTCCAGTTGATGCAGTGCCAGCATCACCGTCAGGCCGGTACGGTCCACCGCCCGGCGCAGTTCGTTGCTGAAATGATGGACCAGCGCCGGATCGGCCGAAGCGAAGGGTTCGTCTCCCAGCAGCAGCCGGGGTTTGCGCACCAGGGCGCGGGCCAGCCCGACCCGCTGGCGTTCGCCGCCGCTGAGATTCCGCACCTTGGCCGAGACCCGATGCAGCAGCCCCACCTCCTCCAGCGCCTGGGCGGCCTGGCGACGATGGTCACGACTCCAGGGCATGGGCGAAAGCGGATGGCGAAGATCGGCCAGCCCCAGCAACACATTCTCCAGCGCCGTCATGCGCCCGATCAGGGCATGGTCCTGATAGACCGTGGCGCTGGAACGGCGATGCAGCCGCAGCGCCTCGGGCTTGTCCAAGCAGCCCAAACCCGGCACTGTGATGCTGCCGGCATCAGGGGCGATCAGGCCGTTCAGGCAATGGATCAGCGTGGTCTTGCCCACACCGGAACGCCCCACCACGGCGGTGATGGTTCCGGCCTCCAGGGTGAAGCCCACCTCCTCCAGCACCAGATGGCCGCCGCGCGAGACCGACAGTCCATCAACGATCAGGGCTGGCTCGCCGCCTTGCGGATGTTCGGGCCGTTCGTCGCGAAAGCTGGCAAGGGTCATGCTCCGCCCTCCCTTGATGAAGGCGCTCCAGGGGCCCGTATACAATCAGGCCTCGGCGCTGGTCTGGTGGGATTCCCGCTGAATACGCATGGCCTGACTGCCCTTCAGGGCGCGAACCATCCACAGCGGCGGCTCGCCATCCAGCATCATCTGAAGCCGCTCGATCACCTCCGAGATGTCGCGCGGATGTTCCATCTTGACCGGAAAGACCTTGGCGTTCTTCACCTTGACCGCCTGCAGATCGCTGAGCCCCATGGTGAAAAGCACCGAACAGCCCTCCAGCGCCTCGACCATCGAAGACAGGCGGTCCAGGCTCTTGCCGTCGTCCTGATCTTCCATGCTGCAGCCGGCGCCGCCGCCCGGCCCCTTGCCCGACTTGCGCTTGGCCCCACCGGGGCCGAAATGGATAGCGTCGATGAATTCGTAGCCATCTTTGGTGACGTCATAGATCACCAACTGCTTGGCCGAGATGAAATCGGCATCTACCCGCAGCAGGCTGTTGGTGGTGATCGCGACCTTGAGATATCCCTGTTCCATCATCGTCTTTACTCCTGATCAGACCATGGGTTGACCAACGACCACAGGCTCGCGGCCAAATCGCAATGCATAATCGGCGGGAAGATCGGTGCCATCCTCGGTACGGGCCTTCCAGCGTTCAAGTTCCGCAGAAGCCAATCGGCCACCCGGCGCCGCCTCGATAGGGATGATGTAAAGCCCGCCATCCAGAGTCAGATAGATGTCGATGGGATAATGGGCGGCATCCTGGAACGGCTTGGCGATTTCCAGGATGCAGACATTGCCCTCGAACTTGCATTTCGGATTATCGCAATCCAGCCGGCGCAGGCGGTTCAGGCGCAGGCGGCGGCCGAACTGATAGAGCACCCGGTCCTCGTCGTTGAAGCGCTTCACCTCTTCGACGATGTCGGTGAAATAGCTCAACAGCATGGCTTCGACATAGGCGGCGGGATAAGGCTGGCTTTGCGCCCCCAGGAACCAAGTCACCACCGATTCCAGCAGCCCCAGACCGGCGCTGGTGACGGTCACCGACAGCGCACAGGCATGGTGGGTGACGAAGAAGCGGATCAGACCGTTCTCGACCTCGACATGCCCCAGCGGCGAGACCACCGCCGTCTTGACCACCCGCAGGATGCGGAAGACCTCGGCGAGCACTTTGTCTGTATCGGATTTGCGCGGCAGAGCCTGATAGGCGTCCCAGCCGGTCTTGCCTTCCAGCTCCAGCTGACGGGACTGCAACCAGCCCTCCAGCAGCGAGAACGAGGTCAAGACGCCCAGCAGATCGGGCAGCAAAGGTTGGGAGACGGCAGGAGCCTCGGCGAAGCCCAGATGCTTGCGGCGGTGATAGAGCTCGATCTGGCGAAGCTCCGGCAAACGCAACTCGCCGCCGAACCGGCGGGCGAAGTCGGAAATAAGGGCGGGCAGCAGCTTCATGGGCTTGTCTCCTGAAAACACGGTCTGGACCTGTCTGTTCTCCTCCTCTCCCGAAATCGGGAGAGGGGGCCGGGGGGGGGGTGAGGGAAAAGCGGCTCCCCCTCACCCCAACCCCTCTCCCGCAGGCGGGAGAGGGGCTTACGCGGCCCGGATCGGACTTACCAAGTGTTCAACAGCCACTCGCGGTCCTTGTTGTACTCCATGTGATTGAAGATGGCGTTGGCGATGGACTCGCCCAGCTCCATAGCGCCCTGATAGCCCATGGTCGGCTTGCGGTAGAGACCGGCCCGATCGAAGGTCGGGAAACCGACGCGCACCATCGGCACGTTGTTGTAGATGCTGACATAGCGGCCCTTGGAATGGCCCATGATCAGGTCGATCTTGTAGTTGGGATCGGTGACCCGACGCTCCAGTTCCCACAGATCGGCGTTGCAGACCACTTCCATATCCCAGGTCACCTTGTCCTTCAGGGCCAGGATGCGGGGGTCCTTCTTGTACTTCGAATTGTCGTCGCCCAGCAGCAGCAGCACCGGCTCCAGCTCGACTTCCATGCAGAACTCGGCCAGACCGATCACCAGATCGGGATGACCGAACAAAGCGACCTTCTTGTTGGCGAAGAACATATGCGCCAGATCCTGCAGCGCATCGAGGGCGACGCCACGTTCCTTGATCAGCGACTCCGGGATCGGCTTGCCGGTGATCTCGCTGATCTTCTGCAGCAGAGCGTCGGTGTTGCCGATGCCGTAAGGAGTCGAGACCAAATGGCTGGGAACGTCGAACTCGCTCTTCAGATAGTCGGCGGTGGTCGCCCCTTCATAGCGGGCCAGGGCCACCGAGGCCGTCGCATTGGCCGAGGCCTTGATGTCCTCGACGGTGGTACGGCCCGAGGTGCTGATGCTCTTGTCGGGCATCATCGGGCTGTCGAAGTCCTCGGTATCCATGAACACCGTGCCATCGACGCCCATTTCCGCCAGATAATGCTTCAGCAGCACCACATCGCCGGGATTGACCCAGCCGGGGAACAGGTTGAGCTTGCCCGAAGCCGCCGTCTTGGCGGTGGCGATGGACTTAAACATCGCCAGCATGCATTCGGAATAGCCGCCGACCTGGCTCGCCTTGAAGCTGGGGGTATGCACCGCAACCACATGGATCTTACGGCCGGGGAATTCTTCCTTCAGCATCTTGTTGCAGGCGGTGATGTTGCCTTCGATGTCGTCGCCGATGACCTCGGTCGAGCAGGTGGTGATCAAAGGGATCACCCGCAGCTCGGGGTAACGGCGGGCCAGCGTCATGACGCCGTCCTGAATGCGCTGATGGCCGCCGAACACCGCCGAATCCTCGTGCAGCGAGGTCGAGGCGATATCGAAGTTTTCCTTGAAATGCTGGGCGAACAGCAGACGCACGAACATCGTGCAGCCCTGGCCGCCATGCACCAGCGGAATGCAGTCCTTGACGCCGATACCGGCATACTGGGCGCCGGCGGGCTGGCAGTCGTACATCGGATTGATGACGCCTGCGCGCTCTTTGGTGGTGATTTCGCAACCCATGGGGATTGACCTTTCATCTCAAGCGGGGCGGCCCGTCCGTCGGGGCCGCCCGCATCGTTGGAAGCAGCTCTAGTAGAGCGAGTGGTTCAGCTCGTGGTTCAGAGACTTGGTGATGGTGAGTTCCACCAGCTTCTCCTTCAGACCGGCCATCAGCTCGCGGATCTGGGCCGCGCCGGCCTCGTCCAGCCAGGGGAAGCGCTGCTTGAAGTCGTGAACCATGATCTTGGCGTCGGCGTAGAACAGACGGTCCTGGGGCGTCTCCTTGGCCGGAGGCTCGCCGGTCAGAAGATCGGTGGCGGTCTTCAAGATGCCGTCGATGTTCTCCTGGCGGTCCCAAGAGCGGGAGAAGAACTGCCAGAGGCAGCGTTCCTGGACGTAGCCGACCAGCTGATCGAGTTTCTCGGTGTTCATTCCGCGGCCTCCTTGACGGGCTTGGCGACGCCGCCGCGAATATCGGTCGCGGCCAGCTTCAACAGGGGATTGTGGACGGCGTTGTACATATCGCGGGCCAGATTGACGAAGCCCTCGAAGCCCATATACGGGCCGTTGTGGTAGCCGTGGCCGTTGACGTAGGGGATGTGCAGCTTCTTGACCAGCTCACCCACGCGCGGGCCGGTGAAGATCACGTCCGGCTTGACCAGATCGATGATCTCGAAGAATTCCAGCTCGTTGCCGTCATCGATGTAGTAGGTGCCGGTCTGGCCGCGGGCGATGACCTTTTCGAAGTCTTCCTGATGGCCGAACTTCGAGGACATGGCCACGACCTGCACGCCCAGATCGTCTTCCACCGACTTGGTCCAGTGCCACAGACGCGGACCGCCGGTCCAGATGGCCATCTTGGTGCCCTTCAGGCGTTCCTTGTACCAGTCCAGCTGCGGCTTCCACTTGGCTTCTTCCTCGGCGATCAGGGCTTCGCCCTTCTCTTCGATGCCGAAGAAGGCGCAGATCTTGCGGATGCCCTCGGCCATGTAGCTGAAGCCCCAGCTGTCGATGTCCAGACGGGGGATGCCGTACTGCTTCTTCAGCTCGTTGGCGATATAGCCGGACGAACGGGCGCAGTTGACGACGTTCAGCTGAGCCTTGTGCATGCGGCGCAGATCGTCATAGGTGCCGTTGCCGGTGAAGTGGGCGATCACCTGGATACCCAGCTTGTCCCAGTACTTCTGCAACAGCTGCGTATCGCCGCCGATGTTGAAGTCACCGATGAAGTTCATGGTGTAGGGGCTGGTGATCTCGGCGTCCAGGGTGCCGACCTTCTCGTTGATCCAGCCGATATTGAGCACATGATGGCCCTTCGACTGGGAAACGCCGGCGAAGCCGGGGCATTCGACGGTGAAGATGTCGACGTCGGGACGGGCTTCCATCACCTTCTTCGCCACCGCCTTGATGTCGTCGCCGATCAGCGCGGTCGGGCAGGTGGTGTAGATGATCATGCGCTTGACGTCGGGCATCTCGTCAAAGGCCTCGTGGCAGGCCTTTTCCAGACGCTTTTCACCGCCGAAGACGATGTGGCTTTCCTTCATGTCGGTCGACCAGACGTACTTCATGTTGAAGTGGCCGTTGTCGGTCGGATAACGCTTGGTGTGCCAGGTGTCGTAGGCGCAGCCGATCGGGCCGTGGATCATCTGGATGGTGTCCTTCAGAACACCGCCGATGACCAGCTTGGCGCCGCAGAACGCGCAGCCGCGTTCCGACAGCGTGCCGGGGATGGTCGAAGCGTTGGAGATGGGCAGGAAGTCACGGGTGTCTTCGCCGTCCACCTTCAGATAGATGTGTTTTTCGCGCTCAGGAATATCCTTGTCGCAGTCCAATAGCACCATGGGCATCTTCGGGTTCTCCTCTCTATGGGCCTGATGGCCGGAATTCGTGATGCGTCAGCATGCAAACCCCCTAGAGCAGGAAGCGTGCCAACTGCTGATAGAGCGAAAAACGCCAGCATTTCCGCCAGTTTTCAGGGGCAGGAGAGAAAGTTCCGGTCTGTTCGCGCAAGTACGTTTTCAAGGGCAAGCGTACCGGCCCGGTCGCAATCAGGGTGCGATCCTGGCGTTTTTCCCGTATTTGCCGGCTGGCACGTTGGTTGCTGTTCAAAAGGGAACGAAGCACATCCCCTTTTAGGAGCCGCCATGAACGCCATCGCCCCCGGACCCGCAGTTTCCCTTAGAATCGCCGTGGCCGGCGGCGATGCGGTGGATGAGCATTTCGGCCAGGCCGACGGTTTCGCCATCTATGACGTGGGGGCCGCCGGCCCGGTTCTGCTGGAGCGGCGTCTGCTGGCCGATCATGCGCAGGATGGTGAAGACCGCCGCGACACGATTGTACGAATGCTGTCCGACTGCCAGGCCTTGCTGGTGGCCCGCATCGGTCCGGTGCCCGCCGCCAAGCTGGCCGCTGCCGGGATCGAGGCCACCGACGCCTTCGCCGAAAAGCCCTCCCTGCCCTCGCTGACCGCCTTTTGGACGCAGAAGAACAATCCCGAGCCGGAAGAGCCTTTGGTCCCCGCCGATTTTTCCAGCTTTCGCATGATGCACGCCATGTTCCGGGTCGCCGATATGGAGCGGTCGCTGGATTTCTATAGCCGGCTGCTGGGCATGCAGGTGCTGGCCCGGCGCGAACATAAGAAGAACCAGTTCACCCAGGTCTATCTCGGCTACGGTCAGGGCGAGGCCGGCATGGTGCTGGAGCTGGTGCAGAACTGGAGCCGCGAGGAAGCCTATGCCCATGGCGACGGCTTCGGCCATATCGCCATCGCGGTGAACGGCATCGGAGCACTTTGCCGCCAGTTGGAGGCCGAAGGCGTGCCCCTGCCCCGCCCGCCGCGCAGCCAGCGCCATGGCGAGAACATCGTCGCCTTCGCCGAAGACCCCGACGGCTATCGCGTCGAGCTGGTGCAGATTTTCACCCCATCCCCCGACCAACAGGAGACCGCAGAATGAGCATTGAATCCGCCAAGGACTACATCACCCGCATGCGCGAAGACGAAGACTTCCACCGCCGCATCAACGACTGCGAGGACGAAGCCGCCAACTGGAGCTTCATCCAGGCCGAAGGTTTCGACTTCACCGTCGATGAATTCAAAAAGGCGGCGGAAGAAATCTATGTGGAAAAGGGGATCGATCCGATCCGGTAAGGCTGTGCATCCTCAATTTGCCGCCTCTCGACAACTGTCGTTAACGAGAGGCGGCAGTTTGGCTTGAGCGTTCCAGATTGCAGACGATGCCATCAGCCCCAAATCGACCAATTGCCCACTGCCCGAGAGACGGACCGACTGCTCTGCCTTCAGGCACAGGTCATTTTGGCCGTCCAGGACCCTTGCGTAGTTCTTGTATTCCCGGCCATCAGAGAAATGCTCTCCGCGCACGGCTTCTGTTTTTGCTCGATCCTTGAAATCGAACAGGAATTTATAATGGAGCAAGGCCCCTGTCACCGGCGATAAGGGGACCGGGGTCATGGCATGCCGACACAGCAAGTAACGCATCCCGCTCTGCCAGCGCACCAAAGGGATTTGACTCAATGTCGGAGGATGAGAACCTTCATCTTTGTTCCAAAAGACGCGTTCGCGCACTCCTCCATAAATCTGCAGGGACGGAAAATGCTCTGCCTGGACGCAACGATAGGGAAGAGCGTCGAAAAACGGGCAAGTTTCCATCAACGACGCCCCTGCTTTGTAAGCGGTCTGCTGAATCGTCTGGTCTGAATACATATCCAGAAACAAAGTAAACATCGCCCTGGCCCCCGTCGCATCCAGCATGGCGCAGAGACTGTGCAGCCCCATATCTTCGTAATGGGGGTAAATGAAGTGCTCATCCGCGTCGATGGTCAGACACCATCCATCGGCTCCGAACATCTCCAGTAAAGTATTCGTCCAGGCATAACCGCATTGGCTGGCCGCAAAAGAATCCCGCGACTGGAAAACATGCAAGTCCGGCTGGTCCAGCAGAAACTCCACCGTCCCGTCTGTAGAGTCGTTGTCGACCACGAAAAAACGGTCAACCCCCAGCCGGCGATGATGTTCCAGCACGGCGGGTAAACGGAGACGTTCGTTCCGAACCACCATGAAGGCGCGAACCTCTTTATTACCGACAGGAAGCGGCCTGGCATCGAGGCGACGAAAGTCATAGGGAGCCTTCATCGCCGCATCACCCCAGACTGCTATAAAGCTGTCGCAGTTGCTTGACAGCCAGCCGGTTATCGGGAGTATCGCCAAGAACATGCATGGCGCAGCCCGCACAGGGCGATGATTTTGGCTCGTAGTTCAGCATCGACTGCCGCCATCGAGAAAAGGCCTTGCCTCCCCAGACCTCCAGAATATCGGTTTCAGGCGTCAGGCGGGTAATGGCACAGCCGGAATGGACCTCGACATCGGAGCGCAAATTGCAGCAAGGCATGACGGTTCCGTCACACTCCACCTGCAATTCCAGAAAAGGGCGAAAGCAAGGGGAAACCCTTTGATAGGCCACAGCCAGTGGAACTGTTCCACCTCGATCATAGGCCAGAATTTCGCCCTTGCCGTTCGTCACCTGCGTATAGTCGCGTGCCTGCAAGGTCAAATTCATGTCCCCAAAGAGGATCCTGATGCAGACTTCGCCTTCGCATTCATCGACGACCTTGTATGGCAATCCCAATCGAGCGGCCGATTGCTCGGCTAAATGACGTAACTCAACGCCTGAATAGCTCCTCGTTTCGGCTGGATATGCCGAAACCACCATGGATCGCAGCCCCACGGCATAGAGGTCTTCGCAATAACCTTGATTGAGATAATCGCCATTGGTGTAAATCCGCAGCAAAGCATTGGGAAGACTTCGCTTCGCCTCGTCAATCCGGCGGAGAATATAGGGTCGATCCGCCAGCGGCTCGTTATAGCGATGAAAACTTAAAACGCCGCTCCACCCCAGATCAGACAGCTGCCGCAGAATACCGGAGTAAAGGGCATCATCCATATATCGATTGCCCCCCCTGCGATCCGCCACGGAATTGGAGCAAAAAGAACAATGCCTGTTGCAGTAAGTGGAAACCTCCAGTTCAACCTGGGCCACGTACTGACAAAACATGTCTCTCATACTGGGAATGGCGTTCATATCGGCACCAGCGAGGAAACAATCCAGGGCCAAGAAAACGACTGACTTCGTTAGAAGCGCGGCCCGTGGCATTGCAAAACACAAGCAAGCACGTTAATGGCGATTCCCCAAAATGGACACATGACTAAGTAAATATGACTTCCGACCAAACACCACTTCTGGCGGCAATCCGCCCCTACCCCTTGTTCCTGAAAGCCTTGTAAGTAATGCCGTAGCGTTTCATGCGCAGACCCAAAATGCGTCGGGTCAGGCCCAGTTCCTTGGCAGCTTCGGTGGTGTTGCCCTTATGATTCTTCAGGGCCTCGACGATCATTTCATACTCCACCGCTTCCAGCTTGGCTTCCAGCCCGCAGCCGAAGGTGGTGCCGCTTTCTTCCGAGGTCTGCAAGGACGGCGGCAGGTCATAGCCGTGGATCACGCCGTCGTCGGACAGGATCACCGAACGCTCGATGACGTTCTCCAACTCGCGCACATTGCCAGGCCAGTGATAGGCCATCAGCATATTCAGCGCCGGGGTCGAGATGCGCTTGACCTCTTTGCCCGTCTGCTCCGAGAAGCGGGCGACGAAATGGTCGGCCAGGGTGATGATGTCGCTGCCCCGCTCCCGCAAGGGCGGGATGATGATGGGGAAGACGTTCAGCCGGTAATACAGATCCTCGCGGAAGGTTCCCTGCTCGACCATCTCCAACAGATCGCGGTTGGTGGCGGCGATGATGCGCAGGTCCACATGCACCGGGCGATTGCCGCCGACCCGCTCGAAGGTGCGTTCCTGTAGGATCCGCAGCAGCTTGGCCTGGGTCTGCAGGGTCAGCTCGCCCACCTCGTCCAGGAAGATGGTGCCGCCGTCGGCCATCTCGAACTTGCCCTTGCGCAGATTGGCGGCGCCGGTGAACGAGCCCTTTTCATGGCCGAACAGCTCGGATTCCACGATGCTTTCCGGCAAGGCCGCGCAGTTGAACTTGACCAGCGGGCCGTCGGCGGTGGGGCCGTTGTAATGGATGGCATTGGCCACCAGTTCCTTGCCCACGCCGCTTTCGCCCAGGATCAGCACCGTGGTCTTGGTCGGCGCAATCTTCTGGATGAAGCCATAGACATCGGCCATCGGCTTCGAGCTGCCGATGATGTTGGTGGGGCGGAACCGTTCCTTCAGCGCGCTCTGCAATCGACGATTTTCTGATTCCAACCGCACATGGTCGATGTTCTCGGTCAGATACAGCTCCACCGCCGGCGCGATCATCGAAGCGATGGTGGCCATCAGTTCGACATCCTGCTTGAACAGGCGGCGATTGTCATAGACCCGCTCGGCGCTGATGGTGCCCAGCACCTTGCGGCCATGCAGGATGGGAACGCAGAAGAAGGACGAATTCATATCCGCGCCGCCCATGCGGCTTTGGGTGCGGTTCAGGAAGCTGGGATCGTCGCGCAGGCGGGGAATGACGATCGCCTTGCCGCTTTCCACCACCATGCCGGTGACGCCCTCGCCCGAGGAATAGATGCCGCGGGCCACCTGTTCCTCGGTCAGGCCGAAGCTTTCATGCAACAGGATATTGCCGGATTCCCGGTCGAACAGGCTGACCATGCCACGCACGATCTTCATGCGCTGTTCCATCACCTTCAGGATGATCGCCAGGGTCTGCGACAGATCTTCGGTGCCGGTGATGATCTGGCTGATCTGGTACAGCGTCGGCAGCACATTCACCCGGCATTCGCCGGTCTTGCAATCGGTGAAATCGTCGGCGATGCCATCCAGCTCGATGGTGAAGCCGTGCTTGCGCCCTTCGCTGTCGATGGGGGCGGACTTCAGTTCCGGTGGTGTCTTACCTGGGAATGCGATCGCCATGGATGGCCTCGGATCGTTATATACTCACACACCATATGAAGAGTTTGTACAGGACTGAATTCAATATAAAAATCACAACAGCTTCATTTTGTTCGATTCCGCACAATTATATATGTGATCACATTTTTAATATTGGAGTGTCGCATTCATGACAATCCCAATCCATCTTCCCGCCTTGTACGAAAAACCTGCCATTCGTACCGAGATGTACGCAATTTTCCCGAAATCATTGCCATTCCAGCCTTTCCCATTTGGCCCGGCTTTTGCTCATACCTTTTCAGCCGCATTTTATGCCCGGAGGGAGCCGATGAAGCCCGAGGATATCCTGGCCCTGCAGAACGAACCTGCCTGTGCTCATAACAACAAGAGCAAGTCAGGCTGCGCCCGTCCCCAGCCCGGAGCGACCCAGGGGGGATGCTGCTTCGACGGTGCCCGCAACGCCCTGCTCCCCATCGCCGACTGCGCCCATATCGTCCATGGCCCGATCGGCTGCGCCGGTTCGTCCTGGGACAATCGCGGCACCCGCTCGTCGGGTGCGGATTTGTACAGAATCGGCATGACCACCGATCTGAACGAGATGGACGTCATCATGGGCCGGGGCGAAAAGCGCCTGTACCGCGCCATCCGCCAGGCGGTGGAAAGCCGCCATCCGGCCGCCGTGTTCGTCTATGCCACCTGCGTCCCTGCTTTGCATGGCGACGATATCGGCATGGTCTGCAAGACCGCGTCGGAAAAGTTTGGCGTTCCCGTCATCCCGGTGGATGGGGCCGGTTTCTATGGCAACAAGAACCTTGGCAACCGCGTCGCCGCCGACGTGGTCTATAAGCATGTGATCGGCAGCCGTGAGCCCGACCCGGTACCCGACAGCGCCAAGCGCCCCGGCATCGCCACTCATGACGTCAATCTTATCGGCGAATGGAATGTGGGCGGCGAGTTCTGGAACGTCGCCCCGCTGTTCGACGAGTTGGGCCTGCGCATCCTGTGCACCCTGTCGGGCGATTCCCGCTTCCGCGAGGTGCAGACCATGCACCGGGCCGAGGCCAATATGGTGGTCTGCTCCAAGGCCATGCTGACCGTCGCCCGCAAGCTGAACGAGGATTACGCCACGCCCTATTTCGAGGGCAGTTTCTATGGCGTCAAAGACACCTCGCAGGCCTTCCGCGACTTTGCACAGACGCTGAACGATCCTGACCTGACCGCCCGCACCGAAGCGATGATCCGGCGCGAGGAAGCCCGCGTCGAGGAGGCATTGGAACCCCTGCGCCAGCAGCTCCGTGGCAAGCGTGTGCTGATCTTCACCGGCGGCTATAAAAGCTGGTCGATCGTCTCGGCCATGCAGGATCTGGGCATGATCGTGGTCGCCACCGGCACCGAGAAGTCCACCGAGGAAGACAAGGCCCGCATTCTGGAACTGATGGGTCCCGACGCCCGCATGATCTCGGACAATGACCAGATCGGCCTGCTGCGCACCTATCATGAGACCAAGGCCGACATCATGGTC
>Ga0182038_10000468_pt1 | contig 20222 bp, 16 predicted proteins | sample sta12Can44000108_FD_125976 | JGI IMG/M metagenome (GOLD analysis project Ga0182038, IMG submission 125976) | Lab enrichment of tropical soil microbial communities from Luquillo Experimental Forest, Puerto Rico - statanox.12C.anox.44.000.108 | ecosystem: Environmental > Terrestrial > Soil >...
ACGATCGACGGCAGGGAAGAGACGGAGCCCCGCCTAGGAAGAAACCGGAGCCCCGCCTCTACGCGCTCGAAGCGATCGTCGATCGCGGTTTCGAGGATTTGGTCGACGAAGTAGAGGACAATCTCATCCGTCGCGTCCACTGGACCATCATCAAGCGCACGGTGGCCGACCAAGAGAACGGCAAGCCGATATCGGTCACCTATGTTCTGAAACGCGACGGCGTAGACACCGAATTCCCCGGTCTCGGCGCCGCGCGGGCGGCGGCGAACAAGACCATTGTCCATCCTGAAAAGCTGACATTGTCAAAGGCTGAGCACGCCGCCGCGAAGAAATGACGGACTCAACCGCCTGGCGCCGTGCTGCTCACGCTGATTTCTGGCTTCGGATTGCTCCGCGGTCTTTAGCGCCGCCGACGATAACGTAGCCGGCACGCCACGAAACCGTGGCTTAGCCGTTGACACTCGACGACGGCGGAACCGGCCTGCTCGATGAGCCCAAGGTTCCCGGTCCGGACAGAGGCCTTTGCACAGGGCGGACCTTCAGCAGATTGCGATACATCCAGAGGAACATCATCGCTCCAAACGTGCCGACCAATACCCAGCTGATTACGCCGACGCCCAGGAATACGTCGATGGTCCAAGTAAGCAAGGGTAAGCAAATCGCCGTGCTTGAAGAAGCGACCCACAAAGAGTGCAGAGGCTGCCGGATCCGCCCACGGTGGTACAACCAGTCGGCACCACCGATACTCAGGGTTCCTAAGATGGCCGCGATCACCTGCAATGCTAAGATCTCTAGCATCAAGATCTCCTCGTCGATCGACGTAACTGACCTCAGCGCCGGCTTGGTCTCAACCTACCAGCGCTCCATGCCGGCCTCTCATCACCTGCCCAGTTCCCCTGTATCGGCTGGCATCTACATGAGCCAGTAGGATTTTGCCATCTTGTAAGTCTGTAGGGTCGGACCGATGGATCTTCGGCGGTGACATGCCCAGGTTTTATACTTCATTCGTTGCACATTTGTTGATGCGGAAGGACCGAACCGTCTTCTTCTAAGTTTGCATCACTCAGCAGCATCAGCCGAAGCGCCGGGTGGCGATCTTGCTGCCGCGCAGTGTTGCAAACAGAGAGGGGTGGCTATCCGATCTCACCTCCGCTGTGCTGCCTGCTTCCACGAGGCGGTTACTCGGCTCTCTCCGGAGCGGAGTGACGCCGGCAAGTGCTGCATCGCCAACACCATGGCCCTTTCCAACTTGGAGTAGAAGTGGCTTTGCGCGCCAAGCGGAGGTCGATCCTTCTCGTCGAGCGCCCCTCCCCATGCATCAAGATCCGCGCATACAACGAGCGCGAAAGAGTCTGCCTCGGGTTGTGCTTCTTCCGGCGTGGTTTGCCGCGGGTGACGGTTTGCCCGTGGCATCGGCGCTTTTGGCGACCCGACCGGCGCTGCCGTTGAGCTGTCGCACATGCCACTGTCGTGAAGCACACGCCGCAAATAAGCCGCCACACCAATTACGAATTTGTCTGCCGGGCGCCCTGCTTTGACCCAATTATCGACATTGCCCATGCCCCAGTTGTAGGCAGCAATTGCATCTGGCCAGTTTCGGTAGCGCCGATACAACTGCGCCAGATAGGCGCGCCCGATTGCGCGGTTTTCCGTTGGATCAAACCGATCACCGCCACCCACATCGGCCGCTGCCGGCTCACTAACCTGCATCGGCCCTTGCGGTCCGGAGGGATCGGGGCCCCACATCGTGAGATCCTCACCGTGGCTGGACTCTGCACCGTCAACCGCATAGGCCACCCGATCGAGCGCTGTGATGATACTCGACCGGACGCCTTTGGTCGCTCGCTGATCCGAGCTTGTTGCCCCGCTCACTGTCGCGAGCGGATCGGTCGGCGCAGAGCGCTCCCCAGCCTGTGCTGCCGAGACGGTTTGGCAGACCAATAGAGCGACCCACGTAGATCTGGCGCAACCCCTCATCGGTTCCCTTGGCCGGCTTGAACCCACAAGATAAGCGTCGAGACGGATGCTAACAAAGAACGATGTTTTTTAGCTATAGCCCAACATAGTTAACTTAAACATATCGATATGTAGTGGTCCGCAGAGAAAAGTTCCTGGCCCATGTTGTTCTACGCTGGGCGAAGTGGCGTTGCTGCGCGCACGCGCGATTGATTATCGAGCGTCTCGACCGCGCGGCCGGGACCCGTACCAGCCCGCGCTCGTTTGAACTCGCGACCGCCCTACTTTGATCTCCCTACGAAACGCTTCCCGGGAGAGGAATCTCGTTCGACCGGATCGGTCACGTAGCGCGCCGTGGTTGCGTCACAGCACCTCGAAGAGGCCGGCCGCGCCCATCCCACCACCGATGCACATAGTTACAACCACCCACCGCACGCCGCGTCTTTTTCCCTCAATCAACGCATGACCGACCATGCGCGCGCCCGACATCCCATAGGGGTGACCGATCGAGATTGCGCCGCCATCGACATTATACCGCTCGGGATCGATGCCGAGCCGGTTTCGGCAATAGAGAGCTTGAACGGCGAACGCCTCGTTGAGCTCCCACAAACCGATGTCGTCGATCTTGAGCCCATGCTGCTGCAGCAGTTTGGGTACCGCGAAGACCGGGCCGATCCCCATTTCGTCCGGGGCACAGCCGGCGACCGCTATCCCTCGGTAGGCGCCGAGTGGCTGCAGTCCACGGCGTTCGGCCTCCCTGGCTTCCATTAGCACCGAGGCGGAGGCGCCGTCGGAGAGCTGTGAGGCATTGCCGGCGGTGATGAACCGGCCCTCCTTGACGGTTTGCCCATCGCGAAACACGGGCTTCAGCGCCGCTAGCCCCGCAAGTGTCGTCGAAGGCCGGTTTCCCTCATCCTTCTCGAGGGTGACCGCGACATTAGATGTCTCTCCCGTCTCGCGGTTCTCAACCATCATCAGCGAAGGCATAGGAGCGATTTCCTGATCGAGCCGGCCTTCCGCTTGGGCGGCCGCCGTCCGCTGCTGCGAGAGGAGCGCGTACTCATCCTGTGCTTCACGGGTGACCTGGTATCGCTCGGCCACGATCTCGGCGGTTTCGATCATCGCCATGTAAAGGTCGGGCCGACGCTCGACCAGCCAGGGGTCTTGCGCCCGGAACTGGTTGCGCTTGTCGTTTTGGACCAGCGAGATTGACTCGAGCCCACCGCCCACCGCGATCGTCATGCCGTCATGCACGATCTCCTTCGCCGCCGTCGCGATCGCCATCAGCCCGGAGGAGCATTGTCGATCGACCGTCATCCCGGCGACCGAGACCGGCAATCCGGCGCGGATTGCCGCCTGCCGGGCGACGTTGAAGCCGGTAGAACCTTGCTGAAGCGCGGCACCAAGCACCACGTCCTCGACCTCGGCCGGATCGATACCGGCGCGGCGCACCGCCCCAGCCACCACATGACCGGCGAGCTCTTGCGCCTGGGTGTCGTTGAAAGCGCCCCGATACGCTTTACCGATCGGCGTGCGGGCGGTCGATATGATAACGGCTTCGCGCATCTTTGTCTCCCCTGGAGGACAGCCGAACGCTGTTCGTTACACAATAGTCGAATTGCGTGGGCTCATGTAGCATCCGGTTTCCGACGTCTGCGAAGGAGACAGCTATGTCTGACAAATACCCGCTGCCATCGGGCGATCCCGCGAGCCTCGGGTTTGCAGCAACGCCGCTTCAGAATCTCGACCGGCTGATCCGGCAGCATATCGAGGAAGGCCGTTATCCCGGCGCGCAGATCGCATTGGCGCGGCACGGCAAATTGGCGCTCTTCCGCAGCTACGGCGACGCCAAGACGGGGCCCCGGAACGCACCGGCTACGGACGACACTTTGTTCCTTCTGTTTAGCCAAACCAAGGTGCTGACCAGCTCCGCTGTCTGGGCACTGATCGAGGAGGGCAAGCTCTCGTTCATGGATCGGATTGCAGATCACCTGCCGGAATTTGCCCAGCGCGGCAAAGGCGAGATCACCTTGCATCAGGTCATGAGTCATCAGGGTGGCTTTCCCGGCGGCGATGTTACCAAAGCGACCTGGACCGATCACGCGCGGATGCGCGCCGAAGTTTGCGACTTCTCGCTCGACTGGACGCCGGGGACCCGGCTGCAATACCACCCGCGCGCGGCACATCTGACCCAGGCGATGGTGATCGAAGCGGTTACCGGCCAGGATTATCGCGATGTCATCCGCGAGAAGGTGCTCGCACCACTGGGTCTTGCCAACGACGTCTTCGTCGGCGTGCCGGCTAGCCAGCAGGAACGCTGCGCCGACACCTACGCGCCGGAGCCGCGCGACAACTCGGCGGAGTTCAAGGCCGCCGGCATGCCGAGCGGGGGCGGCTACGCCACCGCCCGCGGGATGGCGACGTTCTACCAGATGCTGCTCGGCCGCGGCCGGCTCGGTGACGTGCGGCTGCTGTCGCCTCGGCTAATCGCTTATGTCACGCGCAGCCACACCGGCGAACGCGGCGACGACGCGATGGGCGGCATTCCGATGCATCGCGGGCTCGGCCCCCATGTGCGCGGGGAGAGCGACCGGATCCGCGGCCTCGGCACGATCGGCGCTCCCGAAACCTTCGGGCATGGCGGCGCCGGGACCTCTTATTCCTGGGCCGATCCGACAAGCGGGGTGTCGTTCACCTACATCACCAACTTCATGTCACCCGACCCCTTCCATTCGGCGCGCCTCGACCGGGTCGCCAACCTGGTCCACGCCGCCATCGACTGAGGGGAGCCCGACATGGCGCCGCGCGTCGATCCCGTTCGTTCTGATGCGACCCTGCCGGCGCGCGCCGATGTCGTGATCATCGGCGGCGGGATCATCGGCACCAGCGCGGCGCTTTTTCTCGCGCAGAAGGGCGTCTCGGTCGTGCTCTGCGAGAAAGGGCATATCGCCGGCGAGCAATCGAGCCGCAACTGGGGCTGGTGCCGAAAGATGGGGCGCGATCCACGCGAGATCCCGCTGATCATCGAAAGCCTGCGGCTGTGGCAGGGCATGAACGAAATGGTCGATGCCGAAACCGGCTTTCGCCAAGCCGGAATCATGTATCTCGCCGGGACGCAGGCCGAGCTCGGCCAGCTCGAAGCCTGGCTCGAACATGCCCGCCAGTACCAGCTCGACACCCGTATCATTGGCCGCAGCGAAGCGGTGGAGCTGATGCCGGGCCTGACCGGCGACTGGACCGGCGCACTCTACACCGCCAGTGACGGCAAGGCCGAGCCGCAGAGGGCGGCCCCGGCGATCGCCGAGGCTGCGCGTCGGCATGGCGCCGCAATCGTGGCCCAATGCGCCGTCCGCGGCATCGAAACCCAAGGCGGACGCGTGTCGGGGGCGGTCACCGAAAAGGGCCGCATCGCTTGCGACACCGTCGTGCTGGCCGGCGGCGCCTGGTGCCGACTGTTCTGCAGCAATCTCGGCATCGAACTGCCGCAGCTTAGAGTGCTGGCAACGGTCATGCGGACGGGGCCACTCGAAGGCGGCCCGGAGATCTCGGCTTCCGGCGGCCTTTTCGGCTTTCGCAAACGAATGGACGGCGGCTACACCGTCGCGACCCTCGGGGTTCGCACGATCGACTTCGTCCCCGACCATTTCCGCCTGTTCTTCGATTACCTCCCGGCGGTGCGCCTCCACTGGAAGAAGTTGCGGTTCCGGGTCGGCAAACGCTGGGTTGAGGAATGGCGCAGGCCGCGACGTTGGGGTCTGGACGAGGCGTCGCCGTTCGAGGCGGTGCGGGTACTCGATCCTGAACCCGACAAGTTTGTTGTCGATCGCGCACGGGCTGCCACCGCAGCGGCCTTCCCGGTATTCCGCAAGGCGGTTGTAGCGGAAAGCTGGGGCGGCATGATCGATGTCATGCCCGACGCGATACCGGTGATCTCGCCGGTCGAGACCTTGCCCGGCTTCTTCATCGCGACCGGGTTTTCCGGCCACGGTTTCGGCATCGGTCCCGGGGCCGGCAAGCTGGTGGCGGACATGGTTGCCGGCGACCTGACTCTGGTCGATCCGGCCCCCTTCCGGCTCTCTCGGTTCACCGACGGCTCGAACCCGCAGCCGCACCCGCTGGCGAGCTGATGTGACCAACCCGATAAGCGGGGCACCGGCACTCGCCTGACCGGCTAAGACCGGCAGCGGGGACCCTTCGGCAGATGTTTGATTTGATCCACCTAGGAAGCTGTCCGCGCGGTTGCTTTCCCTGGTGAACGCCTATATAACGCGCGCCTCCACGCGGATATTGAAATGCCCAAGCTCAAAACGAAGAGCGGCGCCAAGAAGCGCTTCGGCCGCACCGCTAGCGGCAAGATCAAGCGCAATTGGGGCCACAAGCGCCACCGGCTGATCAGCAAGTCCAAGCAAGGCAAGCGCTTGCGCCGCGGCACCACGACGATGGAGCCGGGGGACGCCAAGCTCGTGCTGACGTATATGCCCTATCTCCGGGGCTGAGCCGTGGCGCGCGTCAAACGCGGGGTGACGACCCACGCCCGCCACAAGAAGATCCTCGATCTCGCCAAAGGCTACCGCGGCCGCGGCAGCACTGCCTATCGCATTGCGATCGAGAAGGTCGAAAAGGCGTTGCGGTACGCCTATCGGGACCGGCGCAACCGCAAGCGCGACTTCCGCGCCTTGTGGATCCAACGCATCAATGCCGGGGCGCGCGAGCACGGCTTGAGCTACTCGCAGTTCATACACGGCATCAAGCTCGCCGGGGTCGATCTCGACCGCAAGGTGTTGTCCGATCTTGCGATCCGCGAGCCCGAGGCGTTCCAGGCAATCGCGGTTACGGCGCGCACAGCGCTGAACACCACTCCTGCGGCGGCGGCCGAGTGATGATCTCCCGGATCCGGCGATTTACCGACGGGTGTGATCGCTAATTCGCGGCGTACTGGCATTCAACCGAGGAGGGCCGCATCGATCGGCCCTTTTTTGTTGCAGGATTTGCTAATGGAAAACTTCGACGAGGTAGTTAAGGAGATTGCCGCCGCGGCTTCCCCCGAAGCGCTCGAAGCAATCCGCGTCAAGGTGCTCGGTCGCCGCGGGTCGCTGACCCTAGCGATGCGAGACCTCGGCAGGCTCAATCCGGAGCGGCGCCGGCACACCGGCGCGGCGTTGAATGTCGCCAAGGATCGGATCGCTGACGCGCTCGCCGAGGCGACTGCACGACTCGGCCACGCGGCGATCGAGCAGCAGCTCGCCGGCGAGCGCGCCGATATTACCCTCCCGGTGCCATTCGCTAAAACAGGACGCATCCACCCGATCAGCCAGACGATCGACGAGATCGTGGCGATCTTCGGCGAGATGGGTTTCGCGTTCGCCGAGGGGCCGCATATCGAGGAAGATTTCTATAATTTTACTGCCCTCAACATTCCGCCTGAACACCCGGCTCGCCAGGAGCACGACACGTTCTATCTGCCCGAGCGCCCGGACGGCACCCGGCTCGCTCTGCGCACGCACACCTCTCCGGTGCAAATCCGCACGATGCTGACGCAAAAGCCGCCGATCCGGATCATCGTGCCGGGGCGAACCTTCCGTTGCGACCACGACGCAACTCATTCGCCGATGTTTCATCAGGTCGAGGGGCTGGTCATCGACCGGACGAGCCACATGGGCCATCTAAAGGGCTGCCTGATCGAGTTTTGTCGTGCTTTTTTCGGCCTCGACGATCTGCCGGTGCGCTTTCGCCCGAGCTACTTTCCATTCACCGAGCCCTCGGCCGAAGTCGATATCGGCTGTTCGCGCAAAGGCGGCGAGTTGAAGATTGGCGCGGGCGGCGACTGGCTAGAGATACTCGGCAGCGGCATGGTGCACCCGCAAGTCCTGAAGAACTGCGGCATCGACCCGGCCGAGTATCAGGGCTTTGCATTCGGCATGGGTATCGAGCGCATTGCGATGCTGAAATACGGCATTCCCGATCTTCGGACCTTTTACGAGTCGGATTTGCGCTGGCTGCGGCATTTCGGGTTTCTGCCGCTGGACATCCCCTCCCTCGTTCGCGGTCCGCTCCCAGGAGGAGTCGCGGCGTGAAGACGACGATCGACTGGCTCAAGAGCCATCTCGACACCGACGCCCCGCTCGGCGCGATTGTCGACCGGCTCGTCATGCTGGGCCACGATATCGAAGGGGTCGAGAACCGCGCGGAGGCACTTGAGCCGTTCACTGTGGCGTCGGTCGTGTCGGCGGAGCGCCACCCGAACGCCGACCGGCTGAAGGTCTGCCTCGTCGACACCGGAAAGACCCAGGTCCAGGTCGTCTGCGGAGCACCCAACGCCCATACGGGCATGAAGGGGGTCTTTGCGCCGGCGGGCACGATCATTCCGCGCACCGGCGCACTGCTGCGGGAAACTGTGATCCGCGGCGTCCCCTCGCGCGGCATGCTGTGCTCGGCCTTTGAGCTCGGTCTCGGTGAGGATCGCGAAGGGATCATCGAGTTGCCACGGGACGCGCCGGTCGGGGCGCAGTACGCGAACTATGCCGGGCTTGGCGACACCGTGCTCGACGTCAAGGTGACGCCCAACCGGGCCGACTGCCTCGGGGTGCGCGGTATCGCCCGCGATCTCGCGGCCTCCGGTCTCGGGCGACTGAAGCCGCTAGACGCAGCGCCGGTTCCGGGCTCCTTTCGCTCGCCGATCGGCATCCATATCGAAGATCACTCCGCCTGTCCGCTCTTTCTCGGGCGGCATCTGCGTGGCGTGCGCAACGGGCCGAGCCCGCAGTTGCTGCGCGGAAGGCTCGAGGCGATCGGGCTGCGGCCGATCTCGGCGCTCGTCGACATCACCAATTTCCTGACCTTCGACCTAAACAGGCCGCTCCATGTTTTTGATGCGGCCCGGCTCAAGGGTGACCTGACCGTGCGCTTTGCGCGGCCCGGCGAGACCTTGCTCGCCCTCAACGGCCAGGAATTCGCACTCGATGCGGAGATGACCGCAATTGCCGACAAGGCCGGGGTACAGAGCCTTGGCGGCGTAATCGGCGGCGAGGCCACCGGCTGCACTGAGAAGACAACCGAGGTATTCGTCGAGGCGGCGTTGTTCGACCCGGTGCGCACCGCCGCGACCGGCCGCAGGCTCAACGTGGCGAGCGACGCGCGTTATCGTTTCGAGCGCGGGCTCGATCCGGCCTTCGTCAGAGACGGGCTCGAGATCGCGACTCGGCTGATGCTCGATTTGTGCGGCGGCGAAGCTTCCGAGATCGTGATGGCCGGCGCCGACCCGGATTGGCGGCGCAGCTATGTGCTGCGTAGAGAGCGTCCGGCGACGCTCGGTGGGCTCGACGTGAAGCAGGAAGAGAGTGCGGCGATCCTGACGGCGCTCGGCTTTGCGGTCGAGCGCCAAGCGGACGGCAATCTCGCGGCAGAGCCGCCCTCCTGGCGGGGTGACATAGAGGGCGAGGCCGATCTCGTCGAAGAACTCGTCAGGGTCAAGGGATACGACCGGATCCCGGCGGTGCCGCTCGACCGCGATACCCCATTGTCACGCCCATCTCTGACTCCGGCGCAACGACGCGCAGAGCTCGTCCGCCGTACCCTCGTGGCCCGTGGGCTCGTTGAAGCGGTTACCTTTTCATTCATTTCGACGCGTGAGGCCGAGCTATTTGGTGGCGCCAAGCTGGAGTTACGGCTTGTCAACCCGATCAGCGCCGATCTCGACGCGATGCGGCCGTCGCTGCTGCCCGGGCTCGTGTCAGCCGCACGGCGCAACGCCGATCGAGGGTATCCCGATGTGGCCTTGTTCGAGCTCGGTCCCCTCTATCGCAACGATACGCCGGCCGGCCAGGCGCTGGTCGCGGCCGGGCTGCGCGCTGGGCATACCGGCGCCAAACTCTGGCGCGAGAAGGTAAGCGAAGTCGATCTCTTCGACGTCAAAAGCGATGCGCTCGCGGCTCTGTCCGCGATGGGGGCCCCAGCCGACAATATTCAGGTCATGGCTGACCCGCCCGAATGGTTCCATCCCGGTCGCGCCGGCACCTTGCGGCTCGGTCCCAAGGTTCTGGGTGCGTTCGGCGAATTGCATCCGGCCGTCATCGAGGCGCTTGAGAGCCGGCCCCCGCTAGCCGGTTTCGAGGTTTTTCTCGATGCGGTGCCCGAGCCGCGCGCGGGGCGTGCCAAGCCGCCAATACATCTTTCGGTGTTCCAGCCGGTCGAGCGCGACTTCGCTTTTGTCGTCGACTATGAGTTGCCGGCCGAGATCTTGCTGCGTGCCGCCCGCGGGGTTGACCGGAAGCTCGTTACCGAGATCCGGCTCTTCGACGTTTACCAGGGAGCGGGGCTGCCGAACGGAAAGAAGTCGCTGGCCATCACCGTCGTCCTGCAGCCGCAGGAGCGTACCCTGACCGACGCCGAGATCGAGGCCTTCTCGAAGCGGCTGATCGCCCAGGTCGAGAAGGCGACCGGCGGGCAGTTGCGCGGGTAAAGCGAGCCCGCCGGCCGTCAGGCAAACCGGCCGGCGGCAAATGGGCTAATGTCGATCGCTGGGGATCGGCCATCCACGAGCTCGGCGACGATTTTGCCGGTCATCGGCGCCGCGGTCATCCCGACATGGCCGTGGCCGAAGGCGTAGAACACGTCCGGCGAGGCCCGTGACGGACCGAGCACCGGTAGCGAGTCGGGAAGGCTCGGGCGATGGCCCATCCACATCGAGATCCGCTCCTCCGGATGAGAGGCGGCGAGGCCAGGTAGCATCTTGCGGCCTTGCGCAAGAAGGATGCGGGCACGCCGCCAATCAGGAGGTGCTGCGAGCCCGGCCAGTTCGACGGTGCCGGCAAAGCGCAACCCGGTGTCCATCGGAGTCGCGACAAATTTGCCGTCGGCATCGGCAGTCGGGATACGCGGCATGCGCTCGGGATCTGATATCATCAAGTGATAGCCGCGCTCGGTCTCGAGCGGCACGCGGTCGCCGAGTGCGGCGGCGAGCGGTTTCGAATAGGCACCGGCGCAGACCACGGCGGCATCGGCCGGGAGATCGCCGCTGTCGGTCTGGATCGCGGCGAGCCGTCGGCCATCGAGGCGAAACCCGTTCGCCCGCGCGCGCACCAGCTCGCCGCCCGAGCGCACGAAATGACCGAGCAGGCGTTCTACGAGCCCGAGCGGGTTGGAGGTGTGCCCATTCTCCCGCACTAGCACGCCGCGGACGTAGTCGCGCGACAACGCCGGCTCGAGCTGGCGCAATTCATCGGCGTCGAATTCGTCGATCTCGACCCCGTTCTCGCGCCGCAATTGCCAGGCGAGCCGGTCCTTTTCCAGGCTTTCTGCGGAGCGGTAGACATAAAGATGGCCGAGCCGATGAACGAGATCCTCGGCTCTGGCGGCGGCGACCAGCGGCTTCAGCGCTTCGAGGGTCGGGCCGACCAGGGGACGCAAGGCGCGAGCCTGAGCGCGCACCTTGTCCGGCGTACCTGAGCGTACGAAGCGAACAAGCCAAGGAGCGATCGCCGGAAGGTAGGTCCAGCGCAAGGACAATGGACCCAGCGGGTCCAGGAGCCAGCGCGGTACGTTTCTGATCACGCCCGGCATCGATACCGGTGTTACCGAGGAGCCGTTTAAGCAGCCGGCATTGCCAAAGGATGCGCCGTGACCGGGCTCTCCAGCCTCGACCAGAAAGACGCTGTGACCATCGCGCTGCAGCCAGCTCGCCGCACAGACGCCGACCATCCCGGCCCCGATTACCCCGACCCGCTTTGTCCCCGTTGCAGGCATCGCCCCGCAGCCTCTCATAATCAGCGAATTAGGATCAGACCCCAATTCTACACTTGCACCCGCCGAATTGCGCAGCGTCAATACGAACGGAAACAGCGAGCGAGACAGGAATGACCAAGTCTTGGAAACGGGCTGCGGCCGGCTGCCTGATCGCGGCGACCGCGACCCTTTCGATCCCACCGTCTTCGGCGCAGACCCTGCGTATCGGTCTCGCCGAGGACCCGGACATCCTCGACCCGACGCTCGCTCGAACTTACGTCGGCCGCATCGTCTTCGCCGCCATGTGCGACAAGCTCGTCGATATCGGTCCGGAGCTGGAAATCGTCCCGCAGCTGGCGACCGAATGGCAATGGACGGACGGCAACAAGGGTCTCGTCGTCAAGATTCGCCCAGGGGTTAGGTTTCACGACGGCGAGCCCCTCGACGCCACCGCGGTCAAATTCAACATCGAGCGCCATTTGTCGATGCCCGGCTCCAACCGAAAAAGCGAGATCAGTGCAGTCAGCCGGGTCGAGGTGATCGACGACCATATTGTCAAGCTGGTGCTGTCGGCGCCGTACGCCCCGTTGCTGGCCCAGCTCACCGACCGGGCCGGTATGATGGTGTCGCCCAAGGCGGCGCTGGCGAGCGGGGAGAATTTCGGCTCGCACCCGGTATGCGCCGGCCCGTTCAAATTCGTCGAACGCGTGGCCCAGGACCGCATCGTCCTCGAGCGTTTTGCCGATTATTGGGACAAGGACAAGATCAAGCTCGACCGCATTGTCTATCTGCCGATCCCGGACTCCACCGTGCGCCTCGCCAATCTGCGGTCGGGCGGGCTCGACATGATCGAGCGAGTCGCGGCAACCGATCTCGACACCGTGCGCAAGGACGCGCGTCTCAAGCTCGCCACTATTATCGGGCTCGGCTATACCGGGATCACGATCAACCTCGCCAATGGCGAGCGATCGAAGACGCCACTGGGTCAGGATGCGCGGGTGCGTCAGGCGCTCGAGCTGTCGCTCGATCGCGTGGCCCTCAACCAGGTCGTGTTCAACGGCGAGTTCGAACCCGGCAATCAGTGGGTCTCGCCGGCAAACCCCTATTACCTGAAGGATCTGCCGGTCCCGGGGCGCGATGTCGGCAAGGCACAGCGCTTGCTCGCCGAGACGGCGGTGCCCAAGCCCGGGATAGCTTGGATGGTGCCGAACAACTCCGAAGCTCTGCAGGTGGCACAAGTCATCCAGTCCATGGCCGGCGAGACCGGTTTTGACATCCGCATTCAGGCCACCGAGTTCGCATCATCGTTGGACCTTGCCGCAAAGGGTGATTTCGAGGCCTATCAAATCGGCTGGAGCGGACGCGTCGACCCCGACGGCAATATCTATAATTTTGTTTCCTGCAAGGCTCCGCCGGTGCTCAATACGCCGCATTACTGCAACCAGGATGTCGACCGCGAGCTCGAGGCCGCGCGGGAGGTTGAAACGCGGGCGCAGCGCCTGGCGCATTATCGCAACGTCGCCGAGCGCACCTTAAAGGATCTGCCGATTATCTATCTTTATCACGCCAAGCTGCTCTACGCCGCGACCACCAAATTGTCGGGCTTCACCCCCTACCCCGATGGCCTGATCCGTCCCCAAGGGCTGCGGCTGGAGTGAACAGAGCACTGCTGTTGAGCCAAATCTTCGGGGTGCGGTTGGGAGGCTAGAAAATGATCAATTGGCGGACACTGATCGCGACTTGCTTGTTCGGGTTCACCTTGAGCGGCGGCGCGGCAGTGGCGCAGACCTTGCGCATCGGGCTTGCCGAAGATCCCGACATGCTCGACCCGACCTTGTCTCGGACCTTCGTGAGCTACGTCGTCCGTACGGCACTTTGCGACAAGCTTTTCGATATCGGCCTTGAGCAGGAGATCGTCCCGCAACTTGCTAGCCAATGGGAGTGGACGGACGACAAAAGAGGATTGGTCATCAAGCTCCGGCCTGGTGTCAAATTCCACGACGGCGAACCCTTCGACGCGGTTGCGGCCAAATTCAGCATCGAGCGTCATCTGACTATGCCGGGATCGACCCGCAAGAGCGACATCAGTGCCATCAGCCGTGTCGAAATCATCGACGATCACACCGCTAAGCTCGTGATGTCGACGCCGTTCGCACCGCTGCTCGCCCAACTCGCAACAAGTGCCGGCACGATGATGTCGCCCAAGGCGGCGCAGGCCGCGGGAGAGAATTTCGGCTCTCACCCGGTTTGCGCCGGCCCGTTCAAGTTTGTCGAGCGCGTCGTCCAGGACCGCATCGTCCTGGAACGCTTTGCCGACTATTGGGACAAGGACAAAATCAAGCTCGATCGCATCGTCTATCTGCCGATTCCGGACACGACCGTGCGTCTTGCTAACCTGCAGTCGGGCGGGCTCGACCTAACCCAAGTCGCTGCGACCGATCTCGACACCGTGCGTAAAGACCCGCGTCCAAAGCTCGCTGCGGTCAACGGGATCGGCTATTCGGGAATCACCATCAACGTCGCCAATGGTGAGCGATCGAAGACTCCATTTGGACAGGATGCGCGGGTGCGCCAGGCGCTCGAACTGTCGATCGACCGCGAGGCGCTCAACCAGGTCGTGTTCAACGGCGAGTACCAGCCGGGAAATCAGTGGGTGCCGCCGACAAACTCGTATTACGACAAGGAGCGGCCGATCCCGGCGCGGGACATCGCCAAGGCGAAGGCCTTGCTCGCCGCCGCGGCCGCACCCAATCCGGTTGTCGCGATGACCGTGACGAATAACCCCGTCGTCCTGCAGACCGCCCAAGTCATACAAGCCATGGCCAAGGAGAGCGGCTTTGACATGCGCATCCAGGCGACCGAGTTCGCATCGGCATTGCAGCTTTCCGCAAAAGGTGATTTCGAGGCCTTTCTGCTGGGCTGGACTGGGCGCATCGACCCGGATGGCAATATCTATAACCTCATCACCTGCAACTCGCCGTTCAACGACGGTCATTATTGCAGCCCCGAGGTCGATCGCGAGCTGGACGCTGCGCGCGGGGTCGAGGCCCGGGTGGACCGCATGTTTCATTACCGCATCGCCGCGGAGCACCTCCTGCTCGATCTCCCGATAATTTATCTTTATCATCCGAAATGGCTGTACGCCATGAGCGCCAGATTGTCGGGCTTCACGTCCTACCCCGACGGCCTAATCCGTCCCCAGGGACTGCGGCTCGACTAGGAAAGGCTCCGAGAGGACAGGGCTCGCAGCCGTGAGCACTTTTCTGCTGCGCCGCCTCGCGTTGGTGTTGCCGACCTTGTTCTTTGTTTCGCTGCTGGTCTTTGGGCTCCAGCAGCTGCTGCCCGGCGACGCGGCACTGGCGCTCGCCGGCGAGGAGCGCGATCCGGGGGTAGTCGCCTTCCTGCGCCATAAATACCATCTCGATGAGGCGCTGCCGGTCCGCTATGTGCTCTGGCTCAAAGGCGTGCTCTCGGGCGATCTCGGCGAGTCGATCCGCATCAAGCGCCCGGTACGCGATCTCATCCTCGAGAAACTGCCGGTAACTGCCGAGCTCGCCGTGCTGGCAATCGTCATCGCATTGTCGATTGGCCTGCCGATGGGAATCCTGGCAGCGGTAAAGAACGACTCGGCGGTCGATTATGCCGCAACGATGACGGCGTTATGGGGACGGTCGATCCCTAATTTCTGGCTGGGAATCCTGCTGATCCTGTTGTTTTCGGTTGAATGGGGGCTGTTGCCGGCTTCGGGCTTTGTCAGTCCTGCCGAGAGCCTGTCGCGCAACCTCGCGACGCTAATCATGCCGGCTTTTGTGCTGGGCAATGCGCTGGCCGCGGTGTTGATGCGCCATACCCGCAGTGCAATGCTGGAGGTGTTGAGCGCCGATTATGTTCGCACCGCCCGCGCCAAGGGGTTGAGCGAGGCACAGGTGGTACTGCATCACGCGCTGCGCAATGCGCTGGTACCCGTAATCACACTCGGCGCACTCGAATTCGGCGAGCTGCTATCGGGGGCGGTGCTGACAGAACAGGTATTTACAATACCCGGCTTCGGCAAGCTGATCGTCGATGCGGTGTTCAACCGCGACTACGCGGTTGTGCAGGGAGTCGTGCTATGCACGGCGATCGCCTTTATCCTGCTCAACCTTATTGCCGATTTTGCCTATGCGCTGGTCAATCCTAGGCTGCGCGGATGACCGCCAACAGTCTCGACGCGGTCTCTGTAGATGCCGGCGAGAGGCCGTGGTTGGTTGCACTGCGTCGGTTGATACGGCGCCCCGGGGCGCTGATTGGGTTGGCCGTCGTGATATTCTTCGTTGTGCTCGCGCTCGTATCGCCGCTCGTCTCACCCTACGACCCGCTCGCAACCGATTGGCGGGCGGTGCGCAAACCACCTTCCGCCCTGCATTTTTTCGGCACCGATGACCTCGGCCGCGACGTGCTCGCTCGTCTGATTTGGGGAGCCCGAGCTTCGCTGATGGCCGGACTTGTCTCGGTGTCGATCGCTCTCGCTGTCGCGGTGCCGCTTGGGCTCGTGTCCGGTTATCTCGGGGGCGTCGTGGATGGTCTCGTAATGCGCATGGTCGACGCCATGCTGGCGATCCCGTTTCTGATCCTTGCGATCGCGTTGGCCGCCTTTCTCGGGCCGAACCTGACGAATGCGATGATCGCGATCGGGGTCGCCCAGACCCCGATTTTCACACGTCTTACCCGTGGACAAGTGCTGGCGGTAAGGCACGAGGATTACATCGAGGCGGCGCGAGCGGTCGGCAACCCGCATCGCCGCATTCTGCTGCGCCACATCCTGCCCAATGTGCTGGCGCCGATCATCGTTCAGGCGACGCTCGCGATCGCAGGGGCGATCATCGCGGAGGCGGCTCTCTCCTTCCTCGGCCTCGGCCAGCAGCCGCCGGCACCGAGCTGGGGCAGCATGCTCTACACCGCAAGCCACTTTCTCTCGCAGGCGCCGTGGATGGCGGTCTGGCCGGGCCTGGCTATCTTCGGCCTAGTGCTGTCATTCAACCTGCTCGGCGACGGGTTGCGTGACGCGCTCGATCCGCGCAGGGGTTAGCATCGTCGTGTTCGCGAAACTGTGGGACAGCGTTCCCTTCTGGCGTTGGGTGGCGGTGGTTCTCGCCACATTGTCGCTGGCCCTACTCGTGGCCGCGATCATTGCCCGCGAGCCGCCGGATTTTTCGGCCATGCCCGTCATCGCGATCGTCCGTGACGGCGAGCAGCATCCGGTCTGGGCGATCCGCCTCGCGCGAGCCGCCCATCAGATTGCTGCCGACAGCCTGCGCCCGCAATCGCCCCCCGCGGACCATGTCTACCAGCTCTGGCTCCTGGCATCCGATGCCGCAACACCACATCCCATCGCGCTATTGCCCCAATCGGAGCGCAAGGTGATAGCGGTGACACCTGAGAATGCGCGCATGTTGGCGGGCGCGGGCGAGCTCGAAGTCACTCTTGAGCCGGTAGGCGGCTCGACCGCGCCGGGGCCGACGGGCCCCGTCCTGTTCAGGGCCAGTCTTGAAAATTCTAGCTGACGCGTGACCGGCCCGCCTCATCGAGCCTATAATGCCTCGTCGAGCCTATAATATGGCAAGCTGTGGAGGGACGATGTGATAGCCCCACGAGGTTCGATCGACGAAATCTGCGTCAACACCATTCGCACCCTCTGCATCGACGCGGTTCAGCAGGCGAAATCCGGCCATCCGGGGACGCCGATGGCGATGGCGCCGGTCGTCTATACGCTGTGGCAGGACTTTCTTCGCTTCGATCCAGAGGATCCGATATGGCCGAACCGCGACCGCTTCGTTCTGTCCGCCGGTCATGCCTCGACCTTGCTCTATTCGATGCTCCACCTGACCGGCGTCAGGGCGGTCGACGAGAATTACGAGCGGCTCGGCACCCCCACCGTATCGCTCGATGATCTGAGGCATTTCCGCCAGCTCGACAGCAAGTGCCCGGGTCACCCGGAATACCATTTGACCTCGGGGGTCGAGACGACGACCGGGCCGCTCGGCCAGGGGATTGCTACCAGCGTCGGCATGGCGATCGCGGCGGACTGGCTCGCGCGGTATTTCAACAAGCCGGGTTTCACGTTATTCGATTACGACGTGTTCGCGCTCTGCGGCGACGGCTGCATGATGGAGGGGGTCAGCAGCGAAGCTGCCTCGCTCGCCGGCCATTTGCAGCTCGGCAACCTCTGCTGGATCTATGACAGCAACCACATCACGATCGAGGGCAATACCGCTCTTGCTTTCAGCGAGGACGTCGCCGGGCGATTTCTCTCCTATCGCTGGCACGTGCAGCGGGTCAGTGACGCCAACGATCGCGAGCGGATCGCCGACGCAATCGCGATCGCCAAGCGCCTCGACGATCGGCCGAGCCTGATCATTGTCGAGAGTCACATCGGCTATGGCGCGCCGCACAAGCAGGACACCTCAGGCGCGCACGGCGAACCGTTGGGCGAGGAAGAGGTACGGCTCGCCAAGCGGTCGTACGGGTGGCCCGATGACGCGAAATTTCTAGTTCCGGAAGGCGTGTACGAGCACTTCGCCGGGAAATTCGGCGCCCGCGGCAAAAAGCTGCGGGCGGACTGGATGACCCTGTTCGAGCGCTACAGGAGTGCCCATCGGGAGCTTGCCGATCAATGCGAACGGATGCAACGCCGCGACCTGCCCGAAGGATGGGACAAAGACATCCCGGTCTTCGCTGCCGATCCGAACGGAATCGCCAGTCGAGACTCCTCGGCTCGAGTTTTGAATGCGATCGCGCCCCGTCTGCCGTGGCTTCTCGGCGGCGCCGCCGATCTCGCGCCGTCGACAAAAACGAGGCTTACTTTCGAAGGCGCCGGTGATTTTGAGGCCGACGAATATGGCGCCCGAAATTTTCATTTCGGCGTTCGCGAACATGCAATGGGATCGATCTGCAACGGCCTATCCCTGTCGAAATTGCGGCCTTTCGGCTCCGGTTTTCTGATCTTCTCGGACTACATGAAGCCGCCGATCCGGCTCGGTGCGATTATGGAGCTCCCGGTCATTTACGCGTTCACCCATGATTCGATCGGGGTTGGCGAGGACGGACCGACCCATCAGCCGGTCGAGCAGCTGGCGGCGCTGCGGAGCATTCCTGGGCTCGTCGTCCTGCGTCCGGCGGACGCTAACGAAGTCGTCGAAGTCTGGCGCGTCGCTCTCGGGCTCAAGCACGAGCCGGCTTGCCTGATCCTGAGCCGGCAGAACCTGCCGACATTCGATCGCACGCGTTATGCCCCGGCGAGCGGTGTCCGGCGTGGCGCTTACATTCTTGCGGATGCTGAAAACGGCAAGCCAGACGTGATTCTGATGGGCACGGGAAGCGAAGTACGACTCTGCGTCGATGTGTACGAGAGACTGACCGCCGAGGGGGTCGCCGCAAGGGTCGTCAGCATGCCCTCGTGGGAAGTCTTCGAGCAGCAGGACGAGGCTTATCGCACCGCTGTCTTACCGCCCGAGGTCACTCGGCGGGTCGCCGTTGAGCAGGCTTCCACCCTCGGCTGGGAGCGCTATACCGGACTGCGCGGCACGATAATCGGGATGCGGACCTTTGGCGCCTCGGCACCGTTAAAGGAGCTGCTGGTCAAATTTGGGTTTACCGGCGAAAACGTCTATGCGGCCGCCAGGCAGCAGCTGGCGCGCCAGGAGTAGCGCTCATGGCCAACCCTTTGAAGACACTTCAGGAATACGGGCAATCAGTGTGGCTCGACTTCGTCAGCCGCGACTTGCTGAAGAGTGGAGGCCTTACGAAACTGATAGCCGAGGACGGGCTGCGCGGAGTCACCTCGAACCCGTCGATCTTCGAAAAGGCAATCGGCCACGGCGACGACTACGACGTGCAGATCGCCGCCTTGCAGGCCTCTGGCGATCTCGATCCGGGCGCCCTCTTCGAGCGCTTGGCGGTTACCGACATCCAGAATGGCGCCGACGCCCTGCGCCCGGTCTACCACCAGACGCAGGGGCGCGACGGCTATATCAGCATTGAGGTCTCGCCCTATTTGGCGATGGATACTGGCGGGACGATTGAGGAGGCCCGCCGGCTTTGGCACGAGGTCGCGCGCGAAAACCTGATGGTCAAGATCCCGGCGACAAAACCGGGGCTGCCAGCGATCCGTGCGATGATTGCGGAGGGTATCAACATCAACATCACCTTGCTGTTCTCGCAGCAAGTTTATGCCGACGTCGCCGAGGCCTACATCTCGGGACTCGAAGCGTTCGCCAAAAAGGGCGGTGACCCGCACAAGGTAGCGAGCGTGGCAAGCTTTTTCGTCAGCCGGATCGACACGCTCGTCGATGACGAGCTCGACAAGAAGATAGCGACGGCCACCGACCCGGCTCAAAAGGCGCGCCTGCAGGGCCTGAAGGGCAAGGTTGCGATCGCCAATGCCAAGCTGGCGTACGAGCTCTCCAAAAAGATCTATGCGGACGAGCGCTGGCAGCGCCTCGCGCAGCAAGGCGCGCAGACCCAGCGGCTCCTGTGGGCGAGCACCGGAACCAAGAACAAGGCATATA
>Ga0182038_10000471_pt1 | contig 20135 bp, 18 predicted proteins | sample sta12Can44000108_FD_125976 | JGI IMG/M metagenome (GOLD analysis project Ga0182038, IMG submission 125976) | Lab enrichment of tropical soil microbial communities from Luquillo Experimental Forest, Puerto Rico - statanox.12C.anox.44.000.108 | ecosystem: Environmental > Terrestrial > Soil >...
GACGTGTGTCGGTGAACAGGAGATCGAGCCGCTTTGCGGACTCGAGAAGTGGCAGCCCGTCCCTCCGCGCTTGCAGCCTCCGGCACCTCGAAACCAGCGAGCTCCAACTCGTGAACGATCATATCGCGCACGAGATGTTTGTCCTCGACGAGGAGAGCACTTGGCGAGATCGCCTGCCAACCAGGTTGTCTCACCGGGGCACTCGCCAGCGGCACGAAAGGCTCCCTGTTGGCGACAGGAGCTGCTGTCGAGGCGCCGTCAGATGGCTTCCGCCAGCAACGACAACTGCCGTGGACTGGCTTCTCGGGCCGCCAGGTCGGTGAGCGCGGTCGGGTAGTCGCCGGTGAAACAATGGTCGGTGAATTGCGGCCGCGCCGGATCGCGGCCGGGCAGGCCCATGGCGCGATAGATCCCATCGACCGACAGGAAGGCAAGCGAATTGGCGCCGATGAACTGCCGCATGCCTTCCTGGTCGTGTGTGGCGGCGAGCAGCTTTTCGCGCTCTGGGGTGTCGATACCGTAATAATCCGGGTGGCTGATAGGTGGCGAGGCGATGCGGAAGTGCACTTCCTTGGCACCGGCGTCGCGCATCATCTGCACGATTTTGCGCGAGGTAGTGCCGCGCACGATCGAATCGTCGACCAGCACGATGCGCTTGCCGGCGACTACGGCGCGGTTGGCGGAATGTTTCAGGCGTACGCCCTGATCGCGGATCGACTGAGTCGGCTGTATGAACGTGCGGCCAACATAGTGATTGCGTACGATGCCGAGCTCGAACGGAGTCCCCGACCGCTGCGCGTAGCCGAGCGCAGCCGGAACGCCGGAGTCCGGCACCGGCACGATGACGTCGGCATTCGCCGGCGCTTCGTTGGCAAGCTGGGCGCCCATCGACTTGCGCACGTCGTAGATGTGGCGCCCGCCGACGATCGAATCTGGACGTGAGAAATAGATGTATTCGAAGATACACGGCCGCGGCGCCATCGGCGGGAACGGCTTGTGCGACTGTGCACCGTCCTCGTCAAACACCACGACTTCGCCGTTCTCGATATCGCGTATCCATTTGGCGCCGATGATGTCGAGCGCGCAGGTCTCCGAGGTCAGGATCGGACAACCGTCGAGGGTGCCGTAGACGAGCGGGCGGATGCCGAACGGATCGCGCGCGCCGACCAGCTTCTTGTTGGTCATGCCGACGAAGGCGTAGGCGCCCTCAAGCTGGCGCAGGCCTTCGATGAAGCGGTCGACAAAGCGATTGCGTTTGGCGCGCGCCACCAGGTGCAGGATCACCTCGGTATCGGTGGTCGACTGCATTATGGCGCCTTCATGCACCAGTTCGCGGCGCAATTTGATGCCGTTGGTGATATTGCCGTTGTGGCCAATGGCGAAGCCACCGGCGTTGAGCTCCGCGAACAGCGGCTGCACGTTGCGCAAGATGGTTTCGCCGGTGGTCGAATATCGCACGTGGCCGATGGCCGTCGTGCCGGGCAGGCGATCGATCACCTCACGGCGGGCGAAAGTATCGCCGACCAGGCCCATGCGGCGTTCGGAATGGAAGCGCTTGCCGTCGAAAGAGACGATGCCGGCGGCTTCTTGCCCGCGGTGTTGGAGGGCATGCAGGCCGAGCGCTGTGATCGCGGCGGCGTCTGGATGCCCGAAGATGCCGAAGACGCCGCACTCCTCCCGCAGCCGGTCGGCATCCAGGTCGAATTCGGTGTCTTGCGATTCGGCGGGGCTCTGGTCCTGCATCGCTAAAGCGCTCCGCTGCGTGGGGCGAGCTCCGACTTCTGATCGGGGCTCGTATCCGGCGGTTCCTGGTCCTCCGGCTTCTGCCGCTTCAACCTCTTCAAGATGGTGCTTTCCGGGTCGTCCGGCAACATCGACATCAGCCATTGTCCCGTACTTTGTAAGACGATCCGCGACTTCGCACCGCGCACCCATTCGGGTTGACTGCGGTCGGGCACCAGCCAGGCGAAGAACAGGAAGGCTACAACCACGATGATGAGGCCGCGGCCGAGGCCGAACAGAAAACCTAGGGTGCGGTCCAGCGCCCCGACGCGGCTGTCGAGCACCAGGTCGGAAATCCGCGCGGTGATGACCGAAACAATCAGCAAAGTGATGAGGAAAACTCCGGCGACGCTTGCGCCCGCCGCCACCATGTCGCTGGTGATGTATTGCTTGGCGATCGGCAACACGCGCGAATAGGAATAGAGGGTGACCAGCGCGGCGATGCCCCAGGCGCCGATCGACAAGATCTCGCGCATGAAGCCGCGAATCATGGCGAGCAGACCCGAAACGAGCATCACAATCAGAAGGATGGCGTCGAGCAGCGTGATCGGCATCAGAAGCTCATTGGCAGGCTGCCCGCCGACGCTGCCGCGGCGAATCCAATTCCACCGCGGCGGCTCCGGAACATGACGGCGGTATGGTCCCTAAGCGCTTAATTTTATGCCCATTTATGCGCCGTCTCAGGCCGGATGGAACGGTCCGGAAGCGGTTTCGAGGCCCTGTGTATAGCGGGGCGTCACCGTGCCGTCACCCGTCTTATCCGAGAATTAAGTCCTTCGTACTGTAAAGACCCGATCTCGGTGACCAGGTCAGCGAGGCTTGTTACGCTAGTTATTTTGAGACCAGATTCCACATCATCCGGCGCGGCTTCCGGAGCCATGGCGCCGGCAAAGCCGAGCCTGGTGGCTTCCTTGAGCCTGCTTCCGGCATGCGCCACGGGACGGATCGCGCCCGAGAGCGACACTTCGCCGAAGTAGACCGAATCCGGCGGAAGCGGCACGTTGGTTAGAGAGGAGACAAGCGCAGCGGCAGCGGCCAGGTCGGCCGCCGGCTCCTGGATACGCAAACCACCGGCCACGTTGAAATAAACATCGTGGCTGCTGAGACGCACATCGCAATGCGCTTCTAGTACCGCCAACACCATAGACAGGCGGCTCGGGTCCCAGCCCACCACGGCGCGACGGGGCGTGCCGAGCGAGGTCGGCGCCACCAGGGCCTGCATCTCGACCAACAGTGGCCGCGTGCCTTCGATGCCAGCAAACACCGCGGTGCCGGGCAACCCCGGGTCGCGCGCCGATAGAAACAGGTCGGATGGGTTAGTCACCTCGCGCAGGCCGGAGCCGGTCATCTCGAAAACACCGATCTCGTCGGTCGGGCCGAAACGATTCTTCACCGCGCGCATAATGCGGAATTGACGCGAGCCTTCGCCCTCAAACGAAAGCACGGCGTCGACCATGTGCTCGACCACGCGGGGGCCAGCAATCTGGCCCTCCTTGGTGACGTGCCCGACGAGGATGATGGTGGCGCCCGAACGCTTGGCGTATCGGATCAGCGCTTGTGCCGAGCCGCGCACCTGAGTCACCGTGCCCGGCGCGGATTCGACTAGCTCGGTCCACATGGTTTGGATCGAGTCGATAACGATCAGCCGAGGCGTCATCCCCTCAGACAGCGTGGCGATAATGTCCTCGACCGAGGTTTCCGCCGCCAATTCGACCGCTGTTTCGCGCAGGCCAAGTCGCTCAGCGCGAAGGCGCACTTGCGCCACCGCCTCCTCGCCGGAGATGTAGACGGCGCGGTGGCCGGCGCGCGCCAGCGACGCCGCAGCCTGGATCAGCAGCGTCGACTTGCCAATGCCGGGATCGCCGCCAACTAGCAGCACCGAGCCGCGCACGAAGCCGCCGCCGGTGACGCGGTCGAATTCGGCGATGCCGGAAGGCAGGCGGAGAGCCTCATGCGCCTCGCCGGTGAGCGGCTCAAGTGCGAACAGGCGACCGCGGCTGACTCGGCGGCCGGGGTTGGTGGCACGGTCGGCGCCTTCCTCGGACAGCGTGTTCCACTCACCACAGGCCTCGCATTTGCCCTGCCAACGGGTGAAGGCGGCGCCGCAGTTTTGGCAAATGAAGGAAAGATTGCCCCGAGACATGGCGAGAATCACCATCAAATCAATAGCTTATATTCTAATCTAGACATAAGAACAATACAAGAACAAAATTTCTGACAGGCTAAATCGGAGGGAAAATGCGGCTCAGCCCCGATAGACCCGATGATAGCGCCGGCCGAGGCTTGTGAGCACCTCGTAGCCTATGGTGCCGGCTGCGCTGGCCACTGCATCGACCGTGATCTCGTCGCCGATCAGCGTGGCGAAATCACCGCGGTGGGCGGCGCCGTCGGGCAGCTCGGTGATGTCGATCGCCAGGAGGTCCATTGATATCCGCCCGGCCAGGGGGCAACGCATGCCGGCGACGATGGCGTTGCCCCCCGGCGCCTCGTCGGCGGCACTCGCCGCGCGCAGGTAGCCGTCGGCATACCCGACCGCGAGAACCGCGATCCGAGTGGTGCGTTTGGCGGTCCAGCTGGCGCCGTAGCCGACGGTCTCGCCGCGCGGCACCGTGCGCAACTGCAATATGTGCGCCCGCAATTCGATCACCGGCCGCATCGGGTTGATCTGCCCAGGGATCGGATTGACGCCGTAGATTGCCACGCCCGGCCGCACCATGTCGCAATGTGCGGTTGATCCGAGGAAGATGCCCGAGGAATTGGCGAGTGAGGAGGGGATGCCGCGATAGAGCAATCGCACTTCGTGGAAGGCGCCGATCTGGCGCGCATTGAGTGGGTGATCGGGCTGCTCGGCGCAGGCGAGGTGGCTGAGCAGCAACGTGATGCCGTGGTTCGCGGAGCGGATGCGGGGAGCGAGCGCCGCCGCCTCGTTCACCGTAACGCCAAGCCGGTTCATGCCCGTGTCGACGTGCAACGCCGCGCCGCCACGCCACTGGTTATTCGACACGAAGGCGTCCCATTCTGCCAGCTCAACCATGCTGCTAATCACCGGCCGCACGCGGATTTCGGCGAATTGCGACGCGGTGCCGGGCATAAGCCCGTTGAGCACGTAAATCGCCGGCTCCGAGACGACCGCGCGCACTCGCCGCGCTTCAGCGAGGTCGGCGACGAAGAACGTCCGGCAACCGGCGCGCGCCAGCGCGACCACAACCTTCTCGATGCCGCAACCATAGCCGTCTGCCTTGATGACGGCAGCGCATTCCGCCGGCGTGACACGGCGGCGGAGCGAGCGCCAGTTGGCCTCGATGGCCCCAAGGTCGATCGTAAGAACGCCACCGGCCTCCGCCACAGGCGGGCCGGACACGGCACTGTCCACTGCCCCGACCTCGTTGGGAGGCACCAATTCCGCTATCGATTCAGCCTCAGCCATAGATACGGTTTAGCCGCCTACGCGCGCATCGTCCAATGCGGGCACTACATGCGCTCAGGCAGATGGTCTTCGCGCGCCAGCGATGAGAAGCGCGTGACCGCGGAGTCGAATTGCAGTTCGACTGTGCCGGTCGGGCCGTGGCGCTGTTTGCCGATGATGACCTCGGCCTTACCGTGCACCTTGTCGCTTTCGGCTAGCCACTCGGCGAACTTCTCGCGGTTCGATTCCAGCGGCTTGCGCATCAGGTGGTAGTACTCCTCGCGGTAGACGAACAGCACAACGTCGGCGTCCTGCTCGATCGAGCCCGATTCACGCAGGTCCGAAAGCTGTGGGCGCTTGTCGTCGCGGCTTTCCACCTGACGCGATAATTGCGACAGCGCCAGGATGGGTACGTTTAGTTCTTTCGCCAACGCCTTGAGCTTCGTGGTTATCTCCGTGATTTCCTGCACGCGGTTGTCCTGCGAGCGGCGGGTTGAGCCTTGCAGCAGCTGTAGGTAGTCAATAATCAGAAGGTCGAGCCCGCGCTGGCGCTTGAGCCTGCGGGCGCGGGCGGCGAGCTGTGCCACCGACAAGCCGCCAGTCTCGTCCACATAGAATGGCAGGCCCTGTAATTCGATCGAGTGATCCTTGATCCGTTCGAAATCCGCCTCGCTGATGCCGCCCCGACGGATCTGGTTCGAGGGGATTCCGGTCTGCTCGGCGACGATACGCGTCGCCAACTGTTCGGCCGACATTTCCAGCGAGAAAAAGCCGACGATGCCGCCGTTGGCGGTGACAGTGTGGCCATCGGCTTTCACCTCACCGCGCCAGGCGCGCGCGACGTTGTAGCCAATGTTGGTGGCGAGCGCGGTTTTGCCCATGCCGGGGCGACCGGCGATGATGATCAGGTCCGAAGGTTGCAGGCCGCCCATCATGCGATCGAGAACGTCGAGGCCGGTGGCAAGCCCGGAAAGCTTGCCATCACGCTGATACGCGCGCGCCGCCATATCGACCGCCGTGGTAAGCGCCTGTGCGAAGCGCTGGAAGCCGCCGTCGTAGCGGCCGGTCTCGGCGAGCTCGTAGAGCCGTCGTTCGACCTCCTCGATTTGGCTGCGCGGTGAGAAATCGACCGGCGCGTCATATGCGACATTGACCATGTCCTCGCCGACGATGATCAGCGCGCGGCGGATCGACAGGTCGTAGACGGTGTGGCCGTAGTCCTCGGCGTTGATGATGGTAGTAGCCTCGGCCGCTAGTCGCGCTAGGTATTGGCCAACCGACAGGCCGCCTATGTCGTTATCGGCGCCGATGAAGGTCTTCAGCGTGACCGGCGTTGCCACCTTGCCGGCGCGGATCAGGTCGCACGCGATCTGATAGATCTTCTGGTGAATCGGCTCGAAGAAGTGTTCCGGATTGAGGAAATCGGAGACTCGGTAGAAGGCCTCGTTGTTGACGAGAATTGCACCCAACAACGCCTGTTCCGCCTCGATGTTATGTGGGGCGGAGCGAAATTCCCGGGCAGGTTCCGTAACCTGCTTGCGTAGGGCCGAATCGAGCGGAGCCATTGATGCCTGTGCTTACCCCGGAAATTGTGGCATAGCACGAGGCTTTATGGCGGCAGGATGGCGTGCGGCCTTGCGCCCGCAATCCACACAGATCACATGGCGCAGTCGAACAGCAGTTGACGCGCTACTCGCCGGCGAGCCGCAAGGGCGGACGGCGCTCGCCTTCGGCGCCGCGCAGGCGCAGCTCCTCGCGCCCGATATAGTCGCGCGTCATCGGCACTACGCCCTGCCGTTTCGTGAGCTGGATCTGGAAATTCATCATGTTCTGCTCACGGAACGACATTTCCGAAGCCGCCAAATAGAACTCCCACATCCGCACAAAGCGCTGATTGTAAATGCGCTCGACCTCCTCGCGATGGACCAGGAATCGCGCGCGCCAGTTCTTTAGCGTCTCGGCGTAATGCAGGCGCAGGATCTCCACATCAGTGACGAGCAGCCCGGACCGCTCGATCGCTGGAAGAACCTCCGAAATCGACGGGATATATCCGCCCGGGAAGATATATTTCGCGATCCACGGGTTCGTAACGTTCGGCCCTTCCGAGCGGCCGATCGAGTGCAGCAGCATCACGCCATCGTCGTTGAGCAGCTCCGCGCATTTGCGGAAAAACGCGTCATAGTGATTAACGCCGACGTGCTCGAACATGCCGACCGAGACTATGCGGTCGAACGGGCCATCCACATCGCGATAGTCCTGCAATCTGAACCTGGCGCGTTTGGCGAGTTCCTTTTCCACGGCGTGCTCGTTGGCAAACGCGTGCTGCACTCGCGACAGCGTAATGCCGGTCACGTCGGCGCCAGTGACTTCGGCAAGATAAAGACCCAAGCCGCCCCAGCCGCAGCCAATGTCGAGCACGCGCTTGCCCGGCTCCAGGAGCAATTTGGCGGCGAGGTGCCGTTTCTTGGCGAGCTGGGCATCGTCGAGCGACTGGTCAGGGCTCTCGAAATAGGCGCAGCTATATTGCCTGTCGGCGTCGAGGAAGAGCGAATAAAGCCAGCCGTCGCGATCGTAGTGATGCGCGACGTTGTGGCGCGCTCGCTTGCGGGGGTTGAACTGCTGCAGGCGGCGCTTCAGGTAGCGCAAGAGCCACTGCGGCCGCGCCCAATGCGGCACGTCGGAATCCTGCCCGAGCGCGACGGCAAGAACGTCCGCGATCGTGCCGTGCTCGACCACGAAGGTGCCATCCATGTAGCACTCGCCGCGTTTGAGCTCAGGATCGAGCAGGACGGCCCATTCAGCGGCTGGGGAGGTGAAGCGGACCGCCACCGGCGTCCCGGTGCCGTCCCCGAATGCGAAGGTTGTGCCGCGCGACGTGGTGACCCGAAACGTGCCGCGCCGAATAAAGGTTTCGAGTAGGAATCGAAGCAACCGGTCCATCGGCCGCCTCCACTCAACCATGACCGACAACCATCCAACGGCTACAATTTAATCAAAGTTCCAATGACCGAGCAATGCTGCGAACCTCGGTTCTGCAACCCATCCTGGCGGAAATAACAATCCCGCGCTAATAGGCTATCGAGGTTGGGCGGTTACTTAAGTCTGGCGGCTAGCGAAAGATGGATGGCAATGGTGAATTGCAAGCGCGAGATCACATCGGCGGTCTTGGTCCTGAGTTTTGCGGGATTGGCGTGTGCGCAGGAGAACCTAGATTCCGGTAAGACTGGCGCTCAGCTTTACGCCTCCAATTGCGCCATCTGCCACAAGACACCACAGAGTCTCGGCAGGGGCGGGGTGTTTGGGCTGTCCGGGTTTCTGCGCGAGCATTACGCGGCGAGCCGTGAATCGGCGGCCGCCATCGCGGCCTACATCGAATCGACCGGCCGGGCCGCGGTGCCAGGCAAGCGCATAGGTCCAGCTGCGCGCACCGCCAAAGGAGGCGACAAAACCAAGAAGCCGGGCGTTAAAACCAACGACACCAACCCGACGAACACAAAGTCGCAAGCTACGACGGTGGAGGCGAAGCCGGCTGACGCCAAGCCCGCCGACGCGAAGCCGTCGGAGGCCAAGGCGAGCGAGCCGAAAACTGACGCCGCCCCGGCTGCGAAACCGGATGAGCCGAAGAAACCAGATTAAGCCGCCGGCTTCTCGTCCTCGCCCCTCTTTTTCTTCGCGACCTTGGCCGGCTTTTTCTCTTCTTCGGGGAGCGCTTCGCTGGCCGGCCCCTCGCTCTTGCGCAAGGCCTTTGCCGCCTCGGGTTCGAAGAAGGTTTCGGCCACCTCGCGCGTCGCCGTCCTTTCTTCCTCGGCCTGCTCGCGGCGGACGCTAACATCCTCCCCGCGTGCAATGCGTTCCGCTTCGCCCTCGCTGCGCGCCACGATGACTGTGATGTTGGTCTCGACTTCCGGGTGCAGCGCCAGCGGCACCTTGTGTCGGCCGATGCTCTTAATCGGTGCGTTGAGCGCGACCTGTGAACGGCTCACCTCGGCGCCTTCCACCTTCAGCATGCCGGCGATGTCGCGGGTCGAGACCGAGCCGAACAATTGCCCGGCTTCGCTCGCCTGCCGGATTGCCACTAAGGTCTTGCCGTCGAGCTTGGCGGCGACAACGTCGGCTTGGCCCTTGAGCTCCTGATTGCGCGCCTGCAATTCGGCCTTCATGGACTCGAAGCGCGACTTGTTCTCGGCGGTCGCGCGCAGGGCCTTGCCGCGCGGTAACAGGAAATTACGGGCAAACCCGTCCTTCACACGCACCACGTCGCCCATTTGGCCAAGCTTGCCGATGCGCTCCAGCAGGATCACTTCCATTGTCGTTACTCCTTAGTTGAGCCTTAATTTGCATTGGTGGATTTCGTCAGGTGAGGGCGGGCGGTCCGCGCTTGCGCGCCACGCGCGCACGCAAATCGATCGCCGTTTCGATGAGACCGAGCAGACAAATCGCGAGCACCGGCCAGCCGAACACGAGCACCGCGGCGTAAACACCACCCAGCACGAACAGGCGAGCGTCCATGCCCTGCGTGATGGCGTGCAGGACCGCGAGACCGAGCACGCCGTAGGCCATGAGCAGACTTGCTGACATCACGCCGGCGACGATGCCGAGAAAGCCGCTGAAGAAGCTCAGGATGACGGCCAGCGCCAGCGCCGCCGTCAGCGCGCGTGGAAATGTGAGGCTGGGAAGATGAGGCCACGGCCGCTTCAGTAGGCCGGAGAACTTCACGATGCGGGCGGCGAGCCACAGGTTGAGTAAGTTGGTGATGGTGGCGAGCACCGCCGCCGCAGGTGGGATGGCACCGACCATGAGGTCGATCAAACGGTCCGCATTGGAGACACCGGGGATGCTGGCGGGGGCGTCCGGCGACGCATCGCTTTCAACGTGCAAAACATGTGTGAGCACGTTGCGCAGGCTGTTGCTGAAGGTGTCGGCGTCGAAACCGAAATTGGGGATGGCGGCGACCACGATCAGGCCAGCGAGGACGGCCGACCAGACTACCAGCCAGCCGGCCGGGTACCATTCAAGCGCGCCCACGCCGTTGCCGGTCGGACGCGCCAGCATTGCAAGATAAGCAAGCCACCAGGCTGGCAACCCGACGGTGGCGAGGAACGCGAGAATGAATATGGCCCCGAAGGTGGCCCCGAGCGCGAGCGCGCCGGTCAGCGCGGCGCACAGCGCCGCCCAATGGCTCCAGCCGAGCCCGGCGATCACGACTGGTAGCGGTGCAAGGTAGAACAGCGGGATCGATAGCCACGTGCCGGAGGTCACCGACGCGAACAGCACAGCCGCTGCGGCGCCGGCACCGATACCGATGAACCCTAACCGCATCATCACGAGCTGTCCCGCCCCTTTCGAGCGGTTAGAGACAGCAAACGTCCCGTCTCAACCATCGGCTTGGCGGGTGTCCCCCGCCAGCCTCGCTATGTATTCACGCTACTTTATCACGTACGGTAGCAACCCAAGGAAACGCGCGCGTTTGATTGCCTGCGACAACTCGCGTTGCTTCTTTGCCGACACCGCAGTGATGCGGCTCGGCACGATCTTGCCGCGCTCGGAAACATAGCGCTGCAACAGCTTGACATCCTTGTAGTCGATCTTGGGGGCATTGGTGCCCGAAAATGGGCAGGTCTTGCGCCGGCGGAAGAACGGACGGCGGGCGCCGCCGCCTTGAGGTGCGAATGCCATAGTCTATTCCTCCACCGCCGCGACGGTGTCGCCTTCGTCCTCAAGGTCCTCGCGCCGGCGCCGCTCGCCACGGCCGCCGCGATCGTCGCGGTCGGACTTGCGCATCATCGCCGAGGGACCTTCCTCGTGGTCTTCGACGCGGATGGTCAAATAACGCAACACATCTTCGTTGAGTCGCTCCTGGCGTTCGATCTCGTTGAGTGCGGTGGCCGGTGCGTCGACGTTGAGCAGCGTCATGTGCGCCTTGCGGTTCTTGCGGATGCGGTAGTTGAGGGACTTAATTCCCCAATATTCGGTCTTGGTCACCTTGCCGCCCATTTGCCCGATAACGCCGGACAGTTGCGCGGTTAAATCTTCAATCTGCTGCGCGCTCAAGTCTTGGCGCGCGAGGTAGACGTGTTCGTATAGCGGCATGGAATGCCTTTCCTTGTTTCATCAATGTCCTCGATCCCGGCGCCAAGCCCCTCGAGCCCTTCGGGAAAGGCTCGAATGCTCTGAAGGCGGGAACACGAGACGCCGGGCTTGGCCCTACCGCTCATGACCGAGAGGGTCATTGAACGGCCATCCGTTCAGCTCCCAACCAGGATCGCGGAGCGCGCGGGTTATAGGCGGACCGGGTCGGAAAAGGCAAGCAAAACCGTCCTTTACGTTTTCGGAACTCAGGCGCCGGCGGCCCCTGGTGTCGAGCTTTAGTAGGCCTTTGGACTAATAATCCAATGGCCTGCTAGGCCGACGACCTAAAATCCAGCACCGCCTAGCGGATTTTTAAAATGCACGGCCGCCTCACCCCTACACCTGGCGCGAATTGATCACCCTGTCCGGTGTGACGCGACCGGCCTTGAACTTGCAGCCCCGCTACAACATCGTCCCGGCCATGACTATCGACGCGCTGATCCCGCGCGGTGCTGATCGCCTTGAATTTTCGCCAATGCACTAGGGTCTCATTCCGTGGCGGTGGAAGAAAACCGCGGAGCAGGCATCTTCTCACTTTCAACGCGCGCGCTGAAACGGTGAACGGAGTTACTCAAGCCTGCGCCTGACGATATTGCTGCGGATGCGACACGTGTCACGACGGGCAAATAGGTACGGCAATGACAACGATGCAAAGTCATCGGCGCAATTCACCAATGCCCCACGTCAGATAGGGTGCCTGAAAACAGCGCAGCGTTCATCGAAACGGAATACTTAAAGGCCGCGCATCGCGTGCTTGGTTGTTCAGACTTACAGAGCCTCAAGATCGGTTCGCTGAAACCGTCGGGAAGCGGCCCCAATTGGGAGGTCTTAGGTCTCTTTCCTAAGTTACGCTATCACCCACTCTCAGGCTATCGAATTAATTGTGCCGCTCGGGCAAAAGCATACGTTGAAGCGAGGCAAGGGTAGAAAGTGAGTTTCCTTCTGCCTAAAAGCAAGTGCACTTTTCCATCGTTGTGTGTGCGTTTCTGTTGTTTTCTGGACCATTGCATGCGGCACCGCTCGCGCTTCAAAGACCAAACCAAGAAGCTAGTTTCTGCGACCGCGTTTTGGATTTGGGGCAGGCCCGGGCCCAGAAACGATGCAATTTCTGCCGTCAGCATGTCAGCAAAACAGGAACTACCGACATTTACCGAAACGTCCGATGGCATTAGGTCATACGGTCGCGCTCGGCGACTCCACCACTTGTCGAGCGTTTAAAAATTGAAGCGACGCGTTTTTGAGGATGTGCGGGCCATAGTGCGGTGGGGAGTCCAATGCGAATACCTTCCCACGAAATCTGCTAGCCGGCGAGCTGGAACGGCGCGCAATGGGTGTTTCACCGTTCTGCCGCAAGTTCATTGGTTAGCTTTTGCAGTTAATTGCAGCCAATTGCACGTTGCAGCCGAGTAAATCGTTATAGACCGCTTTCCGCCGTTTCTCGGCAAATTCTGCGGCGAGATCTGCGCCTTCGCGGATCTAGCCGATCGTTCAGGGGCTGGCGGGCGACCTCGGGCAGTTACGCGCGCGCCACGATCAGCGTTTCCAGAGCCCGTCAGCAGCATCTTCTGCCGGAACACCGGATCAATACGCGTACCCGCGAGGTCTTGATCCGTAACAAATTCGGTTCCGGCCCTGTCGACTACTGGGGGCTCTCATCTGAATCAGCTTCGTCAGCAGGGCTGGCTTGACAGGACATTATCTTGCGGTGTCTTTCGGCTCCGATTTTGGCAAACAGACGAAATTGCGAGGGGGTATGGCGTTCGTTTTTGTGTTTCCGGGCCAGGGCAGCCAGACGGTCGGCATGGGTAAGGCGTTGGCGGCGAATTTCGTGCCGGCCCGAGCCGTATTCAACGAGGTGGATTCGGCGCTCGGTAGCAAGCTGAGCATAATCATTTTCGAGGGTCCGGCCGACACCCTGACGCTCACCGAGAATGCGCAGCCCGCGCTAATGGCGGTATCGCTAGCTGTCATCCGCGTGCTGGAAGCGGAAGCCGGACTCGATCTCGAGCGCGACGTGCAATTTGTCGCAGGTCATTCGCTCGGCGAATATTCCGCACTGGCCGCCGCCGGCGCATTCAGCATCGCCGATACTGCGCGGCTGCTGCGCATCCGCGGGCAGGCCATGCAGAAGGCGGTCCCTGTCGCAGTAGGCGCCATGGCGGCGCTACTTGGGCTCGAGTTCGAGGCGGTGGCCGCCGTTGCTGCAGAGGCGGCGCAAGGCCAGGTTTGTCAGGCCGCGAATGACAATGGCGGCGGCCAAGTGGTGGTGTCTGGCGACAAGGCTGCCGTCGAACGCGCCGTCGAAATTGCCAAAGGCAAGGGCGCCAAGCGCGCGATGCTGCTGCCTGTGTCCGCTCCCTTCCATTGCGCCTTGATGCAACCCGCCGCCGATGCGGTGGCGCAGGCGCTCACCTCTGTGAAGGTGAATGCGCCGGTTGTGCCAGTGGTGGCGAACGTGCTGGCCAAGCCGATCCAGGAACCAGCGGCCATAGTGCGTGCTCTGGTCGAGCAGGTTACCGGCACGGTGCGCTGGCGCGAGTCAGTCGCCTATATGGCCGCCGCTGGCGTCAAGACATTCTACGAAGTGGGCGCCGGCAAGGTGTTAAGCGGTCTTGTCAAGCGCATCGCGGAGGGCGCCAGCGCGACGTCGATCGGCGCGCCCGAAGACATTGCCGCATTCAAGGCGGGAAGGGGTGCATCATGTTCGACTTCACCGGCAAGACCGCGTTGGTGACCGGTGCGACCGGCGCCATCGGCAACGGTATCGCCCGCGCGCTGCACAATCAGGGCGCGACCGTCGCCATCTCCGGGACGCGGCGGGACATGCTCGATGCGCTCGCCAGTGCGTTGAAAGACCGCGTGCATGTGTTGCCATGCGACCTCGGCGACAAGGCGGCGGTAGAAGCGCTGGTGCCGAGCGCGGAAGAGCAAATGCAAAAGCTTGACATCCTTGTCGCCAATGCCGGCATCAACCGCGACAATTTATTTGTGCAGTTGACCGACGATGCATGGGAGGAAGTGATCGCCGTCAATTTGACAGCTACGTTCCGGTTAGCGCGCGCGGCGGTGAAGGGCATGATGCGCCGGCGCTGGGGCCGAGTGATTGCGATTTCGTCGGTGGTCGGCTGGACGGGCAATCCGGGGCAAAGCAATTACACCGCGTCTAAGGCGGGCATTACCGCCATGATCAAGTCGGTGGCGGCGGAATATGCCAAGCGCAACGTGACCGCCAATTGCATTGCGCCAGGTATCATCGCTAGCGCCATGATCGACAAGCTCAACGACAAGCAGCGCGAGGCGATCTTGGCCCGCGTGCCGGCGGGCCGGCTCGGCACACCTGCCGAAGTGGCGGCGGCGGCGGTATTCTTGGCCTCCGAGGAGGCGGCCTATGTCACCGGCCAAACCATCCACGTCAATGGCGGGATGGCCATGATTTAGCGCGGGCGAGAAAGCTTTTTCGAAAACATCATGTGCGATAAACAGCGGAAGTTCTTGACGTTTCGGGGGTGGTCGGAGCTTGCTGCGCGTGCTAGTCAACGCAAATGAAGTATGGTAACCGAACTTTGGCCTGGCTGGGGCGGCCGATCGCGGACTTTGCGGCGGACGATCCGCAATCGAAGCTCGTCTCCACCATCGTCAACCACGACGAGGCCATGCAGAAATGGTTGCGATCTAACTTCCGGTCGCCGCTCAATTTAAAACGCACGAGGATGGAACGATGAGTGATATTGGCGAGCGGGTGAAAAAGATCGTCGTGGAGCACCTCGGGGTTGAGCCAGACAAGGTGACCGAACAAGCGAGTTTCATCGATGATCTTGGCGCCGACAGTCTCGACACCGTCGAGCTCGTGATGGCTTTCGAGGAGGAGTTCGGCTGCGAAATCCCCGATGATGCCGCCGAGACAATCCTGACCGTCGGTGATGCGGTCAAGTTTCTCGAGAAAAACGCGAAGAATTGAGCGAGATTCGACGCCGCTGCTCGCTTCGCCCCAGCCGCTGAATTGCGAGCTGATGTGCCGGTGGAGCGTAGGAGCTGGCGGCATGGCTCGGAGACGGCCATGAGACGCGTCGTCGTCACCGGAATTGGCATGGTCACGCCGCTCGGTTGCGGCGTCGAGCCGACGTGGCAACGCTTGCTCAAGGGCGAGAGCGGCGCCAAGAAAATCGATACATTCGAAGTCTCTGACATCTCCTGTAAAATCGCCTGCGTTATCCCGCGTGGCGACGGCAGCAACGGCACCTTCAATGCCGATCAATGGATGGAGCCGAAGGAGCAGCGCAAGGTCGACGACTTCATCCTTTACGCCATGTGCTCGGCCAAGCAGGCACTCGACGACGCCGGCTGGCATCCCGAAAGCAACGAAGATCAAACCGCTACCGGCGTGCTGATCGGGTCAGGCATCGGTGGTATCGAGGGCATTGCCGACGTTGCAGTCACGCTGAAGGAGAAGGGGCCGCGTCGAGTGACGCCGTTCTTTATTCCCGGCCGCATTATCAATCTCGCCGCGGGCTACGTCTCCATTTCCCATGGTCTGAGAGGACCCAATCACGCCGTGGTCACCGCGTGCTCGACCGGCGCCCATGCGATTGGTGATGCCGGGCGCATGATCGCGCTCGGCGATGCCGAGGTTATGGTGGCGGGCGGCGCGGAATCGCCGGTCAATCGCATTTCGTTGGCTGGCTTTGCGGCGCTGCGCGCGTTGTCAACGGGTTTCAACGACGAACCGACACGCGCCTCGCGACCCTACGATAAGGATCGAGACGGTTTCGTCATGGGTGAGGGTGCCGGCACGGTAGTGCTGGAATCGCTCGGTCACGCCAAGGCGCGTGGCGCCAAAGTCTACGCCGAACTGATCGGCTACGGCCTCTCCGGCGACGCGTATCACATCACCGCGCCGGCGCCGGATGGCGACGGCGCCTTCCGTTGCATGAGCATGGCGGTCAAGCGCGCCGGTATCGCGGTGGGTGACATTGACTACATCAACGCGCACGGCACTTCGACCCCACTTGGCGATGAAATCGAGCTCGGCGCGGTGCAGCGTCTGATTGGCAATGTTGCCGCCCGCGTCTCGATGTCGTCGACCAAGTCTTGCATTGGCCATCTGCTCGGCGCCGCTGGCGCGGTCGAGGCGATTTTTTCGATCCTGGCGATCCGTGATCAGATCGCGCCACCCACGATCAATCTCGACAATCCGTCGGTCGAAACGCCGATCGACCTAGTGCCGCATAACGCGCGCAAGCGTGACATCTCAACCACGCTGTCGAATTCCTTCGGTTTCGGCGGAACCAACGCCTCGTTAATTTTCACACGCTATTCCGGCTAGCCATTGTGTCGCCTCTAGGTTTCGCCATAAATTCTTTCTAACGTGCGATCTGCTGATATTTTTGCGATGCCCAACAGTAACAGATGGACTGCGAACGTGTCGGTACTGACCGCGGAGCGGGCTTAAGTGAGCCGCAAGCTGCCACATGAGGGTCATGGTAACAACGCGCATCCGCAAGATGCGAGCAAGTCGGAGAACCATAACGCGACCCCGCTTCGAGCCATGCGGCCGAATCAGGACGCGAGCAAAGGGGCTCATCCGGTGCCGCCTCCCAGCAACAAGCTGCCGCGCAGCGCGCGCGCTGCCCTAGAGCCCGAACGGGTGCCGATTCCCAAGCACCGCTCCAAGCGGGTGCGTCACCCGCTGGTGATCATCGGCAACGCGATCTTTACGGTGCTTGTCGTTCTTTCGATTGCCGTCGGCGGCGCACTTTATTTCGGCAAGCAACGCTTTGAGGCACCTGGCCCTTTAACGGAGGATAAGGTGGTCGATATCCCGCACGGTCTCGGCGTGCGCGATATCGCCGACCTCTTAGCGCGCGAAGGGGTGATCGATCAGCCGTGGATATTCATCGGCGGCGTGCTGGCGCTCAAGGCGCGCGGGGATCTTAAATCCGGCGAATATCAATTCAGCAAGAACGCCAGTCTTGCCGACGTTGTCAACATCATCGTCGAAAACAAGGTGATACAGCATGCTGTGACCATCCCGGAGGGGCTGACGTCCGAGCAGATAGTCGCTCGTCTCTTGGAAAACGACGAGCTCTCTGGCCATATCAAGGAAATTCCGCGCGAGGGCACGCTGCTGCCGGAGACCTACAAATTCACCCGCGGTATGCCGCGCGAGCAGATCATCCAGCGGATGCAGCAGGCGCAGCGGCATTTGCTGGCCGAGGTTTGGGAGCACCGTATGCTCGACCTGCCGCTCAAGACGCCGGAGCAACTCGTCATCCTCGCCTCGATCGTCGAAAAAGAGACGGGCAAGTCGGAGGAGCGGTCGCGTGTCGCCTCCGTCTTCATCAATCGCCTGAAGAACAAGATGCGGCTGCAATCGGACCCGACCATCATTTACGGACTGACCGGCGGCAAGGGCAGGCTCGGTCGCCCGATCCTGAAAAGCGAGATCGAACAGCCGACGCCCTACAACACCTATGTGATCGACGGCCTGCCGCCGGGTCCGATTGCCAATCCGGGCCGCGCTTCGCTTGAGGCCGTCGCCAATCCCGCGCGTACCAAGGACCTCTATTTTGTCGCCGACGGCGCCGGCGGCCACCTGTTCTCGGAGAGCTATGACCAGCACCAGAAGAATCTGGCGCGCCTGCGCTTGCTCGAGAAGAATAGCGCAACCGATCCGCCGGCCGAAAATCCGCCGGCGGCCAAGCCGTAACCGACCAACAATTCGGGCCGTACTTGTGAGCGGGCGGACGCGCGGCTAAGTTCGCCGGCGCTTTTATCAGCTCAATCGCGCGAGATCGAACCCCGATGGCCTTGTCGAGCATGACCGGATTTGCTCGCGGCCATGGTGTCGCCGGTTCCTATGCATGGAGCTGGGAGATCAAGTCGGTCAACGCCAAGGGCCTAGACCTACGCCTGCGCCTACCGCCGGGCTGGGATGCGATCGAGGTGCCGGCCCGCGTCCGTGCTGCCGAGACGCTGTCGCGCGGCACGGCCTATGCCAATCTTACAATCGAGCGGAAAGGTGTGGCTACCACGGTCAAGGTCAACGAGCCGGTGCTCAGCGCCGTGCTGGCCACGCTTAAGCGCCTGCACGAGAGAGTCGAGGCGGCTCCTGCGACGCTCGACGGCATTCTTTCGCTCAAGGGTGTGATCGAAATCACCGAGGAGGATGAGCGCGAAGAGGATCGCCGCGCCGCAGAGGCCGCGATTTTGGAGAGCTTCGACAACGCGCTCGGCGAACTCGTCGCCATGCGTTGCGAAGAGGGGGCGACTCTCGGCCGCGTGCTGTCGGAGCGCCTGAAGGAAATCGCCGCGCTGACGGCACGCGCCGAAGCCGCACCTGGCCGCAAACCGGAAGCGATCAAGGCGCGGCTTGCCGAACAGGTGGCGACGCTTCTGTCGGCGTCGACGCGCTTCGATTCCGATCGCTTGCACCAGGAAGCGATCATGCTCGCGAGCAAGGCCGATATCCGCGAGGAGCTTGACCGTCTGGCCTCGCACGTTGCGCAGGCCCAGAAGCTTCTTGCCGACGGCGGACCGGTCGGCCGCCGACTCGACTTCCTGGCACAGGAACTCAACCGCGAATCGAATACGCTCACAGCCAAGGCCAACGACGTCGAACTCACCAACATTGGGCTCGAACTCAAGAGCGTGGTCGAGCAATTCCGTGAGCAGGTGCAGAATTTGGAGTGAAGCTTATGGCTCATACGCGCCAGCAAGAGACGGTCATCAGCCGGCGCGGACTGATGCTGGTGCTATCGTCGCCTTCTGGCGCCGGCAAGACCACGTTGTCACGCCGCCTACTCGCCGAGGACGAGAACGTGACGCTCTCGGTGTCGGTGACCACGCGCGAGATGCGCCCCGGCGAAGTTGACGGCCGCGACTACACGTTCATCGATCGACGCCATTTCGATACACTGGTCGAGAAGAACGCGCTGTTGGAGTGGGCTGAGGTGTTCAACAATTATTACGGTACGCCGGTTAAGCCGGTGATGGATGCGCTCGCGCAAGGCCGCGACGTGCTGTTCGACATCGATTGGCAGGGCACCCAGCAATTACGCGAGAAGGCGCGCAACGATCTGGTCAGCGTGTTTGTGCTGCCACCGTCGATCCCCGAGCTGGAGCGGCGGTTGAAAGCGCGCGCGCAGGACGATTACGAGACGATCCGCCGCCGCATGGCGAAAGCCGCCGACGAGATGAGCCATTGGGCCGAATACGAGTATGTGGTAATCAACCGCGATATCGAACTCGCCTTCGCTGACGTGCAAGCAATCCTTGCCGCCGAGCGACTTAAGCGGGAGCGGCAGCCCGGCCTGTCCGATTTCGTGCGCGGGCTGCAGGCGAAGCTTTAGGCTGTCAACACCACCCGGCCGACGATTTTTCCGCCGCGCAGGTCTTCCAGCGCTGCTTGCGCACCCGATAGCGGTCGTTCGGCAATTGGCGGTGGCGAAACATTCTTGGCGCGCACCAGATCGATCAACTCGCGTGCTTCCGCCAATGTGCCGGTGGTAATGCCCTCGATGCTCATCGCCTTCAGCGGAAACATCGCGACCGCCATGGTATAGGCGCCGCCCAGCAGGCCGGTCACCACGACCTTGCCGCCCTTAGCTAGCACGCTGGTCGCGAAATTGAGCGATTTGTCGGAGCCAACGAAATCGCAGGCCGCGTAGATGCCGTTGCTTGCCTTCAGCAATGCCTTGCGCGCGCCGGCATCGGCCGGATCGAAGGCTCCCTTGGCACCGGCGGCGAGCGCGGCCTCGCACTTCTTCGGATCAATGTCGACGACGTAAGGCGCAGTGTCGTACATGGCGCACGCCAGCGC
>Ga0182038_10000474_pt1 | contig 20124 bp, 14 predicted proteins | sample sta12Can44000108_FD_125976 | JGI IMG/M metagenome (GOLD analysis project Ga0182038, IMG submission 125976) | Lab enrichment of tropical soil microbial communities from Luquillo Experimental Forest, Puerto Rico - statanox.12C.anox.44.000.108 | ecosystem: Environmental > Terrestrial > Soil >...
CTGATACCCTGAGAAGCCAGGAGCCAGGAGCCGGGAGGCAGAAGCCAGAGACACCGCCAAAGGATAACGAGAACAAAATTCTCGTTGGGGCCCCGATAACGGTCTACGCAGGGGTGTTCCGGTAAATGCCCCGCGCGCACTTGATAGACATGCTGCGAATGACCAGTTCCGCTAGTTGCTGCTGATTCACAATAGCGTAACAGTTGACAACCTCAGGGGTCACCCAAATCCGGCCTTATAGGGCCAGCTGAAAACCGGCCATAGGAAGGCCCGGGACATTGACTCCGAGAGGCGAGCCAACAAGTGCCAGCCGTTGCCCCCGGTCATACTAACGTTTGTAGATTGTGGGAATTCCGGGCAGCTCCCGGCAACGTCTTCCGGCAAGACTGCGTCGAAATGAGTACACTGTTCAGGTAATGACCTGACAAAACCTCGCCGCGGGATGGATGGTATGAACACGATAAGACAACAGCGATGCCGCCGGGCGCTCTGGCTCCTCTTTACGGCGCTGGCCTCGGCGAGCACCCTACCCGGGCAAGCTCCGACAGGGCCGCTTCCGCCAAGGCCGGGCGCTCCGGTGCAGCAGCCGCCCAAGAACCAGATCAAGGTTCAGGTGGCGCTGGTGACAACACCGGTGACCGTGCGCGATTCTCGCGGCGTCATGGTGCACGACCTCGAAGCAAATAACTTTCAGGTGACCGACAACGGTATCGCGCAGAAGATTTCGCATTTCGATCTTGGCGGCGATCCGCTCTCGCTCGTGATTCTTGTGGAAACCAGTTCGCGCATCGAGCCGCTTATGCCCGAGATGCGCAAGACCGGGATTCTTTTCACCCAGACGGTGATGGGGCCGACGGGCGAAGCCGGGGTCGTGGGCTTTAACGATTCGGTGGACAAGCTGCAAGATTTCACGAGCCACGCCGACACCATCGAAAGCACGATTGCGAATTTGAGGCCTGGAACCTCCGGCTCGAAGCTCTATGACGCGATGGCCGTGGGGGTCGAAATGCTCTCGAGCCGGCCGCAAGCGACTCGAGAGAACCCGGGACGGCGACGCGTGCTCATGATTCTCTCTGAAGCCGTGGATGAGGGAAGCGAGAAAACGCTCGGAGAAGTCTTGCGGCAGGCGGAACTCGCGAATGTGACGATCTACGGCGTGGGGCTTTCGACGACCCGCGCCGAGCTGCACGCCAAGCCCAAGGCTCCCGAGCGGCCCAATCTTCCCGTCGGCGCGCTGCCGCCGCCGCCCGGCGTTCCCGATACCCCGACGCTCGAAGACAACCGCTACGCCGGTGTCGACTTGTTGTCCGCGGCAATCTGGGCGGTCGAGCACATTCACGATCAGGTCAAGGGCAATTCCCTCGAAGTGGCGGCTGCGGCGACAGGAGGTGCGAGCCTGTCAACGTTCAAAGACCGCTCCATTGAAAAGGCCATTGATGAGATTGGCGGGGAACTTCACTCGCAGTACACGCTCAGCTACACCCCGACCGACGCGGATGCGACCGGCTACCATGAAATCAAAGTGTCAGTGACTCGCGGCAATGCGAAGAATCTGAAAATCCGCGCGCGGCCGGGATACTACCTGGCGCCACCGGAAGGATAAGAACGGCCGCGGTCTCCTTGGTTATAACCTTCGGATTCGCGACTTGGTCGGGAGTTGTGAGCGCAGCTTCTTCGTGACTGGATTTGGTTACGGCTATCTCGCTCGCCGCATCGCGACGCTCGCAGCAGGAAACCGAGCGGCGGTCCCGCTGGCTGGTTTTTGGTGGGCCGCGCTTTCTCGCTTAGTTGCCGCGCGTGCTGGCCTTGCTGCTGCCGTACTTGCGCGAGAAGAAGCTTGCTCCCGCTTGTCGGACATTGGATCATGGACGTCATCGCCGCCACGACTCTGTCCTTCTGAAGGGTAACCGGAGACCTAAGCGATTTGCTTCCAGAACGTGCCGTCGCGAGAGCTGAGGAGCGCATCTTTGCGGGCATCCCAGCGCAAAAAATGCGGCGCGTGCGTGTGCTCGGTGTGGGCATCACGGCTGGCCCAGACTTCGTGGAGCAGATAGCTGCCGGGCTGATCAACCGAACCATGCAGGTCGAAGGTGAGGCAGCCCTGCTCTTTTCGTGATGGCCCGATCAGCGCGCGCAGTTCCGCCTCCAGCAGAAGTTCCTGGCCTTCGCGGGCGCGTAAAACGACCATTCGAGTAACCGCGCCTTTTGGCAGTTTTCCGCCCGACGACGGCTTCTTGCGCGCTTTCGCTCGGGCCTGCCGCCGGGTCTTGGTTTTGCGCTTCGGCATGGTGCCGGGGATTGTAACGCAAAATGCTCGCCGTGCAAGGGATACGTGGAGCGCCCGCCGCCTCCCGACGGGGGAGCGGCGAAAAAAGGGTGATCCCGGGCCGCGGCAAGGCCGAACCCGGGCGAAAACCGGGGAAAGCGTATTTTTCACCTGCCCTACTCGGCGGCGTCCTTTCGCCCGGCGTTGAGGCTGTCGAAGTTCAGGATGGCGTTGAGCACCATCGCATAGGTTCCCCACGTCTCGCCGCGATAGACCGGGTTAATGGAGAACAGCACGACATGGCCTTTGCCGGAGGGTGCGTCCACCACGGCGGGGTGCTGGGCGATCTCGTCGCCCCCCTCGATCAAGCCGGAAACCAGCAAATCCTTACTGTCGGCGTAGCGGAAAATCACGCGCGGCCGGCGGGGTGGAGGAATCACACGGAAGCCGTTGCGTTTCTGCTCGTCTGACACCGGGGGCGATTCCCAGATTTCGGACTTGCGCTCTTCCGGCGCCTCCATTCCCGGGCGGCCCACGGCAAAGTCGGGATCGTCCACACTTCCGCGGCCGGTGGGCCGGGCGCGCATTTCCGGCCCGAGGCGGCGCCGGCCGCGTTGTCCGGCGATGCTGCTCAGCGAAAGGATCGGCCCGTTGTCGCAATAGGCCGCACCCTTTTCTTCGTAGCCATAGGCGATGGGGCTCGCGTCATCCACGAGACGCATTTCCACGACGGAGCCGACAATCTTCATTTTGTTTGCATTTTGCGTGCTGACGCCGTCGGCGAATCCCAGCGAAAGCGCGAGCGACGAGGTGTCCATCGCGGTCAAGAGCACGCCGCCGCGCTCGACGAATTCCTGCAAGTGCGCGACGCCGTCCCAGCCCAGGCCGGGCCGCAGATCGTCGGTTGCGTCGTTCTTTCCGACCAGATTTGGCGTTTCGGGCGTATTTTTCCAGGGCAGGGGATTGCCCCAGGCGGTCGGAATGCCGTTGACGACCGCATCCACGCCGGCGTTGTAGCCGACGGGAGGAAACAGAATCACGTCGTATTTGCCATTCAGGTCGGAGATTTTCGCGATCGCCTGGGTGCTCAGGTAAGCGTAGGGAATCGCCAGCTTGTCGAGCGCCAGACGCCACCAGCCTTCGGTCTGCGTGCTGAGCCAGGTATGCACCAAAGCGATGCGCGCGGCGCGCACCGGATGCGTTTTCACCTCGGGCGGGGCGGTGAGCGCGGTAACTTGCACGCCGAGTTCGGCCGCCGCGCGGTCCAGATCGCCGCGGCTCCTGTTTCGCACCAGGAAGGAGCCACGGTTGAATTTCTTCCCGGCGCTTTCAAACGGCTCTTCGGCAGCTTCGATGGAAGCGTCATGAAGCTTGTAGCGCAGCGTGGCCAGGGCCGGCTCGGCGCGGTTCGCGATGGCGAACAGCGTGCCTTCGCCTTTCACGCCGCCCCGAGCGTGAACTTCCCTCACCCGGTCCATCGGGACATCGAGGACTTTACTGTCCGTCACGCGCGCTACTTGCACGTGATAGAGTTCGCCGAAAGTCCAGCCGGTATCGTCGTAAGGAGTCTTCTGCGGATCGTCCGGGCTCCAGTATTGATGATCGAGCAGCGCGTCCGCGATCCGGGAATAGGGTTGGTCCATGCGGATGATGTAGCTTCCCGCGGGGAACTCACGCGTGGTCGGGGCCGGCGGAGGAGACTTTTCTTCTTTCCTGTCTTTTTCTTTGGCAGGCTCTTTGGGCTTCTTCGCCGGGAGCGTTACGCTGAAGGCGGAGGTCGCGCGCGAGATTTCTACGGCCTGTCTTTCCAGAACCTGCAACAGCTCTGCCTGCAAAGCCGGTCGCGGATCATCTGCCGGGAGAACGTAGGCGGCGGGCCCTTCCTCGGACGGCTTCATCGTGGAGCGCTTGGCTTTCAAATAGAAATTTTTCAAGAAGCGCTGCTTGTTCTCGGTGAAAAAGTGCAGCGAAGTGAGCAGCCCGGTCTCTTCGTAGTTGTTATTGTCGCGCTGCGACCAGAGCACTTTCGGGAGGGGCGGATTCTGGCGATACCACGTGCGCGCGTACTGCTCGGGCTGGAGGGTGCGCTCCTCGGTGTCGGCGCCGCCGTTTCCAAACGTCTCATAGAGGCGGCTAATGCCGTTGTGCAGGGCGGCGATGAACATCAGATAGCCCGGTGACCAGGTGTCAAAATCCCCATGCGCGAACACACCGGGCATACCGAACTTGGTCATGGCCGCGACGTTGTTCCAACCAATGACCTGCCACTCGTCGGCCAGAATCGGGTCAATCCAGGCGTTGTACGGCTCGTCGCCGATGGTGTTGTCGTAGAGATACGGCACGGACTCGTGCAGATCATGCAGCACCTGGGCTTTCCAGCCGACGTAGGTGTGCAAAACGTTTTCGGTGAGCCTCAGCGTCACGCCCATGGCGTCGCGGTTGTTGTCGTGCGCCACGTATTTGCCCCAATAGACGAGCCACGGATAAAACTGCTTCGGATGCGCAAGGTGCCATTTGTAAACATCGACCATGCGGTCGCGGCCGTCGACTTCGACGACCGGAGTGATCAACGTGATGGTGCCGTCGCGAATTTCTTTGATGTACGGGCTCTCATCGACCGCCAGGCGATAGGCCAGCTCCATGAGCGCGGTGGGCGCGCCGGTCTCGGGCGAGTGAATGGTGCCGGTGATGTAGTAGATGGGCACCGCCTCACCGACGAGCTTGTCGGCTTCCGCGTCGTCGAGCTTGATGGCGCGGGGATCGGCGAGCTTGGCCAGGCGCGCGCGGTTTTCCTCGAGATTTTTCAGATTTTCTTCCGAGGAAACCGCGACCGCGATCATCTCGCGGCCCTCTTCGGTCTTGCCGATGGAAAAGACTTTCACACGAGGGGTGGCTTTCTCGAGCAGACGCATGTAGCGGTAGACATCTTCGGCGTACGGAAGGATTCCCGGCGCTCCGGCCACATCGCCAAGCACCGCCTGGGGCGTCGGGACGGTTTTGGACGCCGGCAAATAGTCGACCAGCGGCGAGGTGAAATACGGTTCGGTCGTGTACTTGTGGATTCTCTCGGTGTAGGCCTCGTCCACCGGCTGCTTTGGGTCGCGCCCCGGCGGCGTTTCTCGATCCGCCCCGGCGCGCGGCGCGAGAGCAGTGCCCACCAGGACGAGCAGAACAAGCTTCGACCACCCGAGACCTGTCATGACGCGTCTCCTGTAATTCACTTTGGAAGAACCGAGATTCTAACTCAGTTGGAGGCGTGCAAAAAAACAGTTTGCGACGGGAGGGCTAATCAAGCGGAAGGAAGGCCACGCAGACGGGCGAAGGCACTTCGAGAGTCGCGCCTGTCGGCGTGAGCGCGCCGGTCTTCTGGTCGATGCGAAACGTGACGATGGTGTCGGAGAGCTGGTTCTCCGCGAGCAGATAGTTGCCGGAGGGATCGATCGAGAAATGCCGAGGTTCTTTGCCGCCGGTTCGAACGTTCGCCGCCAGGCGCAGCAGACCGCTTCCCTCGACGTGGAAGACGGCGATGCTGTCAAGGCCGCGGTTTGAGGTGTAGATGAATTTGCCGCTCGGATGCAAGGCGATTTCCGCAGCGTCGTTGCGGCGAGAGAATGCCGCCGGCAATGCGGAGACGGTTTGTAGGGCACGGTATTTTTCGCCTGCCTCGTTTGCGAAGGTCGTCACCGTGGACTGCAATTCCCCGAGGACATACATAAACTTGCCGTCGTGAGAAAACGCGACATGGCGCGGCCCTGAACCGGGCGGGAGCGCGGAGGAAAACGCGTCCGGTTGACTTGGATCGGGATTCGAGAGCCGCCCGCCTTCTGCGTCGAATTTGTATATCAGGACTCTGTCCAGGCCCAGATCGGATACAAAAGCGAAGCGATTGCCCACCGACGTTTCGATCCAATGCGCGTGCGGACCCTCCTGGCGCTCTTTGTTGGGTCCGAGCGGGCCCTCGTCGCGAACATTCGCGGTCGCAGGTCCGAGCTTGCCGTCGGCGCCGACGGGAAAAACGACGACGTTGCCGGAGCTGTAGTTTGCCACCAGGAGGTATTTGCCTGTTTTGTCGAGCGAGATGTAGCAGGGATCTTCGCCGAGCGCCGGTAATTGGTCGAGCAGCGTGAGCTTGCCGGTCTGCGCATTCAACGCGAATCCGCTGACCATGCTGTTTTTTCCGGCTTCCTTCACCGCATAAAGAAATTTGCCGTTGGGATGAATCGCGATCCAGGAAGGGTCCTCGGTTTCCGCGGCAACGCCAAGCGGCTCGAGCTTCCCCGAGCTGGCATCATAGCGAAAGGCGTAAATCCCCTTGCTCGCCGTCTTGGTTGTGTAGGTGCCCACGTAGGCCAGATAGTGGTTCCCCGCCGCATGCTTCTCCTGCGCTTCACTCGAGGCCAGCAGCAGAAGGGGGGCAAGCGCCAAAAGCCATCGCGTCATTTTCATGATCGAGCAGAGCGGAAGAGCAATTTTCTCGCGATCCCTAGGCTACTGTTTGCCCTCAAGCAGCGCAAGTAAAATCAAGATGGCCGAGCCGCAGCTTGCCGGTTTTGATTACTTCTTCTCCTCTTCGTTTTCTTCCTGGAGCACCGCCGCCGCGGCGACGGAATCGTCCGCCTCGAGGCGCAGCAGGCGCACGCCCTGCGTGGAGCGGCCCGCTTCGCGAATTTCCTTCGTGTGCACGCGAATCACTTTTCCGTTGTGGGTGATGATCATCACGTCGGACTCTTCGATGACCTGCAAGGCGGCCACCACCGAGCCGTTGCGGTCGGTGGTCTTCATGTTGACCACGCCCTTGCCGCCACGCGAGGTGATGCGGTACTCGGCCAGCGGCGTACGCTTCCCGTAGCCCTTTTCGGCCACGGTGAGCATCAGCGAGGTGAGCGAATCCTTGATCTGCTCGTTCTCGAGTTCCTCGAGGTCTTGCGTCGTGGTTTTGTGCTCTTTTGCAAGGATTTCGAAGTCGGGTTGCACCGCATCCATGCTGACGACGTAATCGCCCTTGGCGAGATCCATGCCGATCACCCCGCCGGCGTTGCGCCCCATCGGGCGCACTTCGGTTTCGCGGAAGAGAATCGCCTGGCCCTCGTGGCTCGCGACAAAAACCATCTTTTTGCCGTCGGTCAGCTTGGCGCCAATCATCTCGTCCTTGGCTTCCAGGGTGATGGCAATGATGCCGCTCGGCCGCGGATTCGAGAATTCCGTGAGCGCGGATTTTTTAACCGTGCCGTTGCGCGTGGCAAAAAAGACGTACTTGCCTTCGTCCTCGAGGCTGTGCGCGGCGACAATGGCGCTGAGTTTTTCGTCTTCCTGGAAGCGCACCAGGCTGGAAATCGCTTTGCCGCGTGTGGCCGCCGCCGCTTCGGGAATTTCGTAGACCTTTAGCCAGTAGACGCGGCCCTTGGTGGTGAACAGAAGGATGTAGCTGTGTGCCGAGGCGATGAAAAGATGCTCGACAAAGTCTTCTTCCTTGGTGCGTGCGCCAATGCGGCCTTTTCCACCGCGCGACTGGTGGCGGTAAATTTCGACCGGCGTGCGCTTGACATACCCGGCGTGACTGACGGTGATGAGCATGTCCGTGTCGGCGATCAGGTCCTCGAGTTTGATCTCGTCAACCTTGTCCACGATCTGCGTGCGGCGATCGTCGCCGTACTGCTTCTGGACTTCCTTCAGTTCGCCCGTGATCACCGCCTTCAGCCTTTTGTCGCTGGCAAGGACTTCTTCGAGCTCGATGATGCGCTCGCGGATGGTCTTCAGTTCCTTGAGGATTTCATCGACGGAGAGTTGCGTCAGGCGGTGCAACTGCAGTTCGAGTATGGCGTCCACCTGAACCGGCGTCAGTCCGCCGGTGATGGTGCGCGCCGTTTCGCCTTCGATGCCGCCGAGTTTGTACTTCCTGCCATCCAGCTTGACCCCGCTGACTTTCCGGGATTTCCCGTTTTCCGTGATGGTGACGTCCTGCTCGGAGAAGAAGTTCAGCAGGCTTTGCTTGGCATCCGCGCGGCTCCCCGATCCTCGGATGATGCGGATCACCTCATCGAGGTGGTCGAGGGCTACCTGGTAGCCCACCAGAATGTGCTCGCGTTCGCGCGCCTTGCGCAGGTCGTAGCGCGTACGGCGCAGCACCACGTCGCGGCGGTGCTCGATGAACAGGCGGATAAATTCAACCAGTCCCATCTCTTTCGGCTGCCCGCCGGCGATGGCCAGCAGGATCATGCCGAACGATTCCTGCATCTGCGTGTGCTTGTAGAGGTTGTTGAGGATGAGCTGCGATTCCTCGCCGCGCTTGAGCTCGACCACGATGCGCATGCCTTCGCGGTCGCTCTCGTCGCGCACATCGGCGATGCCGTCGATCTTCTTATTCTGCGCCAGCTCGGCGATACGTTTGATGAGCGTGGCCTTGTTCACCTGGTAGGGGATTTCGGTGATGACGATGTTTTCGCGGTCCTTGGCGACCTCTTCAATGGCTGCCTTGGCGCGCATGGTGAAGCTGCCGCGCCCGGTCTTGTACGCCGCTTCGATGCCTTCGCGGCCGGCAATGTAGCCGCCGGTTGGGAAATCCGGCCCGGGCACGTGCTTCATCACTTCCTTGAGGGTCGCTTCCGGCCTCTCGAGCATCAGCACGGTGGCGTCGATGATTTCGCGCAGATTGTGCGGCGGAATGTTGGTGGCCATGCCCACAGCGATGCCGCTCGCGCCGTTGACCAGGAGATTCGGAATACGCGTCGGGAGAACGACCGGCTCTTTCTCCGTCTCGTCGAAGTTGGGAACGAAATCGACAGTTTCTCTTTCAATGTCGGCCAGCAGTTCTTCGGCGATTCGCGCCAGGCGCGCTTCCGTATACCGCATCGCCGCGGGCATGTCGCCGTCGACCGAGCCAAAGTTGCCCTGGCCGTCGACCAGCGGATAGCGCATGTTGAAATCCTGTGCCATGCGCACCAGTGCGTCGTACACAGGGGTGTCGCCGTGCGGGTGATATTTGCCGAGGACCTCGCCGACGATCTTCGCGCATTTCCGGTAGGGCCGCGTGGAGGTGAGGCCCAGTTCGTACATGCCGTAGAGAATGCGCCGGTGCACCGGCTTCAAGCCGTCGCGCACTTCCGGCAGCGCGCGGCCGATGATGACGCTCATCGAGTAGTCGAGATAAGATTTTTTCATCTCGGCTTCGATGTCCACCGGAATCATCATCGAAAGATTTGCTTCGTCTGGCATGTGTCCTCGCTGTTAGGCCCGGCCTTTTCGATCGTGCGCTCGTTTCATTCCTTGCGGTTCCTCGATGTTCATGAAACCGGCCCGCCGCGGATCTTGCCCAGGCGCTCGAGCGTCCAGGCCTTCACGGTGTCGAAGGCGTCGGCGGCATTCGTAAATCGGCGCGCGGCAAACTCGCTCTCGAGCTCGCGCAAAAACGCCTCGCACTCCGCCCGGCCCGCAAACTCGATCGCCACCCCGCGCTCGTTGTCAGGCGCATCGGTCGGCGCTAGGCGAAACTCGCTGACGCGTATTCCCTTGAGCCCCGGCAGCGTGCTCCAGCCGAGTTGATACATCATGGCCGCTGCGCTGTTCGGGGCCGCAGGAGATAAAACATTCCCAGGGCCACCAGCAAAATGAGGGCAATCGCCACGGCGTTGGCGGTGAAAGTGAGCCGGTACAGCTCCGCGGCCGGCGGGTTGGAAAGGCGAACCTCACGCCAGTCTCGAAAAGCGCCGTAGGTGCGCGGCAAGCGGAAACCCGACACGGCCACCGCTGCCAACAACAAGCCCCAGCGGATGGCGTCGCGAGTGGATCGCGGAGCGATTTCTGCCATCGGCTCTCCCGCCATCGAAATCAAATGTCCAGGTTCACGACTTCGAGCGCGTTGTCCTCGATGAATTTGCGGCGCGCTTCCACGTTTTCGCCCATCAGCGTGGTGAAAATGTCTTCTGCCGCGACGGCGTCTTCGAGTTTCACCTTGAGCAGCGTGCGCGTGTCCGCGTTCATGGTGGTTTCCCAGAGCTGCGCGGGATTCATCTCGCCCAAGCCCTTAAACCGCGTGATGGTGAAATCCTTTTTTGCGTCCTCCATCACGTAGCTGAGCACGTCCTGCGCTCTTTCCTTGGTGGTCTTGTCGCCGTTGCGCGAAATGACGAAGGGCGGCTTGTTGAATTCTTCGACCTGCTTTGCCAGGACGCGCAAGCGCTTGTATTCCGGCGTGGACGCGAGCGCCCAATTGATTTTCTGATTGTGCGGCGCGCCGAACTGGATTTCGTAAAGGCTGTGTTCTTCGTCGAAAGCGATCTTGCCCTGGAGCTTGAGCTTGGCCTTGTCGATTTCCTTCAAAAGCTTTTCGAGGGATTTCTTCTCCTCGAATTCCGCCTTTTTGTCGAGGCCGCTCTCCGCCAGCACTTCCACAAGGCCGGCATCGCGCAGCCGCCGGCCGAGCTTCGCGGCGAGAGCGTCGTACTCCTGTACGTTCAGCAGGAACGTCGTCAGGCCCGCTCCCTCGAGCGTCACGCCCTCTTTGGCCTTCACAACGTGGTCCTCGGTTGCGCGTTTCATTAATTCACGCGCGAAATCACGCTCGTCGCGAATGTATTTCTCGCTTTTCCCGCGCTTGACGCGGTAGAGCGGCGGTTGGGCGATGAAAATGTGCTCGCGGTCGATCAGCTCCTTCATGTGGCGGAAGAAAAACGTCAGCAGAAGCGTGCGGATGTGCGACCCGTCGACGTCCGCGTCGGTCATCAGGATGATTTTGTGGTAGCGCAGCTTGCCGGCGTCAAAATCGTCCTTGCCGATGCCGGTGCCGAGCGCGGTGATGATGGCGCGAATTTCTTCGTGGCCCAGCATCTTGTCGTAGCGCGCTTTCTCGACGTTGAGGATTTTTCCTTTGAGCGGCAGGATGGCCTGGTATTTGCGGTCGCGGCCTTGCTTTGCCGAGCCGCCCGCCGATTCGCCCTCGACCACGAACAGCTCGCAGTGCGCCGGATCGCGTTCCTGACAGTCCGCCAGTTTTCCCGGCAACCCGCTCGAATCCATCGCGGACTTGCGTCGCGTCAGTTCGCGGGCCTTGCGTGCGGCTTCGCGGGCACGCGCCGCGTCAACGCATTTGCTGATGATGCGCCGCGCCACGGTCGAGTGCTTGTCAAACCACTCGCCGAGCTTTTCGTTCACGAGTTGCTCGACATCGCCCTTAATGTCACTGTTGAGTTTGCCCTTGGTTTGCCCTTCAAACTGCGGCTGTGGCAAGCGCACGCTGACGACGGCGACCAATCCCTCGCGCACGTCGTCGCCGGTGATGGTGACTTCGTCCTTCGGGTCTTTGAGCATGCCGGCCTGCGAGGCGAAATTGTTGATCGACCGCGTAAGCGCCGAGCGGAACCCGGAAAGATGCGTGCCGCCGTCGACGGTATTGATGGTGTTCGCGAACGCGAACACGTTTTCGCCGTAGGTGTCGTTGTATTGCAGGGCGATTTCGATCTCCACGTTGCCGCGCTTGCCTTCCATGTAGATCGGCGAGTCATGTAGCGTGCTCTTGCCGCGGTTCAAGTGCTTCACGAATTCAGCGATACCGCCGGTAAATCGGAATTCCGCGGTCTTCTCGGTGCGCTCGTCGTTCAGGGTGATCTTCAATCCCTTGTTCAGGAAGGCCAGCTCGCGCAACCGCTGTGAGAGCATGTCGAAGCTGAAGGTGATCTTCTCGAAGATGCTGGGGTCCGGGTGGAACGTAACTTTCGTGCCGGTCTTGCGCGTTTTGCCGGTCTGCTTCAGCTTGGAAGTGGGCTTGCCTTTCTCGTAGCTCTGCTCCCACACCGAACCGTCGCGGGAGATTTCCAGCTCCAGCCAATCGGAAAGCGCGTTGACCACGGAAACGCCCACGCCGTGCAGGCCGCCGGAAACTTTGTAGGTTTCGCTGTCGAATTTTCCGCCGGCGTGCAGCACGGTCATCACCACTTCCGCAGCCGGACGCTTTTCCGTCTGGTGCATGTCGACGGGTATGCCGCGGCCGTTGTCGACCACGGTGACGGAGTCGTCGGCATGCACGGTCACATTGATTTCGTCGGCGAAACCGGCCATGGCCTCGTCGACCGAGTTGTCCACCACTTCCCAGACGAGATGGTGCAAGCCCATTTCGCCGGTCGAGCCGATGTACATGGCGGGACGCAGCCTGACTGCTTCGAGACCGCCGAGAACTTTGATGGACTTGGCGTCGTACTTGTGACCTGCGCCTTGCGCCGGAGCGTTTGCGTTTTCTTTGTCACCCATCGTTATCTCCCCACGCGGCAAGTTCAGTTGCAAGTCTGCGTCGCGGAACGGACCGGCGAGCGAGGTCGCGCAGTCCTCCGCGAGGTGAAGATTTGTCCGTGAAGCAAGAAAGGCGTGTTTGCGGAATTTCGCCGTGCGTCGCCTCACCCTTTGATCCCGGCTTTGCTGGGCAACTCCGGAACTCGTAGGGTTCCTGCTCCATCCCGTCCCGCGCAGCGGGACGTGGCGAAGACTCATTCTCCAAGCGAGGTGCCTAACGGGCCCGTGGCCTGTCTGGCGCGGCGCGGCCGAGAGCCGCTCACCTGCGCTTGGCGGACGTGTCGATTCCCACTACCTATCGACAACCAGAAGTATACTCCGCACGGGGCCTTTTCTCAAGGCTATTTGCCCCCAGGCATACCAGTTAAGTAGCTTATTGTCACTATCTTATAGTTATCTAGGGCGAGACCAGACAGAAAAAAAGGCGTCTCGCAACCGGCGCCCTTTCCGGCCTTCCTTTTTGCGCCCGGCGCTCTTAAATGCGCATGGGCATGATGATGTAGCGGTAGCGGTAAGATTCGTCGGCGAGCGGGCGCAGTTGCCCGGCCGACTGCTCATCTTTTAGCTCAATGCTGACGGGCCCGTCGGCGGCGGCGCCTAGAAAATCCAGCATATAGCTCGAGTTGAAGCCGATCGAGATGGGGTCGCCCTTGTAGTCCTTCTCGATGTTTTCCTTGGCCTCGCCATATTCCGGGCTGGACGCGGAAATCTCGAGGCCTTCGCCAGAAATTGAGAATTTGACAGCATGCGAGCGCTGATCGGCAAGCTGCGAAACGCGGCGCACGGCATCGGTCAGCTCGCCCCTCTCGATCACCACATGCTTGTTGTTGTCCCGCGGCAGGACCGCTTCGTAATTCGGGAATTGCCCGGTCAGAATTCGTGAGATCAGCAGGCGATGGTGGACTTGGAAAAAGAGGTGGCTTTCGTCCTTCGCAAAATCGAACTGCGCGTCGGAGTCGGCGGCAGCAGCGAGTTTTTCGACCTCGTCCATCGCTTTTTTGGGAACCAGCACCTTCAATTCGCCATTCAGCCCCGTGAGTTTGTGGTCCGTTTCGGCTAAGGCCAGCCGGTGGCCGTCGGTCGCCACCATGGCCAGCGTGTCCGGCCGCAAAATCAGCAACCCGCCGTTCAGCGTATAACGCGACTCTTCCATGGAAATGGCGAACTTGGTCTTGGAGATCAAGCCTTGCAGAACTGCGGCCGGAATCTTTACGAGCGTGTGCGGCATCGTCGGCAACGCTGGAAAATTTTCTTTCGCCATCCCGACCAGCTTGTACTTCTTGCGGTCGCTCGTGATTTCGACCCAATGATTCTCAAGCAGCTTGACCTTGATCTCGCCTTCCGGGAGCAGACGCACAAGCTCCAGCAGCTTCTTCGCGGGTATGGTTCCGGCGCCTTCCTTCTTGACTTTGGCTTCGCAGGAGGTGCGGATGCTCAGCTCCAGGTCCGTCGCCGTAATCGTGAGCTGGCTGTCCCTGGCTTCGACCAGCAGGTTCGAGAGAATGGGGATCGTGGTTTTGCGTTCCACCACTCCCTGGGTCATGCTCAGTTCGGTCAACAGCGCGGACTTTGTTACGCTGAATTCCATCGGCTGATCTTCCTCGCGTGCCGTTCCGGGTGCGGTCATGTCGAAGTCTACCCTCGGCTCGGGCGGGGACGGCGCCCTCGTATTCTACCGCTGCCGTACTGTACTCGTTTTTTCGAAAAGTATAAAGCCTATCTCGGTCGTGACCGTGGCGGAACTGTGGAAATTGCCGCTCATTGCTCTCGGCGCGGTGCTTCATCTATCCATCCTGCTTCGCGTGCATGTCGAAGAATCACAGCTTTGATCCAAGAAGGTCTTCTTTGAGTGGCTTCTTTTGTGTGAGCACGCGGAAAACTCGCGTCTCCTCGGCCGGTCGACGAACCAGTCGACCGTTTTGTCCAGTTCCGCAGACGGGTTCTCCGCGCGTTTGGAATTGAATTCTTCTGGACAGGATGGAACGGGAGGCTCGAGGAAACCGGAAGATGGTCCGTAACGCAGGGGACCCCATGTGGAAACGCGGCCCGTTTCGCTTTGGCCGCGTTCCACATGAAGCGGGATTGAGGGTCTTACTGCAGGGCGTCCATCAACCGGGTGATGGTCCTGTTGAGATCTTTGTCCGACCGGCGCAGTTCTTCGATTTTGTTGATCGAATGGAGCACCGTGGTGTGATGCTTGCCGCCGAACTGACGGCCAATCTCCGGCAGCGAGGCCGTGGTGAGCTGCTTCACGATGTACATGGCCACCTGCCGCGGGAAGGCGATCGCGCGCGTATTGCTGCGCATCTTCAGGTCCTGCTCGCGCAAATCGAAGTGCTCGCTCACGCGCTTCTGGATCAGGTCGATGGTGACGCGCTTTTCCTGCGAGGCGATGATGTTCCGCAACACCTGCTGCGCCGTGGATAGCGAAATCGCCGTGCCGGTCAGTGATGCATAAGCCATCAGGCGGGTCAGCGCGCCTTCGAGCTCTCGCACGTTGGACTTGATGGCGCGCGCGATGTATTCGGCAACGTCGTCCGGCAAGCTGAAGCGCTCGTTCTCCGCCTTCTTCTGCAGGATGGCGATCTTCGTTTCGAGGTCGGGCGGCTGGATGTCGGCAATCAATCCCCATTCGAACCGGGAGCGCAGGCGTTCTTCGATGGAGTTGATGTCCTTTGGCAGGCAGTCAGAGGAAATGACGATCTGCTTTTGCTGCTCGTACAGGGCATTGAAAGTGTGAAAAAACTCTTCCTGTGTTCTCTCTTTCCCGGCGATGAATTGAATATCGTCCACGAGCAGCACATCCACGGTGTGAAAACGCTCGCGGAAGCTGATCATGCGGTCAAAGCGCAGCGAGTTGATCACTTCGATGGTGAATTTCTCCGCGCTCACGTAGCTCAGCCGCATTGCCGGGTTGCGTTTCTTGATGGTGTGCCCGATGGCGTGCATCAAATGGGTTTTGCCCATGCCCACGCCGCCGTACAGGAACAGCGGGTTGTAGGCTTTCGAAGGGTGTTCTGCCACCGCGCGCGACGCCGCGTGTGCAAATTCGTTGGACTTGCCCACCACGAACGTGTCGAAGCTGTAGCGAGGATTGAGCTGGTGGTCGCTCGACTCAAAATCCAGCTTGGCTTGACCCGCCTTGGCCGCGGCCGCGGGTGAGGCCGGCGCGGGTTCCTCCTCGCTGCACACGTATTGTACTTTTACGTTGGGGGTTCCGAGCTCATGGAACACGGCTTTGATAATGTCCCCATACGTGCGGGTGAGCACCTGCCGGAAAACGGCGCTGGGAATTTGAATGTACAGGATTTCGCCCTCGGCCCGGTTCAGCCGCGTTGGCTGGAACCAGGTCGCAAAGGTGTTGATGCTCACGCGGGCCTTGACGTGGTCGAGAAACTGGTCCCAGGGATTTCCTGCTTCCCTCTCACGCCCAACTTGGGTTGCCGTCGTCATCGTTAAAGACAAAACAAAGCCCCTCGGCTATTTCCACAGATGTGTAAAAGCTGTGGAAAGCAGTTTCTCTCTTGCTCTTCTTCAGGCTTCGGGATTCCTGTCCGCCTTCGGATGCCGCATGCCCCCGGGCATCCGTGCGCGAATCGCTGCGATTTGCCGACCTACGTACCGCCGCTCTGAGACCGCGCGGGATTGTCTCCGATTGACTTGCCCAGGGCAAGCGAAAAGTGTACGAAGGCCTTGGAGGTGTTGCACACGCTCTGCACAACTTTTCCACAGCTGCAAATCCGCCCGTAGTTGCCTGCAAATACCTTTTTTTCACAACATTGCTCGGGAAAATCTTAGCCGGGGAGAAATCTTTCACAAGGCTCGCGGGCCGGGGCTGAGGAAAACTTCATTCACTCCGTGTTTTCTTGTCGGGCCGGCTGAACAGGTAAAGACCCAACGGATCGCTTCCGATGAGCAACTGATCCTTCTCGACAAGAATCGCCGTGGCCTCCAGGCGCGCGCCTTCGGGCGTATAAATCTTGTAGGTCGCGAGGCGGTTGCCGGCGGCATCGAAGTGCAGCAGGTTATTGTTCAGGGCCATCCAAATCTCGCCGCTCGAACGGTCCACCCCCAATGCCGTCAGGACGCGCTTAAAGGAAGGCGTATCGCCCCGCTTTTCCTGCCGGTCGATTTGCTTCCGCACCGCGACCGCCGTCGGCAGGGCGTCGATCGCCGTGTATTGGATGTCCTGGCTCGCGAAGCCCAGCCGGTCATATTGCCGCACGGTCGGCTCGGGTAAGTACCCAAACGCGTAATAAAGATGGCCCAGGCGATCGGTCCCGAGTTGTCCGATGTTCAGGAAACGGTTGAGTTCCGCGCGTTCGGCAAGCGGCTCCGGATCGCCAAAATCCCGCACCTGTTTGCCATTCTTGTCGAAGACCATGACCAGGTGGGGTTCGCGCAGCGTCGCGACCGCGACTTCGTCTTCCTCGAGCACCGCCACAGAAACGGGGTTCTTGACGGCAAAGGAACGAAGAGGCGTGCCTTCGGGAGAGAAAACCCGAATGAGATTCGCGCCGCGGTCGGCCACGTAAATCCTTCCCTCGGCGTCCACGTCGCAGTCGTCGCCGAAGGTAAGCAAGCTGTGACTGGCGGCCGCCGTCCCGGGAGCCGTAGGTTCCTCGCCAATGGTCAGGAGTTGCTTGCCCGTGGTGTCGGTGACCACCAGTCCTGGCGATGGCGAAGCCAGCACGTACAGCCGCCCGTCCGCGCCTTGCCGGACCGCGCGCAGGCCGGGGCCAATGGGTGTCAGAATCCGCTGCTTGGCGAAAAGGTCCACTTCTTCCGGCTCTTGCGCAAGCGCCGCGGCGCAGCCCGAGACAAGCAAACCCATCGCCATGAGGACTTTCAGTTGGGAAGCCATCCTGGTTCGCATGCCTCCTGTAGATTACTACGGACGCCCGGGTGGTTGTCGAACTTGCCTCGGTGCGGGCGCGCCGGCAAGATGGAGACGGGGCGGAGCAGGATTGCGCACAACGAGCGTGGGGAGTTGTCGACGGCCTCCGCAAGCTCATCACCGAGCGCTCCGAGGGCGTGCTTCGCTTCCACGTCGCTTCGCTTTATCCGCTGCTCTACCGCTTGGAACGGCGCGGCTGGGTCAAGGGCGAATGGGAGCCTCCGGCTGGCCGCCGCCGGCGCTGCTACCGGCTCACCCCGACCGGCGTCAAAATCCTCGCCGGGCAGCGCTCGCGCTGGCGCGCTTTCTCGGGAGCCGTCAATCGCATCGTGGAGGTGCGCCATGCCTGATTGGAAGCGGATCGTCGGTGAAAAGTTGGGAACCTTGCCGCTCGGCAACGGGTGCCGCGAGGAAGTCATCGAGGAACTGGCCGAGCAACTCGCGTCTGCCTACGAAGAGGCGCTCGGGGAGGGCATGGACGAGCAGGAAGCGAAGCGCTCGAGTGTGGCCCAATGCAAAGACTGGGAAAAGCTTCGCAGCCAAGTTTTCCAGTCCGTCGAAGGTACGCGCCTTCCGGTATGGGTGCAAAACGGTGTTTTCGCTCCCCGCCGCCGGCCCTAAAGAGGACCTTCGGGCCGTGCGCGCGGCGGAAAGAGCGATTGCTCTAAACCCTGAACTCACCTGGATTTCTGCAAAGGTGAGCCATGCAGGCTATAGGATCCCGGGCTATGACCCTCATCCCTGGATCGAGCGCCTGAAGGCGCGTGGGATCCGCAGAACGGCTTGCCCTACCTGCTCGAAGCTGATGCCAATGTTCATTGGTGGGAACCGCCTTGGACCCAATATGCCGCTACACCGGCTGGTTTGCGTCATGCCCTCGCCGGTGAACCTCGGCGCGTTCCATTGCCGAGATTCACTCCTACCAAGAGCCTCGAGTACGGATATGTCCCGGTTCTGATGGGCCTTTACGATCTCACGCCGCTTGACGAGGTGTGGCTGTCTCACATGCTCCGGCCCTCGATCTGGTCTGCATTCGTCGCGCTTGTTGGTTTGTGCTTGCTCTGGTGGGTGCGGCATCGCGAGCGCCCGGATCGCTCCGACGCGTAGGCTGGGCGGGCAAGAGCGAGGCTCGGTAGTCAAAGCGTATCAATCGATACAGAAGCGCAGGCGTTCGATCGAACGCGCGCGCAAGCGCCCCGCGGCATTGCGCGGAGCGTCGCCATCGGTTTCCACCAACACGCAATTCATCTGCACGTCACCGGAAGCCACGTCAAACTTGGCGGGCAGTCCGTTTAGAAATTTCTTGATGATGCCCTCGCGGTCCATCCCGATGACGCCGCTGTGCGGGCCGGTCATGCCGACGTCGGTAATGTAAGCCGTGCCCTGCGGCAAAACGCGTTCGTCGGCGGTGGCCACGTGCGTGTGCGTGCCCACCACCGCCGTCACGCGGCCATCCAGGTACCAGCCAATGGCCACTTTCTCGCTGGTGGTTTCCGCGTGCATATCCACCAGCACGAAGTCGACGTCGGCGGGGATTTTCTCGAGCTCGCTGTCGGCCTTGCGGAACGGGTCATCGATCTGCGTCATGAACACGCGCCCCTGCAGATTCAGCACGGCGTATTTCACTCCGTTCTTTGCCGTACCAACATAGGTCCCGTTGCCGGGGTTGCCTTGCGGAAAATTCGCCGGCCGCAATAGCCGCGGTTCGTGCGGCAGATACTCCAGGATTTCCTTGCGGTCCCAGCTATGATTTCCGCCGGTGATCACCGCGACCCCTAGGTTCAAAAGCTCTTGCGCCAGCCGCGGGGTGATCCCGAATCCCGACGCAGCGTTCTCGCCGTTGGCAATCACCAGGTCGATCTCCCGCTGCGTCACGACATCCGCCAGGCGGTCGTGAACGATCAACCGTCCCGGGGCTCCCACAATGTCTCCCACAAAAAGTACGCGCATGAAGAAGTGGCGACCCGCAGGTGGCTAGTGACGAGCGACGGGCTCAGGCGAAGCGACCACTGGCGCTCGCGGCCTTCGAGCGCTCGCTTCGGTCCTGAACCAGCGACGTCAGAATAGCCACGGTTCCCCTTTCGATCGAAAATCGGCTGGAAAGCAAAACGGAGCGGACCGCTTGGCCGTGGGGAGCTAGGCCGTGAACCTCTGTGGTAGGTGGGCGCCACGAGCCAACCGTTAGGCTTTCCTGCCCCGCTCGCGTGCCGCCCCTCGATCGGTTCGCTTGTCCGTCTGCCAGAAGAGCAAAGCCATGGCTTTCTCCTGACGGCAAACGGAACGCTCGGAACTGACCACGCTTTCTTGAAAATCGGCGGCGCGCCAGCGGGACAGGCCGTGCTCACAGGCTGTCTATCCGCAGCACCCCAGAGATTCGTTACGGTTCAAACGGCTTTCGCGCCCTCACCTGCGTCGAAGTACCGCTCCGCTCTCATTCTATCCTTAGCCTCGACACGCGTCCAAAGTTTTGCGCGCCGTCGTTCGCTCCTTGCCGAATCAGGAACGCCGTAGCTAGGCTCTTTGTATACTCTTGATAGAATCGTCCCCAGCCGCAAGGAGGACGCCTCATGCCTGACACGCGCCCGTCGAAGGCCGCCATCCCGCTACTCGTTGTTCTTTTTCTGCTCGGCCGAGCGAGCTTGTCCGCCGCGCCGCCCGAGCAGCTTGGCAAAGTCAATTTCCC
>Ga0182038_10000475_pt1 | contig 20095 bp, 13 predicted proteins | sample sta12Can44000108_FD_125976 | JGI IMG/M metagenome (GOLD analysis project Ga0182038, IMG submission 125976) | Lab enrichment of tropical soil microbial communities from Luquillo Experimental Forest, Puerto Rico - statanox.12C.anox.44.000.108 | ecosystem: Environmental > Terrestrial > Soil >...
AGCGTGATCAGCCCGTGACGGACGGCGCGCCGAACGGCGTCGGTGCGGTTGACCGCGCCGAGCTTCCCAGATATCGACGCGACGTGGAACTTCACCGTCTGGTCGCTGATGCCCAGCCGTTGGGCGATTGTCTTGTTGGATAGACCCTCGGCGAGCAGCTCCAGCACCTGAACCTCGCGCGAGGTGAGCGATTCAGCCGGCAGGTCCAATTCCCCGTCCAGCCTCGCGTCCACCCCCTTGCGCCGCGACGTCGCGCGCCCCAACGTGGACGTCCCGCGCCCCAGGATGTATGCATCGGCGCCCAAATCCGACGCCTCCGCGGCCTCGAGCGATCCGAACTCGCCGACGACGTCAAGCCCGGTACCCCGCAGTTGCCTGCGCAGGTCATCGCGCTCGGGCGTCGATCCGACGAGAACGACGCGCATCAGTCGGCCGGGCGAGTCGGGCGTTCGCCGACGGTGACCGTAAGGTCCAGCGCCGACGAGCCGCGAACGAGGCGCAACGAGACCGCGCGTCCCACGCGATCGCCGAGCAGCAGGTCGAGCAGATCCTCAGGCGAATGAACGGCACGGCCGTCGAACTCGAGAACAATGTCACCGACGAGGAGTCCGGCTGCGGCTGCGGGACTCCCGCTCGTCACAGCGACCACCAGCAGTCCATCTTCGCGATTGAGCGCGCCCCGCTGCTGCTCCGGAAGGACGACCGGCTGTCCCGCGATGCCAAGGTACCCGCGCTTGAGGCTACCGTGCTCGAGCACGGTCGCAGCAGTCTTCCACGCAATCGCCGCCGGGATGACGACACCCAGTCCGCGGATCGCTGCGGCGGTTGAGATGCCGAGCAGGGCGCCCGACGTGTCGAGAAACGCGCCGCCGGCAAATCCGTCGTGCATGGGTGCCGTGGTGCGGATGATCTGGTCGATCGCCCGCCGGCGGCCGGTCGGCAGCGGTCCGCCGATGACCGACACGATGCCGGTGCTGGCGGTGACGGCGTTGCTCCAGGAGCGCGCAACCGCGATCGCGATCTGGCCCACGCGAGGCAGAGCGTTCGCCGGCGTGACTGGCGGGGTTGCGAGCCCGGCGACTCGCAAGACCGCGAGGCTCGTCGTGGGGTCCCAACCGGCGAGCTCGGCATCGAAGCTCTGGCCATCGTGACGGCGCACGTGGAGGCCGTCGCCACGTCCGAGCGCGCGGGCGGTCGTCAACACCACACCGTCAGAGTACACGAGTCCGCTGGCCGGCCGCCGGCGTCCTTGAACCTGCACGACCGACGGCGCGACCGCCTCGACGGTATCCGCGAGTTGGTTGGAGAATGTCGTGAGTGATTCGTTCTTCATATGCGCATCGTCGCAGAAGAGAATCGGTGATGGATCACCCAAACGGGCGGCGTATCATGGCGGCATGAACAGAAGGTCCTTGGTGCTTGTCGTCGCCATCGCCTGGGGCGTGGCGCCAGGCGCTCAACGCGCACCGATAGCCGAGACGCCCGACACGCCCTTCAAGCTGGCGACGTTCGAGGCGGCCGGGAAGGTACGGGTCGGGTTGGTCCTCGGCAGCCGCGTGCTCGACATTGCTGCGGCCAACGACGCCCTCTCAAAGACTGCCGGCCTGGCGCCGCTGCAGATGCCCGATGAGATGCGAGGGCTCATTGAGGCCTACGATCGCGTCAAGCCGCGTCTCTATCAGATCGCCAACTTCTACAAGGGTGCGAAGACCGATGGGGCTTCGTTTGTCTTCGACGTTTCGAATGTGGCGATCAAAGCCCCGATCAAGTACCCGTACAACGTGCTTGCCATCGCGGCGAACTACCGGCTCCACGCGGGCGAGATGTTCGCGCCGGGCAGCCCGCAGCAGAAGGCTGCCGAGGAGGCCGACCCGGACAAAGAGGATCCGGTTTTTTTCGCGAAGTCGCCACGCTCGTGCATCATCGATCCCGATGACCCATTCTTCATGCCGCCCAGCCGCAACATCGATTGGGAGGGCGAGCTGGCGATCGTCATCGGCAAGCCGGCGCTCAATATCACGGAGCCGCAGGCCCATGGGTACGTGTTCGGCTACAGCATCATGTACGACGTCAGCGATCGCGGTGGACCCGGCCGTCCGCTGACCGCCATGTTTCCCGGGCCGAACTGGTTCCGCGGCAAGAGCCGCGATCGGTCGGCGCCATTTGGTCCGTTCATCCTCCCCAAGGAGTTCGCGCCCAGTCCACCGCACTTTCACATCATCACGAAGGTCAACGGGGTCGTGAAGCAGGACGGCAACACGAAGAATCTGATCTGGGATGAAGCGCACATGATTCGGTTCCTCTCGTCCATCCTCACCCTGTACCCGGGCGACGTCATCTCGACCGGCACACCTGACGGCGTGGGCGCCGGCCGCAAGCCCCCGGAGTTCCTCAAGGCAGGCGATGTCGTCACGATCGAGATCGAAGGCATCGGCACGCTGCGAACACCGATGGCGGCGGCCGCCAAGTGATCGCGCGAGGCCAGGCGCTCGTACCGCCGCTCGTGGCGCTCGCGGTTGCCGCCCAGCAACCGCGCGTTGCGCAGCGACTTGCCGACACCATTCTCGTCAACGGCCATGTCATCACCGTCGACGCGCGGTTCTCGATCGCCGAGGCGATCGCGATCTCGGACGGCAAGTTTACGGCGGTGGGCAGCAGCGCTTCGATTCGCCGACACGCAGGTCCGGCGACCAGGGTGATCGATCTGCACGGCGAGACAGTCATCCCGGGCCTTGCCGACGGTCACTTGCACGACGCTGGAGGCGGGCCGGGCGTCGATCTGGCCGGCGCCCGATCGATCGCTGATGTCCTTGCGGCTGTCGCGGCCCGTGTGGCGCGGAGCCGCCCGGGCGATCTGATCGTCACCAACAGCGACTGGCACGAGGCGCAGCTTGCCGAGCACCGGCTGCCGTATCGTCGCGATCTGGACAGGGTTTCCCCGAACAATCCGGTGGTGGCCGTGCGGGGTGGCCACGAGTACGTCCTCAACTCCGCGGCGCTGAAGAAGTGGAATCTCACGAAGGACACGCCGCAGGTTCCGGGCGGGCGCATCACGCATGGTGACGACGGCGAGCTGAACGGCGAGCTGATCGATCGAGCCAAATCGCTCGTGTCTTTGCCGGCGCCCCCGCCGCTCACGGTCGAGGCGCTGGTTGAGCAGCATCGCCGGTTGAACACCGTTGGGTTGACCAGCATCCGCTACCCGGGCGCACCGATCGAGCAATATCGGCTGCTGCAGGACATGGCGCGCCGGGGCATGCTGACGGTTCGGGTCAACCAGCTCCTTCGACTTTCTGCCGACACCGGTCCGAAGATGCGAGACGCCATCGAGGCGGCCGGGGTTCGCCCCGATGAAGGCGACGCGTGGGTCCGGATCGGCGGCATGAAGCTCGGCGTGGACGGTGGCTTCGAAGGCGGCTGGATGCGCCAACCGTATGCGGAGCCGTGGGGCGAGTCCGGGACGTTCCGTGGCGTGAACACGATGGCCCAGGCGCCTTATACCGACGTTGTCAAGGAGCTGAACCGCCTCGGCTGGAGAGTCGCGACCCACGCCGTCGGCGACGCCGCAATCGACGAAGTGCTCTCCGCGTATGAAGTAGCCAACGCGGAACGGTCGATCGTGGGGAAACGGTGGACCATCGAACACGGGTTCATCCCGCAGTCAGATCAGTTTCCCAGGATGAAGGCGCTCGACCTCGTCATCTCCGCGCAGGATCACCTGTATCTTGCCGGCCCGAGCCTCGTACGATACTGGGGAGCGCAGCGCGCGGCATGGACGACGCCGATGCGCGCCTACCTGGATCGTCACTTCATCGTTGCCGGCGGGACGGATTCCTCGGTCGTGCCGTACCCGCCCCTCTGGGTTATCTACCACTTCGTGACGCGCGACACGATTAGCGGCGGCGTGCTCGGTCCGGATCAGCGGATCAGCCGTCAGGAAGCGCTCCGGGTCGAGACCATCAACAATGCGTATCTGACATTCGAAGAAGCGATGAAGGGTTCGATCGAACCCGGAAAGCTCGCTGATCTGGTCGTGCTTCCAGAAGACATCTTGACCTGCCCCGACAAGCGCATTCAGCAGATGCGCGTGTCGATGACGATGCTCGGCGGCCGCGTCGCATACGAGGGTCGCTCGCCCGTACGGCGACGCCCTTCGTAAGGGTTTACGCTCCGGGTAATGCCTGCCGTCGTTATAGGTGCTGTGTTTTCAATGCGTTTGCCCTGGTCCCAACCTTGCTCAAGGAGGCCGCCGTGATCCGACACTCTCATTCTGTTTGGTCGTTCGTTCTCCTCGGTCTTGTTCTCTGGCTCGCCATCGGCGTTGTTCCGGCCCGTGCTCAGCAACCGTCCCAGGAGCCTGTTCAGCCACCGCCGGCTGAGCCCGGTCAGCCAGCCTCCCAGCAGGATGACGCGAGCCTCAGGCCCGTAGAGCCTGATTTCGTCGTCATCAATCTGCCCACAACGATGCCGTTGCCGGTCCATGGGAGCGATTTCCATCTGACGCATCGGTTCAATCTCGATCTGACGAGCGTGAGCTTCTCCGAGGCGGCGTCGAATCTGTTCGGCCTCGACAACGGCGCGTTCATCGGTCTCGAGTATCGCTTCGGCGTCGTTCGTCATCTCCAGGCGATTGTTCTCAGGACGCAAATCCAAAAGACGTTTCAGTTCTCGGCGAAGTACGACGGCTGGCGTCAAGGTGAGCGGCTGCCGATTGGGATATCGGCGATCGTGTCCGTCGAGGGGCAAGATAACTTCAAGCGCGACTACTCGCCTGCGCTCGGTCTCGTCCTCTCGCGTGACATCCGGGATCGCGTGGCGCTCTACGCCACGCCGTTTTGGGTTCACAACACCGATATCGACGCGAGCCCGACCCGCGATACGGGCTTCATCGGGGTCGGCGGGCGTCTCCGTTTCCTCGAGGCAACCTATGTATCTGCTGAAGTGACTCCGCGGATCGGGGGCTACGTGCCTTCGGGCAGCTATGCGGCCTACGGGTTTGCAATCGAGCAACGTGTCGGCGGCCATCATTTCTCGCTGACATTCACGGGCGGCGCCGCGACGACCTACGCCCAGCTCGCCCTGGGCGGGACCAAAGGTGTGTTTCTCGGCTTCAATTTGAGCAGGAAATTCTTCTGACGATCAACGACCGACGAGCAATGAGTACCGAGTAACGAGCAACGAGTACCGAGTAAACCAGGAGCGTGATGCATGAAGCAGGCGCCCATCGTCATGTTTTCGCTTGGCCTGATCGCTGCCGGCTGCAGCAGTAGCTCGCCGAGCACGCCGAGCTCCGCGAACAGCCCGACGTTTACCGCGGAGCTCCGTCCGTCCAACGAGGTTCCGCCGGTGTCGAATGCCGAATCGACGGGGAGCGGCCATGTGTCGATCACGTTCAATGTGACAAGAGACGCTCAGAACAACGTGACGGCGGGGACCGCGACGTTCGTCGTCACCCTGACCGGATTTCCCCCCGGGACTCCCGTCAACATTGCCCACATCCATCAGGCCCCTGCGGGCTCGAACGGCAGCATCGTGTTCAGCACGCAACTTTCGGCCACCGACGCCACAATCCTCGCGAACGGGAGCGGCTCGTTCATCAAGACCAACATCACTCCTGCGAGTCTGGCGGTCTTCGACTCGATCATCAACAACCCGGCAGGCTTCTATTTCAACGTGCATTCGACACTGAATCCCGCGGGCTTCGCCCGCGGGCAGCTCGTGCGCGTCCAGTAACGCGCTAGTCGCGCGTTGCGCGCGCGGCCGGCCGCGGACTCCTACCCCCCCGCGGCCGGTTTTTTACACGAGCAACTCATCTCGACCTGACGGCCTTGGTTGGTCACAAATCCCGAACCACCGCGTCCTTATTGCAGCGGCTGCAGGTCACCACGATAGGGCACGATCAGGCCGGGAACCGTGTCGACGTCAAGCGTCATCGGCTCGTACCCCGGCGCGTTGATTTCGATCCGATGCCGGCCGGTCGTCAGCGTCAGCGTGCGTTCGGTACCGTCGAAGTCTCGCACGATGCCGGAGTACCCCCCATCGACGTAGACGGTGGCGTCACTCGGGCTGATTTCCAGACTCACGCCGCCGTACTGCGTGGAACCAGGTCCGACGATCACTGGAGTCGACGGCGCGGCGTATCCATAGACCGGGACGGGATACGGATAGAAGTACGGATAGGGCACGGGGTAGCCCACGAACACACCGAAGCTTACGCTGAACCGTGGGCGGAAGAAGTACGGGCCAACATAGTAGGGCCTCGCATAGTAGTAAGGACCCAGGTAGTACGGTCTCGTGTAGTACGGTCTCGTGTAGTACGGTCTCGCGTAATAGGGTCTCCCGTAGTAGGGCCCCGAAGAGTACGGCCGGTTGTACTCAGGCCGCGCGTAGCCGGGGCGCGCATAGTCAGGCCGAGCATATGACGGAGACGCGGACGACGGCGGCAGAGCCGAGCGTGGCACAGCCGAGGGCGGCACAGATGAGGGACGCGAATACATCGGCGCGACAGCGGGCCTGCCGACGTACGGACGAGCCACCTCAGGTCTCACCTCGGATCGCGGGACAGCCCGCCCCGCTGTCTGGCCACCCGATCCACCCCGCCCGGTCGTGGGCGCCGACTCCCAAGCTGGCGAGCCTGGCGACGACTGCGCGCGTGATGGACTCTGCGGACTCGCGGCGCGCCGCTCAGGGGCCGAACCTCGAGATGGCGCTCGACGCTCGGATCGGTCGGCAAACGCCGGCGTGGACGCGAGCGTCATCGTCGTCAACACGACGGCGGTGGATGCCAGGAATGTGCGCGACATGATCTCTTGAAACCTCGCCACTGAGATGTTTCAAGGACCTTGCCAACAGGTTCGGTCAAATTCCTTGAGGAAAACACCGACTGTCATCGTGCGTCCTCATATAATCCAACGATATGTCCTCTCAAGCGATTCGGATCGGCTTGGCAACGACGCTCTCCGAGTGGGCCCTTTTTGTGATCGTCTTCTCCGGCGTGTGCACCTCGGATATGGTCTTCGCCCAGCAGAGCGGAACTGGAGCGAGAACGGATGGCACAACGGCGGGCGCGCTGACGGCGGACGACTACGCCCACGCCGAACGATTCATGACGTACAACACCACGCCGCTCGTGCTCCACGCTGGCGTCCGTCCCCGTTGGGTGTCCAACGAACGGTTCTGGTACCGCACCACGACTGAGAAGGGCTCTGAGGCGTTTCTGATCGATGGGACGACCCGGACGCGCTCGACCTGCGATCTGCCGGCATGCAAGACCGCGAGCCGTGACGAGATGACCCTCGCGCGGGGCGCGCGGAACGATGCCCCGTCGCCTGACGGGCGGAGCACGGCGTTCGTGCGCGACTGGAATCTCTGGATTCGAGACGTCACGACAAAGAAAGAGACACAGCTCACGACCGACGGCGTGAAAGACTTCGGGTACGCCACGGACAATGCCGGCTGGACGCGAAGCGATCGGCCGATCCTCGTCTGGTCGCCCGATTCGAAGAAGATAGCGACATTTCAGCAGGATCAGCGAAACGTCGGCGAGATGTACGTCGTCGATACGCGCGTCGGACACCCCAATTTGCAGGCCTGGAAATACCCCCTGCCCGGAGATGCCGTCGTCACGATGATCCACCGCGTCGTGATCGACGTCGCGACGGGGAAGATCACGCGCTTCCAGATGGAGCCCGACCAGCATCGTTCGTCGCTCTGTGACGACATCGCGTGTCGCGGAGGCGAATGGAGCGACGTGCAGTGGGGCGAGGACGGAACGGCGGTCGCGTTCGTGTCAACGGCGCGAGACCACAAACGGGAACAGCTGTACGTGGCCGACGCGTCGACGGGCGTGGTTCGCACGGTGATGGAGGAGAAAGCCGAGACCTTCTTCGAGGCCGGGAACGGGCGGGTGAACTGGCGCTTCCTGCCGCGGTCAAATGAGGTCATCTGGTTCTCCGAGCGAGACGGCTGGGGGCAGCTGTACCTGTACGACCTGAAGACGGGACGCGAGAAGGCGCAGATCACCAAAGGCGAAGGCAACGTGACGCAGTTGCTGCATGTGGATGAACAGAACCGCGTGCTGTACTTCGCGGCGGTCGGCAAGGAGAGTGGGCGCGACCCCTACTTCCGCCATTTCTATCGAATAGGGATGGACGGCCAGAACTTGCGCCTCCTCACGCCGGGTGACGCCGATCACGACATCACGGTGTCGCCGTCGGGGCGATTTTTTGTCGACGTGTACTCGAAGCCGGACGTCCCGCCGGTGGCGGAGCTGCGAGACGCCGATGGCACGCTCCTCATGACACTCGAGGCGGCCGATATCTCGAGGCTGACCGCGAGAGGCTGGCGGCCGCCGATGCCGATCACCGTGAAGGCAAGAGATGGGTCGACCGACCTGTACGGCCTGCTGTACAAGCCGACCACGCTCGACCCGTCGAGAAAATACCCGATCGTGAACCATATCTATCCCGGTCCGCAGACCGGCAGTGTGGGAGGGCGAACGTTCTCGGCAGCCCGCGGCGACGCGCAGGCGCTCGCGGAGCTCGGATTCATTGTTGTCGAGATCGATGGCATGGGCACTCCGTGGCGGTCCAAGAGGTTCCATGAGGCCTACTACGGAAACATGGGCGACAACACGCTCGCGGACCAGGTCGCAGGCATGAGGGAGCTGGCGCGGCGGTTCTCATGGATCGACGTCGACCGCGCCGGGATCTACGGCCATTCGGGTGGGGGATACGCGGCGGCAGATGCGATGTTTCGTTACCCCGATTTTTTCAAGGTCGGCATTTCGGAGGCCGGCAATCACGACAACCGCAGCTATGAGGACGACTGGGCGGAGAAGTGGCAAGGCCTGCTGCGCATGAATGCCGACGGCACGACGAACTACGACAATCAGGCCAATCAGCTGGTCGCCAAGAATCTGAAAGGCAAGCTGCTGCTGGCGCACGGCACGATGGACACCAACGTGCCCCCGTACAACACGCTGCTCGTGGTCAACGAGCTGATCAAGGCCAACAAGGACTTCGATTTGCTAATGCTGCCCAATCGCGGGCATGGATTTGGCAACGAGCCGTACATGGTGCGCCGCCGCTGGGACTATTTCGTGAAGTATCTGCTCGGGGTCGAGCCGCCGTACGAGTATGAGATGCACGCCCCACCGGCTACCACGCCGACGTCGCCGGAGCCCGAGCAGTAGCCCAGGCAGAGCGGGGGTCGCCGCGAATGTCGCGCCGTGTGAGTGTGATGGATGTGCGATTTCTGATCTTTCGCATCCTTTCGCCTCACACGACCGTCGTTGTACTTACAAATCTGGCGGGTGACAGTTTTCGCCCTGCAGACGCCGGTCCTGTAAGCGTCGCGAGAAACTACTGTCGATGAACGAGTTGTCTCCCTCGGGCCGCACGCGTCCGAACGGCACAGTTCGCGCATTTACAGAGGCCCCGAGGGGCTTCCCATGGATCCAGCTCGCGCGCCCGGGACGGCGTCCAAGCCGATCATTTTCCACGACGGCCTCGGCGAACGCCGCCGTATCAGCGACGTCAGCGGCGCCGACACGATCGAACAGCTTTGCCTGCGCGGCGAGCTGACGGCGATTCCCTCGTTCGAGTTCGCCCTCCGCGAACGCGCCAGTCGCCTCGCCAATTTCCGTCACGTCTATTACGGTCGTGTCCGAAGCGTTGATCGCCTCAGCGATCCGGCGTCCACGCTGGCCGTCGTCTCCGATTCGATCAAGGGTGTGCGCCTCGCCAACCTGCTCGCGGCGAGCGAGCGGCGCCCGATGACGCTCGACATCAATGCATCAGTTCATTTGATGCGGCAACTCGTGGCAGCCGTCGCCATCTTGCACGAGAACGCACGCGACGTCGCGCATGGGGCGATCGCCCCGGAGCGCATCATCGTGACGCCGAACGCGCGCGTCGTGATCGTGGAGTACGTCCTCGGCGCCGCACTCGAGCAGCTGCGCTTCTCGCGGGAACGGTACTGGAAGGAGCTCCGCATCGCGCTGCCGCCCGCGCAGGGGTTGGCGCATTTCGACCATCGGGCGGACGTCACGCAGATCGGTGTCGTCGCCCTGTCACTGATCCTGGGACGCCTGCTGCATGAGGACGAGTATCCGTCCCGGGTTGGCGACGTTCTCGCTTCCGCGCGAGCCATCTCGTCCAAGGGCGCGCTCGAGCCGCTTCCGGGCGGGCTCCGAGCCTGGATTGGCCGCGCGCTGCAGCTCGACCCGCAGCACTCATTTGCGACTGCCCTCGAGGCCCGCAACGAGCTTGACCGTGTGCTGTCGGGCGAAGCAGAAGACGAAGAGGAAGAGGATCAAACACCCACGCCCGCATCTGGCCCCTCGGCCTCGCCTGTCTCGCCCCTTGCGAGCGCTCCGCCCGCGAGACACGAGTCTCGCTCGAGCGTGCCTGCGCAGGGTGCGCCGTCGCCGGCGATCGAGACGCCCGCGCCTAGAAAGCCGGAGCCGCCTCAGACCGCGCCGGAGCCCGCAGGCGCCGGGGCAAATCCTGCTTACGCGTCGGGCTGGTTGGCGATGACTCGTCGGCCCCCGAAGCGCGATGGGTCGTCCAGAGATGCCAAGAAGGACGAGCCGGGCAACGCCAGCCCGAGCGTCTTGAATCAAGCGGCCGCGAGCCCGAAGCCAGACATCGGCTTCAGGAAGCCAGACATCGGCTTCAGGAAGCCAGACATCGGCTTCACGAAGCCAGACACCGGCCTCACGAAGCCAGACTCCGGCTTCCCGAAGCAGGACACCAGCTTCTCGAAGCACGAAACCAATGTCCTGAAGCAAGACGCCAATGTCCTGAAGCAAGAAGCCGCAAACGTTCTGAAAAAGGAAGCGGCGAGCGTTTTGCCACCGCCCAAACGAAGCGAACCGCCTGCGGGCCAACACCTGTCCTGGCCGCCACAAACGCCGCTCTATGCTGCGGGCAGGGTTGCCGAGGATACGGTCGAGGATGACGATACAACCGCGACCGGGCGGCCGTTGGGTCGCATTGCGGCGGCCGCAGTGGCGTTGATCGTCATCTCGGCAGGCGGCGTCTTCGCCGGCCGCAAGTTTCTGGCAGCGGGCGGGGGCTCTACCGCCACCGGCACGCTCAACATCAACACGAACCCGCCCGGCGCGCAGGTCATCGTGGATGGGCAGACCGGTGGTGTGACGCCGCTCCGTCTCACGCTGAAACAAGGACCACACAACGTCGAGCTGCGGGGCGCGGGCGATCCGCGCTCGGTTCCTATCACGATCACGGCCGGCAAAGAGCTGTCGCAATACATCGAGCTGCCGAAAGGCCTGACCGCCTTCGGACAGCTGCAGGTGCGCACGGAGCCGGCGGGCGCGCAGGTCACGGTTGACGGGATCCCACGAGGGAGGTCGCCAGTCCTCGTGGAGTCGCTCGCGGCAGGCGAGCACTCTGTGGTGCTCGAAGGCGAAACCTCGAACGTCAAGCAGACGGTATCGGTCGAGGCGGGGATGACGGCGTCGCTCGTCGTGCCGTTGACGACGGTGGAAAGCGCGCCGGTGTCAGGCTGGATCTCAGTGACTGCGCCGGTTGAGCTGCAGGTGTTCGAAGGCAAGCGGCTGGTGGGCACCAGCCAGACCGATCGCTTGATGATGACCGCGGGGCGCCACGACATCGAAATCGTCAATGAGACACTCGGGTACCGCCAGTCGCGCACGATTCAAGTCCCGCCAGGCAGGACGGCGCCGCTCAAGATCGAGTGGCCGAAGGGCATCATTGCCATCAACGCCTTGCCCTGGGCCGACGTGTGGATCGACGGCGAGCGCGTCGGCGAGACGCCGATCGGCAATCTGTCGCTGCCCATCGGCCCGCACGAGATTGTCTTCCGTCATCCGGATCTGGGCGAGCAGAAGTACGCTGCAACCGTCTCGCTGAAAGGGCCTGTCCGCGTGAGCGTGGATCTGCGAAAGAAGTAGGAGGAGGTCATGTCACGCAAGGTGCTCGGCGTCGTCGCGGTCGTGCTGTTGACCGCCCGGCACGGGCTGGGGCAGGAATCGATCACAGCGGCCCGCGACCTGTACACCTCAGCCGCCTACGAAGACGCGCTGGCCATCTTGAACAAACTGCCGGAATCAGGACGCCCTGTCGACGAAGTCAACTCGATCCAGCAGTATCGAGCGTTCTGCCTGCTCGCGCTCGGCCGCACGGCCGAGGCCGAGCACGCCATTGAGCGGGTCGTCTCCAACTCGCCGAGCTACCGTCCGTCCGACGATCTGTCGCCACGCGTCCGCAACGCGTTCAGCGAGGTCCGGCGCCGTGTGCTTCCGACAATCATCCAACAGAAATACATGCAGGCGAAGGGCGCCTATGACAGAAAGGAGTTCGCGGCCGCTGCAGCCGGCTTTGGTCAAGTGCTCGAGTCGATGAACGACCCTGATGCCGTAGCCGCGGCCAATCAACCGCCGCTGTCGGACCTGCGGACGCTGGCGATTGGCTTCAAGGATCTGGCGACGACTGCGGCGGCCCCGCCGCCGCCTCCTCCGCCAGTGGCCGCGCCACCGGTCGTCGAGCCGCCGCCGGCACCGAAGCCGCCGCGTATTTTCACGAGCAACGATGCTGAAGTCACGCCCCCCATCGTTATCCATCAGGAGCTGCCTGCCTTTCCCGGTCAGGTCGTGATCCCGCGTCAGGGCATGATTGAGGTCGTCATCGACGAAGCAGGGGCTGTCGAGTCGGTGATGATGCGTATTTCTGTCTCATCGGCGTACGATCAGCTCGCCCTTGCCGCCGCGCGGAACTGGCGATACCGCCCGGCCACGCTCAGTGGCGTTCCGGTCAAGTATCGCAAGGCGGTGCAGGTGACGATCAAACCGGTGGGGCCGCCTCGCTGATGAGCTTTCTGGCGCCTCGCCCGCGAAATCCTGTATCCTTCTCCTGAATCCCGGAGTCTAAGTGTGTAGCGCGGCCCTTTGCGGGAGCGCGCGCACCCGAGTCCAAGGCCCAAGTCCCAAAAGGAGTAAGGAGAAGAGATATGGCAAAACGTTCCACCTCAGGCATTGTGTGCCCGCGATGCGGCGTGCCCAACGCGAAGATCGTCGGGCGCTCCGAAGCACTGCCTGTGCTGTATCTGAAGTGCGACGACTGCGGTCGGATGTCGATCTCGCCTGAGTAAGTCTTTATAGATCAATTAGTTACTGGGAAGGCTCCCGTAAGTCCGCTCGACCCACGTATCCGCTGACAACCGAAGGGAGAGACCGGCCGGCGAGCGTCGTTGCCACTTGGGACGCGACCGCCGCCGGGACTTCCGCCAGCGTTTTCAGATAGTCGCCCTCCAGCGCCGCCAGCGGCACGCCGTTCTGATACAGGACGCGGCTTGCCGCCTGCGTGCGGATGCGCTCGCCCGACGTCACGATGCCCGCAAGGTTCAGCGGATCGGCGGCGCTGACCGCAATGAGCCGGTCATCGGCAGCGGTACGCCTGACCTCCCGCAGCCTCTCGACGGCTTCGGGCAGCGCGAACTGTTCCCCTGACATCCCCGAAACGAACCGGCCGCCGCGAATTTCGCCGCGTGCTTCAAGCGATCGATACACACGGAGGAGGTCCCGCCAGGCCGGCATTCCAGGCTCTCGTGTCAGGATGCGCCGGAAGACGACGCCGTAGCGGCGCAAGAGCGCACGGGCGCGGAAGTCGACGACAACGTCTTCGTTCGCGGGCTCGGAATGAACCGACACGAGCGACCACCTTCCCGGCGCTCCGGGGTCTCCGCTGCGGTATCCGTGTTGGTGTGCGGCCCCGGGGGCAACGCTGGGCGCCCCCGCGCCGCGGCGGCGAAGGAGTGCGCGCAATCCGCCGAAACCATCCGACGCGATGAGTCCCGCCGCGACCAGGCGCGCCAACGCGGTCCGCAGGGCATCGGGACCGAGCCGACATGCGGAGGCGATTTCGTGGCTGAACGAAGCCCCTCGCTCACGCAGCATGCGCAACACCGAGCTCGACGCGTCATCGGGCGCCACGGGAGCGTCCGGAGCATGGTTCCAGACCGCCACATGCTCGCGCCGGAACAAGGTGATCGGCAGTGATGACAGCGCCAGGGGTCCGCCGGAATCGCCGCCGGAATGGGATGCCGCCGGCTCTCCGGCTCGACTCCATCCGACCTCACCTGCCAGGCAGAGCGTATCCAGCATCGACGCCTCATACGGAGCCAGTCGTGCGGGGAACAGCGCTCGCTCCCAGGCCCCCGCAGGCGCGACGAATCCGCTCAACTGGGCGATAGTTTCGCGGAGACCGTCTACGCCGCGGAGTTGATGCGTGCGATCGACATGCTGCCACACGAAAAGAAAGCGCATGAAGTCGGCCGGGCTGAGCGGCTCGATTTCGGCGCGCAGGCGATTCAACGTGTAGCGATGAATCCGTGCCAGGAGACGACGGTCGCACCATTCGAGCTCGTCGCGCCCCTCAAATGATCCCCGCAGCACGGCACCATCGGCCTCCAGGATCGAAAACGCCACGTCCACGTCGCTTGTCGGCAGGGACAGCGACGCCGCGACGTCACCCGCGGTGACTGGACCGAGCATCGTCATGCGGCCTCGGATCAGTTCGGCGAGCCCCTCCTCGCGCGTCCACGCGCGCTGAAGTCGTGACGCAGGCGCCTGAATGTCGGGTTGAAGCTGAAGCTCCTCGCGCACGAGCTCGGGATAAACGGCCTGCAATTCGGGCAGACGTTCGGCCGCGACCCAGATATCAGAACCGCCGCCTGGCAGCTTCGCCAGCGCGGCGCGTTTCGACGTTGCCAGTGCGCTGAACAACGAGTCATCTATCAACGCGGCTTCGCTCCCAGCCAGGAATCCGGCTGTCAACAGCGCATCGTGCAGCTCGTCGGCGTCGCGCGGCGCCGGCCGCTCCTCATGCCGAACGCGGTCAATTGCGGCGGCGTCGAGGCGCCCGAATTCACCGCCATCGCGCGCGCGGCGGGTCAGGACCGCCTGCGTCCGACGCTCCTCGAGCGGCGCGTCGTCGAGAAACGCGTACGGTTTGGCGTTCAGGATCGCGTGAGACAGCACCGACGGTTCCGGCGTGTCGATCGAGACCAATCGGATTTGGCCGGCGTGGATCCTGCGCAGGACGGACGCCAGACCATCGAAGTCCATCGCCTCCTCGAGGCAATCCCGAACCGTCTGCGTCACGAGCGGATGGTCGGGAATCTGTCGATCGCCTGGAATGTTCTCGAGGCAGGCGGCGGCGTCGGGAAAGCACGCGGCCATGAGGTCGTCCGCCTGCATCCTTTGGAGTTGCGGAGCGACCCGGCGTCCGTTGCGGTTCCGAGGTACGGCGAGCGAAATGGTGGCGTTCCATCGCCAGCGGGTCTGGAAGACCGGCGCGTCAAGCAGTGCCTGAATCAGGACGTCGCGGGCCGTGGCGGGGTGGAGATAGCGGAACACATCTGCCAGCGGAAATGAGTGCTGCGGGCCGAGCGAGAGCAGCAGCGCGTTCTCGGTCGCCGACGCCTGCAGCTCGAAGTTGAACTGGCGGCAGAATCTCTTGCGGAGAGCCAGGCCCCATGCCCGGTTGATCCGGCTGCCAAATGGCGCGTGCAGGACAAGCTGCATGCCGCCCGATTCATCGAAGAATCGCTCCAGGACCAGCGTGTCCTGTGTCGGCAGAACGCTCAGCGCCCGCCGCCCTTCCGCCAGGTACGCGACGGCCTGCTCGGCGGCCAGCGCCGAGACGCCGGCATCGGCAGCGAGCCAGGCGATCACGCTTTCGCTGTCCGAGACCCCGTCTCCGATCGGTCGGGACTGCGCCAGACGCGACTCGATATCCCCGGACAAACGGCTCACGGCCTGCGACAGCTCGTCGCTCCGCCCGGGCGCCTCGCCGAGCCAGAACGGAATGGTTGGCGGGGCGCCCTTGGCGTCAGCCACGCGGACGACACCTGGCAGCACCTGCAGGATCTGCCACGACGCGTTGCCAAGTTGGAAGATGTCGCCCGCCGTGCTCTCTATGGCGAAGTCTTCGTTCAGCGTCCCGATGAAGGTATCTCCCGGGTCGAGGATCACGCGATAATCCGCGGTTTCAGGAATGGCGCCGCCGGCAGTCAGCGACAGCAGCCGTGAGGTGCGGCGGCCGCGCAGCGTGAGGTTGACCTCGTCCCGGTGCACGAGTGCCCCGCGCCGCCCACGCCGCGTCGAGAAGCCTTCGGCCGTCATACGCACCACGGCGTCGAATTGAGCCCGCGCGAGGTCGCGATAGGGCCAGGCGCGCCGGACGACCTGAAAGAGCTCGTCCTCGCCGTACGCGCGGCACGATGTCTCGGCTACCAGTTGCTGCGCCAGAACATCGAGCGGCGCGTCGTGTTGCACGATGCGATCGAGCTCGCCACCGCGGACCGCTCTCAGGAGCGCGGTGCATTCGACGAGGTCATCGCGCGACTCTGGGAACAGTCGTCCTTTTGGCAGGCCGGCAATCGTATGGCCCGACCGGCCGACGCGCTGCAGGAACGTCGCAATCCGACGCGGCGACCCGATCTGACACACGAGATCGACCGATCCGATGTCGATGCCGAGCTCGAGTGACGCTGTCGCCACCAGCGCCTTCAGCTGGCCGGCTTTGAGGCGCGTCTCGGCATCGAGCCGCCGCTCCTTCGACAAGCTGCCGTGGTGCGCCGTCACTGCCTGATCGCCAAGCCGATCGGCCAGATGGCGCGCCACGCGTTCGGCCATCCTGCGCGTGTTGACGAAAATCAACGTCGTCCGGTGGAGGCTCACGAGCTCCGCTAGCCGCTCGTAGTACTCCGTCCACACTTCATGCGACATGACCGCGTCCAATGGTGAGCGCGGCATCTCGAGATCGAGATCCATCCGGCGCTGGTGCCCCTCGTCGATCACCGTGCAGCTTTCGGCAGAAGGGCCCGTTCCAATCAGAAACCGAGCAACTTCCTCAATCGGCTTCTGGGTCGCCGACAGGCCCAGCCGCAGCAGGGGCGCGCTCGCGACCTGCTGCAAGCGCTCGATGGAGAGCGCGAGGTGCGCGCCGCGGCGCGTGCCGATGACGGCGTGGATCTCGTCGACGATCACGGTCCGCACCGAGCGCAGCATGTCGCGGCTGCGCTCGGCCGTCAGCATGAGATAAAGGGATTCCGGCGTCGTGACGAGAATGTGAGGTGGGCGGCGCAGCATCGCCGCGCGTTCACCCGCAGGCGTGTCTCCAGTGCGCACCGCGGCCGTAATGCGCGGCGCCTCGAACCCGAGCGCTTCGGCGACGCGTCGGACCCCGCGGCGCGGTTCCGCCAGGTTCTTGTGAATGTCCGCGCTCAGCGCCTTGAGCGGCGAGACGTATACGACGCGAACCTCATCGGGCAGCCCAGGCTCCGGGCTACTCTCGCTCCCGGACTGATGAACGCCCCCCTCGCGGAGCAGATCGTCGAGCGCCGTCAGAAAGGCCGCAAGCGTCTTGCCCGATCCGGTCGGCGCCGCGATGAGCGTGTGGTGTCCCCGCCGAACCGACTCCCAGCCGCGGCGCTGCGCCGCCGTCGGCGTGCCGATGGCCTCCGCAAACCAGCGGGTGATGATCGGGTGAAACACGGGCCGCGCTCGGCTCAGTGTCCTATTGGCACGTCCCGGAAGCCGGTCGAATCGTCTTCACGCGAAACTCCTGGACGTCGATCGGCGTGCCGGTTGTCGACTCGCTCGTTGCTGCCTGTACGGCTGCCTGGGCTGGATCGATCGCGCCGGCCTGGCCCGCGATGTTTGCGTTCGGTCGAAGACCGCCAGAAATCTTCAAGCCCTTCACCTCGATCCCGCCATCAAGCTCAACCTGACGGCCGAGATACTCGCGGAAGCTTTTTCCGAAAACGTGATACCGCGTGCCCGCGCTTGTGTCGGTCATCATGAAGCGGCCGGGTTGTGCGGGGTCGGGCTCTATGCACCCGGTCAGCGTGATGTTTTTGGGCGTCTTGAGCGGTTTCTTGGTCGGGGTGGTCTGCTGCGCGCTGGCAACGGCAGACAAAGACGCAGAGGCTTGGGGAGCCATGAAGCTGCCGACGGAGAGCAAGACGACGAGAATGACCGGGAGTGCAAAGCGCATGTCGCCAGTCTAGCGCAAAAATCCGGCGTAGCCGTGAAACCTGCGCTGTGCAACATTTCGGCGCACGGGAAAGCGGTACAATCTCATCCTTGCACCGCACCATAGGACTGCGCGCGATCGCCGCCGCGCTCGTGTTCGCCATCGTCGCGCCGCTCGGCGTGCTGGCGGTGGTGTCGGTCCAGCGTGCATGGCGGCGGCAGCTTGCCAACGTCGACAGTCAGAACATCGCAACGGTCAAGGCGATTTCTGTCGCTGTCGACCAGTTTCTGGAGAAAACGACGGGTGCGCTCGACGTCCTCGGCGAGCTCCACGCCGCAAGTCTGGGAGCGCCGGATCTTGACGAATTCGAGCACCTCGCCGGGCGCATCCTTCTGTATCAGCCGACGTGGTCGGCGATCATCCTGGCGGACCCCTCCGGTCGTGTCCTTGACAGCGTTCCGCGCCCCGACAACGGCGTGGACGAAGGCGCCGGCGGCGACTGGGCGAGCGCCGCGGCGGCGAATCGGAAAACGACGGTGTCTCCCCTGTTTCAGCCGCCCGACGGACGCGCGCGTTTCGTGATCGTCGCCACGCCCGTGACCCGGCGCGGCGCCGTCGTGTCGGTGCTCGGCGCCCGTGTGCGCGCTGAGGGGTTGAGCGCGCTGCTCCGCCAGCAGCAGGCGCCGCCGACAGCGATTGTCACCCTCGTCGACAACAACAACCGGATCGTGGCGCGAACACAGGATGAATCGAGCTTCGTCGGGACATCCGTCTCGCCGGCGTTTGCCGAGCTCAGGTCACGAACTTCCCAGGGTGTGTGGCGGCCCGTGTTGCGCGACGGCCGGCCTAGCTATTCGGCGTTCAGCCGATCGCCGCAATACGATTTGACCGTCTCGTTGGCTCTGCCCGCCGAGCAGGTGGACGGCCCGATCCGGCGAATTCTCTGGTTGCTCGCCGCCGCGTGGGTCGTTGCGCTCACGCTCGGGGCCGTTCTCGGTCTCCTGCTCGGCCACGTCGTCGTCCGCGCGATGTCATCGGCGTCGAGCGCCGCGATGGCGCTCGCGCGCGGCGAAGTGGTGGCGCCCCGGCCCTCTCGAATCGCCGAGATCGACGAGCTCGCTTCCGGTCTTCGCCGGGCCGCGGAAACGCTGGAGGCCCGCAACCGCGAGCGCGACGAGGCGAGCCGTCTCAAAGACGAATTCCTGATGACCATCTCGCACGAGTTGCGCACGCCGCTCACGGCCATCTGCGGCTGGGCGCGGATGATGTCCACGGGGCAAATCCGTGATGACCAGCGGCCTCGAGCCATCGAGGCGATCGAGCGCAACGCGTCGGCTCTTCAGCAGCTGGTCGACGATCTGTTGGACGTCTCGCGGATCGTGTCCGGGAAGCTGCGGCTGGACGTGCAGCCTGTCGTTATCGCCGACGTCATCTCGTCGGCGGTCGAGGCCGTGCGGCCGGCCGCCGATGCCAAGGGGGTCAGCGTGGTGGCTGACGCGGCGATGGACGGCATCATCCTTTCCGGCGATCCCGGCAGGCTCCAGCAGATTCTCTGGAACCTGCTCTCGAACGCCGTCAAATTCACGCCCAACGGCGGGCGGATTGACATCACCTGCCAGCGGACCGGCGATGGCGTCGAGCTGTCGGTGCGCGATACAGGCGTGGGGGTGGAACCCGACTTCCTGCCTCACGTGTTCGAGCGATTCCGGCAAGGCAAGGGGGGCACGACCCGCGCGTATGGGGGGCTCGGACTCGGCTTGTCAATCGTTCGCCATCTGGTCGAACTGCACGGCGGTACCGTGAAGGGTGAGAACAACGTTCCCCCGCCCGGCGCGACCTTTCGCGTCGTATTGCCGGCGCCGCCGCTGCAGATGGTCGCTATGTATTCTGGCGCCGGAGGATGGTCCCCGTCAGTGTCATCAGCCGGGACACCCACGACTCCCACGACCGCGGGACACTAAATCGCAGGACAACTTCCAGTCGGTCGCCTTCCACACGGTCGGCGGCGACGTGTCTTGTCAGCGTCGGCCGGACCGCCGGCGCGACTGGAGGCGGCGCGCCCGCGGGATCAG
>Ga0182038_10000481_pt1 | contig 20056 bp, 19 predicted proteins | sample sta12Can44000108_FD_125976 | JGI IMG/M metagenome (GOLD analysis project Ga0182038, IMG submission 125976) | Lab enrichment of tropical soil microbial communities from Luquillo Experimental Forest, Puerto Rico - statanox.12C.anox.44.000.108 | ecosystem: Environmental > Terrestrial > Soil >...
ACCGACTGGATGGTGGTGGCCCCACCCATCGCGCCGACCGCCTTATGCAGGGCTTCAGTATTGGAAATCTCGTTCAAGGCCAGATTGCCGCACAGCATCTGGAAGATCAGCCTTTGCGGCTCGAACAGGATCAGCCGGCCCTGCGGCCCCAAGGCGCGGGCCAGGGGAACGGCGATGGTGCCGATATTGGCTCCGGCCTCGACCACCACACCGCCGGGAACCACCAGCTGGCGCAGCAGTTCCAGCTCGCCCTCGGACGCCTCGCCATAGACCTCGAGGGCCCGGCCGATATATTGGTCATTGTCTTGATAGAGGAAGGACCCCAGGCGCCCCTGGGCCAAGCGGACGGTCATGCCGGTCCTTCCCGCCGTTCGGTCAGGCCTCGCCCAAACTGGCGCGGTAGGAGAAGTCCTCGACCTTGATATGATTGACCAGCCAGCCCGACAGGAACTGGAACAGTTCGGCGGCATAAACCGCGCGATGGTCGATGCGGTAATCGTCGCACATGCGCCGCACCTGGCCGGTCAGAGCCTTATGCACCTTGCGATGCTCGTCCAGCTTGGCATAGCCGGCCTGTTCCAGCAGCTTCTCTTCTTCCGAGAAGTGATATTCGGTATAGGCGGTCAACTCGTCCAAAGCCTTGCCCACCGCGTCTTCCGAGCCGCCGGCCTGCACGGCCTTGTAGAGGTCGCCCAGCAGCTCGAACAGCCGCTTATGGTGGCTGTCCAACAGCTCGACGCCAACGCTGAGATCATCGCTCCAGCCAAGTACCGACATCTGCCCATCCCTTATCTCGTAAGAACCGATCCCCTTGCCGGCCCAGACTATCGTCCCAATCCCCCAAGCCCGCAAGAGCCCTTATCGCCCTTGAGGGCATTGATCAGCCAAACAATTTATCGATATCGTCCTGGCTGAACATCTTGTCGACGTCATCCTGCTTGATGGCCGAGGAATTGCTTTGCGGGCCATGCAGCAGCGCCTTGTCCTCGTCCACCGGCTCGGACTGGGTTTCGCGGGTGACTTCGTCCACCACCTTGGCCAGTTCTTCCTTGCCCCACATGCGGACCATGGAATTGACGCGCTCTTCGATGAATTTCAGCGAATTGACCACGCGGGTGATGCGCTGGCCGGTCAGATCCTGAAACGAGCAGGCTTCGAACACGGCGTTCGAGCGTTCGCTGATGCGGTCGCAGACGGCGTCGATCTCGGGATCACCCTTGGCACGCAGCTCGCCCAGCTGATCCTCGATCTGCTCCATGCTTTCCAGGATGGTGTTGCTGGCGGCTTCGGTATTCTCGACGATATCATCCAGCGTGTCGGCCATGGACGAGAACACCTCGCCGCTCGAGGTCGGCACCTGCAAGGCGGCCAGTTCGCGGCGCATCTTGTTGATATGACCGAACAGGCCGACCAGCTCCTTCTTCAGGAGATCTTCTTCTTCAGCCGAGATCATCTTCGGTTCTTCCCCCGCTCATGCCATCCACATTAATTAACCCTTCGCGGCATCGCTGTCGAGAAAGGCGTTGAGCAAATATTGCGCTGCGGCGGTCGGCGTCATGCCGCCACCGGCCACTCGGCCCTCGACCTCGCCCAGCATATTGGCGATCCGATGATTTCCCCGGAAGCGCAACATGAGGTTTTCCGCCACTTCATTCCACATCCAGGCCTGAGATTGCGCCGTACGCCGCGTCGCGATCTCGCCGGCATTGCCCATTACCTGACGATATTTTTCCACCGTCTCCCAGACTTCTGGGATACCGGAATGGGTGATCGCCGAGGTGCGCAGCACCGGAACCGTCCAATGGGTGCTGGCCGGACTCAACAGATGCAGGGCGTTCTGATAGTCACGCGCCGCCCGCATGGCCGCCGCCGCCAGATCGCCATCGGCCTTATTGACAACAATGGCGTCGGCGATCTCGACGATGCCCTTCTTGATGCCTTGCAGCTCGTCGCCGCCGCCGGGAACCAGCAGCAGCAGGAACATATCGACCATGTCGGCCACCGCCGTCTCGGACTGGCCGACGCCCACGGTCTCGACCACGATGACGTCGAAACCGGCGGCCTCGCAGACCAATAGCGCCTCCCGCGTGCGCCGGGCGACGCCACCCAGGGTGCAGCCCGAGGGCGAGGGACGGATAAAGGCCCGTTCGTCGCGCGACAGCATTTCCATGCGGGTCTTGTCGCCGAGGATCGAGCCGCCCGAACGGGGACTGGAAGGATCGACCGCCAGCACCGCCATGCGATGCCCCTGCTCGATCACATGCAGACCGAAGCTCTCGATGAAGGTGGATTTGCCCACACCCGGCACGCCCGAGATGCCGACCCGCACCGACTTGCCGGTATGGGGCAGGATCTGCTCCATCAAGGCGTCGGCGGCGGCGCGGTGATCGTCGCGGGTGGATTCGATCAAGGTGATGGCGCGGGCCAGTGCGCGTCTCTGACCGGCAAGGACGCCCTGGGCCAGGGCGATGGGATCATGCATCAAGGACGGATCACTCTTTTTTCTCGCGGCCCTCTCGGAGCAGGGCCTTCATGGCGGTGGCGACCAGTCTGGCGCGGTCCTCGTCCGAGAGGTCGGCCAGGATAGTCTGCTTGGCGGCGCGCACCCGCATGGCGTTGCGGATCAGTTCTGCGCGGTCTTCGGTGATCAGCTGCTTGGCCTGTTCCTGAGCCTCGGTTACGGCGGCGCGCTCGGCCGGCGGCTGTGACGCTTTGCCTCCGGCCTTCTTCTTCGCCGGCGCAGAGGAGGTCTTGGCCGACACCGCCTTGCGGGCGTCGTCAGTCAGCAGAACCCCTGCCAGAGCCTTGCCGATGAACTTGAACATCCAGCGTCCCTTTCACCTTGGACGGAGCGAATCCTGCCCCAGGGGCGGCATTGCTTCAAGCGCTTTCCGCCAGGGCGAGGCCTGCCAGCTCTTCTTGTAACTGCGCTGTCTCCTGCTGGCGGCGCCACATGGCGGCATAGGGGCCGTCGGCGGCAAGCAGAGCTTCGTGCCGGCCCCGCTCGACGATCCGCCCGGCCTCCAGCACCAGGATCTCGTCGGCATCGACCACGGTCGACAGGCGATGGGCGATCACCAGGGTGGTGCGCTCGCGCGAGACCTCCCGCAGCGAGGCCTGGATATCGCGCTCGGTATGGGTGTCGAGCGCCGAAGTAGCTTCGTCGAACAGCAGGATCGAAGGCCGCTTCAGGATGGTGCGGGCAATCGCCACCCGCTGCTTCTCGCCGCCCGACAGCTTCAGCCCACGCTCGCCGACGCGGGTCTGATAGCCTTCGGGCAGGCTTTGCACGAAGTCATGGATGGCGGCCAGACGGGCGGCCTGCTCGACCTCCTCGCGGCTGGCCGAGGGACGGCCATAGGCGACGTTATAGGCCACCGTATCGTTGAACAGCACGGTATCTTGGGGAACGATGCCGATGGCAGCGCGCAAGGACTGCTGCGCCACCCCTCGGATGTCCTGCCCGTCGATCAGAATGCGCCCCGAGGTGACGTCGTAGAAGCGGAACAGCAGCCGCGACAGGGTGCTTTTGCCCGCCCCGGACGGCCCGACGATGGCGGTGGTGGTTCCCGCCGGAACCGTAAAGCTGACGCCCTTCAGGATCGGCCGGTCGGGATGATAGGCGAACTGCACATCCTCGAAGCGAACCTCTCCGCCCTGAACTGCCAGGGCCGGAGCGTCAGGCCTATCCTCGATCTCGCGGTTTTCCCGAAGCAGCGAGAACATCGCCTCCATATCGATCAGGGAGCGCTTGATCTCGCGATAGACGAAGCCCAACGCATTCAGCTGCAGATAAAGCTGCAACAGATAGGTGTTCACCAGCACGAAATCGCCGATCTTCAGGGCTCCGTCCCGCACCCCGTAACCGGCCAGCATCATCATGCCGGTCGCCCCCATGGCGATGATCAGCCCCTGGCCCATATTCAGCATCGAGACAGTGCTTTTGACCATCACCGCCGCATGCTCGTAACGGCGCAGACTGGCATCGAGACGGCTGGCCTCATGCTCTTCGTTGCCGAAATATTTGACGGTCTCGTAATTCACCAGACTGTCGATGGCCTTGGTGTTGGCGTCCTGATCCGACTGATTGGCGTCACGCAAATAGCGGGTCCGCCAGTCGGTAACGGCGAAGGTGAAGGTGGCATAGACGCCGATGGTCGCTAGGGTCAGCGCCGGAAAGCGCCAGTCATACAGCGTCCAAAGGGTGCCGCAGACCAGCGAGATTTCCAGAAAGGTCGGCAGGATATTAAACAGAGTGAAGGACAGCAGAAACTCGATGCCCTTGGTGCCCCGCTCGATCCCTCGGTTCAACCCGCCAGTCTGGCGGTCGAGATGAAAGCGCAGGGCCAGCGCATGCAGATGACGGAACACCTGGAGTGCGACCGTGCGGATCGCCCGCTGCGCCACCCGGGCGAACAGGGCATCGCGCAGTTCGCCGAAGGCCTGCCCCAGCACACGGGCCGCGCCATAAGCCAGAATGATCCCCACCGGCACCGCCAGCGCCGCATTGCCTTGGCCGGGCGACAGGACATCGACGGCATTGCGGAAGATCACCGGAACAGTGACGCCCAGCATCTTGGCCAGCAGCAGACAGGCCAGCGCCGCAACGACACGCAAGCGCAGCCCCCAGTCCTTGGGCCAGAGATAGGGCAGCAGGGTTTTCAGGGTTTCCCCATCCCGGCGGCCGCCGGGCGGGGTGGTGTAGTCGGAAGCGAGATGGCGCATGATGCCTCCGATATGGCCCTAAGCCGCCACCAGTTCCAGCCCCAGCCCGAAACAGGCCGACGGCGCGATCGAGAGCGAGGGGCCGTGGCGGCTGATGCCGATCCCGGCCTCGCGCAGATAGGTCTCGGCTCCGTCCAGATCGGCCACCGCCAACGCCAGCGCCGCCAGGGCCGGAGCGGCAGGGATACGGCTCTTCAGGTTGGAATGCAGATGGTCAAAGCCGTCTTCATTCACCAAAAACAGCATGGGGCCGCAGCCATGCACCGTCACCATATCGTCGGTGGGCGTGGCGGCGAAGGCTCCGAACAGGCGGTCATAGGCCGGCATCGTCGCTTCGGGATTTTCCACCACCGCAGTCAAGGACGCCAGGGCCACCGCGCCATTGGCATGCAGCGAAGCCGGCGAGACGGTGATGGCGTCGATCAGATCCACCTCCAGGCCCGGCGCATCGATCTTGGCCCCCAAGGCTTCCCGGCTGGCGGCCAGATTGCGGCTGGACAGACCGACCCGGCCGAAGCCGGCAGGCGCGGCTTGGGACAGCAGCAGCCGGGCATTGCCCAGGGCGATTTCCGCCTCGGTTCCCTCCAGCGGACGCACCGAGAACCCCAGCGCCGCGAATTGCCGCGCGGCAGCGCCGACATCCTCGACGCCAATGGTCACCGAAGCAAAGCCGATCAGGTCATAAGGCATGGGAAAACCGTCTGTGAATACAAAGGGGCGTCAGGCTGACACGGCCCCGGAAGCCCTGTCAACGGCGGCAGCATCCCGAGGCCGGGCGAATTGCGCCAGCGCCCGTTTCAGCAGCAAGGGCTCGATCGGCTTGGCGATATAACCGTCCATGCCAGCTTCGAGGCAGCGCTCGTCGTCGCCCCTTAAGGCATTGGCCGTCACCGCGATGATCGGCACTTCTGCCCCCGATCCCTCCAGCGCCCGAATCCGCCGCGTGGCCGCCAGCCCGTCCAAACCGGGCATCTGCACATCCATCAGCACGATATCCCAATGGCTTTTGCGCACCGCCTCCAACGCCTCGTAGCCATCGGCCACCACCGTCACCTGATGGCCGAATTTCCGCAGCATGGCGGCGGCGACCTTTTGGTTCACCGGATTATCCTCGGCCAGCAGAACCTTCAGGGGTTTGCCGCCCCGCTCTTCTTCCTGACACAGCGCTTGCGCCTGCGGCAGGGCGGCGCTCTGCACCTTGCGCAGCGGCAGGCCCAGAGTAAAGCGGCTGCCTTCCCCCAATTTGCTATGGGCGGCAATGTCCCCGCCCATCAAATTGGCCAGCCGGCGGCTGATCGCCAGTCCCAGCCCGGTACCGCCGTAGCGCCGGGCGATCGAGGCGTCGCCTTGGGCAAAGGGCTTGAACAGCCTTGGCAAGACGTCGCGGGGAATGCCGATGCCGCTGTCCTCGACCGAGATTTCCAGCCAGACCTTATCCGCCGCCCCCATGGGCAAAGCGCCGATGCTGACCGAGATGCCGCCATAGTCGGTGAACTTCACCGCATTGCCCAACAGGTTCAGCAAGATCTGGCGCAGGCGGGTCGGATCGCCCGACAGCCGCGCCGGCAGGCCCGGCCTTTCCACGACCGTCAGGGTCAGACCCTTTTCATGGGCCCGCGGGGTCAACAGATTGGCCACCCCATCCACCAGGGCGCGGATGGTGAAATCGGCTTCCTCCAACTCCAGCCGCCCGGCCTCGATCTTGGTGAAGTCGAGAATATCGTTCAGCACCGACAGCAAGGCGTCGCCAGACTGATGCACCGTCTGGGCATAGTCTCGCTGCACCTCGTCCAAGCGGGTATCCAGCAGCAGACGGGCACAGCCCATCAGCCCGGCCAATGGTGTGCGGATTTCATGGCTCATCATCGCCAGAAAGTCGGATTTGGCCTGAGCCGCCTCTTCCGAGCGGCGGCGAGAGGCCTCGGCCTCGGCGGCGGTGTTGCGCTCGGCCAGAATGGCGACGAAATGGTCGCGGGCCATGCGGCCATGACGCATGGACAGCCCAGCCCCGGCCACATTCGCCAGCAACAGCCACAGACTGGTCTCGGCCAATTCGAAGCTGGCGGTCGGCGGCTCGACCCACAATCCCAGCACCGCCAGAAAGGCCGTGCCGGTGATCACCCCCAACCCCAGCAGCCGCAAGCAATGGCTGGGGAACAGCACGTAACTCAGCAACGTGATGCAGATGAAGCTCAGCTTGGCCACCTGGGCCACCGCCGGATCATAGGGGATATAAGGGAAATACAGGCAGCAATAGGCCAGCAGATAGCTGGTCACCAACCCCTCGGCCAGATCATAGCTGGGCGCGCGGCGCAGGCGCACGATCATCAGAGCGCACATCAGCGCCACGAAAATCCGCCCGACCAGCATCCACAGGAAGGTTCGCCCGGCCTCCTGGCTGAAGATATCGGCGATGATGAACAGGGAATTGAAGACGCCGACGACCAGGAAACCGGTCACAGCTTCGCGTACCGCCGCCGGACCTTGCCAGCGGCGGAACTCGGCCTCGACAGCCGGATCAGCAAATTCCCCTAGGAGAGGATGAATCCTCATCCCCCCGCCCAGTCTCAGCAAAAATTACTCCTGCCGATATTCCACCCCAAGGATATATGGGGCCATATCGGAGAGCCGGGCGCAACCCTGGATATGGTCCTGCCGGACTATTCCACCTTAAGCTTTCTGAGCGTTGATGCCGTAGCCTTTGAACTTCTCCAGCACGACATCCATCTCGGCATCGTCCAGAATCACCGGCTGCCCCAGTTGCAGAGCCCGCCAATAGCCCTCGGCCAGTTCCTCCACCTCGACCGCCAGGGCCAGGGCCTGTTCCAGGTCGGGGCCTGCGGCGATCATGCCGTGATTGGCCATGATGCAAGCCTGACGCCCATCCATGGCCTTGATCACATGGTCCGACAGTTCCTGGGTGCCATAGGTGGCGTAAGGGGCGCAGCGGATATCCTTCCCGCCGGCCTTGGCGACCATATAGTGATAGGCGGGAATCGATTTATGCAACACCGCCAGGGCGACGCAGAAAGGCGCATGGGTATGCACCACCGCCCCGATCTCGGGCCGGCTGGCATAAAGGTCGCGATGGAACCGCCATTCCGACGAAGGCTTGCGCCGGCCTTCGGGCTGGCCTTCCATGCTCATGCGCACGATGTCCTCGGGATGCACCTTGCGGGCCGGCATGCCGGACGGCGTGACCAGGAAACCGTCATCCCAGCGCACGCTGATATTGCCGGCCATGCCCTTGTTCAGCCCCGACTTCTCCAGCCGCAGCATGGCGTCGATGATGGCCAAGCGGTGGCGGGTGGAGCGGATATAGCGTTTCTCGGCCATGATGATGCGATCTTCAGCGATGTTCAGGATAAAGCGAGGTCAGGCCGGCGCGCGAGGCCGGACAGACGCCGCGTTCGGTGATCAGGCCGGTGACCAGACGGGCCGGCGTGACGTCGAAGCCGTAATTGATCGCCGGGCTGCCGTCGGGGGTCAGTTGCACCGAGACCAGCTTGCCGTCGGGACCGCGCCCCTGAATATGGGTAACCTCGGTCGGGTCGCGTTCCTCGATGGGGATTTCCTTGACGCCATCCGACAGCGTCCAGTCGATGGTCGGGCCGGGCAGGCCGATATAGAAGGGCACGCCGTTATCCTTGGCCGCCAGCGCCTTCAGATAGGTGCCGATCTTATTGCAGACATCGCCATCCGCCGTGGTGCGGTCAGTGCCGACGATGCACAGATCGACCATGCCATGCTGCATGATATGACCACCGGCATTATCGACGATGACGGTGTGCGGCACGCCATGCCAGTTCAGTTCGCGAGCGGTCAGACTGGCACCCTGGTTGCGGGGCCGGGTTTCGTCGACCCAGACATGCAGGGGAATGCCCTGCTCGAAGGCCTTATAGATCGGAGCGATGGCGGTGCCCCAATCGACGGTGGCCAGCCAGCCGGCATTGCAATGGGTCAGGACATTGACGCATTTGGCGCCCTCGGCCTGCTTCTTCTTCCAGATTTCGGCGATGAGCGCGGCGCCATGGGTGCCGATGGCTTCGCAGATGGCGGCATCTTCGTCGCAAATCTCGGCGGCGCGCTTGTAAGCGGCGGCCAAACGATCAGCCTCGGGCACCGGCAGCAGCAGTGCCTTCATTTCATCCAGCGCCCAGCGCAGATTGACGGCGGTGGGACGGGTGGCGTAGAGGCGCTTGTAGACTTCCTCGAAGCGGGCGTCGGAGGTGCCGGCCCGCAGGCCCAGCGCCACGCCATAAGCTGCGGTAGCGCCGATCAGCGGAGCGCCGCGCACCCACATATCGCGGATCGCCGCTTCGGCATCCTCCAGACTATCGAGCCGCACCACCACGAAGTCGTGGGGCAGCTTGGTCTGATCGATGATCTCGACCCCCTGGCCGTCAGCCGCCAGCCAGATGGTACGGGTATGTTTGCCGTTGATCTTCATTTCTTCAGCACCCGACCGGCGACGGCGTCCAGCTTGGCGATCATCGCGGGATCGCGGGCTTCCGGCGCGGTGATGATGGCGGTGTCCAGGGCATGCTGGCAGCCCTTCTCGCATTCCGCGTCGCGATGGCGCAGCTTCGGGGCCACGGCGCGCACCAGATTGCGGGCCTTGTCGGCATTGTCCAGCAGCACCTTGATGATGGCGTCCACCGTCACATGATCGTGATCGGGATGCCAGCAGTCATAGTCGGTGACCATGGCGACGGTGGCGTAGCAAAGCTCGGCCTCGCGGGCCAGCTTGGCTTCCGGCATGTTGGTCATGCCGATCACGTCGCAGCCCCACTGGCGGTAAAGATTGCTCTCGGCCTTGGTCGAGAACTGCGGGCCCTCCATCACCAGATAGGTGCCGCCGCGCTGATAGGGGATGCCGATCTCCCTGGCCGCCGCTTCGATGGCGTCACCTAAGCGGGAACAGACCGGATCGCCCAGCCCCACATGCGCCACCAGCCCAGTGCCGAAGAAGCTTTTGACGCGGGCGAAGCTGCGGTCGATGAACTGATCGACAATGACGAAGGTGCCCGGCGGCAGTTCCGCCTTCAAGGAGCCGACCGCCGAGACCGAGATGATCTCGGTGACACCGGCCCGCTTCATCACATCGATATTGGCGCGGTAGTTCAGCTCGGACGGAGGGATGCGGTGACCACGGCCATGGCGGGGCAGGAACACCAGCTTCTGGCCGTCCAGCTCGCCGAACAGCAGTTCGTCGGACGGCGCGCCGAACGGGCTTTCGACCTTGCGCCATTCAGTATTCACCAGACCGTCGATCTGATAAACGCCGCTGCCGCCGATGATACCCAGAACCGGAGCGCCCATGGCTTGCTTCCCCTGAAATGAAAAATGGTGCGGGATTATGGACCAACTCGGCCCAATGGCAAAGGGGCCGTTCTGTTTCCAGAACGACCCCTTTGTTTTTCGATACTGGGAAACCCAGGATCAGAGCCGGACCTTAGTGCAGGTCAGCCCAGATCTTGCGCTTCAGAGCATAGAACATGGCGGTCAGGACGATCAGGAAACCGATCACCTTGATGCCCAGCGACTTGCGCTGATCCAGTTCCGGCTCGGCGGTCCAGTTCAGGAACGAGACCACGTCCTTGGCGATCTGCTCCTTGGTGGCCTTGGTGCCGTCGGCATAGGTCACGGCGTCGTCGCTGATGGGCGGCGGCATGCCGATGTTCCCGCCACCGAAGGCCTTGTTGTAGTACATGCCGTCCGGAACCACATGGCCAGCCGGAGGAGTGTCCTCGAAGCCGGTCAGGATGGCGTAGACATAGTCCGGACCGCCGTTGCGGGCCTTGGCCATCAAGGACAGGTCGGGCGGCAGAGCGCCGTTGTTGGCCACGCGGGCCGCCTGGTCGTTGGGGAACGGCGGCACGAAATGGTCGGACGGACGAGCCGGACGCTGGAACATGTCGCCCTGGTCGTTCGGACCGTCGGTGACCTGCTTCTCGGCGGCGAAGTCCTTGACCTCGTCATCGGAGAAGCCGAGGTAGGACAGATTGCGGTAAGCAACCAGCTTCATCGAGTGGCAGTTCGAGCAGATGTCATGGAACACCTGCCAGCCGCGACGCAGCTGAGCCTTGTCGTACTGGCCGAACACGCCCTGCCAGGACCAGGCCTGCTTTTCGATCTCCGGACCTTCATTGGCCAGGGCCGGGGTCGCGGCGGCCAGCAGGCCGGCCGCGAGGGTGGACAGAAGGAACTTACGCATTATGCCTTCTCCGTCGAGTGGGCGGCGTCCTTGAGGACGGCGGCGCTGATGCTCTGCGGCAGGGCCCGCGGCTTCTCGATCTTGCCCAGCAGGAACAGGAACGGGAAGAACAGGAAGTAAACGGCGGTAGAAATCTGGCCGATCATCGGCAGATTGCCCTCGGGGGGCTGACCACCGACGTAACCCAGCACCAGGGCATTGGCCACGAAGATCCAGAAGACCTGCTTGAAGATCGGACGGAACTTGGCCGAACGCACCTTCGAGCTGTCGATCCAGGGCAGGAAGAACAGGATGATGATGGCCGAGAACATGGCCAGCACGCCCTGCAGCTTCGCCGGCAGGAAGGGCAGATCAAAGGTGAACGAGCGCAGGATCGCGTAGAACGGCAGGTAATACCATTCCGGCTTGATATGCGCCGGGGTCACCAGCGGATTGGCGGGGATGTAGTTGTCCGGATCGCCGAAGAAGTTCGGAGCGAAGAAGACGAACGACAGGAAGAAGATCAGGAACAGGCCGACGCCGAACAGATCCTTGATGGTGTAGTAAGGATGGAACGGAATGGCGTCCTGCGGACCCTTCATCTCGATGCCCAGCGGGTTGCTGCTCTTCACGGTATGCAGCGCCACCAGATGCAGGAACACCACGGCGAAGATCAGGAAGGGCAGCAGGTAATGCAGCGAGAAGAAACGGTTCAGAGTGGGGTTATCCACCGAGAAACCGCCCCACAGCAGAGTGACGATGTAATCGCCGACCACCGGGAAGGCCGAGAACAGGTTGGTGATCACGGTCGCGCCCCAGAAGGACATCTGGCCCCAGGGCAGCACATAGCCCATGAAGGCGGTCGCCATCATCAGCAGATAGATCACCAGACCCAGCCACCACAGCATCTCGCGGGGCGCCTTGTAGGAACCGTAATACAGGCCGCGGAAGATATGGATATACACCACGATGAAGAACATCGAGGCGCCGTTGGCGTGCAGATAGCGGATCAGCCAGCCATAGTTCACGTCGCGCATGATGCGCTCGACGGAATTGAAGGCCATGCTGGTATGGGGGGTGTAGTTCATCACTAGGAAAATGCCGGTGAGGATCATGATCACCAGAACCATCAGCGCCAGCGAACCGAAGTTCCACCAGTAATTCAGGTTACGGGGGGTCGGATAGTCGGTGGTGCTGTGCTTCAGCACCGAGAACAGGGGCAGACGGTCATCGACCCACTGCACCACCTTGTTGTCAAACTTATAACCGCTCATCGCTGGGCTCCTAGCCGATCCGGATCGACGTGTCGGTCAGGAACGTATAGTTCGGGACCGCCAGGTTCTTCGGCGCCGGACCCTTGCGGATACGGCCAGAGGTATCGTACTGCGAGCCGTGGCACGGGCAGAACCAGCCACCAAACTCACCCTTGGGATCGGCAGGTTTCTGACCCAGCGGCACGCAGCCCAGGTGGGTACAGATACCGACCACGATCAGCCATTCCGGCTTCTTGACGCGGATATCGTCGGTCTCGGGGTCACGCAGTTCGGAAACGGCGGTAGCCTTCGCGGCCTCGATCTCGGCGGCGGTACGGTGACGGATGAACACCGGCTTACCGCGCCAGGTGACCGTAACGGCCTGACCTTCGGCGATGGAGGAGATGTCGACCTCGGTGGTCGACATAGCCAAGGTATCGGCTGCGGGGTTCATGCTGTGAATGAACGGCCACACGGCCATGGCGGTGCCCGCGACGCCGACAGCGGTCGTCGCATAGAGCAGAAAGTCCCGGCGGGTCTCGCCCTCGGGGGGCGTCGCCTGGGGAGTTGTTGACGTCTCAGCCATGCTAGTTCCTCTAGATTGCCCCGCTTGCGCGCAACTGGCGCCATCAAGGCGGATTGTCCCGGAGCGTCCAATCAGAAAACGACGTGCCGGGTCCGCGCCGGGTGACGTGAACAGAAGCCGAGGTGCATATAAATCAATTCCGCCCTTTTGAAAAGCGCGGGATTGCCGAAATCACGCCTTTCGCGCAACATCCCGCCATGAGAATTGCCTTATATCAACCCGACATCCCCCAGAATGCCGGAAGCCTGCTGCGTTTGGGGGCCTGCCTCGGCCTTGCGGTGGACATCATCGAGCCCTGCGGCTTCCTGCTGGATGACCGCAAGTTGAAAAGGGCCGGAATGGATTATATCGATCTGGCGGAGATGACCCGCCATTCGTCATGGTCCGCCTTTCAGGCTGCAAGGCAGGGGCGGCTGGTGCTGCTCTCGACCAAGGCCGAGGCCAGTCATCTGGACTTCGCCTTCCGTCCTGATGACATCCTGCTGCTGGGCCGCGAGAGCTGCGGCGTGCCCGACGATGTGCATGACGCCGCCGATGCCCGTGTGCGCATTCCCATGAAAGCGGGGACGCGCTCGCTCAATCTGGCTATGGCTGCCGCCCTGGTGGTCGGCGAGGCCTTGCGTCAGACCCAGGGATTTCCGTAGACTCCGTCTCCAGCCCCCGACCGGAGACCATCATGCGTATCAAGATTCTGACCGCCGCCACCGCCTCGCTGGCGGCCCTGGGTGTCGGAGCGGGGATCTATTTCGCGGCCGGCTCCGGCGGATCGGGCGCCACGCCGGAAGAGAAAACCGCCATCGCCGCCAGCAATGGTCTGGTCAAGCGCGACAAGGACGGGCTGAAGCTTGCCCTCGACGGCGGCGCGGCTCTCAACCTCGCTGACCTGCAACGCTGCGGCGACGTCGCCTGCCCGCCCCGACTGGCCCGTACCGTGCGCTATAAGGGCTGGGACGATGCCCTGGGCGGCTATCGCCTGACCCTGGATGGCCGCGACCTGCTGCTGCCCTTCGGCACCGAGGCGCAATTGCAGGACCCGGCCCATGCCGATCTGCCGGCCTCGGGCTCGATGGAGCTGCCGTCGCCCCAGCCACCCCGTTCAGCAGCTGACGACAGCGTCACTCAATGGCTGCAGGAAATCGCCCAGGGCCGCGACAATGACGAGGCCAAGGCCATCGATGCCGCCAAGGGCAAGGCCGAGCGCAAGGGGCCGGACCTGATCCTGACCCTGGACGACGGCAAGCGTCTGGTGGTGTCGGACCAGCTGGCCTGCGGTCAGGCCGCCTGCCCGGCCCCCTTGTTCCGCGCCTATGCCTTTGCCGGCATGGCCAGCGATGGCCATCATTATCTGATCGAGGAACGTCAGGACGAGGCGGTCACCCTGCTGCATGTCTCGCTGACCGATGGCTCGATCAGTCCGGCCAGCAAGAAGCCCTAGGGACCGGCTTCCCACCTTAACCTTTCCCCGCCCGCGCTAGGCTGGAGCCCAGCAAAAAAGACGATCAACAGCGATTGCGGATCGCGTCATCGCCTATTCCCCTATTGGCTGGCTTCCGGCACACTGCTTGGAGGGTGGAACAATTCCTCAGCGGAAGAGATATATGGCGGGCTTCGATCCTGTGGCGCATCCCCTTGGCTGGCGCAATATGATCACGCCGGGCGGCCTTGGGCTGTCCGCGTTGGGTTTGAAGCTGGCCTGGGCTCCGCTCCAGCTCAGCCTTGCCTTGCCCGAAGGTTCGCTGGGCGACCGGCTGGGGGACAATGTCCCCGCCCTGTTCGCCTCGGCCGCCGGCGCCACGCTGGCCATCCAGATCTTGCGCTTCCTGGTGTCCCGCCGCTTAGGGGTGCCGCCCTCGAAGCTGATCCGCCAGATCATCAGCCTGCTGGTTTGGGCCAGTACTCTGGGCATTCTGTCGGCCAGCCTGTTTCATGTGCCCCTGGGCAGTCTGGTCACCACCTCCGGCATGATGGTGGCGGTGGTCGGCATCGCCTTGAAGAACATGATCTCGGACCTGGCCACCGGCCTGTCGCTGCCGGTCAAGGTCGGCGACTGGATCGAAGTGGACCATGAACTGGGACGGGTGGTCGAGGTCACCTGGCGCGCCACCCGCCTGATCACCCGCGCCGACGTCACCGTGATCATTCCCAACACGCTGCTGATGTCGAAGCCGTTCCGCAATTACAGCCAGCCGGAATCCTATTTCCGCGACCAGTTCCGCATCACTTTGCCGGTCAGCGTCTCGCCCGAACAGGCCGAGCGAGTGCTGCTGGGAGCTGCGACCCAGGTAGAGGTCGTGGCTTCGCTACCGATTCCGCCCGAACTGCGCATCAATGCCATCACCCCCGCCGGCATCGAATGGGAGCTGCGCTATTACGTCCCCGATGCCGAGCGCATGTCCTCGATCCGCTACAAGGTGCAGAGCAACCTGTTGCGGGCCATGCGCCATGCCGGCATCGAGCTGCCCGCCACCCTGGTGGAATGGCGCAATGCCGAAGAGTCCTTGAGCAACCGCATGGCCGCCGGCCCGCATGTTTTCCTGAAGGGCATCGAGCTGTTCGCCGGCCTCGAGGAAGAGGATCTGAAGCAGCTGGCGGCGCAGACCATCGCCAAGCCGGTGCCCGCCGGCACCGCCGTCGTGGTGCAGGGCGAGCCGGGCGATTCGCTGTTCGTGCTGAAGGAAGGCTTGCTGGCGGTGTCGATCACCGGCGATGACGGACTGGACACCATGGTCGGCCAGATCATTCCCGGCCAGTTTTTTGGCGAGATGTCGCTGCTGACCGGAGCGCCGCGCAGCGCCACGGTGATTTCGACCACCGATTCCCTGATCTATGAAGTCCGCCAGGAAGCCCTGGCGCCGCTGCTGCGCATTCGCCAAGGGCTGGCGAAGTTCCTGAGCGAGGTGCTGGCCGTCCGGCAATTGCGCAATGCACCGAAGCTGCGAGCCGCGCGCAACTCGTTGGAGGACAACAAGCAAAGCCTGGCCAAGCAGATCATGGGCAAGATCAATGCTTTCTTCCGGTTGGGGCCGGAAGAGGCTTAGCCTGCTACCAGACCAGAACCTTGCCGCCCGAGCCCATCTTTTTTTCCTTTTCCTTCTGCTCGCGCAGCTTGTTCATCAAGACCCAGTCATCGACCTTCATGAAACGCGGCGCCAGGAACTGATAGACGCGACCCAGGATGTTGGTGATGTGGTAGGACACGCAGACTTGGACCTTTTTCCATTCCTCGATGATGTCGTCCCAGGCCATCAGGCGGATATGCAGATCATCGCGGATGGCGCGAATGAAGCGCACCTGATTTTCCAGATTCTTCAGCACCGCCAGAATCTCGCCGGTCTGGGCGTCGATCTCGAGGAAGCGGCGGTTGAAGTCGCTGATGGCAATGGTAAACAGCTTCCTGATCTGGTCGATCATGTCGCAGATCGAGCGTTCGCGGGCATAGACCTTGCGCAGCCCGTCGATCTTGCCCTGAATGTCCAGCACATGGCCGAATTTGTCGCGCAAGGCTTCGATATAGGCCAGCTCGTGGGTGAGCTTCTCAACGTACTTCAGCATCTCCTGCTTATTCTCGCGGCCGATGCCCAGACGCTCCGCCGCCTCGCCGAAGGCCTCGTTGACCTTCTTTTTGGAGACGGGATCGTCGGCCAGCTGCAAGAGGGCGTCAGGGTCGGTGATCAGATCGTCCTTGCCGGTCAGCCAATTGACCAGCTGCATGGCGACGCGCTGATGGGCCACCACCTCATGGCGCTTCGACAGCTCCCAGGTGGCTTCGCCGGTGACGATTTCCTTGGGCATGGCGTCGCCCACCGACAGACCGGCGACATATTTCAGCCCCTCGGCCAGCAGGTCGAGCATGCGGCTGTCGGTCGGGCCCAGCCCGAATTCGCGCTTCACGCCGGGAAAAGGCAGAGCAGCCTTGTTGCTGCCCACCGCCACGCACATCACCGGCTCGTTCTTCTGATGATCGAAGACGAAGTGACACCCTTCGAACTTGGCGAAAATCGGATGTTCGAATTGGACCGTGGTCGGGACAGGAGCCTGTTCGGCTCCCTTCCCCGCATCCTTCCGCGGTTCAGACATTGCACGACCCCCCGGCAGCGCAGCAGGTTAGACGAAAATGACAAGTGTCCTCTTGTTAACAAGAGATCACAAATCCGTCACTGCCGCACGAAAATAGACTCTTTTGGCGGAGGGTTACGACTTTTGCCCTAATATATTTTGATCAATGGTTTTACGACTTTCCGCCCAAGGCCCGCCAGGCGATGTCGCGGCGGCAGAAACCCTGGGGCCAGCGGATCAGATCGACGGCGCGATAGGCGCGGGCTTGCGCCTCTTTCACCGAGGGGGCGATGGCGGTCACGCCCAGAACCCGACCGCCGGTGGCGAGCACGCGGCCCTGGTCGTCGGCCTTGGTGCCGGCATGCAGCACGGTCACACCCTCGACCTTGCCGGCCTCGTCCAGCCCTTCGATCACGGTGTTCTTCTCGTAGGAGCCGGGATAGCCATTGGCCGCCATCACCACCACCAGGGCGGGATCGTCGGACCATTCCACGGTCTTGCCGGCCAGTTTGCCCTCGGCGGCGGCCAGCAGCAGCTCGACCAGATCGGACTTCAGCCGGGCCATCAGCACCTGGCATTCGGGATCGCCGAAGCGGACGTTGTATTCCAGCAGCTTGACCCGCTGGTCTTCCGGCTTGTCATTGTCGATCATCAGACCGGCGAACAGCACGCCCTTATAGGGCTTGCCCTCGGCGGCCATGCCGCGCACGGTCGGCAGAACGCAGCGGTCCATGATCTGCTGCTCGACCCAAGGAGTCACCACCGGAGCCGGAGAATAAGCCCCCATGCCGCCGGTATTGGGGCCGGTATCGCCGTCGCCGACGCGCTTATGGTCCTGGGCGGCGATCAGCGGCAGCGCCGTCTCGCCATCGACGATGGCGAAGAAGCTGGCTTCCTCGCCGGTCAGGAATTCCTCGATCACCAGCTCGTCGCCGGCGGAACCGAACACCTTGTCGCCCATCATGGAATCCACGGCGGCCAGCGCCTCGTCCAGGGTCATAGCCACCACCACGCCCTTGCCGGCGGCCAGACCATCGGTCTTGACCACGATGGGAGCACCGATCTGGCGGATATAGGCCTTGGCGGCTTCGGCATCGGTGAAGCGACCATAGGCTGCGGTCGGCACGCCGTATTTAGCGACGATGTCCTTCATGAAGCCCTTCGAGCCTTCCAACTCGGCGGCGGCGGCGCTGGGGCCGAAACATTTGATGTCGGCGGCGGTCAGCTTGTCGGCCAGCCCCAGCACCAGCGGCGCTTCCGGGCCGATCACCACGAAATCGACCTTCTGCTCGATGGCGAAGTTGGTCAGCGCCTCGACATCCTCGGCGGCAATCGGGATCAGCTTGGCCAGTTGGGCGATGCCGGCATTGCCCGGCGCGCAGAGCAGTTCGGAGCAGTGGGGAGAGCGCTTCAGGGCCCAGCAAAGGGCATGTTCGCGGCCACCGGAGCCGACCACCAGAATCTTCATCGCATACTCTCCCGACACGGAAACTCAGTCTTGGCCGGGGGTTTTAGCATTGTCGCGGGCGGGAAAACAGCTCCCTCTGTGCGCCGAGGGGAAAAGACATTATCTAGATTATAGTCCACTCACTTCCGAAAGAGCCTCCCCCTGATGATCGGCGTCGGCGAACTGTTCAAGATCGGCATCGGGCCGTCATCGTCCCACACCGTCGGGCCGATGAAGGCGGCGAAAAGCTTTGCCGCCGCCATGGCCGAGCGGACAGACCTCGCCGCCGTCAAGGCGACCTTGTTCGGTTCGCTGGCCTGGACCGGCAAGGGGCATGGCAGCGACAAGGCGGTGCTGCTGGGGCTGGCCGGTTTCAGCCCGGAAAGCCTCGACCCCGATCAGGCCGAGCCCATCGCCGCCCAGGTGGAGGCCAGCCATCGCCTGCGTCTCGACGGTCGGCGCGAGATCACCTTCGCCCCCGAGACGGACATCGTCCTGGATATGATTTCCGAGACGCCGCACCATCCCAATACCCTGGCCTTCCAGGCTTTTGACGCCAACGGAAACCTGCTGGCCGAGCAGCGCTGGTGTTCGGTGGGCGGCGGCTTCGTGCTGCCGGAAGCCGAGGTTGATGCGCCTGTCCTCACCGAAGCCGCCCCCCTGCCCTATCCCTTCCGCACCGCCAGGGGACTGCTGAAGCTTTGCACCCAGCATGGCTTGTCCATCGCCCAGATCGTTCGCGCCAATGAAGGACCGGAGGTGGACGCCCTGCTGGATCGTCTGATCGCCGCCATGATGGCCTGCATCGAGCGGGGCCTGGATCATGAAGGCGAATTGCCTGGCGGCTTGAAGGTCAAGCGCCGGGCTCATGCTATCCATCAGCGTCTGTTGGAGGAACGCCAGCGCAATCAGGTGCCGCCCCATGCGGTGATGGACTGGGTCAGCATCTACGCCATGGCGGTCAACGAGGAAAACGCCGCCGGCGGCCGGGTGGTCACCGCCCCCACCAACGGCGCGGCAGGCGTGGTGCCGGCGGTGCTGCGCTATTACCGCGACCATTGCCCGGGGGCGACCCATGACGGCCTGCGCGACTTCCTGCTGACCGCGACGGCGGTGGGCGGGCTGTTCAAGCTGAACGCCTCGATCTCGGGGGCCGAGGTGGGCTGTCAGGGCGAAGTCGGCTCGGCCTCGTCGATGGCGGCCGGCGGATTGGCGGCGGCCCTGGGCGGCAGCCCGGCCCAAGTCGAGAACGCTGCCGAGATCGCTATGGAACACCATCTGGGCATGACCTGCGACCCGATTGCCGGGTTGGTGCAGGTTCCCTGCATCGAGCGCAACGCCTTTGGCGCGGTGACCGCCATCAATGCCGCCTCGCTGGCGCTCAGGGGCGACGGCACCCATCTGGTGACGCTGGATCAGGTGATCGCCACCATGCGCGAAACCGGCGCCGACATGGCCTCGAAATACCGCGAAACCTCGCAAGGCGGGCTGGCGGTCAATTACGTGGCCTGCTGACTCAATGCACCGTCATGGCCGGGCTTGACCCACGGCTGTCCGGTTTAATTTTGGCCATTGGCTTGAAACGCACGGAAACGCAGGCCAATCAGCTATTGGTCTCGTCAACCGACACCGCGAAAGCCCCTCGCCCGAAATCGGGAGAGGGGTTTGGGGTGAGGGGATAAGGGAACGCTGCCAACCAGGGCGTTGACCACACCTTCCCGTCATGCCCGTGCTTGACACGGGCATCCACGAACCAGCCTCTATCCAATTGTTTTCAATATATTTTATGCGGA
>Ga0182038_10000484_pt1 | contig 19985 bp, 8 predicted proteins | sample sta12Can44000108_FD_125976 | JGI IMG/M metagenome (GOLD analysis project Ga0182038, IMG submission 125976) | Lab enrichment of tropical soil microbial communities from Luquillo Experimental Forest, Puerto Rico - statanox.12C.anox.44.000.108 | ecosystem: Environmental > Terrestrial > Soil >...
AATTTCGATAATCCGCGAGTATTGCGGGCCGTCTTCGACGTGATGCGGTTCTGGCTCGATCTCGGGGTCGACGGGATGCGGCTCGATGCAGTGCCCTATCTGATCGAACGCGAGGGGACAATCAACGAAAACTTGCCCGAAACGCATGAAGTCTTGAAGCGGCTACGCCTCGAACTCGACACGCACTACACCGGACGCATGCTGCTCGCCGAGGCCAATCAATGGCCGGAGGATGTGCTGCAATATTTCGGCGCGGGCGACGAATGCCATATGGCGTTCCACTTTCCGCTGATGCCGCGCATCTACATGGCGGTCTCGACCGAAGATCGACATCCCATAACCGACATCATGCGTCAGACGCCGGATATTCCAGAAACCTGCCAATGGGCGGTATTTCTGCGCAATCATGACGAGCTGACGCTCGAAATGGTGACCGACCGCGAGCGCGATTATCTGTGGAGCCACTACGCGACCGATAGACATGCGCGGATCAACCTCGGGATCCGCCGTCGCCTCGCGCCGTTGATGGAAAATGATCGCCGTAGGATTGAGCTGCTCAATGCTCTGCTGATTTCGATGCCGGGAACGCCAGTCCTCTATTACGGCGACGAGATCGGAATGGGAGACAACATCTTCCTGCGCGATCGCGACGGCGTGCGCACACCGATGCAATGGTCATTCGACCGCAATGGCGGGTTCTCCCGCGCCGACCCGGCGCGGCTTTACCTGCCGCCGATCATGGATTCGGTGTACGGGTTCGAGGCGGTCAATGTCGAGGCGCAGAGCCGTTCACCGTCATCGTTGCTGAACTGGATGAAGCGGCTGATCGCGGCGCGTCGCTCAAGGCGCGCGTTCGGTCGCGGCGCCTTGCGCTTTCTCTACCCCTCTAACCGAAAAGTCATCGTTTATCTGCGCACCCTTGACGATGAGATCATCCTCTGCGTCGCAAATCTGTCGCGTTCGCCCCAAGCGGTGGAGCTCGACCTTTCGGAGTTCCGCGGTCGTCAACCGGTCGAGCTTCTCGGGCGCAGTGTCTTTCCGACCGTCGGTGAAACACCCTATTTGCTGACCTTGCAGGCGCACAGCTTCTTTTGGTTCGACCTGCTTCCCGCCGCGCAAGAGGATTCAACGTTGCAGGCGACACCGCCAGAATTCCTGACATTGGTGATGCCGCATGGCTGGTCCGACTTGCTCGGCGAGCATAATCTGCCGCAGCTTGAGAACGATGTTGTGCCTGCCTTTCTGCCACGCCAGCGCTGGTTCGGGGAGAAGGACCAGCGGATCAAAGGCGCATCAGTGCGGGCCTATGGTGAGATCGCCCGGCAATACGAGGACGGATCGGGCTCGGAGACTTTTTTAGTGCAAGTGGTCGAGTCGCAACTCGCCGGTGGCAGCTCTGCACGCTACTTCTTGCCACTGGCCGCAATCTGGTCCCCGGCCGAGACCGAACTACGTCAGGGACTGACCCCGGTCACGCTGGCCGAACTACGACAATTCCGCAAGGAGGGCGCGCTCGTCGATGCCCTATCGCAAGAGGGTTTCGCGTTGGCGGTCATCGATGCAATCAGCCGCGAAGCAACGATGCCGCTCCAAGGTGGCGAAATCCGTTGCTGTAAGACGCCGAGCTTTGATCGGTCGGCAGTTCCGGAGCGCTTCGCGGTTCGACGTGCTGGAACGGAACAGTCAAATAGCTCGGTGTTTTTTGAAGGATACGGGATGCTGAAGCTCTACCGGCGGCTCCAGTCTGGCCCGCACCCCGAGATCGAAATGTCTCAGTTTCTCGTCGAGACAGCAGGGTTTGCCAATACGCCGCCACCGCTCGCGACTTTGTCGATCGCCATCAATGGCGAAAGCGGAAGCGAGGAACACGCACTCGGTGTGTTGTTCGGTTTTGTTCGCAATCAAGGGGATGGCTGGACACAAGCCCTAAATTACCTAACTCGATATCTCGACGATGCACTGATCTCTGGCGGGGACGGCCCGTCCGCCCTGGCTGACCCCGACGTGTTCTTCCTGATGCTGGCGCGCCAGCTCGGCATCCGCACTGCCGAGATGCACAGAGCGCTGGCCGAACATGCCGGGGACCACCCCGATTTCATTCCTGAGCCGCTCAGTCCCGAGGACATTGGCGAGTGGCGCGATGATCTCGCCGGCGCCACCGCACATATGCTGTCTGGCTTGGAGCGGGAACGGAAGAGCCTCCCTAGTCCGACCCGGGAACTTGCCGGCCGCATCCTCGCGCTTCGACACGAGCTGTTCGAGCGAATCCTGAGGCTGATGCCAGACGCCGTCGAAGCGCAAAAGACGCGGTATCATGGAGACTTCCATTTAGGCCAGGTGATCGTCGTTCAGAACGACTTCTTTATTATCGATTTCGAGGGCGAGCCGGCACGGCCGCTCGCGTTACGCAGGCGCAAGAGCTCACCCCTGCGAGATGTCGCCGGGATGATCCGTTCGTTCGACTATGCCACCGTCGCCGCGGTGCGGCACCTTGCGGAGGCGCGGCCGGCAGCGGAGCCAAGAATGACGCAGCTCGCCGAAGCCTGGCGACAGCGGGCGGTAGACGGCTTTCGCGCCGCCTATCGTAAGACAATGCGCGGTTGCAAGGCGTATCCCACGAGCAAGAAGCAAGCACGCGAGATGACGGCGTTCTTCATACTCGAAAAGGCGGTTTACGAGGTATCGTACGAGCTGGCCAACCGGCCTGCCTGGGTTGACATCCCGCTCAAAGGGATTCTCGGGATTCTAGCAAGAACTTAGCAGGACGAGCGTGCCACAGCTGCCTGACCCGCAGGTCGAGGCGATTGTTGAAGGTCGTCACGACGATCCTTTCTCCTTCCTCGGCATGCACCGGACGGATCGCGGGATCTGTGTGCGGGCGATGCTGCCTGCGGCGCAGGAAATGGCGGTTGTCGACTCGTTCACCGGCAAAATTGCCGCCGAGGGAGTCCAGGTTCACCCGGACGGGTTCTTCGTGGCCACGCTCGCCGATCGGCCGGAGCCGTTCCGCTATCGGCTGCGCATATCGAGCGGCGGTATCCAGACCGAATTCGACGACGTCTACCGTTTCTCGCCGGTTATCGGCGAGCTCGACATTCATCTTCTCGTCGAAGGCAACCATCTCGCGAGCTATCAGAAGCTCGGCGCGCATCCGACTACCCACGAGGGTGTGGAGGGGGTGGCCTTCGCGCTATGGGCGCCAAATGCCCGCCGGGTCAGTATCGTCGGCGACTTCAACGCCTGGGACGGCCGGCGCATGCCGATGCGGCGACGGGAGGGGAGCGGGTTTTGGGAACTTTTCGTGCCCGGGCTGCGCCCCGGTCGCCTCTACAAATACGAGATCCTTGGAGCAGACGGCCGATTGCTGCCACTAAAGGCAGATCCGCACGCCGAGCGATCAGAAAGGCCGCCTGGCACCGCATCAATCGTCGCCGACCCGTCGCGGCATGTCTGGCAAGATGGTGCGTGGATGAGCGAACGCTGGCGCCGTAATGATCGTGAGGCGCCGATCGCGATCTACGAAGTCCATCTCGGCTCGTGGCGGCGCAATCTCGCCGAACATGGGCGTTATTTAACGTATCGCGAACTTGCCAGCCAGCTCGTCCCCTATGTCCAAAACCTGGGCTTTACCCATGTCGAGGTCTTGCCGCTAGCGGAATACCCATTCGACGGATCCTGGGGATATCAGCCAATCTCGCTGTTCGCGCCGACCAGCCGGTACGGGACGCCCGATGATTTCCGCGCCTTTGTTGAGGCCTGCCACAACGCGGGGATTGGGGTGCTGCTCGACTGGGTGCCCGGACACTTTCCCAACGATCCGCACGGGCTCGGCCGGTTCGATGGGACTGCGCTCTACGAGCATGCCGATCCGCGCCAGGGCATCCACCCCGATTGGAACACACTGATATATAATTATGGGCGCCGGGAGGTCGCGAACTTCCTATTGTCAAGTGTGCTCTATTGGCTGCGCGAATTCCATATCGATGGGATCCGCGTCGATGCGGTCGCCTCGATGCTCTATCTTGACTACAGCCGCCGCGAGGGCCAGTGGATTCCGAATGCCTTTGGCGGACGCGAGAACCTCGATGCGATCGCCTTTCTGCGGCGGCTGAACGAGCTGGTCTTTGGGGAAGGAAGCGGCGCGACCTCGGTGGCCGAGGAGTCAACTGCCTGGCCGATGGTGTCACGCCCAGTCTATGTCGGCGGGCTCGGCTTTGGGTTTAAATGGAACATGGGGTGGATGCACGATTCGTTGCACTATATGTCGACCGACCCGATCCACCGGAAATACCATCACAACGATCTCACCTTTGGTCTTCTTTACGCTTATCATGAGAACTTTATCCTGCCGTTCAGTCACGACGAAATGGTGCACGGCAAGGGATCGCTGATCGCCAAGATGGCGGGTGACCACTGGCAGCGTTTCGCCAATTTGCGCGCGTGTCTGGCGTATATGTGGACCCAACCGGGCAAAAAGCTGCTGTTCATGGGTGCGGAGTTTGCACAGGAGCGAGAGTGGAACCACGATATTGGGCTCGACTGGCAGCTTCTTGGTTATCCCGCGCACGAAGGAGTGCGGCGGCTCGTGCGCGATCTGAACTTTCTCTACCGCAACACCCCAGCGCTGCACCGGCTCGACTGTGATCCCGACGGTTTTCGGTGGGTCGACGTGGCGAACGCGGCTGAGAGCATCATTTCATATGTCCGTCGCGGACGCGACCCGGACGAGCTAGCCCTGATCGTCTGCAACTTCACGCCGGTGCCGCGGGATGACTACCGGATCGGGGTTCCGCGGTCTGGACGCTATCGCGAGCGTATCAACACGGACGCAACCGAATATGGCGGAACCGGGATCGGCAATGCCGGAGAAGTTCATGCCGAGCCTCATCCTGCGCACGGTCATCGTCAATCGGTTCGTTTACAGCTTCCGCCGCTCGGCGCTTTGATTTTTATCGCGGATTAAGTCCAATGCCGGCGCCGACCATAGTCTGGCCGGGTCGTCCCTATCCACTTGGAGCGACGTGGGACGGCGAAGGCGTCAATTTTGCACTGTTCTCGGCTCACGCCGAGAAGGTCGAGCTGTGCCTGTTCGATCGCTCCGGCAACCACGAAGAGGCGCGGATTGCGCTGCCGGAGTATACCAACGAGGTCTGGCACGCTTATTTGCCGGACGCCCGTCCGAACCTACTCTACGGTTACCGTGTCTACGGACCGTACGATCCCGCGAACGGGCACCGCTTCAATTCCAATAAATTGCTGATCGATCCATACGCCCGATCGCTGCACGGCAGGCTGCGGTGGAGCGACGCGCTCTTTGGCTACCGCGTCGGCAGTCAGCGCTCGGATCTGTCATTCGACCGGCGCGATAATGCGCGCCAGATCCCAAAATGTCGGGTCATCGAGCCGGCGTTCACCTGGGGCGAAGATCGCCGTCCTCAGATCCCCTGGGAAGAGACAATTATTCTGGAACTGCATGTTCGCGGAATTACGTTCAAACATCCCGATGTCGATCCCGCGCACCGCGGCACGTTTGCCGGTCTCGCCTCGCCCGCGATGATCGATTACTTGCTTGAGCTCGGGGTGACCTCGGTCGAATTGCTACCGATACACGCTACAGTCGACGACCGTCATCTGATCGAGCGCGGGCTCACCAATTATTGGGGCTACAACTCGATCGCATATTTCGCGCCAGATCCCCGCCTGCTGGCGACGAATTCGATCGCCGGCTTCAAGACCATGGTCAAGCGGCTGCACGATGCCGGTATCGAAGTCATCCTCGACGTCGTTTACAATCACAGCGGTGAAGGCAATCATCTCGGCCCAACCCTTTCATTTCGCGGCATCGACAATGCCTCATATTACCGATTGGACGCCGACCGCCGCTTTTATCAGGATGTCACCGGCACCGGCAACACATTGAACCTGGATCATCCGCGGGTTCTGCAAATCGTCATGGAATCCCTGCGCTATTGGGTGCAGGAGATGCATGTCGACGGTTTCCGCTTCGACCTCTGTACGGCGCTCGCACGGGAGAATGGCGACTACGGACAAGGCAGCGCATTTCTTGATGCGATCGGTCAAGATCCGGTGATGGCCGGGGTCAAACTGATAGCCGAGCCCTGGGACCTTGGCCCCTACGGCTATCAGCTCGGCAATTTTCCGCCGGGTTGGGCCGAGTGGAACGGACAATACCGCGACACGGTGCGGCGTTTTTGGAAGGGCGACAAGGGCCTCGTAGCCGATCTTGCTTCGCGCGTCGCAGGATCGTCCGACATCTTCGGCTCCCGCGGCAGGCGTCCTTGGGCGAGCATTAATTTCATTACTGTCCATGACGGCTTCACGCTGCAGGATCTGGTCAGCTACAACGACAAGCACAACGAAGCTAATGGCGAAGACAATCGTGACGGAAGCGATGGCGACAACAGCTGGAATTACGGGGTCGAGGGACCGACCTCCGATCCGGACATCATTGGCTTACGCGACCGCCAGAAGCGCAACCTGGTCGCCACGCTGTTGTTGTCGCTCGGCGTTCCAATGCTGCTCGCCGGCGACGAGATTGGCCGGACGCAGCACGGCAACAACAACGCCTATTGTCAAGACAACGAGATCTCGTGGTTCGACTGGGGAAATATCAGACCCGAAGACAAAGAGCTCCATGATTTCGTTCGTCATCTGATCCACCTCCGCCGTCGTCATCGCGTGTTCTCGCGCCCGCGTTTCTTTCGCGGTGAGGTCCTTTCCGAGGCCGGGGTCAAAGACATTACATGGGTTACCCCGTCGGGCGAGGAGGCAACTGCAGAGGATTGGAACAATCCGATAGCAATGTCCCTCGGCTATGTTTTAAGCGGGGCGGCAGGTGAATTCTACACGCCGGGCGGTCAGCGCGACATCGACGAGAGTTTTCTGGTGATGATGAATGCCTACTACGAAGATCTCAGTTTTCACATCCCAATGCTCGCTGCGCCAATGTCCTGGGAGCCGCTGGTCGACACCTCGCGGCCGGGCGGGCATGTCGCCGACGGTAAGCTCTATGCGCCGCCGGAAGTTTATCGGCTGAAGGCCCATTCCTTTGCGCTCTTCATCAATCGTGCGCCACGACACGAGTTGCTGCGAGCAGAGGCGATGGTGCCCAGCGTGATGCCTCCTGACAGAGCAGAGCCGGAGGAGGATGGGACGCCATTATGAGCTCATTTCTGTCCTCGACAGGTCAGGGCGCCACCTGCTTGGATGAATGGCGCGAACTCTATCCAACTGCTTAGAGCGCACTGGTGACATGTACAATCGCGCCTCGATCGTAGAGCTGGCTGCGCTTCTTGGTATCGAGCCGCATTACACGGACGCGCTCGGTCAACACCACGAGATTCCTAACGAGACGCTGCTGGCGATTATAGGTGCTTTTGGTCTTCCACCCGATCCGACGCTCGCCCGGCAAGAGTTGGGCGATCGCGAACGGAGTGCGCCCTTCGGGCTCGGTACAGTGCACATCGTTCATGCTGAAGCGACGCATCCCGAGCTTGCGCTGCGTCTTCCAGATGGCTGTGGGGAAATCTTCTGGGAGTGCCGCCTCGAAAGCGGAGAGGAGCGTTCGGGTCGACTGGCGACGGCGTCGGTTGGAGGGCGGTTTGCTGTGCCACTGCCAGCAGGCTTGCCGCTTGGTTATCACCAGCTCGAACTTGAAGCCGCCGGCGTCGCCGCGCGGCTCAGCCTCGTTGTCGCTCCGGCCTTGTGCCATCTCCCAAAGGGACTCGGGCCGAACGCGCGTAGCTGGGGCCTAACCTGCCAGCTCTACGGTCTGCGCAGCGGGCGCAATTGGGGAATAGGCGATTTCACTGACCTTGCTGCGCTTGCAGGTGCGGCCGGATCATGCGCTGCGGCAGTGCTGGGGATTAATCCACTACACGCCCTGTTCGCCGCCGAGCCGCTGCACCTCAGCCCCTATGCGCCTTCCAGCCGCATCTGGCTCGATTATCTCTACATCGACGTGACTGCTGTGCCCGGTTTCGATGAGGATGAAGCGGTGCGCAGACTGATAGAAGGAAAACCGTTCACAACGACCCTCGCCGCCGCGCGCTCGGCTCGGCTCATCGATTATGCCGCGGTCTCGGCGTGCAAGCGGCCAGCGCTGGAGTTACTGTTCCGGCACTTCCGAACGCGCGAATTGGGTACAGAGGGTACCGCAAAGAGCCATCTCGGCCAGGCCTTCCGTAACTTTCAGCGCGACGGCGGACGATCGCTCGTCGATTTTGCGGTCTTTGAGGCACTCCACGAACATTACTGCCGCGGAGGAACAGAGTTCTCCTGGCGGGATTGGCCGGGAGCGATGCGCAACCCCCGCTCGCCGGAGGTCGCCAAATTCGCAGACATACATCACGACCGTGTCGAATTTTTTCAATATCTGCAATGGGAAGCTGATCGGCAGCTTGCGGCGGCAGCCGCGGCCGGCCGCGGGGCCGGATTGTCGCTGGGGCTCTATCGCGACTTCGCAGTCGGTGTCGATCCCAACGGCGCCGAGGCATGGGCGGACCAAGAGCTGGTAGCGCCTGGAGCATCGATCGGCGCACCCCCCGACGCGTTCAACCGAGCCGGGCAGAATTGGGGCTTGGCACCAGTCAACCCGCTGATCCTTCGACAACAAGGTTACGAGCCATTTATTGCGTCGTTGCGGGCCAATATGCGTCACGCTGGGATACTGCGAATAGATCACGTCATGTCGCTCGATCGGCTCTACTGGATTCCGGCCGGAATGGAAGCAAGCGCTGGCGCTTATGTGTCTTATCCGCTCGACGATCTGCGCCGGCTCGTTGCTCTCGAGAGCCGTCGGCAGGCCTGCGCCGTGCTCGGCGAAGATCTCGGAACCGTGCCCGCCGGCTTTCGCGAGTCCATGCGGTCGGCAAATCTGCTGTCCTACCGCGTCATGGTGTTCGAACGCCGGTCGGATGGTAGTTTTGTGCCACCCGCCGAATATCCGGCTCTTGCCGCAGCCTCGGCGGCTACCCACGATTTAGCTACCCTCAAGGGCTTCTGGCTTGGCAATGACCTTGCTTGGCGCCGGCGTCTTGGTCTCTATCCTGATGCAAATGCGGCCGAAGCGGATAAGCAGGAGCGCAGCCGCGACCGTCGTCTGCTGGTAGACGCCCTCGTGAGAGAAGGGCTGCTTCGACCTGAGCGCGTTGGCGACTTTCTTCCCGAGAGCGGTGATCCAGCCTATTCGCCCGGACTGGGTGATGCGATCCTGACATATCTCGCCCGTTCGCGCGCACGGCTGATACTCATTCAGCTGGAAGATGTCACTGGCCAGTGCGAGCAGGCAAACCTTCCCGGCACGATAGACGCATATCCGAACTGGCGCCGTCGCATGTCCCGCTCACTTGAAGAGCTGGTCTCCGGCGCGGATTTGCCGCGGATAGCGGCCTTGACGCAGCAAGGGCGTCTGCGCTCCGCCGGGGGTTAACGGCTGTCCTCCAACCTGCCGCCTTGCCCCGCAACACGGTCCCGGGAGCAACCGTCCCAAGGGTCTCAACATGGTTGAGGGAAAGGGCTATAATGGTTGCCACGAGCTTGGGCACGAGCCGCGGGATCCCGGGTTACCCTGGCGGTTCGCCCAGGGGGTCGGCGGGGGAGGCGGGGCCCATGCCTCCCCGCCCGCTCCGCACTCGGCGCGCCAGACGTCAGCCTCCTGACGTCGTCGCGCCTTTCACCGCGGCAAGCGGCTCGCACCCATCAGGAATTCGTCAACGGACCGGGCGCATTGCCGGCCCTCGCGGATCGCCCAGACCACGAGCGACTGGCCGCGCCGCATGTCGCCGGCGGCGAACAGCTTGGGCACCGAGGTGCGATAGTCTATCGTATTGGCGCGGACATTGCCGCGCGGATCGAGCTCGACACCGGATTGCTCGATCATGCCGGGCTGGCGGGGGCCCAGAAAGCCCATCGCCAAGAGAACGAGATCGGCCTTCAACGTGAAGGCGCTGCCCGGGATCTCGTCTATTCTAAAGCCGCTGCTCGCGTCCCCGGCCCATTCGACGCGCACGCATTCTAGGACCACGACGCGGCCCTGTTCGCCAATGGCGTGTTTGGTCAGCACCGACCAGTCGCGCTCGCAGCCCTCTTCCTGCGATGACGAGGTACGCAGTTTCATTGGCCAGTCGGGCCAGGTTAGCGCCTTGTTCTCGCGCTCCGGCGGCTTCGGCAGAATTTCGAGTTGGGTGATCGACGCCGCGCCTTGGCGCGCCGACGTACCAATGCAGTCGGACCCGGTGTCGCCGCCACCGATCACGACGACGCGCTTGTCCGCGGCCGTGATCGTGCCGTGGGGTGCGGCGCGCTCCTCGCTGTCCCCGGCACAGCGTTTGTTCTGCTGCGGCAGAAAATCCATCGCAAAATGGATGCCATCGAGTTCGCGGCCTGGCACCTCGAGATCGCGCGGCGCCTCGGCACCGCCGGTCATTGCCACTGCGTCAAATTCCTCGGCCAACGCGCCAATCGCGACGTCGACCCCGACTTCGACCTCGGTGCGAAAGATCACACCCTCGGCCTTCATCTGATCGACGCGGCGGTCGATCAGCCATTTCTCCATCTTGAAGTCAGGAATGCCGTAGCGCAGCAGACCGCCGATGCGGTCGCTCTTCTCGAACAAGGTCACCACGTGACCGGCTCGCGCGAGTTGCTGTGCGCAAGCGAGCCCGGCTGGGCCCGAGCCAACGACAGCAACCCGTTTGCCGGTGCGCGCCGCCGGCGCGACTGACTCGATCCATCCCTCCCGCCAACCACGATCGACGATTGCGCATTCGATCGTTTTAATCGTGACCGGATTTTCGTCGATGTTTAGGGTGCACGCAGCCTCGCACGGTGCCGGGCAGATGCGACCGGTGAATTCGGGAAAATTGTTGGTCGAATGCAGCGCCCTGAGTGCTGCTTGCCATTGGTCCCGATAAACGAGATTGTTCCAGTCCGGGATGACGTTGTTGACCGGACAGCCGTCGTGACAGTACGGAATGCCGCAATCCATGCAGCGCGCCGCCTGCCTGCGGGTCTCGGGCTCTGGCAGTGGCCTGACGAACTCCTTCCAGCTGCGGCGGCGGATATCCGTCTTAGCGTAAGGGCGATCGCGCCGCTCGATCTCGAGAAAGCCGGTCGGCCTACCCATCGTAGAAAGCCGTCATTGCGCGGCGGCGACGTTTGCTGCTAGCCGCTCGGCCCGCAATTCGAGAAGGGCGCGCCGGTAATCCCGCGGCATAATCTTGATAAAGCCGGCGACCGCACTCTCCCAGCCCTCGAGCAATGTGCGCGCCCGCGCGCTGCCGGTAAACAGGAGATGACGCTCTAGCAGGATGCGCAGTCTCGCTGCATCAAACCGCAACAAATCGCCCGTGCCCGCATCTTCGACATTGGGTGACCGCTGGCGCGGTCGGTCGAGATCGTCCTCCTCTTCCGGATCAGCCGGCAAGACCGCTTCCAGATCGACCGAGGCGAGATTGCACAGGCTTTTGAACCGGCCTTTCGGATCCCACACATAGGCGATCCCGCCCGACATCCCGGCGGCGAAGTTCCGACCGGTGTCGCCGATCACGACGACCACGCCGCCGGTCATGTACTCGCAGCCGTGGTCGCCGGTACCTTCGATGACCGCGACGGCCCCCGAGTTGCGCACGGCAAAGCGCTCCCCAGCCACTCCCTCGAAATAAGCTTCGCCTGCGATCGCACCATAGAGCACGGTGTTGCCGATGATGATGTTTTCGGTCGGCTCGCGCCGCGCTTCAGGCGGCTGGCGGACAATGACGCGGCCACCCGACAACCCCTTTCCGACGTAATCGTTGGCATCGCCATAGAGCTCGAGGGTGACCCCGCGCGCCAGAAACGCCCCAAAGCTCCCCCCGGCATTACCGCGGAACGTCACCCAAATCGTGTCCGGTGGCAGCCCGGCATGGCCGTAGCGCCGTGCCAGCTCACCCGACAGCATTGCGCCGACAGTGCGATGAACGTTTCGGATCGGCCGCTCAATGCGCACCGGTTCGCGGTGTTCGAGCGCCGGTCCAGCGGCCCCGATAAGTTCGTTGTCGAGCGCCTTGTCAAGGTGATGGTCCTGACGCTCGCAATTGTAGATCGCAACACCGGGCTTGGCCTGTGCCTGATGTAGCAGCCGGGTCAGATCAACTCCCTTGGCTTTCCAGTGCTCGATCGCCCGCAGCATGTCGAGCTTGTCGACCCGGCCGATCATCTCCTTGAACTTGTGGAAGCCGAGCTTTGCCATCAGCTCGCGCACTTCTTCGGCGACAAAGAAGAAATAATTGATGACGTGCTCGGGCTGGCCGGTGAAGCGTGCGCGCAACACCGGATCCTGGGTCGCGATGCCGACCGGACAGGTGTTCAAATGACACTTACGCATCATCACGCAGCCGGCCGCGATCAGGGGTGCCGTCGAAAAGCCGAACTCGTCGGCGCCAATCAAGGCCGCGACCACGACGTCACGGCCGGTGCGCAGCCCGCCATCGACCTGCACCGCAATGCGGCCGCGCAACCCGTTCAGCACCAACGTCTGCTGGGTCTCGGCGAGACCGATCTCCCAAGGCGAACCGGCATGAGTCAGCGAAGTCAAGGGACTGGCGCCCGTGCCGCCTTCGAACCCGGCGATCGTCACGTGATCGGCGCGGGCCTTGCTGACGCCCGCCGCGACGGTACCGACGCCAACCTCGGAGACCAGCTTGACCGACACCGCGGCCCGGGGATTGGCGTTCTTCAGATCGTGGATCAGCTGGGCCAGATCCTCGATCGAATAGATGTCGTGGTGCGGCGGCGGTGAAATCAACCCGACCCCCGGGGTCGAGTGCCGCACTTTGGCGATCGCCTTGTCGACTTTGTGGCCAGGCAATTGCCCGCCTTCGCCGGGTTTGGCGCCCTGCGCCATCTTGATCTGCAGGACATCGGCGTTGACCAGGTATTCAGTGGTCACGCCAAACCGGCCGGAGGCAACTTGCTTGATTGCCGAACGCTTTGAGTCGCCGTTCTCCAGAGGCTTGAACCGCTCGGCCTCTTCGCCGCCCTCACCAGTATTGGATTTACCGCCGATGCGGTTCATCGCAATAGCGAGTGTCGTATGCGCTTCGCGGCTGATGGAGCCGAAGCTCATTGCGCCGGTCGCGAAACGTTTGACAATCTCGCTCGCCGGCTCGACCTCGTCAAGCAGCACCGGGTCCTTGGCGAAGTCGAACGTCATCAGCCCGCGGATCGTCAGCAGCCGCTCGCTCTGGTCGTTGATGGTCGCGGCAAAAGCCCGGTATTCGGCCAATGAATTACCGCGCACGGCGTGCTGCAATTTGGCGACTGATTGCGGCGTCCAGGCATGGTCTTCGCCGCGCAGCCGAAACGCATAATCGCCGCCGACATCGAGCATGTCGCGGTAGATCGGGTCGTCGCCATAGGCGTGTCGGTGCCGCTCGACCGCCTCCCGGGCGATCTCGTGCAGGCCCACACCCTCGATCGTCGTCGCCGTCCCAGTGAAATACTTTTCGACGAAATCGCTGGCCAACCCGACCGCGTCGAAGATCTGTGCGCCGCAATACGATTGATAGGTCGAGATCCCCATCTTGGAGATGACTTTGAGGATCCCCTTACCGAGCGCCTTGATGTAGTTCTTCTGCACCTCGTAGGCGCTGAACGGCAGACCGTTCTCGACGCGGATCTGCTCCAGGGTGGCAAAGGCGAGGTAGGGATTGATCGCCTCTGCCCCGTAGCCCGCCAAAGCACAGAAATGATGCACCTCGCGCGCCTCGCCGGTCTCGACGACGATGCCGGTCAAGGTGCGCAGCCCCTGGCGGATCAGGTGGTGGTGCACCGCCGATGTCGCGAGTAACGCCGGTATCGGCACGTGCTCGGGCGAGATCGCACGGTCGGACAGGATCAGAATATTGTGTCCTGCCTGCACCGCCGCGGTGGCTTCGCTGCACAGCCGGTCGAGCGCAGGCGCCATGCCGTGAGCACCTTCCGCCGCCGGCCAAGTCGCATCGAGCGTATCGGTGCGAAAAGCCGAAACCAGATGCTCGATCGCGTGGATCTTTTCGAGATCGGCGTCGGTCAGGATCGGCTGTGAGACTTCTAGCCGGTAATGCTTGCCGGCCTCGTGACCCAAGAGGTTCGGCCGCGGCCCGATCATCGACACCAGCGACATCACCAATTCCTCGCGGATCGGATCGATCGGCGGGTTGGTGACCTGAGCAAAGTTCTGCTTGAAGTAATTGTAGAGCAGCTTGGGCTTGTTCGACAGTGCCGCGATCGGCGTGTCGGTGCCCATAGAGCCCACCGGATCGTCGGCATCGCGCGCCATCGGCTCGAGGAAGAACTGGATGTCCTCCTGGGTATAGCCGAAGGCCTGCTGCAGATTGAGGTGCGCCGACGGGTCGTTGGCCTGCGCCGAAGGCCCTACCCGCGAGGACGCTTCCCGGTGCTCCTCGGCCACGTCCGGCAGTTCAGACAGCTTGAATTGGGTTGCCTCAAGCCAGGCCTCGTAGGGATGCTCGGCGGCGAGTTCGCGCTTGATCTCGGCGTCGTCGATGATGCGGCCCTCTTTGAGGTCGATCAGCAACATCTTGCCGGGCTGCAGCCGCCATTTATGAATGATCTTTTCCTCGGGCACCGGCAGAACGCCGGCTTCCGAGGCCATGATCACTTGATCGTCGTCGGTGACGATGTAGCGGGCCGGCCGCAGGCCATTGCGGTCGAGGGTCGCGCCGATCTGTCGCCCATCGGTAAAGGCGATCGCCGCGGGACCATCCCACGGCTCCATAAGCGCTGCGTGATATTCGTAGAACGCACGTCGCTGCGGATCCATCAGCGGGTCGCCGGCCCAGGCCTCGGGGATTAGCATCATCATCGAATGAGCCAGCGAGTAGCCGCCGCCGATGACGAGCAGCTCAAGCGCGTTATCGATGCAAGCGGTGTCCGATTGGCCCGGCCCGATCAATGGCACCATCTTAGCAAGATCGGGACCCAAGAGCTCCGAGGTCATCGCCTGCCGGCGTGCGGCCATCCAATTGACGTTGCCGCGCACGGTGTTGATCTCGCCGTTGTGGCACAGAAACCGGTAGGGATGCGCGAGCCGCCACGACGGGAAGGTGTTGGTCGAAAACCGCTGATGGACGAGGGCGAGCGCCGAGACCGTCAGCTGGTTGCGCAGATCCTCGTAGAAGCTCTCGATCTGGGGCGCCAGCAGCAGGCCCTTGTAGACAAGAGTACGGGTCGAGAACGACGGCATATAAAGATCGCGCAATGCCGGCAGCCCGCGCCGCTCGGCCAATTCCGCAACCGTATTCAGGGCTTGCTTGCGGATGGTGAGGATCTTGCGCTCGAAGGCATCCTGATCGGCGACCTCCGGGTTGCAGGCGACAATGGCCTGGCTGATCCATGGCATCGTCTCGATGACCCGCGCGCCGAGCCCGGTCGTGTCGGTCGGAACGTCGCGCCAGCCGATGAGCATTTGCCCCTCGGCGCGGATGAAATGCTCGACGTGCTCGATGGCGATGGCGCGCGCTCGTTTGTCCCACGGGAGAAAGCACATGGCGACGGCATAATGTCCCGGCGAGGGGAGGGTCAGACCCTGGCCCTCCGCCCAGTCGCGCAACAGCGCGTCCGGCATTTGAATCAGGCAGCCGGCCCCGTCGCCGACCAGCGGGTCGGCCCCAACTGCGCCGCGATGGTCGAGATTGACCAGGATCTGCAAGCCGCGCGCGACGGTATCGTGCGATTTTCGTCCCTTAATGTTGGCGACGAAACCGATACCGCACGAATCATGCTCGTTGCGCGGGTCGTAGAGACCTTGTCTCTCGGGCAATGCCATCGCTGATGCTCTTCACCAGACGTTGTTGACACAAAACCGCCGGGTGCGCCGCCCAACGGCGGTGCGAACGCCATAATATGCACAAGATTGCTGGGGACGCGAATCGCTTTAACGCCGGGTTAATTCGGCGTCAAGTGAAGGACTGGCGGGTTGAACGGAGCCGATCACCGGGTCCCCGCGCGCCGGCAGGACGGTGCATCCCTGATCGACGGGAAGATACTGGCAAAAACGCGCTTGGAGGCCGTTTTGGGGCGGCAGCGACCTCGCCAAGTCATTGTTATCGCTCCAGGCAGATGGGTGAATTCCCTAAGCGGCCGAACAGGGAATTAAATCGGTCGAACAGAGAACCAAACCCGCCCAACAGCGAAAGACCACGGAGGGCTCGATGCCAGGGTGCCCATTGTGTTCGAGCCGAAGGCGCTGTAGCTCCGCCATGCGGCGAACCTCCGCCGCCGTCACAATCTTGCAATATCGGTGACCTCTACCGGTAACAATTAACCCATAGGTTCCCCCGCCGGGCGCGCGCTCGCGCCGCTCTAAAGCAGATTTGGGGGATTTCCGGATATGAAGCGCTTCGTCATTTTCGCGGTCGCGGCGGCGCTGACCGCCTCGATCGGCGCGCCATCTAGCCAGGGGGCCGACAAAGAGCACTGCAAGCTCGACAACGGCATCGAGCACATCGTCTATATCCAATTCGACAACGTCCACTTTCGGCGCGACAACCCGAACGTGCCGTCCGACCTCGAGCAGATCCCCAATCTGCTCACCTTCATGCAGGGGGGTGGCACACTGCTGACCAACCATCATACGCCGCTGATCTCGCATACGTCGGTCGACATCCTGACTGCGCTGTCCGGTCTCTATGGCGACCGGATGGGCGTGTCTGTTGGCAACAGCTTCCGCTATTTCAACCCGAATGGAACCAGCAGCGGCGCCGCTTCCTTTGCCTATTGGACGGACCCGCTGGCGTCCCTTGATGCGGTGCCGACCGACGCGCTGCCGCAGATGATCGGCGAAGACGGCAAGATCGCCCCCGCGCCATGGGTCGCGTTCACGCGCGCCGGCTGCGATGTCGGCGCATTCTCGGTAGCAAATATCGAACTTGAGAATACCGGGATCGACATCAATACGGTTTTCGGCCCCAATTCTCCCGAAGCTGCGGAGGCGAAAGCCAACCCCCTGCTGGCGCAAACGGATTTCCTCGGCATCGCGGTGCACTGCGCGCAGAACAGCCTATTGTGCAGCAGCAATACCGCAAACGCAAAGGACGATCTCCTGCGCGACGAGCCTGGAGGTTACGTCGGCTTCAAGGCGCTGTTCGGCAACAAGTACGTGGCGTCACAGATTTCGCCGTCGGGGCCAGTCACCGATCTCGACGGCAACATCATCAAGGATTCGTCGGGCAACCCAGGCTTCCCGAACCTGTTCAATCCCTCGGCGTCGCAGACGCTCGGCTATCTCGCGACGATGCTCGAAAAAGGTATTCCGGTCGTTTACGGCTACATTGCCGACGCGCACGACAACCATACTGCCGGCACCGGCACCTATGGGCCGGGGGAAGCTGGATACGAGGCGCAGCTGCAGCAATACGACACAGCGTTCGGGAAGTTCTTCGATCGCTTGACGGCAAGCAACGTCACGCCGCACAATACGCTGTTCATCATCACCTCGGACGAAAACGACCATTTCGTCGGCGGCGCCCCGTCACCGGCTAATTGCGACGGCGTGAACGTGCCGTGCACTTACGCGCAAATCGGCGAGATCAACGCCGATCTGAGCCGCCTGCTGGCGACGCAGAAGAACAACACGACCAGTTTCACCGTACACTCCGATTCGGCGCCGACCGTCTACATCACCGGCAATCCCGGACAGACCGACACGGTGACCCGGCAGTTCGAGCGCGATGTCGCCGGCCTCACCGCGGTCAACCCGATTACCGGCAAGACCAACAATCTGATGGCGGCGATGGCCGGCGTGACCGAGATGAAGCTCTTGCACATGGTCACGGCCGACCCGGCGCGTACCCCGACCTTCACGCTGTTCGGCGACGAAAACTATTTCATCTTCTCGTCGGGCAAGACGACAAGCTGCGCGTCCGGCACCTCTTGCGTCACCGAGCCGCCAGGCTTTGCGTGGAACCACGGCGACTTTCAGGAGGACATCACCAAGACCTGGCTGGGGCTGGTTGGCCCCGGCATCCGAAAACAAGGCATCGATGCCGATTTATTCTCCGATCATGCCGATGTGCGTCCAACAATCATGGCTCTGGTCGGGATCGAAGACGACTATGATCACGATGGCCGCGCCCTCTTCGAGGTGTTCGACGGAAACGCCGGGTCGCGAACCGTGCGAGCGCATCGCGAGACGCTGCTGCGCCTGGCGGCAGCGTACAAGCAGATCGACGCGCCGCTCGGCATGCTAGGCAAGAAGTCGCTGACGATCTCGACCACCGCGCTGTCGGATGATGACGCGACCTATGCCGCGCTCGATGCGAAGCTGGCAAATCTGACGGCGAAGCGGGATGCGCTCGCGGCCAAAATGATCGAGATGATCGAAGACGCCACCTTCGATCGCCAGGCGATCGACGAGCGCCTAGCGAAGGCTCTGATCGACCAGGCGTTTGACCTGCTCGATTCGATCCCGTGAGTTTCGCTTGCGTCTAGCCCCCCAATCGGCGAGGGTTGGGCAGGCCCTTCGCGGGCCTCGCCAATCGATAAACCACGCGAGCCCTAATCCGGGTTCGGTCAAAATTTTGAGGAGGAGACGTGACCCGACCCCGTGCTGCCGATGATTTTGCGACGATCCGTGCGCGTATGGAGGAGCTGCGCCGCGAGCGCGCGCAGGCATCGAAAACCGAGACCCGCGAGACCGAAAATCGCAACCTTGAAACCCGCGGCCTGTTGAGACGACTGGAAGGCTGGCAACGGCCCGAACCCGTAGATCCGCAGGCGGGTTCGTCGAGCCGCCGTTGCGGGTCGGGGCGATAAATCGGCCGACCACGCAGCGCTCAAACGCCGAACGTAAAGCGGCTGCCGATGTTGGCGGTGACGAGGCTGTCGGGCAGCTGCCGATGCATCGCCCCAAGAAATTTGGCGCCGCTGCAATGCATCGGGATGACCACGTCCGGGTCCAGCCGGCCGAGCTCCGTCACCGTGTGATCGACGTAATCCTGCGGCGCCGGTCCGAGATGAAACCCGCCCAGGACCGCGTGCAATTTGCCAACGCCGGACACCGCGATTGCGGCTTTTATCGTGTTGATCAGCCCGACATGGCCGCATGAGGAGATGACGACGAGCCCACGTCCCTGAATCACATAGCATGTGGCGTGTTCGTCGGGATGCTGGTCGGGGACGAGGCGGCCCAGCCGTTCTGCCTCGGTAAAGTGGTCGGGGGATCGGCTTGCATCGTCCTCGCTCTCGACCAGCGTGTTTTCCAGCACTCGCTCAAAGGATTGGCGGGGGATGTGGCCGGTCGTAAAGGCGCCGCGAAGCGCCCGCGGGGCCTCGCAGCCCACGGTACCGACGGCGGCGGCCTCCAGCGTCTTGCGGTCGAGCAGTCCCCAGGATACCGGCTCGGCGCCGCGCCGCTTGATCCATTTCTCGCGAAAGTTGGCCTCGCCACCGGCAAAGAGTTTCAGGTCTGGGCGCATTCTCGCTCGATAATGGCCGACAAATCCTTCGAGCCCGCCATAGTGGTCGCGATGCCCGTGGCTCAGAATGAGGCCGTCAATTTGGCCCGGATCGAGATCGAGCAGCTCGAAGTTCCGGATCAGCACCTCGGGCGTATAGCCAAAGTCCAGCAAATACCGGGATTTTTCGCCGGACCGGGCGGCTTCCAGGTGCAAGGACAGGCCCCATTCGCCGGCCAAGGTTGACCGCTCGTGGCCGGGGATGTGTCGAACATGCTCGATTTTGACCATCGGGTGCGACGCATCCGCGATAAAACGATCGTAAAACGAGTCGACGACGAGCCGAACCGAGAGGCTCTCGACGACCGGGACTGCGAACGGTTCGGCTTTGGTCAGCTCGATGCTCATGAGCCGGTCTCTCTCTTCGTGATGAAATAAGCCTAGCATGCCGACTGCGCGTCATGCGACCGATGCCGATAAGGAGATGCCGATGACACCACGACAGATGATGCGAACCTTGATCGCGCG
>Ga0182038_10000488_pt1 | contig 19937 bp, 16 predicted proteins | sample sta12Can44000108_FD_125976 | JGI IMG/M metagenome (GOLD analysis project Ga0182038, IMG submission 125976) | Lab enrichment of tropical soil microbial communities from Luquillo Experimental Forest, Puerto Rico - statanox.12C.anox.44.000.108 | ecosystem: Environmental > Terrestrial > Soil >...
CTGGCGCGGCGCGACCATCGCGGGCGTCGTCGAGGACGAACTCATCAACGAACCCAAACGCGGCTTCGCCGGCGGTTATCGCATGGAGCTGGTCACACTCGATCTGCCAACCTTTCCTCTCGTTGGCCTACCCTACGGTTGGGGCCGGGACTTCACTTCCATTATCGAAGACTACCGCAACATGGCGGGCATGTTCATCAATGGCGAGGACCTGCCGCGTTCCGACAATCGCATCACCCTGGACCCTATTGTAAAAGATGCATTTGGTTTGCCCGTGGCCCACATCCACGTGGACGATCACCCTAACGATCAAGCGCTCCGCAAGCATGCGCAAGCACAAATGTCCAGGATGTACGAGGCGATTGGTGCTAAGCGCCTTGTGCTCGGTCCGACTCCACCGGCAACGCACAACATGTGCACGGCGCGCATGAGCGCAGATCCGCGCAACGGCGTAACGAATGCATGGGGCCAGACACACGACATCAAGAATCTGTTCATCTCCGACGGCAGCGTCTTCGCTACCGCCGGCGCGGCGAATCCCACGCTGACCATTGTGGCTCTGGCGCTGCGCCAAGCAGAGTACATCGTGCGCGAGATGAAAGCGCACAACATCTAAGCCGGCGGATTACAGAGCTCCTGTCCAGCGGAACTTGGTCGGAAACCCTATCCACGTTCTGTCGCTCGAGGATTCACAGCGGAGAGCTCACGCGCGACACCATCCCAAATATTCGCTGGAACGAGTACTTCGCCGCGGAATAGCGCACGAGCGGTGCGAATCAGGCTTGAGCGGACTACCTTCAAACCGCCGCTTCCTTCCTCCACCGCAATTTCAAGCAAGAACTCGCCGCTGGGATGCTCGACCGAGATCCGCTTCATGGGCCCTTCAGGAATGGACACAATGCCCCGGGCGACCGAACCGGGTAGCACACAGGCGGTTCCGACCGTCACCGCACCCAAAACTCCTATGGCCGCGTGGCATTTGTGCGGGATGAAGGTGCGCGTGGCGACGTGCCCCCCGCTCTGCGGTGGCGCGATCAAAGTCATCTTTGGAACAACCTTTGCGCGCACGTCGCCCAACCCCATGCGTTCGCCCGCAATAATGCGAATTTCTTCGAGACGAGCCTTGAACTTCTTATCGGCATCGAGTTCGGCGGGAGTCTCATACCCGGATTTCCCAAAATACTCGGCACGCAAGAGGGCCACAGGCATACCGTTGTCGATTAGTGTTGCCTCCATCCCGTCAAGCTCATCAAGCGAGCGGCCTGTTGGCAAGAGCGCGCCGCACACCGCGCCGGCGGTATCAAGAAAGTCGATACGGATTGCGGCCGAGGTGCCAGGCACGCCTGCAATGGTAGCTTCGCCTTCGTAGGTAACAACGCCGCTAGGTGTCGGCACGTGCGCGATGGCGACGTTTGCCGTGTTCACCATGTAGATTCTGACAGGCGTGACCGGATCGCGCGACACGACGAGACCCCGCTCAATCGCAAAGGGGCCAACCCCAGCGAGCATATTCCCGCAGGTGGGAGTCACATCAACAAGCGGCCGGTCGATGGAAACCTGCGCAAAGAGATAATCCACATCGGTTCCCGGCCGCCGAGAACGAGATACGATGGCCACTTTGCTGGTGAGAGGATCGGCGCCGCCAATGCCATCGATCTGGCGCACATCGGGAGAACCCATTACCGCGAGCAACACGCGGTCTCGCAACTGTTCATCGCTCGGGAGGTCGCTTGCGACGAAAAAGGGTCCCTTGGAAGTCCCGCCCCGCATTAGCGTACAGGGAATGGAAGCTTGCGATACCTGACCCATGGGGTCACCTCCCTTCACGCGTACTCCAGGCCAAGTTCCTTAACCTTTGCCCGCAGGCCGTAAATGTCCAAGCCGAGTTCCCCGCGCGCAAGGCGCTCACGAGTCGCTTCTTCTTTGCGAACCCTCGCCTCTGACGCGTCAGCGACTTCGCGCGCGACGGACCGCTTCACCACCACGACTCCGTCATCGTCAGCGACGATTACATCGCCGGCCTCGATCGAGGCGCCCGCGCACGCCACGCCCACGTTCACGGACCCCAGCGTAGCCTTGACGGTTCCTTGCGAGCTCACGGCGCGGCTCCAGACGGGAAACTTCATTTCTGTCAGCGACCGAACATCACGACATCCCGCGTCGATGATAAGCCCCTTCACGCCGTGCGCCCGCAGAGAGGTAGCGAGCAACTCGCCAAAATAGCCGTCTGTGCATGGGGACGTCGGTGCGACCACAAGGATATTTCCCGGGCGGCAGACTTCAACCGCAACGTGGATCATCAGATTGTCCCCCGGCGGCAGGGACACAGTGACTGCTGGGCCGGCAATTGCCGCCCCGGGAAAAATGGGGCGCAGATAAGGCGCGAGCAATCCGCAACGCCCCTGCGCTTCGTGAACCGTCGAAACGCCATACTTTTCAAGCGCCGCCACCGCATCTGAGGGAGGCTGCTGCACGTTCCGGACGACCACGGGTTTGTTCATCGCAGCTCCTCCGTAACTTGCGGAAACACACGCTGGTATGCTTCTCCGTACTTGATGTTCTTATTCGAGTTGCGCGAGGCCTGTGCGCCGCGCTGCAAGGCCACGCGCTCGTAATAATGCCAGAGATGTTCCTGAGCATTCATTTCCTGAAACGCTGCGTATTTCTTGGGCCACACAGGAGTGATATCGAGCAGCACTTGCGGTTTCCATTCGCACTGCTCGGGTTGATGCGGCTCGAACAGGAAAACGGGTGGAGCGCCGATTACAGGCGTGCCCGGCTCGTGTCCGTGAGCCTGGGCCACGATACGAGCTTCCTGCGCCAAATGGGACGCAAGCGGATGGTCGAAATTATAGGGATCTTCGAGCGCGTGCGTGAGAATGAATTCGGGACGAATTGTCCTGTAAAGCGCCGCCAGTTCATAAAGAACGTTGTCTTGTGCTCTCATAGGGTAGTCGCCCACGTCCAAGAAAATCGTCTTCGCGCCAAGTATTTCCGCCGCGCGTGTAGCTTCCTGTTTTCGGTCGGCCTTAACCTTTTCCATCGTCATCCCAGGCTGCCGCCAGAGTTTCGCGGATTCGCCTCTTTCGCCGAAAGAGAGACAAACCACGGTGACCTCCCAACCGCGCTCGGCGTAGAGCGCGATTGCCCCTCCGGCTCGCCAGACAAAATCGGCGGAGTGCGCGCTTACGACCAGGGCCGTCTTCTTGTCAGACATGATTCTGCGCCTCTTAACTGTAGATATTAGAAAGGCTCGTGCGAGCGCTTGAGCAAGGTCGCGAGGTAACGCCGTCGCGCATCTGTCCCATGCCAGAGGCGCCCGCGATCTTCATACCTTGGTGACCACTTCCACGGGAGGCGTGCCGTAGGTGTGAAACGATTCAATCGTCTTGAGACCCCATGCCTGACCTTTCTTGCGTTCCGCCTCGCTCCAGCGAATCGGCTTCCAGTCCGGGGCAAGAATCAGCCGCGCGCCCGAATTCGAGATTTCCACGCGATTGCCGCCGGGCTCGTAGACATATAAGAAGAACGTCTGCTGGATGGCATGTTTGTGCGGACCGGTCTCGATAAACACCCCATTCTCCAGACAGATGTCTGCTGCTAAGAGCACCTCTTCCCGGCTGTTGACCGCGTAGGTGATGTGATGCAGCCGCCCCTTGGTGCCCGTATGGTCGCGTGTGTAGGCAAAGTCGTAGCTCTTGTTCGTGCAAGTCATCCAGATAGCCGCTTCCGAGCCGTCATCCATCACGATTTGCTCGGTCAAGCGAAAGCCGAGGTATTTCTCGAAAAACTCGCGATTAGCCGCGATGTCCACGGCGAGACCGTTCCAATGATCCAGGCGGCGCACGTTGATGCCGCGCGCCGGGAACCGCTGCGCCTGGTTTTTCAGCGCTGGACGCAACTCGGGTGGCGGTTGATACCACTGTGTTTCGCTATAGAGCTCGATCTTATGCCCGTCCGGGTCTTGGCAGAGGAATGCCGGGCCGTGCGCCAGGTCACCGCTCGTCCAGCCGATGTCGAAGCCCGATCCTCTTAAAGCGGCTACGCGGCGTTCGAGCGCTTGCGGGCTGCGGGTACGATAAGCCACGTGGCCCAAGCCTGGCAGCCTCGACGCCGTGAGCTTCAAGGAGTGGCGCTCATAGTCGTCATACGCATGCAAATAAACGGAGTCGCCTTCCCGGCCAGTTTCCGTCATGCCCATTACGTCGACAAAAAACCGCAAGCTCTCTTCCGGTTTTGGCGTCAACAATTCCAAGTGCCCTAAATGGGCCACGTCCATGAGCGGTTCGTTCTGCATGCGACACCTCGGTGGGAGAGTTTCCTTCCGGAGGCGGCCCTTAAAACGGTCGACCAAATTAAGACGCAGCAAACTGGAGTGACTGGAGAGAGACTCCGCTCACGCCTGTGCCGTGCGCCAGCCTTTTGCATAAGTTTCCCGTACCGCTTTGGAGTAGGGAACGGGACTCACAATGGCGCGCAGTTCCAGTTGCCGGTGACGTTCGACCGTCGTCTTCCTCGAGCCGCCACCCGCTTCCCCCCAGACGATTCTGACTTCTGCGCCCGTTTGCACTTCCGCGTCCACGACTCCAAGCGACAGCATCGACCGTTCATTGTAGCTATAGCCGCTGAACATCGAAAAGCCCGCCGTTTTTCCGCCGCGTACCACTCTGTCGTAGGACGCCGACGCATAATTCGATAGCGGCAGGTCAATAGACTTGTAAAGGTCTTCTGGCTCGAACATGGACGCGAACACTTTGACGACATCCGCGGAGTTCCAAGCGAACGTTACCTTTTTCCGTTGTGGCTTTCCGGCCATTTTCTCGAGTGCTTCCCTGCCAATAAAGTCGTGGTCGAATTTCACGAATGGCCCGTAGCCCAAAGCGTACGGGGTCAGGTAGTAGTCTTCGATGTTGTGGGAGTCGAAACTGCCGCCGAGCGAGCCGGTACCCTCATAGCTCGTGGCTGGCAACCACTGTCGGTAAGCTTTCATCTTCTCTCCCGTGTAAACCGCCGGAAGTGGCGATGGAATCCATCCGGACTCCAGCGTGTTGGTGGCGTACGCTCTCGAGCCTACTTCGCGAAGACCAAAGTCCTTGCCGGCATCCACGATTGCGGCGCGGATTTCCTCGCGTTCTTCGTAGGGTCCCCAGATTTCCAATCCGGGGGCGCCCGCCATTCCGTGTCGCAGCGCTCGGACCTTGCGTCCGGCAACATGGATGACTTCCGTGTGGAAAAATTTGATTTCCGGAAGCGGCACTCCGTTCAATTTCTCGAGAATCTGCGGAGCATGGGGACCTTGAATTTGGTAACGGTAGCAAGTGCGCATGACCGCTTTCCCTTTAGGGTTTGAGGGAGATCTGTCATCCTTTTGAAGTGTGACTTTATATCCGCCGGTCTCTCCGTGGAATTGAATCCAATTGGCAGCCGGCGCGCGCCCAACGAACACCAGTCGATTCCCCTCGAGATGGAAGAGAATGCCGTCGCCAATCACGTAGCCATCGTAACTGCAGGGGGCGAATTGTTTGGCTCGATTGACCGGAAAATTTGCGAAACTGTTGGTGGCGAGATAGGAGAGCATTTTGAGCGCGTCGGGACCTTCTACGTAGACGTTGACCATGTGGTGAGACTGGTCAAAGAGAACGGCAGTCTCCCGCCAGGCGCGCTGCTCGTCGCGCCAATTGGAGTATTCGGCCGGAACCACCGGATAGACGTACGCGCCGATCTGCGAATGGCGCAACAAGGACACAGGGTTCCCGACGGCTTCGAGCAGATCCTCGAGGCTTTTCTCTGGCATCCCGGCTCTCCCGGTGACAAAGCGCGCGGCCCCTGGCAAATGCGCTGTTCAGCATACGGAACGAGGTCCTATTTTGCAATCGTATTCAGAATGACCTCGTTCGCACACTTTTCGGAAAATGAAGTCCAACAGAGGAAACGCCCAGGCAACCTCAGGCCGTAGACAAACCGAGGAGCTTCACCGCATTGCCCTTCAGAATGAGCGGCCGCACATCGTCCCGGATGGAAATCGTTTCGAAATCGGCGAGCCAGCGGTCCGGCGTGATGAAGGGATAATCCGACCCAAACAGGACTTTGTGCTTGAGACGGGAGTTCGCATACTGAACCAGCGTGGGCGAAAAATATTTCGGCGACCAGCCGGAGAGGTCGATATAGACATTCGGTTTATGCAAACAAATGGAAATCGCCTCGTCCTGCCAGGGAAACGAAGGATGCGCCATAATGATGGGCATTCCCGGAAAGTCCACCGCCACATCGTCGATAGGCATCGGATTTCCGTACTTTAGCCGCACGCCCCCGCCCCCGGGCATGCCTGTGCCGATGCCGCTGTGTCCGGTATGAAAGACCACCGGCAAGCCCGCAGCGGCGAAAACTTCGTACAGCGGGTACGCCAGGGTGTCGTCCGGAAAGAACTGTTGCACCGGCGGATGAAGCTTCAATCCGCGGACGGCTCCAGCGGACACCAGCCGCTTTGCCTCCTCAACTCCTTCCTGCCTGCGATGTGGATCGATGCTGGCAAAAGGAATGGCGATGTCTCGGTTGTCCGCAGCAAACTTCACAACCTCTTCGTTTGTGACACGCCGCCGGCCGGTGAGCCGCTCGTCGACGGCAAAAACCACAAAGGCGATTTTTCGCGAACGATAATAATCCGCCAAAGCGCGCGGGTCGCGTGGCGCTCCGCTCTCGCCGAAATACTTTCTGGCCGCCGCGTCCGTGGCCGTAGCGTCGCCATCCGATTCGAGATGCACGTGCACGTCAATAGCGCGGATGGAGCCAACATCGATTTGTGGCGGCGAGGTCATACGATTCTCCAAACGGCTCTTGAAACCCAGGCTCCGACAGATTGCCTAGACAGCTCGTCTCATCAACCCGCGGGTTTTCGATATGGCTTCGCAAGCGACCGCAACGAATGCTCAAAAATCTTGAGGCGAAAGCCGGCGCAAAATGATTTACGGATTAGCGCGCTTCCATTTATCGCCCGCATCGGTGTTGTTGTTCGACGATCTGTCGAATCCGCGGTCGAGCGGGGCGCGGCTTTTCTTGTTGTTTAGGTGCACGAATTTTTTCAAGAGACTCAGAAAAATTCTTTGTTCTTCTTTGTTGAGTGACAGCAGCAGGCGCCGGTTCAGCACCTGGCCTAATGGTACGAGCTTTTTCAGAAGCGCGGTTCCCTCCGGCGTGAGTTGCAGCAAACGAAAGCGTTTGCTTTTCACCGGCATCATCCGCCTGACGAGTCCACGCTCTTCTAGCCGCACCGCCAGGTCTGCCGCCGTGGAGGTATCGAGAGCGCAAAACCGCGCTAGCGTGACCTGGTCAATTCCCGGGTGGTCCTGAAGAATCCGCAGTACAGCATACTGAACGGGTGTCACTTCGTAGCCCATGGTCGAATAAAACATCGACACGGCGATCTGCTGGGCGCGACGAATTAAGTGTCCAGGCTGGTCGTAAACATCGGTCGATAATTCATCCTCGCGTTGGCGGGTGCTGCTTGATGACGCTATCAGGCGACGATCCCTGTTTCGTACTCCGGCGAGGTTTCTTTCACTCAAGAAGCTCTCCTCTGACTCCGAGCAGCTTAGGCAGCTTAGCACAGCCCTTGCCGCAGCAAACTTCATCGACTAAACTTCGGGGCCTTGAGTACACTCAACGACGAGCGAGCTATCCAGAGCGCGCCCTTGCGGCCGGTGCGCTTCTTCTCGCCCGACGTTGCGCTCACCCGCCGGGACGATGGCGCCTACCTTATGCGCTCGCTCGAGCCGCTGGCGGACTACGACAACCGGATCGGCGACTGGCTGGACCGCTGGGCGGAGAAAGCTCCCGACCGTACCTTTCTCGTTGAACAGACAAACAGCGGCGAGCGAATAATCTCGTACAGCGAAGCTCACGAGGAAGCGCTGGCTCTTGCCGAAGGCCTTCTCAGCTACGAACTTAGTCCGGACCGGCCGCTTGCGATACTCGCCACAAACAGCATCGATCACGCGCTGGTCATGCTGGCGGCACTTTACATTGGCATTCCCATCGCACCGATCGCACCTGCCTATGCACTGCAGAGCACCGACTACAAAAAGCTGTCTCACAGTTTTCGGCTCCTGACTCCAGGGCTCTTGGTAGTTGAAGACGGCGCGCTCTATCGCCACGCAGTGGAACAATCGCTCGAGCCAGATATCCCCACCATCGCGCTGCGGAATGCGTCACCGAAAATGCGCACCGTTCGAGCGCTGCGTGGTGAAGGCAGCCGGCGGGACGCCGTGCGAGCAGCCGCCGTCCGGGTTGGCCGGGAAACGATTGCCAAGTACCTCTTCACCTCTGGCTCAACCGGAATGCCCAAGGCGGTGATTAACACCCACGGAATGATCTGCTCCAATTCCCAGATGAAGCGGCAAGTTGCGCCCTTCCTGGCGGACGAGCCGCCAGTCATGGTGGACTGGGCTCCCTGGAACCACACCGCGGGTAGCAACAGCAACCTCAGCATCATTCTTCACAATGGCGGCACGCTCTATATCGACCCCGGAAAACCGACGCCTGCATTGTTTGGTCTGAGCCTCGAGCTGTTGAAGCGAGTATCGCCAACCCTTTATTTCAACGTGCCCCGGGGCTATGAACTATTGATTCCCCACCTCGAAGCCGATCGTGCACTGCGCGAACACTTTTTCCGGCGTCTCAAGTTTCTCTGGTATGCCGCGGCTTCGATGCAACCGGCGACCTGGTTTGCGCTTGAGCGCCTGGCAGTCGAAACGGTGGGGCACCGAGTCCTAACGGTCGCCGGCCTCGGCATGACCGAAACGAGTCCCATCGCACTGTTCGGCAACGTGCACGCAAGCGGACCTGGAGTGGTCGGCATACCTGTCCCAGGTGTAGAGCTGAAGTTGATACCGCACGAGAATAGCTTTGAGATTCGCTACCGAGGACCCAATGTCACTTCGGGGTATTGGCGAGATCCCGAAGCCACAACGTCGGCCTTGGATGAGGAAGGCTTTTTGCGCTCGGGTGACTTGGTCAGCTTCATGGATCTCGAACGTCCCAAAGCTGGTCTCCGCTTCGATGGCCGGATTCATGAAGACTTCAAGTTAAGCTCTGGCACCAAAGTCAGCGCCGGAAAGCTGCGGCTGGACGCGCTCGATGCTCTGCGACCACTCGCCGAGGAGGTTGTGGTTTTGGGAGCTGACCGTAAAGACGTCCGCATCCTTGTCTTTCCCGACTGGGAGGTATGCGCCTCAACGGTGGGCCTGAATCATGCTGTTAAACCGGCCGAGTTAGCTGCCGACAAGGCGCTCCGGGCGATCTTCGAGGAACGTTTGGCGCAACTTGCTCCCGCTGGAGCCGGCAGTTCGAGCCGCATCGTCGCGGCGTTGCTTGTCGAGGTCCCCCCGTCTAGCGCAGCCGGCGAGTTGACGGAGAAAGGCACGGTCAATAGTCGCGCGCTTCAGCGCAACCGCCCCGAACTGCTGGACATCCTGTTCGGAGATAATGACGAAAGAGTATTGCGGATTGATTCCCAAAACTTGGGGAGTTAGCATCCCTGGACATAACCCGAGCTGACCTATTGGGGTGTAGCGATGAGCGCGAGCGTCAAACCTACGGGCTTTCCCCTTCCGAGTTCGCTCCAAGTCGTACCGGGAACCGAACGCGCTCAGGCCGCCTACCCCTATTACATGCAGTTCACAAAGGAAGATGACGAGCGATTCTGGTTCTACAACTCCATGCATTTCCCCGAACCGATGAGCCCTTTCGACGTTACCACCGCAGAGGCCGCCTACTGCGCTTTGGGCGCGGCGAACACGCGCGTGCACTGCCTGCCAACGACATTAGGCATCGACTACCGGATCATCAACGGACGCATCTATATTGGCGGCAACGCCGTAACCGATGCGGCCGAGATTGCGCGTCGCACAAAGCAATTCGAGCAGCGCGCCTTCTATTACTACGCCAATTGGGAGCGCTTGATCGCGCAATGGAAAGACAAGATGTTGGCGTTGATTCGCGAGGCCCAGACCTTGCCCAAGCTTGCGCTCCCCGAGTTCGAGCCCTTGGAGCATGTCCACGCCGGCCGCGGCATTGCCTCAAACCACTATCTCCTCGATGTCTACCAAAAAACTCTGGAAGGCTACTTCCGGATGTGGCACTACCATTTCGAGTTTCTGCTGCTCGGTTACGGCGCCTATCTGACCTTCTTCGACTTCTGCAAAAAGGCCTTCCCGGAGATCAGCGAGCAGACCGTCGCGCGCATGGTTTCTGGCATGCAGGCCGAGATCTTTCGTCCCGACGACGAACTTAGAAAACTCGCCAAGCGGGCCATTGAGCTCGGTGTCGATGGCGTTCTGCGGGAGGGCGCATCGCCGGACGACGTCATCAAGGCACTTGAGCAACTCGGCGAACCTGGCAGAACCTGGCTCCAGGAATTGGCGGTCTCCCGCGACCCTTGGTTCAACATCAATGTCGGCGACGGCTTCTATCACTACCACCGCTCGTGGAACGACGACCTCTCCCTTCCCTTCAGCGCCCTGCCCGGCTACATCGCCAATGCCAAGGCTGGTGAGCGCATCGAGCGGCCCATCGAGAAACTGATGGCCGAGCGCAAGCAGCTCATCGCGGATTATCGCGAGCTCCTAAACAATGAGGAAGAACGCGCTGCCTATGACCAGATGATTGCGCTGGCGCACCGCGTGTTTCCGTATGTCGAGGGCCACAAGTTCTATTGCGAACATTGGTATACCAACTTGTTCTTCAACAAGATTAGAGAGTTTGGCGCCCTCCTGGCAGAGCATGGCTTCTTCGAGGACGCTGAGGACGTTTTTCAACTGACACACTACGAGATTGAGGCAGCGATCATCGACCTGATGACCGCGTGGTCGAGCGGCTCGCCCCCTCGGGGCCCCGCGCGCTGGCCCGCCATAGTCGAGGAGCGCAAGGCGGCAATTAAGGAATGGGCCGAGCACGAGACTCCGCCCGCGCTCGGGCCGGTCCCCGAAGTGATCGACGATCCCGCCATCGTGTTGCTTTGGGGCATCACCCGCGAGCGCCTCGATGGGTGGCTGGCTGCCGGCGGTCAAGCGGATTCGAGCGAAATCAGGGGGTTCGCGGCCTCGAGTGGCGTGGCTGAGGGCGTGGCCCGCGTGGTGAAATCGGTGGAAGAGATAGACCGTTTGCGCTACGGGGACATTCTGGTTTGCCGGGTGACCAATCCAACATGGGCGCCAATCTTTCAGAAAATTGCTGCGGCGGTGTCGGACATCGGCGGCTCGATGAGCCACGCTGCCATTGTTGCGCGCGAATACGGGCTGCCCGCGGTAGTCGGGACGGGCACGGCCACGCAAAAGATCAAAGACGGCCAGCGCATTCGCGTCGATGGAGGCCGTGGTGTGGTGACCATTCTCGAATGACGTAGGGCCGCAGTCGCGGGGAGCTCAAGGAAAAAGCATCCCATGTTTACAACGAAAACGCCGGCTCCGATAGCCTGAACAGGTTGCCATGCGCTCATCCGAAAGCATCAGCTGGTTTGCCGATGTCACCCTCAGTGATCGCCCAGCAGTTGGCGGCAAGGGCGGCTCGTTGGGTGAGCTGGCGCACGCCGGAATAGCGGTTCCCCCTGGCTTTGTCATCCGCACGACCGCCTTCGAACGCTTTATCGCTGCCCTGGAAGAAGACGGCCCAATCCGGGCGGGCGTGGCAGAATTGGAGGGTCACGATCTGAAAGGGATCACCGCTCTTTCCGAAAATCTGCGCGCGCGGCTGGAACAAGCGCCATTGCCAGATAGTGTGCACAGGGAGATCGTCGGGGCACATACTGAGTTTTGCGGCGAGAACAACTGGCCACTGGCGGTGCGCTCCTCGGCAACCACCGAGGATGCCGAAGACCTCAGTTTCGCCGGCCTGCAGGACACGTTTTTGTGGGTTATGGGGGCCCAGGCAGTTTTGAATCGCGTACGCTCCTGCTGGGCTAGCCTTTATTCCGTCCCGTCCATCGCGTATCGCCGCAGCCACAGAATACCGGAAAACACCGTGGCGATGGCTGTCGTTGTGCAGCGCATGGTCGAGGCGCGCTCTGCGGGCGTGATGTTCACGCGCAGCCCGCTCACCGGGGACCGCTCGGTGGTCACGATCGAGGCGACTTGGGGCCTGGGCCCAGCGCTGGTCAGCGGCGAGGTCACGCCGGATCGCTTTGTCATTTCCAAAATAACCGGCGAAATCTCCGTGCGCCACATCTCGGACAAGCACATTCAGCATGTGCCCGCCGCTCGAGGCGGCACGCGCGAGGTGGACACGCCGGAAAATCTTCGCCGCGAGTCCTCCGTCAGTGATCAGGAACTGGCTGCTCTGAAGGACATCGCCCGCAAAGTTGAGCGACATTACGGCCGGCCACAGGATATCGAATGGGCCATTGACCGCTCCGGCGAAATTCTGGTGTTGCAAAGCCGGCCCGAGACAGTCTGGTCGGCTAGGGACCAGACCCCTGTCGCCAAACCCGCAGACAACCCCCTCCTGCACGTCATGAACATTTTTGGAGGCCGCCGTTGACTCTCACGGCCAAGGATGTAGCCGAGATTATACAGCTGCTTGAGCAATCGTGTTTCGACAGCTTGTCGCTCGAAATGGACGGCATGAGGCTCAACCTGCAACGCGGCTGCACGGCGCCCGTGTCCGAGACCCACAATGATGCGGCGGCCGAAACAGCGTCAAGCGTCCCGCCGCCGCCGTCCGCAAAGGCCAGGCCACCCTCAAAACCAGGCCTCTTCGATGTCACCTCTCCCTTTCTCGGTATCTTTTACCGCGCTCCAAAGCCAGGGCAGCCGCCTTTCATAGAGGTTGCTTCCAAAGTAGAAGAAGACACGGTGATCGGCATCATTGAGGTGATGAAACTGATGAACTCCGTCCCCGCCGGTGTGAAGGGCGAGGTTGTCGAAATCCTTGCCGAGAATGGCGCGCTGGTCGAATACGGCGAGGTTCTGTTGCGTGTGCGTCCCGAGGCTTCGCCTTGACCATCCGCCGCATCCTCATCGCCAACCGAGGCGAGATCGCCGTCCGAGTGATCCGCACCTGCCGGGCGCTCGGCATCGAGACCGTATTAGCTGCCTCGGAAGCCGACTTGGACTCCGCGCCCTCGAAGCTTGCGCACCGTGCCCTATGCATCGGGCCGGCCCACCCGTCCGAAAGCTATCTCAAAGCCGACACTATCGTGCAAGCTGCGCTGGGCGTGCAGGCCGACGCCATCCATCCAGGTTACGGCTTCCTGTCGGAACGTGCTGCCCTGGCTAGACTCTGCGAAGAGCACGGCCTGATCTTCATCGGTCCAACATCAGGCCAGATCGAAGCCGCAGGTGACAAGCTCCGCGCGCGAAGCGAAGCAGAAGCCGCTGGCGTACCGACGCTCGCTGGTGACCCGGTGGAAACAATCGGTGAGGCCCTAGCGCTCGGTCGCGAAATCGGCCCCCCTTTCTTGATTAAGGCTGCTGGCGGGGGTGGCGGTCGCGGCATGAAGAAGGTCGACCGTCTGGAGGATCTACCCGAAGCCATGAAGCTCGCCGCCGCCGAGGCAGGCTCAGCCTTTGGCGATACACGGCTCTACTTGGAACGGTTCATCACCCGTGCGCGTCACGTAGAGGTCCAAATCTTAGGAGATGGCCAAGGCAACGTCGTCCATCTCGGGGAACGCGACTGTTCGGTCCAGCGCCGCTATCAAAAGCTGATTGAAGAAACGCCGGCTCCGGCTCTCTCTGAAGAGTTTCTTTCTCGCATCCGTGCCGCCGCGGTCGAGCTCGCCGAACGCTTGGCCTATCGCAGCGTCGGAACGGTCGAATTCCTAGTCGATCTGGAACGAGACGAGTTTTACTTCCTTGAAATGAACGCCCGAATCCAAGTCGAGCACCCGGTCACCGAGGCCGTGACCGGCTTCGATCTTGTGGCCGAGCAAATTGCCGTCGCGAATGGTCAAGAACTGCGTCTGCAGCAACAAAATATCCGGCTCGAAGGATGCGCCATCGAGTGCAGAGTGAACGCCGAAGACCCTGCCCATAACTTCCGTCCCAGCCCGGGCACCATTCGCTCAGTCGTTTGGCCTTCTGGTGAAGGAATCAGGGTCGATACGCATATTGGCCCCGGCGCATGCATCCCGCCCTTTTATGACTCGCTGATAGCCAAAATAATCGTCCGTGCCGCCGACCGTGCCTCAACCATCGAGCGCCTCCGCCTGGCCATCGCCGCAACACGCATCGATGGCGTCGCCACGAATCTTCCTTTCCACGCCGAGATATTGGCCGATCCCGAGTTTGAAAAAGGCGGTGTTGACACGTCCTACGTGCCCCGATTCCTGGAGCGGCGCCGCGTCCTGCTGGAGGCCTGACCGATGGCTAACATCCAGCTCGTTGAAACCTCGCTGCGTGATGGCAACCAGAGCCTCTGGGCAGCGTTAGGGATCGACAGCGCCAAGACTCTAAGCGTCGCGCCAATCATGAATCGAGTAGGTTTCAAAGCCATTGACTTCACCACGTCCACGCACATGGCCGTTGCCGTTCGCTACAAGCGCGAAGACCCTTGGGAGCGCATCCGCCTGACCGCCAAGGCAATGCCAAACACGCCGCTGCAGTTCCTTTCCACTGGCTTCCGCTTTATCTCCTGGGAGACGGCAAATCCCGAGTTCATGGCCCTGGCATTCCGAACCCTCGTGCGTAACGGAATTCGCCGTTTCGCGCTGGCCGATCCTATGAACAATGCCGATTCCAACCTCGCCTCTGCCCGCATGGTCAAGGAGGCCGGCGGCCAATACCTCGTCGCTGCTTTGGTGTTTACAGTGAGCCCCATCCACGATGATGCTCACTACGTTGCTCGCGCTCGCCAGCTTGCCGCCAGCCCTCACGTAGACGCTCTCTATCTTAAGGATCCCGGCGGCCTTCTGACGCCGCTGCGTGCCTCCACGCTCATTCCTGCGATCAAAGCAGTGATTGGCGACAAGCCTCTCGAGCTTCATTCCCACTGTACGATTGGCTTGGGTGAATTGGTGTATATGAGCGCGCCGGAATGGGGAGTGAGCGCTGTGCAATGTGCCTCAGGTGCGGCCAGCGATGGAATTTCCAACCCGCCTTCCGAGCGAGTGCTAGCCAACCTGCGCGAGTTCGGTCATCAAGTGGATGTGGACGACCAAGCTCTCGCCGAAGTGGGGCGCTACTTTACTCGCTTGGCAGAAGCCGAAGGATTACCGGCGGGTCAACCACAAGCCTTTGACGCAGGCTATTTCCACCATCAGTTGCCAGGGGGAATGGTAGGCACCATGCGACGACACATTGCGGAGGTCAGGCTTTCGCACCTCGAGCCCGCGGTGATCGAAGAGCTGGGCCGCGTGCGCAAAGAGCTGGGCTGGCCTATCGTGATGACGCCGTTCTCTCAATTGCTCTTAGCCCAAGCGGTCAGCAATGTCACCGCCGCGGAGCGCTATGGCACCGTGCCCGACGAGGTCATCCGTTATGCCTTGGGCAGGTTCGGAAAACCGAACATCCCCATCGCGCCGGAGGTGATGGACCGCATCGACTCCTTGCCGCGCACACGCGAACTTCGTCAGGAGCCTGGGATGCCGTCTCTGGCCGAACTGCGTCGTCGCATCGGATCCCATCTCTCCGATGAGGAGCTCCTCCTTCGCGTCACGATGCCAGCCGAGCAGGTGGATGCAATGAAGGCTGCAGGTCCTGCGCCGCAGACCTACGATCCCGACGTGGTTCCCGTAAAGAAGCTGATCCGGTATCTCTGCTCCCGCCGTGACATCTCACACATCTCCGCGGTCAAGCCAGGTTTCCGGCTGGAAATGACCAGCCGATCAACTTCGCCGGGGGCCACCGTACGAGGATGAGCGGTTCACGGAACAGCTCGAAAAAGTCTTTGGGAAATGTTGAGGGTTTCCTGTTTGATCTTGATGGCACGCTCGTCTTAACCGACAGATCCCTGGAAGGCTACCAGTTGCTGCCCGGCGCCATCGAGGTGCTGACCGAGCTGAAGGCCCGCAGTATTCCGTTCGTGGTGTTCACAAACGGGACCGCCTATCCTGCAGCCGAACAAGCGCCCAAGCTGCGCGCACTTGGCCTGCCCATCGCTGACGAGGCATTGCTCACTCCGTCCAGTGTCGCGGCGGATCTGATGCCCCGCCGAGGGGTAAAGCGGGCCCTGGTTCTTGGAACCCCCGGCGTCGCTCGTGTCCTGGCGGAGGCCGGAATCCAAACCCTCGTCACCGGCCAGGACGGTGCCGAGGAAGCAGAGGCGGTCTACATTGGCTGGCATCCGGACTGCTGCATGAAAGACATCGAGGCGGCCATCAGGGCCATTTGGAACGGGGCCGAACTCTACGTTGCTTCGGACGTTCCGTTCTTCGCCACGGCCGGCGGCAAGGCCATGGGCTATTCCCACGCCATTGCCACTGCCGTGCGCAAGATGACACGAGCGCCAATGAATCTCACCGGCAAGCCTTCCCTTCACGCGCTGCGGTTTGTCGCCCGAAAACTCGGCATTCCTATGCGCAGAATAGGCGTGGTGGGGGATGATCCGCTTGTGGAAATGATCATGGCTCGCCGCGGGCGTGCCATCGGCTTCGGAGTCACCACCGGCATTTCCAGTGCGCGGGATTGGAAGGGCCAGCCGCTCAGCAGGCGGCCACACTGCGTATTGCGCCGTCTTGGCGAACTTCTGCGGCTGTCCGCGAGACCCTAAGGAAAAGCCCGCGCGTAAATTCGCGCATTTGCGTGAGCATATCACGGCAAAAAGCGGCGCCCGGATTCTGTTTGCCTAGTGGCATTGCTGCACCTCGGTTCCCAGAAACGGGGCTACCAATAGACCCGAATCGGAACTCGGATACGAATCCGAGTACTATCCGCCGGGATTTGCGATATTTACAGAGACGTCTGGTGCAAGGGCGGTTGGGGGACCGTAGTCTAGCCGCTTATCTATTCTTGAAAGAAATGGTGGCCGTCGGTTACCAAAACGCCTCAAACGAACAGACCTAGATCCTATTCGTAACGCAAGACGACCATGGGATCGACGCGGGAGGCGCGACGCGCGGGGATGTAACTGGCCAAGATCGCAACGACACCGACCAGAAGCACCACGACTAAGAGGGTGGCTGGATCGTGCTCACTGACGCCAAAGAGAAGGCTGCTGATCAGCCGGCCAACAAAAATCGCCGCGACGAGTCCCGTGACAAGGCCAAGAACGACCGGAACCAAGCCTTGACGAAGGACCATGCGGGTCAAGCGCCTCAGGTCGGCGCCAAGGGCGATGCGAATGCCCAATTCCTGACGGCGTTGCTCGACGGAATATCCGACCACGCCGCAAATGCCCAGCGAGGCCAGCACCAGGGAGAACACGGCGAACGAGGCGGCCAGAAACATCGGGAAACGGCGGGCGTCCACGGATTGGGACACAATTTGCGTCATTGGGTGCAAGGACGTGATAGGCACATCTGCGTCGATGCTGTGAATCAACTGGCGAACGGCGCCAGCAGAGGCAGCAGGATCGGTGGCAGTGCGGAGAACAAAAGAGGCGGAAGAAGGTACGGAAATGGCATTAAACCAGTAGGGAACGTAGACCATCATCACGGGAGGCTGGTCGAGGCTTACCGTATGAATATCACCGACCACGCCGACTACCTCGGCGGGGACGTCTGGACCCCATTGGCTGATGCAGATTTGGCCAACGGCGCTCTTACCGGGCCAGAAGCGTTCGGCAATGTTCTGCGAGACCACAACGACCTTTCGATTCAAATCGGGTGGCCCAAAAATTCTGCCTGCCAATAAGGGGATGCCTATTGCAGAAAAATAATCCGGGCTAGCGGGGCGATAGTTGGCAATGGGAGTCTCGGCGCCCGACGCGGGCCCGCCAGGAAGACGAATGCCAGTCACGCTTCCCTCACCGCCGAGTGGAGGAATGCTGACCCAACCAGCGGCACGAACGCCGGGCAGGGATTCCATGCGCGCCAGCGCGCGGTCGTAGAAGTGCAAGCGAAGCTCTGGTTGAGAATAGCTTTGCGGGGGAAGATCGACACCGGCCACAAGGACGTTCTGAACCGCGAAACCTGCCTCTCCGCGGAGGAGCCGTCCGAGACTGGCAGTCAAAAGCCCGGCAAGAATCAGGAGCAGCGTGGTCAATGCCACTTCCAAACCAACCAGACACTCGCGAAGACGACGGGTACGGCGGCTTTCGGTAGCGGCCGCGCTGGCGGACTTCAGAACATCGACCAGCGCGAAACGCGTAACCCGCCAGGCCGGCAAAATACCGAAAAGACAGCCGGTGGCAATCGAAGCGCTCAAGGCAAAGGCCAACACACGTGCGTCAATTTGCACTTCATCGAGCCGCGGAATGGTCACCGGCGCAAGATGTACAAACCATTTCACTGCGAAGACAGCAATCCACACACCCAGCGCTCCACCTGCAAGGCTGAGGAGGAACGTATCGGTAAGCATCTGGCGAATGACGCGGGCGCGCGTCGCGCCGAGAGCCACGCGAATCGCCGCTTCGCGCATGCGCACGGGAACACGCGCCAGGAGAAGGCCAGCAAGATTGGCGCACACGATCAACAAGACCATGCCCACCGCGCCAAGAAGAAAAATCAGGCCGAGGCGCGCCGGTCCGAGGACTTCCGCTTCAAGTGGACGAAGCACGCCGAGGAGATCCACACCTTGGTTTGCCTGCTTGGCGATTTGCGCTTGAACAACGTTCAATTCAGCAAGCGCCTGCTCCGGACTGACACCGGGTTTAAGACGCGCGACGGCGTCGAAATCGAATTCGCCGATCAAACCCTGCTCATAAGATTTTGGACCGTTCAGCGGGCTGAAAAAAGCCAGGCGGACCGCGCGGTTTGTGCCTCCCAAGGCGGCAGGAAAACGAAACGACGCAGGAAGGATGCCAACGATTTCGTGAGGGACGCCATCGAGGACAATGCTCCTTCCGAGCGCACTGGGATTGCCCTGAAAGCGCGCACGCCAGAAGGCGTCGGTAAGGATGACCACGTTACCGCGGTCAGGCTCGTCTTCTTCGGGAAGAAATGTTCTGCCGAGTTCGGCCTGCGTGCCGAGCACATCGAAAAGATTCGCGGAAGCACGAACTCCGCGGATGATTTCGGCTTCGCCTGTTCCGGTTAGGCTTGCGGTAGTCGATTCGGCAATGGCCACATCGGCAAAGGAATGAACCTGCTTTTGCCAGATGCGGAAGTCGGGCAAGTTTGCGTCCAGTATGGGGGCAAACTTTGTCATCTGTGGCACAATCTCGCGCACCAAGTAGAGTTGCTGCGGCTCACGATAGGCGAGCGGGCGAAGTAGCGCGCTGTTCACAACGGAGAAGATGGCGGTATTGGCGCCGATGCCGAGGGCGAGGGTAAGGACCGCGACGGTAGCAAATCCCGGCGATTTTCGGAGTTGGCGGAGTGCGAAGTGGCAATCCGAAAGGAGTGAACGAAGCCAATTGTCCATCCGTTCGTGGTGAACCATCCAGGCATTCTAACTCTAAGAGACGCTCGCCGTAGGCCCGGACTTCTGGAAAAACTTCAGGCTGGCACCACCTCGTATCAATGCGGCTTGAATGTCTTCCCAGTCTCAAGCAGCGTCTTCAGGCGGGAAAGAATACGTGGCCACCCATCGGCGCAGGCAGCGTAAGTGGGGTCGTCCTCGACCCATTCGTCATGTGTCACCGTGACTTGGGTGGCTTCGCTCTCGGGCACCAGTTCGATCGTTGCGCGTGAGGCCTTATCGTTTTGGCCCATAATAAAGGTGTACTGAAAGACTTTTGGCGGCTCAAATCGCAGGACCTTCCCGCGAACGAAGGTCATGGTCTTGCCGTCGGGTCCCGCGCCCACCCATGCGAGCAGGCCACCGGGCTTGAAGTCCGCCTGAAGTTCAGCGCCCGCGAAGATGATGCGGTTCGACTCCGGCGACACAAAGCCTTCCCACACCTTCTCC
>Ga0182038_10000492_pt1 | contig 19912 bp, 18 predicted proteins | sample sta12Can44000108_FD_125976 | JGI IMG/M metagenome (GOLD analysis project Ga0182038, IMG submission 125976) | Lab enrichment of tropical soil microbial communities from Luquillo Experimental Forest, Puerto Rico - statanox.12C.anox.44.000.108 | ecosystem: Environmental > Terrestrial > Soil >...
AAATCGTTGCCAATTGCTTTAGGTGCTGTAAAGTTAGTGGTAGAAGTTACCGGAACCCCGCCAACAGTTACAGTATTGGTTACATTAATAACCTGATCTGATGTACCTCCCATAAACGTTGGAAGATTTGCAGATGTGGCAGTACCGTTAAGAGAGAAAGTTTTATAATCGCTGTTTCTAAAAATAAAGCTTTGTTTTTCTGTTGGTATAACGGCAAATTGTCCGTTTACAGAAATATCAAAACCTAATAATTTATGTGTTCTTGCAGTTGAAAACCACCCTCTGGAAAGATTATAAATTTCGCCTTCACCAAACGGACGCATATATTCCGTTGCGTACTTATTGGCATCTGCCAGAGAACCTGCCAGTATTTGTCCGAAATCTTGGGCTTTACCATTTAAAAAACAAAAAGATGCGGATAAAAGGATAAAAAGTTTTTTCATAACAATTGCTTTTGATTGAAGAAATAGGTTGATACAAATATCAAACTCATTCATCAATTGAGGATACAATATGTAAAAATTAATCCTTTGCTTTAATTACAAGCTTCGCAAAAATGCCGGCTATTATCATAGATATACCCGCAATTCCGATCATATTTATTGCTTTATCTCCAACCATACTCAATAACACACCTCCTAATAAACTTGCCGCAATTTGCGGTATGGTAATAGTTGCATTAAATAAACCCATGTACACGCCGGTTTGTTTGGGAGGTAAGGTTGAAGATAATATTGCATAAGGCAAGGCTAGAATTCCGGCCCATGCAATACCAACACCTACCATTGGTAAAATCAATCCGTATTTAGAATTGATAAACATCATCATAAATAAACCAATTCCGCCTGCCAATAAAGATGCCATATACGTATTACGCCTTCCAAGCTTATTAGCAAGAGTTGTAATAAATGGGGAATAAACAGCAGCAAAAACACTATACAATCCAAAAATAATTCCAACCCAATTCCCAGCTTCATTAAAATTTTTAGACTGAGGGTCCGATGTATTCCAAATTTTTTGAGCAATACCTTGTGTTGTATATACCCACATTAAAAATAAAGCAAACCATGAAAAGAATTGCGTTACAGCTAACTGCCACATTGTGGATGGAATATTTTTTAACAGTTCACCAAACGATACTCTTTTTTCTGTTTCTGTATTTTCAATATTGTTATACTTGGCATATTCTGCCGGCGGGTATTCTTTTGTTCTGAAAGATGTCCATAAAACACTTAACAATAAAGCTCCGCCACCAAAATAAAAAGACCATATAACCGAAGGGGCTACTTTTTGCCCGGGTGCAGGCTCGTTGGCTACACCAATCCATGTAAGAAAAAAAGGCAAAAAAGAACCTACTGCTGCACCAACATTTATTAATAAGCTTTGAATAGAATAACCTTTATTTCTTTGCTCATCACTTACCATATCGCTTACCAATGCTCTAAACGGTTGCATTGTTACATTAAAAGATGTATCCATCAATAATAGCATGGTTGCGCCAAAAAAAACCGCAGGTAATAAAGCAGCAAAATGTTCACTGTTAGGCATAAAAAACATTGCCAATGCAGAAACAATAGAGCCACCCAAAATAAATGGAATTCTTCTGCCTAACCTTGTCCATGTTTTATCGCTTGATAGCCCAACAATAGGTTGCACAATTAAACCTGATAAAGGAGCTGCCAACCAAAATAAACTGAGATGATGCGGGTCTGCACCAATAGCAGAAAGAATTCTACTGGTATTTGCATTTTGCAATGAATAGCCTATTTGTACTCCTAAAAAACCGAAACTGATGTTCCAGATTTGCCAAAACTTAAGTAGCGGTTTATGGGCCGATGATGTTGCAGAAGATAAATTAGGTAGTGCCATAGCAATCGTTTATAACATGTATTTTTTACACATTGTAAATGTATAGAAAAAAAACATCCGAACGGATGCTTTTTATTTTATCTGAAGATTTAGATTACGAAGCCGTTTGGCAAAATGGCTCCTTTCTTTACAACTACAATTCCATCTTTTACGGTATATAATGCGTGGTCGGTATTTTCAAGATGATTACCGCCATTAATTCGTACATCGTTACCAATTCTGCAATTTTTATCAACAATTGCGTCTTTAATGTAGCAACGTTCTCCAATTCCTAATCTCGGGATTCCTTTTCTCTGATTTTCCTCCATCATTTCTAATGTTTCATAAAAATCATTTCCCATTAAATAAGCATTTACTACAGTAGAACCCAATCCCACCCTTGCTCTAATGCCAACAACGCAGTTTTCTAACCGGCTTGCATTGATAATAGAACCTTCTGCAATAATAGTACGTTCCAATTGAGTACCGCTTATTTTTGCCGGCGGCAACATGCGGGCATGACTATAAACCGTTCTGTTTTTATCGAATAAATTGAATGGAGGGATTTCTTCCGTTAACGATAAATTCGCTTCGAAAAAAGAATAAATATTACCAATATCAGTCCAATAACCTTCGTACTGGTAACTGGCCACTTTATATTGATGAATTGAATTGGGGATAATTTCTTTTCCAAAATCCGTAGCATCCGGATAATGCTCTTTCAACAAATCGTACAACACATTTCTATTAAAAATATAAATACCCATTGAAGCAAGATATTCTCTTCCCTGGGATTTCATTATTTCGCCGGTATCACTTATCCAATCGGGTAATAGGTCTGCTTTTGGTTTTTCTATGAATGAAGTAATAAGGTTTTCTTGATCTGCTTTTAAAATACCAAATTCAGAAGCTTCTCTTGCAGCAACAGGGATTGTAGCAATAGAGATGTCTGCTTTTTTGGCTTTATGATCATCTAACATTACATCAAAATCCATTTGATATAATTGGTCGCCACTTAAAATTAAAATATATTCAAAATCCAGGTTATTGATGTGGCGTAATGATTGCCGAACCGCATCTGCCGTTCCCTGAAACCATCCCGGATTATCAGGAGTTTGCTCTGCTGCCAGAATATCTACAAAACCATTACCAAATGCACTAAAATGATATGTGTTTTTAATGTGCTTATTTAGTGATGCGGAATTAAACTGTGTTAAAACAAACATTCTGTTTATTCCCGAATTAATGCAGTTGCTAATGGGAATGTCAACTAAACGATATTTTCCGGCAATAGGTACAGCCGGTTTACTTCTGCTTGCTGTTAACGGATATAATCGTGTACCTGCGCCTCCTCCTAAAATAACTGAAAGAACGCTATATGAAATGGGAATCATAAAACGAATTTTTTTTAAGAAATAATTTATAACATGAATATAAGAAATTAAACAGTGCAATTTAAAGCAAAGATGTATATACGTTAGTATAATCCGTAACCGTGCGTTCCCAACTGTGATCTATCTTCATCATATACTTTCTCATCCAATTAAAATGTGTTTTATCATTGTATACATTAATGGCCCTGCCAACAGAATAATGTATATCTGCAACACTTGCATTATTAAACCGTATACCAAATCCTTCCCAGTCTCCCATGTCTACAACAGTATCTTGCAAACCACCTGTGCTTCTTACCATTGGCACAGTTCCATAGCGTAAAGCATACATTTGGTTTAGGCCGCAAGGTTCTACTCTGCTTGGCATTAATAAAAAGTCTGCACCGGCATACATTTTATGCGATAGCGTTTCGTTATAACCAATCACTGCATGATAATAGCCCGGATAATTTCCGTTCATCGATTTCAGTTCTTTTTCAACTGCCGGATCTCCGCTTCCTAAAATTAAAAAAGCGGCTTTCTCTTTTAAAGCCCATAAAACGGAACGAATCGTATCCGGTAAAATATCCGCAGCTTTTTCACCAACCAAACGGCCGATAAAAATGAGCAACGGAACGTTAACGTCCAGTTCAAATTCATCACACAAAATTTGCTTATTTTTTTTCTTCCCGGTAACAACCGTTGTTGTTTTAAATTGATGAGCAATAAATTCATCGGTTTCAGGGTTCCAAACTTCATTATCAATTCCATTCAAAATACCAACACACTTTCCCTTTTCATATTCAAACAAAGCTTCCAATCCGTTACTGTTATAACGCAGTTCGTCCATATAGCTCTGGCTAACGGTTGTAACCCGCCATGCACATTTAATACCGCTTGCTAAAGGATTAAGTGCGCCATTCCAATCAAGATCGCCCCATTTCCAACTATCCCATGCCGGTAACCAATCCATTTGTTTCCATTGCATCCAGCCTTGATATTGTGCGTTATGAATGGTTAATACGGTTCTGATATTACTCAGTCTTCTAAAATCAAAACAGTTTTTTAGCATGAACGGAATTAATGCTGTATGATGATCGTGACAATGAATAATATCAGGAGTATGCTCCCATTGGTTAATCCAGTTAATTACAGCAATCTGAAATGCTAAAAATCTTTGTGCATCATCGTCATAGCCATAAATACCTTCTCTGTCGAGCAAACCGTAGATGTCTACCAAATACAAATCAACGCCCAGTTTATTTGTTTTTTCTTTGATAATGGTGTAATCGAAAAAATAACTGCCCGAATTTGCTTTGCCTTTAAAATCTATCACCCATTCGTTATTAACAAGAAACTTTGTTCTGTACATGGGCATTACCACTTTTGCCACCTGCCCTGCTTTGCATTGATATTTTGGCAAAGCTCCTACAACATCGCCCAACCCTCCTGCTTTTGCCACAGGATAGCATTCGGCACTTACATGAATTACTTCCATTGATCAGTTTTTTTTACCGATTTTGAAGATATGTATAAAACCTAAATTAAAAGATGAAATATTTTTTGTTTCTATTATTTTTTTTTTGATAATAACATTTTCTCATCCGTAAAAATGCATGTATCAACTTTAATAAATTTGATAACAAAAATGCCTTTCAAAATTTATCTATTACTATAAATAACTCTTACATTTGTTTCTATTGCCAGTATCACAATTGATTCTAATGAACACTCTTTATACATATTAACTAACACAATTTAAAAATTTTAACGATGTCTTGAAACCAATGAATCACCTGCTATTTTAATTCTTTCAACTAACAGTTTTTTAAATTATCCCACAATTAATACATTCTAATTTTATGGAATCACAAAAGAAAAATTATTCGTTGCCTATTGCAATGATGTTTGCATTGTTTTTTATGATTGCTTTTGTAACAGGTTTACCAAGCCCAATGGGTGTTATTGTTGCCAAGCAATTCGGAGCCTCCAATTTCGAGTCTCAATTAGGTTTTTTAGGTAACTTTTTAGCTTATGCTTTTATGGGCATCCCTGCCGGCATTATGCTTAAAAAATTCGGGTACAAGAAAACTGCATTGTCTGCCATTGCAGTTGGCTTTGTAGGTGTAATGGTACAATTCTTATCCGGCCAGGTTGGTAGTTTCTCAGTTTATTTAACCGGCGCATTTATTTCAGGGTTTTCTATGTGTATGTTAAATACGGTAGTAAATCCAATGTTAAATACTCTTGGTGGCGGCGGAAACAAAGGGAACCAATTAATACAATTTGGCGGCTCTATCAATTCCATTGGTGCCACTATTACTCCAATGCTGGTAGGTTGGTTAATGGGTGCAGAAGCAGGACGTACCATTGAGAAAGCAAACCCTGCTTTATTTTTAGCATTAGGTATTTTTGCTTTAGCATTTGTTGTATTAATGTTTGTTTCCATTCCAGAACCTCACTTGGAAACTGCAACTGAAAGACAAGTAAAACATTCTCACAGTCCTTTATCTTTCCGCCACTTTATTTTAGGCGCTGTTGCTATTTTTATTTATGTTGGAATTGAAATTGGTATACCAAGTACCGCTAATTTATTTATGACAGCCTCTAAAACAGCAACCAATGCCGGTTTAGGAATAGATGCTACCACAGCAGGTAGTATTGTTGGCATTTACTGGTTACTAATGCTGGTTGGTCGTTTAATCGGAGCTTCCATAGGTGCTAAAGTTTCCAGTAAAACAATGTTAATTACGGTTGCCTCATTAGGTTTATTATTCATTTTGTCTGCAATTTTCAGTCCCATAAGTACAGTAGTTGCCATCCCTGTTATCGGCGTTCAAGTTCCAATCAGCATTTTATTCTTTGTATTATGCGGACTTTGCACTTCAATTATGTGGGGGGGAATTTTTAATCTTGCAGTTGAAGGCCTTGGAAAATATACTGCTGCAGCTTCCGGTATTTTTATGGTAATGGTTTGCGGTGGAGGTATAGTGCCGCTTATTCAAGGTTTTGTTTCAGATCATTTTGGCTATATGAACAGTTATTGGGTAATGTTTGCCTGCTTAGGTTATATGCTCTTCTATGGTTTAATCGGATCTAAAAACGTGAATAAAGATATTCCGGTTGAATAAAAACAATTTAATTCTAAATTGAAAATAAATTTTATGGAACAAAAATATGTTATTGGAATTGATATGGGCGGTACCAATACTGCCTTTGGAATAGTTGATGCCCGTGGAGAAATACTAAGCCATGGTGCTATTAAAACCGGCAAGCATGATAATATTGCATTGTATATTGATGAGCTTTACAATGGCTTAATAAAATTAATTGAAGAAGCCGGTGGCATAGAAAAAATAAAAGGAATTGGGATGGGTGCCCCTAATGGAAATTTTTATACCGGCAATATAGAATTTGCACCTAACCTGCCATGGAAAGGAGTTGTACCTATTGCCAACCTATTATCAGAAAAATTTGGCGTTCCTGCTGCCGTTACCAACGATGCAAATGCAGCTGCTGTTGGTGAAATGATTTACGGTGCTGCCCGCGGAATGAAAGATTTTATTATGATTACTTTAGGTACGGGTGTAGGTAGTGGTATTGTAGCAAACGGACAATTAATTTATGGTCATGATGGTTTCGCAGGTGAGTTAGGTCATACAACCATCATTCGTGATGGTCGTTTATGCGGTTGTGGCAAACATGGTTGTTTGGAAACATATACATCTGCAACCGGTGTTGCACGTACGGCAAAAGAAATATTGGAAACAAGAACTGAAGATAGTGTTCTGAGAAAAATCTTGTTGGAAAATATTACATCGAAAGATGTTTTTGATGCAGCGATTGCAGGCGATGCCATTGCCAAAGAAATATTTGAATTCACAGGAAAAATTTTAGGCCAGGCTTTTGCAGATTTTGTGGCATTCAGTGCCCCTGAAGCCATTATTTTATTTGGCGGCTTAACAAAAGCAGGCGATTTAATTTTAAACCCTATCAGAAAAAGTATGGAAGAAAATCTTCTTAAAATCTGGAAAGGAAAAATTAAACTTCTTTTTTCTGCTTTAAGCGAAGCTGATTCTGCTGTACTGGGCGCAAGTGCATTGGCTTGGGAAATTAAAGAAAAAGAAACCGTAATTTAATACGCTTTAATTAAAACTTACTACATTTCCTTCGATATGGTTTTTACCATGCCGGAGGAAATTTTATTTTACGATCTATCTGCGAAATAAAATTTTGTATGCTCTATCTTTTTGATTTTTTATTTGAGGGCAATCCATCCTCAAAAGATACATTAAACAAAGAAAACTATTACAATCAGTTTTTGGAAGCTGCTCAACTACAATTCTATCGAAGATTATATAACGACAATGCGAATCTTTCTTATCTAAATATCAACAGAGAAATACATCCTTTTCATCTTTTATTCGGATGTAATGCAAACGACGTATTTAAAAAATTAGGCTATGCAAAACATAAAACATCAACAGTTACTAATGGCACCCGTTTTGATGTTCTTTTTTTTAAAAAAGAGTTTTTTCAGTATTGGAGTATTATTCAGATTCATTTAGTAAACAACCAACTTGTTTTTGGTAAAATTACTATCCCGCATCACAGTAGAAATATTAAACCAGCTTTCAGTAAATTATTGTCTGTGAAATATAGCGAAAAAATCAACCTGGATACTATTGATACCATTGTTGTTTGCGATGCTGACAATAACAGAATGATGTATAAAAACTTCTTTTATCCGTCTCTTTTATTTGTAGGAAATATTATTCACCGATTTAAGCATGATGAAGAATTACAACATAATACTGCATCATTGCAGGTATAACATAAATGCCAATAACACTGCTCTGATAAGAATAAAATACTACGTTACAGGGTTTATTACACTTGTTTTTCCGCTAACCATTTATTTCTTCCAAAACCTTTCACTACATGTTTTTCGCTATGATAAGATGAACGAACCAAGGGGCCGCTTTCTACATAATCGAACCCTAACTGATACCCTATTTCTCTTAATTCTGCAAACTCATCGGGATGCACAAAACGCAATACCGGCAAGTGTTTTGGAGTAGGCTGCAAATATTGGCCAAGGGTTAATACATCTACGCCAACAGCAACCAAGTCTTTCATACTCTGAATTACTTCTTCTTTGGTTTCTCCAATACCCAGCATAATTCCGGTTTTGGTTCTCATGCCACCTTCTTTTAATGTTTTTAGTACTTCTATGCTCCTGCGATATTTTGCCTGAATACGAACTTGCCTCGTTAATCTTTCAACCGTTTCCATATTATGGCTAACTACTTCGGGGGCGGCATCAATTACCCTTTGAATTTGTTGCTGGATGCCTCTAAAATCAGGAATTAAGGTTTCTAAAGTTGTGGTTGGATTTAAAGCTTTAACTGCTTTAATAGTATTGTACCAGATAATAGAACCGCCATCTTTCAATTCATCCCTGTCTACACTTGTAATAACAGCATGTTTTACTTTCATTAAATGAATGGCTTCTGCTACACGCTGAGGCTCGTCCCAATCAACGGGTTCGGGCCTACCGGTGGCAACGGCACAAAACCCGCAGCTACGGGTACAAACATTTCCGAGAATCATAAATGTGGCAGTACCTTCGCCCCAACATTCGCCCATATTAGGGCAATTGCCGCTTTCGCAAATGGTATGTAATTTATTATGATCTACCAAACCACGAACATGCTTATAACTATCGCCGATAGGAAGTTTAACGCGTAACCAATCTGGTTTTCTTAATTTATTTGTTATGGGATTAACAACAGGTAATTCTTGCACACTTTAAATTTTTAAGATTGCTAAAGATTGCACTTCAGTTGAAGTGAGTGACACAACCAAAGCTCAGCAGAGAGCTATAGCCGGTAACCTAATTAAACAACAAAAATAAATCACTTTCGTTTACCAAACTCAATAGCGAGATAAGCATTGAAAAAAGCATGATGAGGATCGTTCCAAACCATAATTGGCATTTTTTCTGTGTAATATTCTATATTAACGCCTAATTCAATTGCAGAAAGTATTTCGTTATAACGGCCATAATCGAACCGCAGAGCGGTTCTTACGTGTGCACCGGGAACATACTTTATTTCGTTAAACCCTTTGCCAAAACCGGCAGCACCTAAAATATCGCCGGCTAAAAAAACGGAGTCATTAGAACCGGTGTATTTTATGTCTTCTATTTTTCCGGTTGTACCGTTTTGTATTTCTAAATAATACGGTTTTAACATCCCTAAAGAAAGTCCGCCACCATAAATTAAGGATACAGCCACGCCATTTTTATTTCCTTTTCCGCCAATTAAATATTGCCCGCCCAAGCCCAACTTGAAATAATAGAAATTATTTTCTTTACCATATACAAATGGGTTTCCATAAGCTAAACCGGGAAATGAACTGGAGCCGCTTGATAACTTTTCTTGTTTTTTATCTTTGCGTTCGCCCAATTCCATCCACCACACGGTAGTTTTAGTAATGGTTTTGTATTTTCCATGTTCGTAAATCAAACTCCAGCCATCGGTATTCAATTTAAAACCAAATAATCCCTGTTTTCTGAAAATTAAAGCACCTTCTTCTTCTTGTTTTATTAACTGATTGATCTTTTCTTTGCGGAGATTTGCTTTTTCTTTTTTAGATAAATGATCCGGTGTTTGAGCATTTGCAGTTAAAGAAAAAGAAATAAACCCTATTGCTAATACAATTAAGTTCTTCACTTGAATTAATTTATTGATTGTAAATTTATTAAAATTTTTGTACGCCATGACATCTACTATTGTTTATAAAGGTGATTTAAGAACAGAATTAACACATTTGCAGAGCGGACAGGTAGTTGAAACCGATGCGCCAACTGATAACCAGGGAAAAGGCGAACGTTTTTCTCCTACCGATTTATTGGCTACTTCGTACGGAAGTTGCATGATTACTACTATGGCCATTCGTGCTGCAGACATGAAACTTAATTTTGACGGAACTAAAATAGAGATCACTAAAATTATGAGTTCCGATGCCCCGAGAAAAGTATCGGGCATTAAATGTGACCTATTTTTCACAAAATTTTTTGAAGCTACGGCAGAGCAAAAAGAACAATTGGTAAGAATTGCCAGAAGTTGCCCTGTTGAAAAGAGTTTGCATCCTGATATTAAACTGGATGTTACATTTCATTGGTAAGTTTCAGTAACTTATTTCCAACCGAGCATTGCAAACATTTTTTATCCTTGCAATAATGTTGGTGCAATTGCAGTACAGCCTGCGATTCTAAAGCATTTGCACAGGAAATGTTTGCCTGGTTCCATATTGTTGTGATTGAATTACGTTCAGCTTTAATAGCAGAAAGCCATATTAATGCTTTTTCTTTCAGCAACTCATCTTTGTGCAATAATCCATAAGAAAATAAAACAGGAATTATTGTATTGATGATGATATTATCTACCATTTGCTCCCCCGTTTTTTTAGGTTGAAAAGCAGATGCTTCATCAAGCAGGTAATGATAATGCCAATAATCGTTGCAGGTAATATTGAATAATTTTTTAACATCGCTAACTTCTTTTAAAGATTTGATTGTTGCAAATAAATGGCTGGATTGGGTTACCAGCATTGCTAACTGCGCCAACCGAAGCGTAGGAAAATTAGCAGGCCGCATCCTTAAAAAACATGCCGTACAGTTTATTTTTTTTAACTGGTATTTTTTCTGAAGAAATTGATATTCTTTTTGCAACAGAACAGGATAATCTTCCGTAAAATTTTCGTTCAATAAATTAGCTTGTCCCAATAATAATGATTCTAATTGGTGTATCTGATTTTTATGTTTTCCAAGAATTTGAATAGAAATGCTTCGTGCTACTTCCTCAAATAATTCCGTATTTACTTTGATGCCAAAATTAGATGCCAGCATCCACCAAAACACTTCTTCCCAATGCCCGTTTGTTTCATCTAAAAAAGATAATACCTTTTTAGATTTTTCTTCCAAACGCTCGGCAACCAATCTTTCTTTCCATTTTAACCAAGACAAATCATTTAATACAGGCAACTGTTTTTTGCAATGAATAGGAGAATCATCATTCATTAACTGCTCGTATTTTGTTAATAAAACTTTAGGAACAAGATTTTGTAAAACCAAAGTGGGCAAAGCATTTGGGCATTGACCTGCAATTGCTGCATCGTATTCCCAAACAACATGCAAAATAATGTTGCTGTAATTTTTATCTGTTGAATGATGATGCTTGTTCCAATCTGATGAGTGCACATGCAGTTCAATATTACCTGCAAGTGTAATGTTATCAATCTTTATAATTGCATCTAAAAAATCAGACCCTTGGTTTGTATTATAATTTCCGGGGTTGATGATCTGTAAATGTTCTCCCTTAAAAGTCTCGAGTTTACTTTTATTAAAGTACTGGTGCTGCCAGATAAACTGCAATAATTTTTCCTTCATAGTATTTAATTACCATGAGAGGTATATATGCAATATGAAAATAAGGAAAATGTTTATAATGTTTGCAATGCTTGTACCACACGGCTTACCGGTAAGCCCATTACATTATAGAAATCCCCTTTGATGCTTTTAATACCAATAACGCCAATCCATTCCTGAATGGCATAAGCACCAGACATATCATAAGGTTGGTACTTATCTACATAAAACTCAATCTGCTCTTGTGTTAAGTTATGAAACTCAACATCCGTTACATCTGCAAACGCAATTTCTTTTTCTTCAAACAAAATAACTACGCCTGTTATAACCTGATGGTGTTGCCCAGATAATGCTTTTAAAGTATTAATGGCATCTTCCCTGTTTGCAGGTTTGCCAATAACCCTATCGCCCAAAACAACAATAGTATCCGCTGCAAGAACAGGACGATGGTGGTATTCACCGTGAAAAGAGGTTTTAATTTTATCTACAACCATTTGCCCTTTTTCCCTGGCAATATGTACCGGAATTTCTATAACAGGCATTCCTTCAGGATAAGTCTCGTCTGTGCCCCGTGTAATAATTTCAAACGGAACTTCAGCCCATTCCAGCAATGTTTTTCTTCTGTCTGATTTTGATGCGAGAATAATTTCCTTAATCACGTAAATAATTTTTTATGAGTATATTTTGAAAAAAATCATAGATAAAATACCTGTAAACATTACCAGTTTAACCAAGCTGCTTAATTGATGAAAGTCTTTTGACGATTGCGCTTTAAACAGTTTTCTAAAAATAACAAACAAAGGAAATATAATTGTAGCTAAACTGTACAATACACTTATCCACCAGCCAAACTGCAACACATATAATTGCAAAATAATTATAATAGCAAGTAATACTACCAGCCACACGGCAACAAAAACCTTACTGCTGTTAATACCCCAAACGATGGGCATAGTGCGGCAACCGTATTTACTATCGCCATCAACATCTTCCATATCTTTTATTACTTCTCTTATTAAAGAAATAATAAAAGCAAAACTTGTATACAGAATTGTAAACCTGATGATTTTGTTATCATGAATACCATTCTCTCCAAATACGTGGTGATATACCAACGAATTCTCGAATAAGGTTAAAGAAAAAATTGAAGATGCCGTTAATACAGATACCACAACATTTCCCCAAAGATTTTTTTTCTTTAAACTTATTGAATAAAAAAACAACAGGATAACACAACTAAAAGCAGTAATGCCAACAAATTTAGAAGTAGTGTGCCTATCTACATAAATACAACTAAACACTGCAACTGCCGATAAAAAAATATGCCAGAATAAAGCCCATCGCCTGCTGATACTTTTAGATACGATTACTTTTTTGGGCTTATTTACCAAATCAATATTCAAATCAAAATAATCGTTAATAATATAACCAGATGCTGCAATTAATATGTACGAACCACAAACCAATATAAAATAGATTCCGTGAATGGCATTCGCCACTCCGGCTTTTATAAAAATGGGTTGAAGCACACAGTATTCAAACAAAATTTGTGTTAGAATAATAAACACCAAGTTAGGCCAACGCACAAGTTTTAAGAAAGCCGCCACTAATTTCATTCGAAAATATTTAATGCAAAATAAAACATGCTGTTAAAGCAGGCACATTCATTATTTTTGGTTATCCCTCCACTCGTATACCCAACTGCTCTGAATCATTTCCAAATGCCCTTCATTGCTATCTTCCCGTTTACCCACAAAATTGGGCAGCTCTAACACCCATTCCAACAATTCGGTAAACCTGATGCGATAAATTTTAGACTCGTTAAAATCGTCTCCAAACTTTTCATACAATTTCAAAGCAATATCTTCATAATCGCTCCAATGAATTGGCGGTTCAAAATGGCTCATAAATTATTTTTTTGTATTCAACTTTAGTTTTCATGGCATCCCTGTTGCGTCGCACACTTGTACTTTCGCATCATTTATCAGCCGCAATATTATTCTCCTAAAAACTGAGTCTGGTCGGGTAATGTAATTTCAATTTCACCATCACCATCCTGCAACACACATTGGCACCCCAATCTTGAATTCAGTTTCGGGCTAATCGCTCTATCAATAAAATCTTCTTCCTTCTCACTCAATTCCTCCAAATACTCCATTCCTTTATCAACATATAAATGGCAGGTACTGCAAGCACAAACACCACCACAATTGTGATGCAAGTCTACATCCTTATCTAACAAAATTTCCAATAAACTGTCACCGGCAGCAATGTTGGTTAAAACAACTGGTTCTATTCCTTTTTGCTCAAAATTTACTTTAATAGTATACATAAAATAGCATTTCGGCTGCAAAAGTATTTCAAATACGCTTGCATTAAATATTTATGCACCAACGAAAACGGGAAAATTATGTATTTAATATTGTAATACCTTGTTTTAACGCACTAAACCGTTAAAACTTTTTTTATGAAATGATGCAACATTTGTGTTTATTTGGTGTCAAATATGTAACGATAATTTTTCTGTAAACAGAATTTTAATAATTTTCGGTTGCTTGCTCACAATATCCCTGCACGGTTTGCCCTGCGGGGATTTTTTTATTTGTAGGGCGACTGCATAATACTGTTGCTTATTCGTAAATAAAGCTTGCGCAAATAAGGGTGTGCTTCCAATATCCGCAAATGTTTCTCAATAGTAACTATATCTCCCCTGATTGCCGGCCCGGTTTGCACAACCGACGGGGAATGTGTCTGTAACCTACGGGCAGTTTCGCTGATGATAGGAATTAAAAGAGAAAAATCGAGGTTTTCTTTCTGGCAAAAATCTTCTGCCAGTGCATAAAAATGGTTTACAAAATTGCTGGTAAACACTGCGGCAATATGCATTTTTTTTCTTTGCTCATCGTCTGCCACATAAACTGGTTGATTGAGGCTTTTTGCAAATTCGCAAATTTCATCTGTAACTGCCGGTGTATTGCCATCAACAATAAAAGGTATTTGCGGAATGTATGCAGTTTCTTTCCTTATAGTTTGCAACGGCCATATAACGCCAAACCTGTCTGTTATTTTTTGTAATACATCTTTAGTAAGGGTTCCGGAAGTATGTAATACCAATTTACCCGGCAGCTTTAATTTTTCTGCTACAACGCTTACAGCATGGTCTTTTACAGCTATAATATATATATCTGCTTTTGCGGTTAAGTTGCTAATATCTGCAGCCGTGGCTCCTATTTGCTTGGCCAGCAACTCGGCATTGGCCAGCTTATTACTTATTACCTGTAATACAGAATGTTCTTTTGCAGCAATCAATTTTCCTAAAATTGTGGCAACATTTCCTGAGCCGATGAGAACAACCTGCATATCTTTGATATTATGATGAAAATGAAATTATCGCAACGTTTAGCGATAAAATTTTACACAACAAGAATAAATACTACCGCATTAGTTTCACCTGTAAAAGCCGCAGAAAGAGCCTTTAAATTATTCTGTACGCCCTTAACCAAATCGAGACAAAAACAGCCTGATATTTTTCACAAAGCCGAGGGATTGCGAGTCTTAATCAGTGATGTGCAAATATATGGCTGGATATGGAAACCAACAGTAGAAAAATCAAAAAAAGTTCTAATAGCACATGGCTTTAATAGTTGCAGTTATAAGTTTGAAAAATATGTTTCGCTATTACTAAAAAACGGTTTTGAAGTAATTGCGTTTGATGCTCCTGCCCACGGAAAAAGCAAAGGCAAACAAATAAATGCCTTGATGTATAAAGAAATGATACTGCATATTAATAAAGTGTATGGCAATTTATACGGTATTATTTCGCATTCATTCGGAGGTTTATCTGCAGCACTGGCTGCCGAAGAATTGCCCGATTTAAAAAAATTGGTATTAATTGCACCTGCCTCGGAAACAAACACGGCAATTAATAATTATTTTAAACTGATGAAACTGAAGGACGAAATAAGGCCCGAATTTGAAAAAATATTGTATGCCGTTGGCAAACATCCCCTTTCTTATTTTTCCGTATCAAGGGCTTTACCAAATATTTTTGCAAAAACGCTCTGGCTGCACGATACAGAGGATTTGATCTGCCCTTTTGCCGATGCGGAAAAAGTAATAAAACTTAAACCCGAACATGTTGAATTTAAGGTTACCACAGGGTTGGGACATAATAAAATTTATAAAGACAATTCTATAGCAAAAGAGATTGTAAAATTTGTCTCGTCTGTGTAAGATTTTTTAAGATTTGTATGTTTAACCTAATATTGCACCTGCCAAACTGCGTTTTTTATCGCATAAAATGCTCTGCCGAATAACATTTTGCAGCAGAAGTGTGCGACGCAACTTGGGCAAAATAGTAGTACAAAAGCTGGTAACATCATAAATATTTTACAAAGAATGGCAAAGAACTTATTGATTGTAGAGAGCCCTGCCAAAGCAAAAACCATTGAAAAAATTCTTGGAAAAGAGTTTGAGGTAAAGAGTTGCTACGGCCATATCAGAGACCTTGAAAAGGATGATATGGGAATTGATGTGAATAATAGTTACACTCCCAGATATATTGTTCCGGATGAAAAGCAAAGAGTAGTAAAAGATTTAAAACAATTGGCAAAAAAGGCCGATGAAGTTTGGTTGGCATCGGATGAGGACCGTGAAGGAGAAAGCATATCGTGGCATTTGGCCGAAGTGTTGGGATTAGACCCTAAAACTACCAAGCGGATTGTGTTTCACGAAATTACTGCCCCAGCTATTAAAAAGGCCGTTGAAACGCCTCGTTTCATTGATATGAACCTGGTAAATGCACAGCAAGCCAGGCGTGTGCTGGATAGATTGGTGGGGTTTGAACTAAGTCCGGTTTTATGGAGAAAAATTGGAATGAAAGGCGGATTAAGTGCCGGCCGTGTACAAAGTGTTGCCGTTAGGTTAATTGCAGAAAGAGAAAGAGAAATTAACCAGTTTAATGCAGAAAGCAATTATAAAATCGATGCGGTTTTTGTTGAGAAAGATATTGCCGGAAAACTTGTAAACTTTAAAGCAGAAGGGCCTGCTAAAGTTGCAACTAAAGAAACTGCAGAACAGTTTTTAAATAGTTGCAAAGGAGCTTTATATAATGTGAACGATATTCAGGTAAAACCTGCAAAACGCTCTCCTGCCGCACCTTTTACAACATCTACCCTACAACAGGAAGCTTCCAGGAAATTAGGCTACGGTGTTAGCAAAACCATGTTAATTGCCCAAAGGCTATACGAAAGCGGCTACATTACCTATATGCGTACCGATAGCATTAATTTGAGTGATACCGCATTGACTGATATTAGCAAAGAGATTTATAATTCTTATGGCAGCAATTATCATCAGCCAAGAAAATTTAAAAATAAAAATGATAATGCACAGGAAGCACACGAAGCCATTCGCCCAACTTACATGAACAATCGTACCGTAGAAGATCCTGATGCTAAAAGATTATATGAACTGATTTGGAGAAGAACAATTGCATCTCAAATGAGTGATGCAGAATTTGAGAAAACAATTGCAAAAATCAATATTTCTACCAACAAAGAACAGCTTACTGCAACCGGTGAAGTGATGAAATTTGACGGCTTTTTAAAAGTGTATCTGGAAGGTAAAGACGACGATGATGATGACGATGCAGAAGGTATTTTGCCGCCGTTGAAAGTGGGCCAGAGTCTGCAGTTTAAAGAAATGTCTGCAACAGAAAAATTTACCCGCCCTGCTCCAAGATATACAGAAGCATCGTTGGTAAAAAAATTAGAAGAGTTAGGTATTGGCCGTCCATCTACTTATGCACCAACTATTTCAACCATCATTAAAAGAAATTATGTTGAGAAGCGTGAAAAAGAAGGTGTAAAAAGAGACATCAACATCCTTACTTTATCCAGTCAAAATGAAATAAAAAAAGTCATTCATCACGAAATTACCGGAGCTGAAAAAGGAAAACTATTTCCAACAGATTTGGGATTGGTAGTTACAGATTTTTTGAAACAGCACTTTGAAAAAGTAATGGACTATGGTTTTACGGCTTATATTGAAGAAGAGTTTGATGAAATAGCAGAGGGCAAAATAAAATGGAATTCAATGATCGATGAATTCTATAAACCATTTCATGTAACCATTGAACATACTTTAGAAAATGCAGAAAGAGCCAAGGGTGAAAGAGAATTAGGTATGGATGAAACCAGCGGCAAAAAAGTAATTGCACGAATGGGAAGATTTGGGCCGATGGTTCAAATTGGAGATGCAGGAGATGAAGACAAGCCTCGTTTTGCAAAACTAAAAGCCAACCAAAGTATTGAAACCATTACGTTTGATGAAGCGATGGAATTGTTTGCTTTACCACGTACCATCGGCGAGTATGAAGGCAAAGAATTATCGGTTAACATAGGAAGATTTGGACCATATATAAAATTAGGAGAACAATTTATTTCTATTCCAAAAGGAGAAGACTTATACGCTATTGAATTGGATAGAGCCATTCAATTATTGAATGAAAAACAGCAGGCAGATGCCCCTATAGGTACCTATCAGGAAATGCCTGTTACAAAAGGTAAAGGACGTTTTGGGCCATTTATAAAATGGAACAATATGTATATTAATGTTCCGAGGGCTTATAATTTTGATGCTTTGTCTGAAAACGATATGAAGGAATTGATTGAAAAGAAAATTGAAAAAGAAGCCAACCGTTTTATTCAACAATGGCCGGAAGAAAAAATATCTATTGAAAACGGAAGATGGGGTGCTTTTGTACGTTTTCAAAAGAAAATGTTGAAGCTCGGAAAAAAAGCAGATGGTTCTAAATATACAGATGAAGAGCTTACTGCTATTTCTCTTGATGATGTTAAAAGAATGATTGAAGAACAAGTGCCAAATGCTTTTGCAAAAAAAGTAAAAGCTAAAACTGCCGTTAAAAAAACAGCTACTAAAACAGCGAAGAAAAAATAGTTTTTTATTGCCGATAAAAGATTGGACAGTACAAGTGTGCGACGCAACAACCGACTAATAGTTGTACTGGTGCCGGTTATAAAAACATCATCTTCATAAAAAAATCCTGAATAAATCAGGATTTTTTTATGAAGATGATAAATAATATTTCTATTTATTTCCGGCTGCAATAATTACTAAAATAATAGCTACCCATGCCCCCCAGCCTGCCCATGTCCATTTGCGAAAGTTTCTGTCTTTAGAAAAAATGTACGCACCAATAACCCCTAATAACCCTAAAAAGAAACCCAATGCAAAGCCACCTACATTAAAACCTTCGGAATCTTCGCCCCATGCTAATTTTTTCTTATATGCTTTAAAAGCTATTCTTTCAAAAAAATTAAGTTTTTTGTGAGTGTACGCTTCAAATTCTTTTACAGACATTTCTGAAATTTTCTTATGTACTGTCTTAGTTTCACCCGAATTCAGTGATACGGTACTATTGGCATTTTTGTCTGCAGACATAGGTAGTAATGCAGCATAACTTAGCTGAAAACCGAAAAGGATAGCGAGAATCAGGAAAATTTTTTTCATAGCAATTAAAGTTTTACAAATAAAAAAAGTGTTTAACGAATTAAACACTTTTTTTATTAAGCATATATGACTTTAATCAATTAATAATAAAGTTTACCCATTTGTTTTAAAAACCTTACATGCGCTGCAATTGCTTTTGTTACGGTGGGGTATTCGATATATTGCAATTGATGTTGCCTGCAAACGCTTCTTACTATTTTGCTTATTGCGGGATAATGTACATGCGAAATTTTAGGAAATAAATGATGCTCTATCTGAAAATTTAATCCGCCTACCAACCAACTGATCAATTTATTTTTTGTGGCAAAATTTGCAGTTGTTTTAATTTGATGTGTTGCAAACTCATCGGGTAACTTGTGATTGTTTTTGTTTGCCAGCGGAAACTCCGTTCCTTCTACGGTATGTGCCAATTGAAATACAATACTTAAAATAAATCCTGCAACCAAACTGAATGTAAGAAAACCGATTAACCAGGACAGCCAACCCACTAATATTATAGGCAAAACAATAAATACAAGCCCGTGATATACTTTAATAAACCAAAAACTGAGGTGGTCTTTAAATGTCATTTTTTTTAAAGGTATTTCACCGATACGTTGTGTAAAATACTTTTGATAATCGGAAAAAAAAATCCAAAAAACATACAACATCATATACAACACCCAAAAATATAAATGCTGAAAGCGGTGCATTTTATAACGTTTTTGCGATGGTGCCATCCGCA
>Ga0182038_10000494_pt1 | contig 19893 bp, 16 predicted proteins | sample sta12Can44000108_FD_125976 | JGI IMG/M metagenome (GOLD analysis project Ga0182038, IMG submission 125976) | Lab enrichment of tropical soil microbial communities from Luquillo Experimental Forest, Puerto Rico - statanox.12C.anox.44.000.108 | ecosystem: Environmental > Terrestrial > Soil >...
CGGAGATGCGAAAAGGAGGGCTATCAAAAACTGAGCCGGGGCGCTTCGCTGAGGGGCCAAGGCACCCCGGCTGATCCTGCCCGCCTCCGCAGTGTGCGAGCAAGAAACCCAAAGAATTTCTTAAGCCGCAGCCAGATACAAAGTCGTCAAACAGATTCTCGAGACTTTCGGCTAGCAGATCGTGCGCAGGGGCCGTAGGGGTTGCGGCCCCGCGCAGCAGAGAAATCTATTTGTCCTCGTCGCCGCGGAGGAATTCATACCTCTCGATCGCGGCAACCACGCCCACGGCGCCCTCATCCCGCGGCTCGGTACGCTGCACGCGCCCAAGGCAGCGGACGCGCACCGGACCAGCCATGGTGATCTCGTTCGGCAACGTCAGGAGAATCTCGACCGGGGAGCCTTCTTTAACCTCTTTGGGAAGATAGAAGTAAACGCCGCGAGAGCTCACATCGCGCGATTCAGTGCTGGTTTCACCGACGGCAGCGCCGGTCGTCCAGCGAACCGTTAATGGCAGCCGCATGGTGAAGCGTTGCGTGGTGCGGCGTTCAGAACCCGTCAAGATGATCCTCCTGACCGACGCCAAGTGTATCCGGGGAAGGGTCCAGCTAACAATAGGACTCCCGTTACAAAAACGATTCAACGCTGAGAAGTACGGAGGTACTAGAACATTTTAGGACTCGTGGCGAGCTAGGGTTGAAGGAATCCACCAACGCTCCGCCGCCGCGTGACGCGAGGTGTCACTTCAGAAGTAAATGAAAAAACGCGACTTACGGCTGAGAACAGACGTCCGGTGTTTCCAATTTCTTTTAGGTTTCCTGGCCGAAGCGCTTGATGTCTTCCGGGCCTTCCCGGAGCTTCACGGCGGCGCGACCCTGGACCAGTTCGCGAATCTGCTCGACGACGTCGGGATTCGCAAGGGTGGTGATGTCGCCAGTGTCCATTTGGTTGGAAATCGCTGCCAGCACGCGGCGCATGATCTTCCCAGACCGGGTTTTCGGCATGTCCGGCACCATGTGGACCGTCTTCGGACGAGCAATTTTGCCGATCATGGTTTCGATGGTGGAAGTGACCTTCTCCTGGATGGCTTTCTTCGGGAGGAACCCGGGCTTCAGTGAAATGTAAACGACCGGGACTCGGCCTTTCACTTCGTCCACCGCGGGAACGACGGCGGCTTCGGCGACTTCGGGTACGGTGAGGCAAGCGGACTCGACTTCCTTGGTACCAAGCCGGTGTCCGGCCACGTTGATCACGTCATCGACGCGGCCGAGGATGCGATAGTAGCCGTCCGCGGGAAGCACCGCGCCGTCTGCGGCGTAATACGGCCAATCGCGCCAATCCTTGCTGTGCGGATTGGTGTTGTACTTTTTGTAGTATTGATTCACGAAGCGCTGCGGATCGCCCCAAATCGTCTGCATAATTCCTGGCCAGGGGTTGCGAATGCAGATATTTCCGGCCGTTTGGGAGCCGGGTTTAACCTCGCTTCCTTCCTCGTCCCAAATCACCGGATAAATTCCGAGCGCCGGTGGACCGGCGCTGCCGGGTTTCATGGGGTCGAGGGCTGGTTTGGTGGAACAGAGGAAGCCGCCGGTTTCCGTTTGCCACCAGGTATCGACGATTACCGCTTCTCCTTTGCCAACGACTTCGTAATACCACTGCCAGACTTCCGGCTCGATGGGCTCACCCACCGTGGTCATGTGCTTGAAGTGGTAGTTGTATTTCTTCGGTTCGTCCGCACCGGCTTTGCGCAGCATGCGAATGGCCGTCGGCGAAGTGTGAAAAATGTTAACGCCGAGCCTTTCGGCGATGCGCCATGGCCGGCCGACGTCCGGGAATTGCGGAACGCCCTCGTAGAGAACGCTGGTTGCGGCGAGCGAGAGCGGCCCATACACGATGTAAGAATGCCCGGTGATCCAGCCGATATCCGCCATGCACCAGTAGACGTCTTCCGGATGAAGGTCCTGGTAATACTTTGCAGTTCCCGTTACGTATGCCAGGTAACCGCCGGTGCGATGCTGGCACCCTTTTGGTTTTCCCGTCGTGCCGCTGGTGTACATCAGAAACAGCGGGGCTTCTGAATCCTGTGAAACAGGCTCTACCGTATGACCTCGGTAGTCCTTTAGAACGTCGTCAATGAAATAATCGCGCTCCATGACCATTGGCGTTTCTGAGCCGTATCTACCGGCATAGCGCTTCCAGACCAAGACTTTGGCGATTTCCTGGCCTTCTTTTTTTGCCGTTTGCACGGCGATATCCGCGGCGGCCTTGTGATCCACCCACTTTCCATTGCGCCAGTAGCCGTCTGCGTAAATGAGCACGCGACTGCCGGAATCCGCGGCGCGTAACCCGCAAGCCTCGCCGCTAAATCCGCCAAAGACGACCGAATGCGCGACACCGAGCCGCGCGCAGGCCAGCATGGTGATGGGCAGTTCGGGAATCATGGGCATGTGAATCGTCACGCGGTCGCCCGTCTTCAGCCCAGCGAAGTCGCCGAGCAGCGCCGCTGTCTCATTCACGCGCTTGTACAGTTCCTGATAGGTGACGACCACGTGGGCTTCGCCCTCAGGTTCGGGAACGAAAATGATGGCCGCCTTGTTTTTGTATTTGGCGAGGTGCCGGTCCACGCAGTTGTAGCAGGCGTTCAGTTTTCCGCCAACGAACCATTTCCAGAAGGGAGGATCGTCGGCGTCCAGCACGGTGTGCCAATACTGGTCCCAGTCGAGCAGTTCGGCGTAGTGCCGGAAGCACTCCGGGAAGTACTTCTCGTCGAACTTAGCCACGAAGTCGGGATCGTGCATATTGGCCTGGCCAATAAACCTCGCGGGCGGGCGGTAATAGCCTTCTTCTTTCCAGTGCACGGCGATCTGCGCTTCACTGACCTGGGGTCTGCCCTTATGGTCTTTTGTGATTTCTCTTGCCGTTAGTTTCTGACGCGGTCTGGCCACGGTAGCGGCTCCCCTCGGAAGATTGCTTGTTTTGACGCAACGACGTGGGACGATCCGGCTCGGGTCACGGAAAATGATGCTACCAGCGGGCCGCGCTCGTCAATCGCCGCCAAGCCGTCCCACCGCCGCAAAAAAGCGCAACCAAAAGGTTGCTTTTGTCTCGGTCGGCAGCTATTATGCAACCAGGAGGTTGCATAATATGAGTGATCGCATCGAAAAACGGATTGAACTCAAGGCCCCGCTTTCCCGCGTCTGGCGCGCCCTCACCGATTACCGCGAGTTTGGCGAATGGTTTCGGGTGAAATTGGACGGCCCGTTTGTTCCGGGCGAGGTCTCGCGCGGTCAGATGACTTATCCGGGGTACGAGCACGTGAAGTGGGAAGCCGTGGTCGAGAAGATGGAGCCGGAGCGGCTGTTTTCCTTCACTTGGCCGCATCCCAAGTCCCATGAAAAAGCGGGTTATCTGGGGGATTACTCCACCGAGCCGAGCACGCTTGTTGAATTCCGGCTGGAGAAAACCGCCAATGGCACGCTGCTGACGGTGACGGAATCCGGCTTTGACATGCTGCCTGCGGATCGCCGTCTTGAGGCATTTCGCAGAAACGAAGGCGGCTGGGCCGAGCAAATGAAGAACCTTGAGGCCTATCTTGCGAAAAACTCGCAGACGGAGTTCCCGAAGCCGGCCTAGCTGCGCGCGGGTCTTTGCCGCGCTGGGCGATGAGACGCGGCTGAGGCTGGTTGCCAAGCTTTCTAGCGGGCAGCCTAGTTCGCTCTCTCAGCTGACCGAGGGTTCGCGGCTGACCCGTCAGGCGATCACCAAGCACCTTCGGGTGCTCGAGAACGCGAGAATCGTGCGCAGCGTTCGAGCCGGCCGTGAGAGCCGATTTGCATTCGACCCTGAACCGATTGCCGAGATTAAGGACTACCTCGATTTCGTTTCCGAGCAGTGGGATCAGACGCTCGCAAGACTGAGATCCTTCGTCGAGGGCTGAGGACATGGTCATTGCAGCAGGTAACTCCCCGGCTCTTTCGCGTGAATCATCGTGCTCCTGGGCGCGTAAGGAATGATCATGTTGCTCTACCTGCCGCTCCGGTCAAGTGAGAGGAATGCTCGTTCGCATCGATGAGGTTGCCCGCGGGAGAACTGCCAGAGACTTCGAATGGCGGGCGTGCGTCGAAGGGCGCTTTCTCTGACGGAGAGTGCGTTCGTCGATTTTTGACCACCGCCTGACTGAAATCGTGATACAACCTCTGCTTGAACCTCGAGAGTGCGATCTTTCTGTTTTTTGCAGGCGCCCTCGGAGGCGGCATGAACGCCGTGGCCGGGGGCGGGAGCTTTATTGCTTTTCCCGCGCTTCTGTTTACCGGCGTTCCCGCGATTCCGGCCAATGCGACCAACACGCTCTCTTTGTGGGTAGGAACCACGGCGAGCGGCGGCGCCTATCCCCAAAAGCTGAATCTTCCGAGGCGCGTTCTGATTCCTTTGGGCATGACCAGTTTGGTCGGCGGGCTCTCGGGGGCGATTCTCCTTATTCACACGCCGGCCCGGACTTTCCTACGGGTGATTCCCTGGCTGCTTTCAGGCGCCACCCTGCTCTTTGCGTTCGGCAAGCATCTCACCGGGCGCCTTTCCGCAGGCATCTCGCACGATGCGGGCGGCGGGGCAGTGATCGGTGCTTCGCTCTTCGAACTCCTGGTTGCCGTCTACGGCGGCTATTTCGGCGGAGGAATCGGCATCATGAACCTGGCGATGCTTTCAGCGCTTGGCATGAGCGACATCCACGCCATGAACAAGCTGAAAGTCATACTCGGGGGCGTGATCAACGGCGTGGCCACGCTAACGTTCATTGCGAACAAGGCCATTTTCTGGCCACAGGCCATCGTAATGATTTTCGGGTCGGTTCTCGGCGGTTATTCCACCGCGCATTACGCGCAGAAGCTGCCGCAGTCCTGGATCAAGGCTTTCATCATTCTTGTCGGCGCGGCCATGACCGTTTATTTCTTCTGGCGCGGCTACCACTAGCAGGCAGGCACGAGGCACGAGCGACGCATGGTATAGTCCCCGCTGCCATGAGCGTTGCGGAGCTTCCCTCAAATCCAAAATCGACGCTGGTCCCGCTTACGCAGAATCAGATTCGCGGATTTTGGGCCTCCTGGGGAGGCTGGGCGCTGGACGGCATGGATTCGTTCATCTACGCGCTTGTCCTGCTGCCTTCGCTGCGGGAGCTTCTTCCGCGCTCGGGAATTGCTGCAACCAAAGGGAACGTCGGCTTCTACGGCGGATTGCTGTTCGCGCTGTTTTTGTTCGGCTGGGGAATGGCCTTTTTATGGGGCCCGATCGGCGATAAGTTCGGGCGCGTTCGCACGCTCATGCTGACGGTCGTGTGGTATTCCGTTTTCACCTTTCTGAGCGCGCTCGTCACAGGCGTCTGGCAGCTTGCCGTGCTGCGGCTGCTCGCGGGGATTGGCATCGGCGGGGAGTGGGCCATGGGCGGAACCTTCGTCGCCGAAGAATGGCCCGAACAGCGGCGGCTGGCGGGCGCCGGGTACATGCACACGGGATATTACGTTGGGACCTTTTTTGCCTCGTTGGCGAATTACATCATCGGGAGTCACTTCGGCTGGCGCATGATGTTTGCGGTTGGCGGACTGCCGGCGCTTTTGCTCGCCTGGGTGCGGCATGGCGTGACGGAGCCGGAGCGGTGGAGGCAAAAGGGAGGCGCGGTTCGCTCCGGGAAAATCTGGAGGCCATTTTCCGCCCTTTTCTCAAGCCCGCTGCGCCGCCGGACGATTCTGAACTCCTTATATATGCTCGCATCGATTTGCGGTTTGTGGGCGGGAACGGTCTACGTGCCCGCCGCGGTGACGACGCTCGCGGAAGCGGCCGGGAAAATAGGGCCGCTGGCAGCGCGGCTGGCTTCGCACGCGGCGATGCTGGTTTCCTGCGCAACGATTCTCGGCTGCCTGGTGATGCCGTGGCTCGCGGAAAAAACCGGGCGTCGCGGCGCGCTAGGTGTTTATTTCGCGGTGATGCTTCTGTCCATCGCGCTGACGTTCGGAAAGGTTTTTTATCTCGGAGCTGCCGCGCTTCCGTGGTTTTTTGTTTGTCTTTTCTTTCTTGGATTTGGCGGCGCCAATTTCGCCGTGTACACGCTCTGGCTGCCGGAGCAGTATCCTACCGAGTGCCGCGCCAGCGCCTTTGCCTTTGCTACTTCGCTCGCGCGTTTTGCAGGCGCCGGGATAACCTTTCTCGTGGGCGCCGGCGTCGCGCGCTACGGCTCGCTGGGAATTCCTGTCGCAATGACCTCGATCGCCTTTGCGGTCGGCTTGCTGCTCGTTCCCTTGGGCCCGGAAACTCGCGGCGAATGCCTGCCCGCCTAGTGCCACACGTCGGAGAAAATATGACCGCAGTAGCATCGAAAGTTTTTCCCATTGAGACTTTGCGCGAATTTTGCATCCGTGTGTTTCTCCACTTAGGCGTGCCAAAAGCCGACGCGACCGAGGCTGCCGACGTGCTTGCCTCGGCAGATCTGCGCGGCGTCGATTCCCACGGCGTGGCGCGGCTGTCGAGCTATTTCGGAATGCTCAGCGAAGGCCACATTAATCCCAAACCAAAAATCAAAATTGTGCGTTCGACGCCGAGTACCGCGACCGTTGACGGCGACAACGGTCTCGGCCTCGTGGTTGGACCGCAAGCGAATCGTATCGCCATGGACATGGCGGAAAAATGCGGCTCCGGCTGGGTCGCTGTGTGCCACACAAATCATTTCGGAATCGCCGGATACTATGTGCTCCAGGCGCTTGAACGCGAGCTGATTGGCTGGGCCATGACCAATTCGACGAAGCTCGTCGCGCCGCTATGGGGCGCGGAGCGCATGCTCGGGACCAATCCCATCGCCATCGCGTTTCCGGGCAATCGAGAGCCCCCGATTGTGATTGACATGGCTACCAGCGCGACGGCATACGGAAAAATCGAAATTGCGCGTCGCCGCGGCGAACCTGTCCCCCAAGGTTGGGCCATCGATCGCGAAGGCCGCGGCACCACGAATCCAAACGCGATGATCGACGGCGGGACGATGCTCCCGCTGGGTTCGGAACGCGAGCGCGGGGGCCACAAGGGGTACGCTTTGGCGATGATGGTGGACATTCTTTGCGGCCCGTTGAGCGGCGCGAACTGGGGCCCGTTTGCCCCTCCGTTTGCGCTGAGACAGGAGATCCCCAAGCGCAGCGTGGGGAAGGGAATCGGTCATTTTTTCGGCGCGATGCGGATTGACGGTTTCATTGACGCCGACGAGTTCAAGCGCCAGGTCGACGAGTACATTCGCGTGTTTCGCGCAACGAAGCCCGCACCGGGCACGCATGGCCCGCTGATTCCGGGCGATCCTGAACGGGAGGCGGAAGAGGTGCGGCGAAAAGAGGGTGTCCCGCTGATTTTGCCTGTCGTCGAAGAGTTGCGGGATATTTCGCAGAAGACCGGCATCCCGTTCGAGTGAACCGGGATCACCCGCTTTAGGCGCGATTCGATAGCTTTCTGCGGAAATGTTGGCGGCCGATTCGCTCGGTCTTGCTGGTCTTCACCCGCGCGCGGGTCTTCTCGCTGATTTTTCCGCCTTCGAGTATTTCTTTCATGGGTGTCCAATATGCTTCGATCCAGCCTCGATAGTGGCCGCTATACCGGTGCGGCGGGATTCCCGTTTGCGTAAATTCGAGTTTTGTCCCGCGCGGAATTTTTTTCAGGTTGAAGATCGCAACCGAATAATGATCTGGCCACCACCCGGTGGCCCGCCATGCTTGAACAATTTTCTTTCCCGGCTTCACCACGAGGTTAAAGCCGGTGATGTGCCCGCCCCAGGCCGTGAACCTGCCTCCCGCCTCTCTGCTGATCTTTGCCTTTTCGCCGGAGAGAGAGGTATGTTTCTTCGAGTCCATCAACATTTCGTAGACCTGACGCGGAGGAGCATTGAATGTGGCTGTTTGCCGAAGTGTTCGCGTATTCATGACGGTGTGCTCCCGGAACTAGGCGGAATGCGTCCTTCACCGCTGCCATAGACTTTCTTGGCCATTCCTTTTATTCCCATACGGTTGACGTCCATCCTGCCGCGTCGTTGAACGGCATGCGGCGACCGGCCTATCGGACAGAATCGAATGATCCGGCGCGCAAGGAGGCGTCGAGAAGCTGAATCGAGTGGACAACCGGCGTGTTCCGATGACGGCGTGCGAGGGCCGACTGAAGCTGGAGGATGCAGCCGGGATTGCCGGTAGCGACCACGTCGGCGCCAAGTTGAGAAACGAGTTCGGCTTTGCGGTCGCCGAGTGATTGGGCAGCGTCGGGCTGGATGAGATTGTAGATTCCCGCGGAACCGCAGCAGATCGCCGATTCCGGAATCTCCTCGAGTTCGAGGCCGGGAATGCTCGACAGCAAAGCCCGGGGCTCCGAGCGGACCCCTTGAGCGTGCTGCAAATGGCAAGAATCGTGAAACGCGACGCGAAGCTTCAGTGGATGGCGCTTCGCGCGCGGCGCGAGCTCCGTTAGGACTTCGCTGATGTCCTTGCACCTCGCGGCAAATTTTTGCGCGCGTTCGGCATATTGCGGATCATCGCGAAACAGGTGGCCGTATTCCTTCAGGTTGGAGCCGCACCCGGCGGCGTTTGTCACAATCGTTTCAACGTTCGCTCGCTCGAAGGCATCCATCGTCTTCTTGGCGAGGTCGATGGCAGCGGCCTCTTCTCCCGCATGCACAAGCAAGGCCCCACAGCAAGCTTGCGTTTGTGGAGCGACCACCTCGCAGCCCTCGCGAGCGAGGACGCGTGCCGTGGCCGCATTGACCTGCGAGAAAAATGCGCGTTGCACGCAACCGAGAAGCAGGCCTACGCGCCGGCGTTTCGTGCCAACAGCAGGCATAACTTCCAAAACAGCTTCCTGAGGCGTGAGCCTAGGAAGCAGCGCCTCCATCGTCTGCCATTTCTTAGGGAGCAGCTTGATCAGGCCGAGTCCGCGAGCCATTGCTTGCAAACCGGATTTTTGGTAGGCGAGGAGTGGCGCGCGCAAGCGATGGAGGCGATCCGGCCGGGTGAGGGTCTCGAAGAGGAAATGGCGGTGACGTTTCTCGCCCCAAGGCCGTTTGAAATTTCGCTCGATCTGCGCGCGTGTGGCTTCGATCAGTTTGCCGTAGTCGACGCCCGAAGGGCACGCCGTCATGCAGGCCATGCAGCCGAGGCAGCTATCGAAGTGGCTCACCCATGTGGAGTTGATCTCGGCCGCTCCTTCGCCGGCGAGCTTCATCAGGTAAATGCGCCCGCGCGGCGAATCCATTTCCTGTCCCCAGAGCACATAAGTCGGGCAGACGGGAAGACAGAAGCCGCAGTGCACGCACTTGTCGACAATGTCGGTCGACGGGGGATGGTGCGCGTCGAAGGCGGAAGGCAGCGAGTTTGACGTGGTGGCCATCGCGAAGTCGGAAACGAGTTGCCCCCTGACGAAGGTACCCGAAGGAAGGAAGGTGAAGCAATGGTTTGTCGGAACCGTCGACGGCGCACCGGTCGGGCCATGACTGTCTCACCGTAGGGGAGAGCAGAGCCGGGCACGGGCGCTTCCCGCTGCGATTCCCCGCGCTACACGGGATGACAAGCGCGGGACCAGGCGTTAGTGTACTTCGGCGGGTTCGCCATCGTCGCAACATTCGCCGCGCTCGAGGAAGGCTTGAAGCCAGCCGAGCATTCTCGGCCAGCCGCTATAACTCTTGGCCAGTTCGGGATAGGCAGCGAGGCCGTAATGACGGAGCCTCACGAGCGTACCTTGCTTGTCCGGATGCAGCTCCCAACGGACCGTAGTTTTCGCCTCGCCCGTCCAACTGGCGACCCACGAGTAAACCAGCAAACGCGGCCGGTCGATTTCCAAATACTCACCCGAAGCCGCAAAGTTTCGGCCGTCCGCGTTGACTCCTACGGTGCGCCATGTTCCGCCGCGACGCAGGTCGCTTTGAAACTCGGTCGAACGATAGACGCCTTGCCGGCCCCACCATTGCAAAACTTGCTGGGGATCCACGAGCGCGTGAAACACGCGCTCGGGAGGGGCGGCAATGTGAATTTCGGCGACGATCGAGTCTCGGTCGGGAGTAGCTTTGGATGTAGCCATGAGCCTGCCTCCGCTTAAGTCTTCCTTTTCTTTTTCTTTGGCTGTTGCGGGCCGGAACTTTCTTTGGCGTATTCTGCCTCGACGTAGGACTTTAGATTGGCGAGGCTGCCTTGCCAAAAGGAGCGGTAATGATCGAGCCAGCTATCCACCACGCGAAGTGGCCCGGGGTTGAGCCGGTAAACGCGGTTGCGGCCGTGGCGGCGTTCTTCGACGAGGCGGGCGCGCCGCAGCAGACCGAGATGCTTGGAGACGGCGGGACGGGAAACAGGAAAGGCCTCGGCGATGCGGCCGGCGGGAAGGCTGCCGCGGCGGAGCAGATCGAGTACGGCCCGGCGCGTGGGATCGGCGAGTGCGCCGAAAACAGCCTCCGCAAGTTGTGTAACCGAATGGTAACGCATTATGCGTAACTATATGGTGTCGCATTTGCGCTTGTCAAGCCTTTTCTTGCGGGCCGCGAAAGGCGATTTTTTGTGCCGACCCCGCAAGCGCCGAATGCGGGTCACGATCCTTCGCTGCGCTAGAGCGTGAGGGCGGCCGAACGCCAACTCCAGGAGCTCCGAAGACTAAGAACCGCTTTTGACAAGCACCACGTTTTCCTCGATCGGGCCGCGGCTGAGGGCAATGCGCTTGCCGTCCGGAGACCAGGCAAAACCGTGGATTTCCGCTTGACGAAAATGCGTGATTTGTCTGCCTGGGCTGCCGTCAAAGGGAAAGGTCCAGAGATTGGGGGTCCCGCTGCGATCATCGAGGGCGGCAAAGCTGCGGCCGTCGGGCATCCAGCGCACGATTGCCATGGGATCCAAAGTGGATGGAATATCGCGGGAGTAGAACGGGGCGCCGCCCGAAGCGGGAAGAATATGGCCTTTGACGGTCCCGGTCTTGGGATCCATAAGGGCGGCCAAAATACGAGTTCCGTCGGGAGAATAAACTGGGTCGCCGAAAAGCAACTGATCGGAGAGCGCGACCGGTGGAGCTCCGCCCAACTCCATCTTGTAGAGCAGGGTGCGCCCGTTCGGGCCCGTGCCGGAAAACACAAGATCGTTCCCTTGAATCCGGCAGCTGGGGCTGCCTTCGCCAGCGCCGTTGGTAATTTGTGTCAGATTGCTGCCGTCGAGATCCATCTTGAAGAGATGATGAATGCCCGCAGGGTCGGATTCGAAAACAATGGAGCGGCCTGATTCGCAGATCGCAGGTTGCGTATGGAAGTAGCGGTCGTTGGTCAGTTGGTGGGCGACCGTGCCGTCGGCATTGACCATCCAGATTTGGTAGGTGTCGCCGATGTTTCCTTGATAGACAATGCGGCCGTCGGTGGTCCAGGCGAGACCGCCCATACCATCCATTCTTCCGGAGGTGACTTGCGCGGCGGCGTCAGGGTTGTCGGCGGGACCAACAGAGAGATTGACGTTGATGTCGCTCTGGACCGCCAGGAAAGAGCTGGAATCGGAGGCCACACTGAGAGAGATATAACTGTTCAGGTCAGCGGTGATTTTGTGTACCTCCCCGCTGCCTTCCGCGTTCCAATAGATTTGCTGGGGAGCGCCGGTTTTTTCCTGCGCTGCGATGAGTATGCCTCTGCCGTCGGGAAGCCAGCGCATATCATTTAAACTCCTCCAATGGACCGGCGAAAAGCGCGTGACGGAACCGTCCCGCACGGAAACATTCAACAAATGGATGTTCAGGCCGTCGGCAGCGGGATCGGCAACTGAAACGGTGATGGTCCTGCCATCCGGCGCCCAGGACGGAACCCCAAAAGGACCGATGTCATTGCCGGCCCGGCGGGTGGCCAGTTGGCTTTCATGGGCGCCAGAAGGATCGGCGAGGATGAGCGAAGATTCGCCTTTGATAGAATCGTCGCGGACAAAAGCCATTTGCCTACCGTCGGGAGAGAACGTGACGAGACTATTAACGCGGTCCGCGAGCTTGCGCGGCGTGCCCCCCAGAACAGGAATCTGGTAAAGAGTCCCGAATCTGTCGGTGAGATTCACTCTTTCGAGATAATCAATGAAGCTTCCATCCGGCGTGAATTCCGGACTGAGGAACCTGCGTGCGGCGGGCGGGAGAAGTTGCACGCCATTGGTGGAGGCCAGTTGGCGAAGCCAGAGGCTTTTCTTTCCATTGTTGTCCTCGCAATAGGCGACATAACGGCCGTCGAAAGAGAGGGCCGCAGAAAAAGCCCGGCCGGTCGTAGTGATTCGCTGCATGCGGATGGACGAGAAATCCGTGCGCGGCCGGCCCCGAGGCCAGAAGTAAAGGGCCGCCGCGACCGCCCCCACAACGAAGACCAGGATTGCGACGCGGGAGGCTCTTATGGCCGGCGGTTCGGCTTTTGCGGTTTCAGCCTGCGATTCGACTCTCTCCACGGCAGTTCCGGACGTTGGAGGCACCCCGACCGGAGCGACGGGCAAAACCATCCAGAGCATGGGGTAAGCGAGAAGGCCGATCCCCGTAAAAAGGGTCAGGACGAGCCAGAGGACTCGGATGAGCGTGGCATCCACGTCCCAATAATCGGCCAAGCCCGCGCACACCCCGGCTATCTTTTTGTCCGTGGATGAGCGAAACAGTTTCTTCCTGCTTCCGCTCGGCACCGGGAGTGGCGGTGGAGGAGCCTCGAACGGTCTAGCGGCGGAAGAGGAAGCTGGCTGCCATGCCCGCACCTTTCCGGAAGTGGAATCTCGTCGTTGTCGCTGGAGGTCCGCGCGCAAGTCGGAAGCGGTCTGGTAACGGAGGGTGCGGTCCTTTTCGAGCGCTTTGTTCAGGATGCGCTCAAGCTCCAGGGGCAGGGTGGGGTTGAGCCGAAGCGGCTCGACAGGCTGGCGATTGAGGATGCCGTCGAAGATCACGCCAGAGGTTGGGCCGGGAAACGCCTGATTGCCTGTGGCCATTTCATAAAGAACCACCCCGAAGGAAAACAGATCCGTGCGGGCATCGAGCTCCTCGCCGCGCACCTGTTCCGGAGACATGTAGGCGATCGTGCCGAGCGCGGTGCCCGGACTCGTGAGATTGTCGTCGAGAAGAGTCGCGCCGGAGGCGGTCGTCGTTGCGGAAACGGGGGATCGAGCGTGCGGACCGATCTTGGCGAGACCGAAGTCGAGAATCTTGGCTTGGTTGCGGCCGGTAACAAAAATATTGGCTGGCTTGATGTCGCGGTGGACGATGCCTTTGGCGTGCGCGGCATCGAGGGCGTCGGCGACCTGGACGCCCAGGTCGGAAAGCAGGTCAAGCGGGAGGGGGCGGCCCGCAATGCGATCACGAAGGGTCTGGCCTTCGAGAAACTCCATGACGAGAAAATTGCGGCCGGCGGATTCGCCGATGTCATAAATGGTGCAGATGCTCGCGTGATTCAGAGAAGAGGCGGCGCGGGCTTCGCGCTGAAAGCGCTCGAGCGCCAAAGGATCTTTGGCTAATTCTTCCGGAAGGAATTTAAGCGCAACAAAGCGTCCAAGGCGTGTGTCTTCCGCCTTATAAACGACACCCATTCCCCCGCCGCCCAGTTTTTCAAGAATCCGGTAGTTCGAGACAAGTGTGCCAATCATGCGATGGGCTTTTGAGAAAAAGCCATGTTATGTGGCGGTAGATGCCAAGTCAATCATGGCCCAAAATCATGGCCCAAAAACGCAGCCGCTTCAGATGCCGCCGACAAAGCGCCCCGGATTCAGCGTGCCAGACGGGTCGAGGTGGGACTTGACGGCTCTCATGAGCGGCAAGGAATCGCCGGAGAATCCCCAGGCGTCGAAAGTCTGCATATTCGCCGGACGGTGAAGCACGGCGAGAGAGCCGCCGATTTTCTCGAGCTCCGCCCGCAGGATGGTCAGCGCGCGGTGCAAATTGTCGGCAGGTCCTTCCACGCGGAGCCAGCCGAGACCCGTTGCATGCAGGAGAAATTTCCAGTTGACTCGCGAAGACTCCGCGATAGGGCCGATGAGTTCGGCGGCGCGCGCGAGATCTGCGGGGAGGACGCTGATCTTGGCGATGGCGTTTTCCGCCGGGTTGGAAAACGACCAGAGGTCTTGGCGGGCATTCCAGGCGCGCTGTTTAGGGTTCGCACCGTGACGCGGCTCGGACTGAAGCTGAGTGCTTTTTGCGGACTTACAGAGCGCGCGGAACTGGCTTGCTTGCGCATCGAGGCCCGCTTCGGTGCCTTCGAAGAGAATGTCGATCAGCGGCGAAGCATCGGAGGTGAACTGCGATTGCAGCGCGACATGGGCAAGTTGGGAATCCTGGATGGCAAGAATGATGTTCTGCGCTTCCTCAGGATTGCTCACGGAAATGGTGAACGAACGGCTATGGCGCGGCAGGGGGTGCAGGCGAAAGACGGCGCGGGTGATGACGCCAAGGGTTCCAAGGGCGCCGGTGACGAGTTTCGGAAGGTCGTAGCCCGCAACATTCTTGACGACTTTGCCGCCGCTCGAAGCGAGCGTGCCATCAGGAAGAGCTATGGTGACGCCAAGGATGAGGTCGCGCAGCGCTCCAAAGCGCAGTCGGAGCGCGCCGCTGTCGTTGGTGGAAAGCATCCCGCCAACGGTCGCCTTCTCCGGCCACAGCGGATCGAGAGCAAGCCGCTGGCCGTGCTCGGCGAGCGTCTGCTGCAAAGTTTCGATCGTGCAGCCTGCTTCCACGGTGACGGTGAGGTCGGCCCAGGCGTGCTCGAGGATGCGGCACAGGCGCGCTGTGGAAAGAAGCAAATCGGCGCGCGATGGCGCATTGCCCCAGCCGAGTTTGCTGCCGCCGCCGCGTGGGAGAACGGCAAGTTGCGATTCATCGGCGAGGCGAAGCGCGCTAGCAAGTTGTTGCTCGGTGGACGGCTCAAGCAAGAGTTGCGGCTGCATGCCGCAAACGGCGTCCGCCGCGGAGGCGGGGCGGATTTGATTGGCGCTGAGGACGGCGCGGAAGTGGTTTGGAAGTGTGGGCGAGATCGCAGTCATGTCCGTCAATCGTGCTGATAGCTTACACCGCAAAAGCGGCGTCAAACCGCCGCGCTTGAGACTAAAAGCGCTCCGCGAGACCCGCGGATTCGACGGGGTGGGCGACATATTCGCCGGGCTTCTCGCCACAGAGACGCGGCGCGGGGAAAACCTTCGTAGGATTTGACAGTTGCAGGGGATCGAAGGCGCAGCGGACCCGCTGCATGGTGGCGAGATCGGGCTCGGCAAACATCTTGGACATCATGCATTTTTTCTCTTCGCCGACCCCGTGCTCGCCGGTGATGGAGCCGCCGGCCGCAATACAGAGCTCCAGAATCTTGAAGGAGAGCGCGAGAGCGGCGTCTTCCTGCCCTTGGATTCGGCGATCGTACAGGACCAGCGGGTGGAGATTGCCGTCGCCAGCGTGAAAAACGTTGGCGACGCGCAGGCCGCTTTCCCGGCTGAGCCGGGCGATTTCGCCCATCACCTGGGGAAGAGCAGTTCGGGGGATCACGCCGTCCTGAACAATGTAGTTCGGAGAGATGCGGCCAACGGCGGCAAAAGCGGCTTTGCGGCCTTTCCAGACCAGCGCGCGCTCGGCTTCGGATTGCGCGACGCGGATTTCCCAAGCACCGTTGGAACGGCAAATTTCATCGACCTGGGTCATGAGTGCTTCAACTTCGGCGAGGGGGCCGTCGAGTTCGACCAGAAGCAGCCCGCCGCAATCTGGATAGTTCGCGTGGACCGCGGCTTCCGCAGCCTGAATGGCGAGCTTGTCCATCATTTCGATGGCGGCGGGCAGCATCCCCGCGGCGATGATGCCGCTGACCGCCGCGCCCGCTTCGTTGGTGGTCGGAAACGCGGCAAGCAGCGTGCGGACGCATGCCGGGCGCTTGACGATGCGCAGAATGATCTTCGTGGCGACGCCCAGGGTGCCTTCGGAGCCGACAAAGACGCCGGCAAGGTCATAGCCGGGCGTATCGAGCGTTTTCCCACCGAGATGCACGAGCGAGCCGTCGGGAAGAACAACTTCCAGGCCGAGGACGTGCGTGGTGGTGAAGCCGTACTTGAGGCAATGCGCGCCGCCGGCGTTTTCCGCGACGTTGCCGCCGATGCTGCAAACCGACTGCGAAGAAGGATCGGGTGCGTAGAAATAATCTTGGGACGCGACGCGACCGGTGACGTCCAGGTTGATGACTCCGGGCTCTACGACAACACGCGCGTTCGGAAGGTCCACCTCGTGGATGCGATTCATGCGTGCCAAGCTCAGGACAATGCCGTTGGCGACAGGCAGCGCACCACCGCTCAGGCCCGTGCCCGAACCGCGCGCAACGAAAGGAATTTTTTCGCGATGGCAGAGGCGCACGACGGACTGCACTTGCTCGGTGGAAGACGGAAGCAAAACCGCGCCTGGCAGTACGCGAAAATTCGTGAGGCCGTCGCATTCGTAGGTGTGCAGTTCCTCAGGCGAGCAGATGAGCCCACGCTTGCCAACGATCGATCCGAATTCGTTGAGAAGGCCAAGATCCAAGGCCCTTACCTCACGCCGTCCCTCCATCAGACCAGCTTGCCCCATCACCGAATGAAGTTCAATCCGCTGGGGATGAACTGCGGCAACACGTAGGCGTACACCATCACGATGACCCCGACGATGGCCGCAAGCGCCACGGAGTGCCAGAAAACGAAGCGGAAGATAGAGCCTTCGTTGCCAACCTGATTGGTCGCCGCGGTGGCAATGCAAATCGATTGCGCATCGATCATCTTGCCCATAACGCCACCGGCGCTGTTCGTGCCGCACATGAGAATGGGGCTGAGGTGGAGCTGTTGCGCGGTGATTTTCTGCAGACCGCCGAAGAGCGCATTGGAGGAGGTATCGCTGCCGGTAAGGGCCACGCCAAGCCAGCCGATGTAAGTGCCAAAGAAGGGAAACAACCACCCGGTGCGTGTGAAGGCCAGACCAAGGACCGCGTCCATGCCCGAATATCGCGTGATGAAACCGAGGCCCAGCATGCAGGTCATGGCAATAACGGCGAAGCGCAGGCGCACGAGCGTTCGGCCGAAAATGTAAAGCAGTCTCTTTGGCCGGAGGCCAAGAATCAATCCGGCAAGCAGGGCGGCGATGAAGCACCCTGTTCCCGTGGCGGTCAGCCAATTGAAGTCAAAGCGCGCACCTTCGGCGGTGGGTTTGGGCACGACGGGAGTCGTTCGAAGCACCTTGTTGTGAAGGTAGGGCCAGTCCCACCCCGGTGGGCCAGGACGGACTTTTCCGTCCGCCATGGCGACCCTGAAGGCGGGAGTTGTGGCCCGGTTCATGGCCAGCTTGAAGCTCGGCAATCCCCAGACAAGAACGATGAGCGACAAGATGGCAAAGGGCATCCAGGCCTTGGCAATTTGGCCGGCGGTGAAATGCTTGACGGAATCGCGGGCTTCGCTCGCGCTGATGGATGGTTCGTCGGCAAAGCGCCAGATCCTCTTGGGTTGCCAGACGCGGAGAAAAAGCAGCGCGCAGAGCAGGGAAACGACGGCAGCAATGATATCCACGAGATTGCTGTCTCGGTAATTGGCCCAGAACCATTGGGTGGCCGCAAAGGACCCGCCGACAACCAGGATGGCAGGAAAGACCTCCCACGTTTCCCTCCAACCGACCATGGTGCGGACCAGCCAGAAGGCAACCGTGACGGCAGTGATGGGAAGGATGCGGCCGATCATGGCGCTGAGGTCGCTCTCATTAAGCGCCGTGACCGCCGCGAGCGTGTGCACGGGCGTGCCGATCGAGCCCCAGGCCACCGGAGCGGTGTTGGCGATCAGATTCAGCGCCGCCGCCTGGAAGGGATTGAAGCCGAGTCCGATCATGAACGCGCCCGCGATGGCCACCGGCGCGCCGAATCCCGCGGCGCCTTCGATGAAGGCGCCGAAACAGAAAGCGACCAGGAGAACTTGCAAGCGGCGATCGGGAGTAATGGCCGCGACCGATTGCTTCATGATCTCGAACTGGCCCGTCTCGACGGATATGTCATAGAGGAAGACGGCGGCAATCACAATCCAAACAATTTTGAGGAAGCCGAAAGCCGAGCCATAGAAGAAGCTGGAAACCGCCAGGAGGGCTGGCATCTTGAAGGCGAGAATGGCGACCAGTACTGCGGTTGCCGCGCCGGCAACAGCACAAATGTGCGGTTTCAAGCGAAAGCCGGCAAGGAGTCCCAGAAGTACCAGAATGGGGAGAGCCGCGATGACCGTGGAAAGCCACCAATGCCCCACCGGGTCGTAAACTTGTGTCCAAGTCACCGAGATGCCTCCATGAAGTGACGCGTTTCGATCGGGGATCGCGACAACGGTCGACGGCATGCCAAGCGTGCTGAACCTTGTCACCCGGGTAAGAAGCGCTGAGATACTTTGTTACGGAGCTCTTGTCAAGCAATAAGTGAGTTCGGTAATAAACCAGAAGGCGGAATGACTCTAGAAGTCTAAAATGGAATCGGCTTAAGATGGCGACAACTCAGAAAACGGCGAACCCGGCTCGGGAACAAGAAAGGACCGCTCTTAGGTGCAATGCTGCGGTCGAATTCGGCCGCGAGGTCTGCGGCTCTCTCGAACTCGCCGACGAGCGGGAATGGCTGGTCACCAACGGAATCGGCGGCTATGCCTCCGGAACCGTCAGTGGTGACTTGACCCGTCGCTATCATGGTTTGCTGGTCGCGGCCCTCCATACACCGGTTGGTCGAACGCAATTGGTCGCGAAGTTGGAGGAGACGGCCGGCTACGAAGGGGGAGCGTTTGCGCTCGCTACAGCTCGTTGGTCGAGCGGTGCCGTCGAGCCCAAAGGCTATCTCAACATCGAGAGTTTCCGTCTAGAAAGCACAATTCCGGTGTGGCGGTTCGCGCTTGCCGACGCGTTGCTCGAAAAGCGCATCTGGATGCGGCAGGGCGAGAACCCCACCCACGTCCAATATTCGCTGCTCCGTGGAAACGACCCCCTGCGTCTCGCTGTGAAAGCGCTGGTCAATTACCGCGACTTTCATTCCAGCACCCACGCTGGCGATTGCCTCATGCGAGTCGAGTCCGTCGGGCAAGGAATACGAATCACCGCGTTTGACGGTGCGACGCCTTTCTGGCTTCTCAGCGCCAATGCGAGATTTGAACCAAGGCATGAGTGGTACCGCGACTTCCTTTTGCCTGAGGAGACCGCTCGCGGCCTCGACGATCGGGAAGACTACTTGTTTGCCGCCGCCAACGTCGAACTCGGGCGAAGCCAAAGCGTGACGCATCGGCGACGACGCCTCTTTTCGTCCCAATCAACTTTTTGCCGTGTCGTTGCCGGAGAGTCCTATTTCTCCGGAGCGGCAAAAAGCCATTGTGGATGTTCGCGCGCACCGCTTGCTTACCTCGCACGGCCTCCGCAGTCTCGGGCAAGGCGCGCCTGGTTACCAGGGGCATTATGGTGGTGGTCCGCGCGAGCGCGACGGCGCTTACCATCAGGGAACCGTGTGGGGCTGGCTATTGGGACCCTTTGTGCTGGCGCACTTGCGCATTTACGGCGACCGCCAAGCGGCGCTAAGCTTCCTCGAACCGCTAGGAAGGCAGATTTCATCCTACGGCTTGGGGACAGTTGGCGAAATTTTCGATGGGGACGCTCCTTTCACACCGCGAGGATGCATTGCCCAGGCTTGGACCGTTGCGGAAGTGCTCAGGGCCTGGCGCGCGACCGTCGTCTAAGTTAAGCCTTTCCGGAAAGCGCCAGGCCATCGAGGGCGCGCTGGGGTGTTGGGGCCAAATTGTCGGTTGCGCAGCTACGACGGATTGCGCGAAAATTAGCGTTCCGCCGTGGTAAGCAAGTCCCCTGTAGCAAAGCCTGTGGGCGGTTCGCGTCTGATCAGCCGGAGTAAGCAGCAAACATAAGAAGGGCAAATCCTATGAC
>Ga0182038_10000497_pt1 | contig 19857 bp, 14 predicted proteins | sample sta12Can44000108_FD_125976 | JGI IMG/M metagenome (GOLD analysis project Ga0182038, IMG submission 125976) | Lab enrichment of tropical soil microbial communities from Luquillo Experimental Forest, Puerto Rico - statanox.12C.anox.44.000.108 | ecosystem: Environmental > Terrestrial > Soil >...
ATGGGCCGAGGCCATGGCTTCCGCCACGTTCTGGGCGCTGGCGTTGATCACCGTGCCAACCACCTGAGTGCGGTCGGCGGGAGAGGTCACGGCTTCCTCGCGGCCATCGATGGGCTGGCCGGCAATGACGGGACGGGCGGTGATCGGGCTGGCGGCAGAGGCGGCAATGGCTCCGCTCAGCGCGGCCAGGGAAGGCTTGTCATGCATGTCGATACCTTGGGAATTACGGCGCGACGGCGCGAACAGGTCGTCGGGCTGGGGAATGCGGGGATGGGGCTTGCTGGCGGTGGCGATGGTGGCTTCCACCGGGTCGGCCACCAGTGATTCCAGGGGCAGGTCGGCGTCGGCGATGCGATTCACGAACGAGGTGTTAGCCCCGTTTTCCAGCAGTCGGCGGACCAGATAGGCCAGCAAATCCTCGTGGGTGCCCACGGGAGCATAGATGCGGCAAGGACGGTTCCACTTGTTGGCGGGAACCACCTCGGCATAAAGGTCTTCGCCCATGCCATGCAGGCGCTGGAATTCCCAGTCCTGGGCCTTGCCGGCGATTTCGGCGATGGCGGCGACGGTATGGGCGTTATGGGTGGCGAAGGCCGGATAGAGGGTGTCGATATTGGCGAACATCGCCTTGGCGCAGGCCAAATAGGACACGTCGGTCGAGGCCTTGCGGGTGAACACCGGATAGCCGGACAGGCCGCGCTCCTGGGCCATCTTGATCTCGGCATCCCAATAAGCGCCTTTGACCAGACGGATCATCAGACGGCGGTTGGCATGGCGGCTCATGCCGGCCAGCCAGTCGATGACGGGCAAGGCACGCTTGGAATAAGCCTGCACCGCCAGGCCTAAGCCATCCCAGCCGGCCAGTTCGGGGTCGTGGGCCAGGGCCGAGACCAGATCCAGCAACATCTCCAGCCGGTCCACTTCCTCGGCATCCACGGTGAAGCCGATGTTCAGCGCCTTGGCCTTCAGCGCCAGCGCCTTGACCGAGGGGAACAGCTCGGCATGCACGCGGCCTTCCTGCGCCACTTCATAGCGGGGGTGCAGGGCCGACAGCTTGATCGAAATGGACGGAGCCTCCAGCGCCGGGCGACCGTTCGCAGCCGCGCCGATGGCGGCGATGGCGTTGGAATAGCTCTCGAAATAATGCAGGGCGTCCTGAGCGGTACGCGCGGATTCGCCCAGCATGTCGTAGGAATGGCGATAGCCCATCTTCTCGTCGCTGCGGGCGCGGTCCAGGGCCTCGCCGATATTGCGGCCCATGACGAACTGCTTGCCCATGATGCGCATGGCGGTGATCACCGCCTGACGGATGAAGGGCTCGCCGGCGCGGGCGACCAGGCGCTTGAAGGTGGCGGCGAAGCCTTCGTCCTCGTTGGCCAGGCCGACGATCTTGCCGGTCAGCATCAGGCCCCAGGTCGAGGCATTGACGAACAGGCTGTGGGACGCGCCCAGCTGATTGGCCCATTCGGTCGAGCCGATCTTGTCCTTGATCAGCCGGTCCATGGTTTCGGCGTCGGGAATGCGCAGCAGGGCTTCGGCGATGCACATCAGCACGATGCCTTCGCGCGACGACAGATCATAGGTATTCAGAAAGGCGTCGATGCCGCCGCTTTTGAGGCGGTGGTCGCGCACGGACTGCACCAGCGGACGGGCGCGGTCGATGATGCTGGCCTGCTGGGCGGCGGAGAAACGCGCCTTCTCGCACAGGCGGTTGACGATTTCGGTTTCATCGACCCGCAGATTTTCGCGGATTTGGCCACGCAAGCTATCAAGCGCGGCAGGGCTGATCTCGGTCACGATTGCACCTAGGATGCATGAGAAAAGGCGGCCGGGACGATCCCGGCCGCCATAAGTTTGGACAGGTTACTTGGCGTAGTCGTACTGGCCGGCCTTCCACTGATAGACGACGAAACCGGGCTCCTTGTTGTTGCCCTTGTCGTCGAAGCCCAGCTTGCCGACCACGGTGTCGAAGCTGTTGGTGGAAACCGCCTTCTGCAGGTCGGCATACTTGACGCTGCCGGCCTTGGTGGCGGCCTGAGCGAACAGCTGCATGGCGGCATAGGCGTACAGCACATAGCCTTCCGGCTCGATCTTGGCATCGCGGAATTCCTTGACCACCGGAGCGGCTTCGGCGTTCTTGCGCGGATCGGGCGAGAAGGTGAACAGCACATTGTCCGAAGCCGGACCGGCGGCGGTCACCAGCTCGGAATTGGTCATGGTGTCGCCGCCCATGATGGTCAGCTTCAGACCGGCCTGCTGGGCCTGACGCAGGATCAGAGCCACTTCGGTGGTGTAGCCGCCGTAGGACATCACTTCGACGCCGGCAGCCTTCAGCTTGGAGATCAGGCTGGAATAGTCCTTCTCGCCGGCGGTGATGGATTCGCGCAGAGCCGGCTTGACGCCGTCGGCTTCCAGAGCCTTGGCGGTCTCGTCGGCCAGACCTTTGCCGTAAGCCGACTTATCGTCGATCACGGCGATCTTCTTGTCCTTGAAATGGGCGGCCAGATAGTCGCCGCCGACCTTGCCCTGCTGGTCATCGCTGCCCATGATGCGGAAGATGTTCTTCAGGCCGCGGGCGGTCACCTTCGGGTTGGTCGAAACGGTGGCCATCAGGATCTGGGCTTCGTTGTAGACGTCGGAAGCCGGCATGGTCGAGCTGGAACACCAGTGGCCATGCATGAAGACGATCTTCTTGTTGACCATGGTGTTGGCGACGGACACGGCCTGCTTCGGATCGCAGGCGTCGTCGCCGACTTCCAGCTTCAGCTTCTCGCCCAGCACGCCGCCCTTGGCGTTGATGTCGGCGACGGCCATCTCGGCGCCCTTGCGGATCTGATCGCCGGCAGAAGCGTATTCACCGGTCATCGGGCCGGCGATGCCGACCAGATATTCAGCGTGGGCGGCTCCGGCCAGGGTCATCAGGCTGACGCAGCTAGCCAGCAGAACCTTCTTGGTCATTCACTACTCTCCTATACGGCGATGGTTGTTGAGGTGTTTGATCAGGGTTTCCCCACCGTCGAGCACATGGGCCCGGGTGAGCTCGGAGGCCGCCTTGGCGTCGCGATTGGCGAAGGCCTCGAGAATGGCGGCATGTTCGTTATGGGTCTTGGAGGTCTCGCCCTGATGCAGGGCCAGCAGGGTGCGGATATAGCGCTCAAGCTTGTTGTAAAGCGTGCGCAGTTCGCCCATCAGGATCGGCCGGTCGGAATCGCGGTACAGGGTCGAATGGAAGTACCAGTTGTGATTGGCCCATTCGCGCGGGCTGACCTCTTTCTTGAAGGTCTCGAGATAACGCTGCGCCAGCTCCAGCGTGCCGTCGGTGATATGCGGGGCCGACAGCTCGGCGGCCTTGGCCTCCAGCACGCAGCGGATGTCGAGATATTCGCCGATCTCTTCGGTGGACATGATCGCCACCACGGCGCCCCGGTTCTGCACGAAGGTCACCAGACCTTCGGCCTCGAGCCGCTTCAAGGCCTCGCGCACGGGGATCTTGCTGACCTGAAAACGGGCGGCGATCTCGTCCTGCTTCAAGGGCTCGCCGGCCGGCATCAGGCCATCGACGATGGCGTTGCGAAGAGCGGCGGCGATATGATCCGAGGCGCTGATCCGGTTGATCTGCGGCATGGCGATCTCGTTAATCGGCTTGCGGGGCGGCATGTGCTTTCAGGTCTCCCGGCGCTATGATCGTTTACGTTATATCGTATACGATCCTTGATTATGCATAGCTGCCATGAAGAGACAACCATAAAATTGCCCGGATTTTTTGCGGTCGCAGCATAATGGTCAGGGGATGGGCACGAATGTGCCGCTTTTGTGACATGCATAAGAAAGAGGCCGCCGGGACCGATGCCCGGCGGCCTTTTGAAGTTTAGGAAGGAGCTTACAGGGAGACGCTCCGGCAGCGGCGCGGACAGGAGAAAGCCGTCGCTGCCGGAGGGTTCCAGCCGAAGGAAACGATCCGGCTGGAACTGAATACGCGGCGATGCCGCGAAACATCACGGAGCCCGAACGACGACAGTTGCCAGGCTCCGTGAGAACCAGATGCTTACTTGGCCGCCAACTCGCCCAGGGCCTTCTCGATGATGTCCAGACCCTCGTTCAGGGTGGCGTCCGAGATGGTCAGCGGGGGCAGGAAGCGGATGACATTGCCATAGACGCCGCAAGACAGCAGGATCAGGCCGCGCTCGGCGACCTTGTTCACCAGCGCCTTGGTGATGTCGGCATCGGGGGTCTTGGCCGAGCGGTCCTTGACCAGCTCCACCGCCACCATGGCGCCCAGATTGCGGACGTCGCCAATGCAGGAGAACAGGTTGGTCTCGGCCAGCTTGTTGAAGCGGTCGGTGATGATCTTGCCGATGGCGTCGGCGCGTTCACACAGCTTCTCTTCCTCGATCACGTCCAGCACGGCCAGACCGGCGGCGCAGGAGATCGGGCTGCCGGCATAGGTGCCGCCCAGACCGCCGGGGGTGGGAGCATCCATGACGGCGGCCTTGCCGATCACGCCCGAAATGGGGAAGCCGCCGCCCAGGCTCTTGGCGACGGTGATCAGGTCGGGCTCGACACCCCAATGGGCGCTGGCGAACACCTTGCCGGTGCGGCCGAAGCCGGTCTGGATTTCGTCGGCGATCAGCAGAATGCCGTTCTGGTCGCAGATTTCACGCAGCTTCTTGATGAAGCCGAACGGAGCGGGGTTGAAGCCGCCTTCGCCCTGCACCGGCTCGATGATGATGGCGGCAACGCGCGAGGGATCGATGTCGGCCTTGAACAGGGTGTTCAGAGCCAGCAGCGACTGCTCTTCGGTCACGCCATGATAAGCGTCGGGGAAGGGAACATGATAGACCTCGCCCGGCAGCGGAGCGAAACCGACCTTGTAAGGAGCAACCTTGCCGGTCAGGGCCATGGTCATCATGGTGCGGCCATGGAAGGCGCCGGCGAAGGAGACGATGCCGGGGCGGCCGGTGGCGGCGCGGGCGATTTTCACGGCGTTTTCAACGGCTTCGGCGCCGGTGGTCAGGAAGATGGTCTTGGCTTCGCCCGAGATCGGAGCCAGATCGTTCAGGCGTTCGGCCAGGGCGACGTAGTTCTCGTACGGGGTCACCTGCACGCAGACATGGGTGAAGGCGTCCAGCTGAGCCTTGGCGGCTTCGATGACCTTGGGGTGGCGATGACCGGTGCCGCAAACGGCGATGCCGCTGGCGAAATCGATGTAGCGCTTGCCCTCGGCGTCCCAGATTTCCGAGTTTTCGGCCTTGACGGCGAACACCGGCAGCATGGTCGAAACGCCGCGCGGAATGGCGGACACGCGGCGGGACTGCAGGGCGGAGTTGGTGGTCATTCTACTGCTCTCCTTGAAACGGCGTGCCTTTGTCGCGGATGCGCGGGATGCAAGGACGCCTCATTGAGGCCCTTCCCGGCATTGGTCCGGGAAGGGTCGATGATGACTTGGATTACTTGTCGACACCGCCGAGGCAGATGTACTTGGCTTCAATGAAGTCCTCGATGCCGTACTTGGAGCCCTCACGGCCGATGCCGGACTGCTTGATGCCGCCGAACGGAGCCACCTCGTTGGAGATCAGACCCTCGTTGACGCCGACCATGCCGTATTCCAGCCCTTCCATCACGCGGGTGATGCGGCCGATATCGCGGGAATAGAAGTAAGCAGCCAGACCGAAATCGGTGTCGTTGGCCATCTGGATGGCCTGTTCCTCGGTCTCGAACTTGAACAGCGGAGCCAGCGGGCCGAAGGTCTCCTCACGCGCCACCGCCATTTCGGTGGTGACGTTGGTGATCACGGTCGGCTCGAAGAAGCTGCCGCCCAGAGCGTGGCGCTTGCCGCCCACTTCCAGCTTGCCGCCCTTGGCCAGGGCGTCGGCGACATGGCGCTCCACCTTCTCGATGGCTTCCTTGTTGATCAGCGGGCCCTGGGTCACGCCGGCTTCGCTGCCGGGGCCGACCTTCAGAGCCTTGACGGCGGCGACCAGCTTGGCGGCGAAGGCGTCATAAACGCCCGACTGCACCAGAATGCGGTTGGCGCAGACGCAGGTCTGGCCGGCATTGCGGTACTTCGAAGCCATGGCGCCGGCGACGGCGGCATCCAGATCGGCGTCGTTGAAGACGATGAAGGGAGCGTTGCCGCCCAGCTCCAGGCTGACCTTCTTGACGGTGGCGGCCGACTGCGCCATCAGCAGCTTGCCCACTTCGGTCGAGCCGGTGAACGAGAACTTGCGCACCAGCGGGCTGCCGGTCAGCTCGTTGCCGATGGCGGCCGGCTTCGAGCCGGTGACGATGTTGAACACGCCCTTGGGCATGCCGGCGCGCTCGGCCAGCTCGGCCAGGGCCAGAGCCGACAGCGGGGTGTCTTCGGCGGGCTTGACCACCACGGTGCAGCCGGCGGCCAGGGCCGGGGCGGTCTTGCGGGTGATCATCGAGGACGGGAAGTTCCACGGCGTCACGGCAGCCACCACGCCGATCGACTGCTTCAGCACCAGCAGACGACGGTTCGAGGCCACGGTGGGGATCACATCGCCATAGATGCGCTTGGCTTCTTCAGCGAACCATTCGACGAAGCTGGCGCCGTAAACCACCTCGCCACGGGCTTCGGCCAGCGGCTTGCCCTGCTCCAGGGTCATGATCTGGGCCAGGTCTTCCTGGGCGGCCAGGATCAGTTCGAACCATTTACGCAGGATGGCCGAGCGTTCCTTGGCGGTCTTGTCGCGCCAGGCGGGCCAGGCGGCGTTGGCGGCGGCGATGGCGCGCTTGGTCTCTTCGCCGCCACAGTCGGCGACATGACCCAGCAGGCTGCCGTCGGCCGGGTTCAGAACCGGGAACTTCTGGCCGGAATCGGCGTCAACCCAAGCGCCGTCGATATAAGCCTGGCCGCGCAACAAACCGGGGTCGGAAAGAGTGATCATGCCGATGACGCTCCTGAGCTGGGGTTTTCCGCTAACTGGGACCGGCGAAATGCCTATGTCCCGAAACTCAATGACAAGAGAGGCTAACAGCGTTTAATATATTAAACAACAATCTTCCGCGCATGGGAATAAACAGTCGTTTTCGCGTGCGCCGGAGGACGGTCTCGCCTAAAATCTCGACCACATCACCGGGAGGGTTTTATGGAGTTCGATGTCGGCGCCCGTTTGCGCGCCCTGCGTGAGAAGCACAGTCTGTCGCAGCGCCAGCTGGCGCAAAGGGCGGGGGTCACCAACGGCACCATCTCCCTGATCGAGCAGAACCGTTCCAGTCCCTCGGTGGCTAGCCTGCGCAAGGTGCTGCAGGGCATTCCCATCACCTTGGCCGAATTCTTCGGCGACGAGGAACTGCCGCCGTCTGAACAGATCTTCTTCAAGTCGGGCGATCTGGTCGAACTGGCCAGCAAGATCGCCGACGCCCGCAGGGGCAAAATCTCGTTCCGTCAGGTGGGCGATCTGCGCAATCGTAACCTCCAGGTGCTTCACGAACGCTACGAGCCGGGCGCCGACACCGGCGACAAGCCGCATCTGCAGCATGAGTCCGAAGAGGGCGGGGTGGTCATCAAGGGCCAGATCGAACTGACCGTGGGTAACCACACCCAGCTTCTCGGACCCGGTGACGCCTATCTGTTCGACAGCCGCATCCCGCACCGCTTCCGCAATGTCGGCGACGAAGAGTGCGAACTGATCAGCGCCTGCACGCCGCCTTATCTTTAAGATACCGGCGCTTCAGCGCCGTAAGTCCCTCGCCGGGCGGACGCATCCGCGTCCTTGGCTGCCGCCTCGAGTCGTAGACGACGCAAAGCGTCAATGGCGGCTGGAAAGAAGCGGAACTCGATAGGGTTGTGGCGGTAGCCTGTAAAACAAAAAGGGCCGGATGGGGTTTCCATCCGGCCCTTTTTCTTAGCTCACCTGTCCGGTGGTCAGGCGTTCGTTGCGGCGGCGCAGCCATTCCAGGCAGCTCAGCAGAACCACCGAGGTCAGGATCAGCACCGTCGCCACGGCGGTGATGGTCGGATTGATGTTCTCGCGGATGCCGCTGAACATTTCGCGCGGCAGGGTCCGCTGGTCCGGGCCGGCGATCATCAGCACCACCACCACTTCATCGAACGAGGTGGCGAAGGCGAACAGACCGCCCGAAGCCACGCCCGGCAGGATCAGCGGCAGCACAATCCGGAAGAACGCCACCAGCGGGGGAGCCCCCAGCGAGGCGGCGGCACGCGACATGTTCATGTCGAAATGCGCCAGAGTGGCCGAGACGGTGATCACCACGAACGGAGCCGATAGGGCGGTATGGGCCATGATCAGGCCGGGGAAGCTGTTGGTCAGCCCCAGCGGCGCGAAGAAGAAGTACATGCCCACCGCGGTGATGATCATGGGAACGATCATCGGCGACAGCAGGATGCCCATCACCACCGGCTTGAAGGCGAAATTAGCGCGGTTCAGGCCCATGGCCGCCAGCGTGCCCAGCACCATCGAGGCGATGGTCGAGGAAACGCCGACGATCATGCTGTTGCGCAGCGCGGGAATCCACTTATCCGAGATCAGCAGCTCTTCGTACCAGCGGAACGAAAAGCCCGGCAGCGGATAGGTCAGGAAGGTGCCCGAGCTGAAGGACAGCGGGATGATCGCCAGGATCGGCACCATCAGGAAGAACAGCACCAGCGTGGCGCTGATCCAGATGCTCCATTTGCCGACGGTCTGCGAGAGGACTTGCGGTTGGTTGGGAAGGCTCATCTCTCGGTCACCCCATCTTGATGCCGCTGCCGCCGACCAGGCGGTTATAGACGGCGTACAGAGCCAGCGTCGTGCCCAGCAGAACCGCGCCCAAAGCCGAGGCCATGCCCCAGTTCACGCTGTCGGTCACGAAGAAGGCGATGAAGTAGGACAGCATCTGGTCGGCGGCGCCACCCACCAGAGCGGGGGTGATGTAGTAGCCGATGGCCAGAATGAAGACCAGCAGACAGCCGGCGGCGATGCCGGGCAGGCACTGCGGCAGGTAAACCCGCAGGAAGGCCACGGCCGGCGGAGCGCCCAGGCTGGCGGCGGCCCGCATGAAGTGCGGCTTGATCGACTTCATGGTCGAATAAAGCGGCAGGATCATGAAGGGCAGCAGCACATGGGTCATCGCCACATGCACGCCGATGGCGTTGTAGATCAGGCGCAAAGGCTTATCGATGATGCCCAGCCAGATCAGCAGATTGTTGACGATGCCTTCGTTCTGCAGCAGCACCACCCAGGCGGCGGTGCGCACCAGCAGCGAGGTCCAGAACGGCAGCAGCACCAGGATCATCAGCAGATTGGCGATCTTGGGCGGCTGGGTGGCCAGCAGATAGCCGACCGGGAAGCCCAGCAACAGGCAGAGCAGCGTCACGGTCAGGCTGATGCGGAAGGTGCGGATCAGCACATCGATATAGATGGCGCGGTCACCCTGGGCCATATGAACCGAGCCGGTGGCGTCGCGGGACATATCCAGCGCCGACATCAGATAGAAGCTGGTCAGCGGCCCACGGGCGCGCTTGATGGCGCCCCAGGTCTCGATCTGGCCCCAGCGGGGATCCAGCGAGATGAAGCTGTCCTTGATGTTCTCGGCGGACGCATCGGCCTTGCGGGCGGCGCTCATCACCACGCTGCGCAGACCATTCACGTCGTAATTCAATCGACGCGCCACCATGATGGCGCTGTTGTTTTCCCGGGCAGCGGACAGATCGCTGGCCAGGGCGCGGTAGGCAGGTTCACCCGGCAGGTCCTTGCCGTCCCAGTCGGCCAGAGCGGCGACGGTCTGCGGCATGATCTTGCGGAATTCGGTGTCGTCGATGCTGCGCCAGAGCATGCCGGCGATCGGCACCACGAAAACCAGGATGACGAAAAAGAGCAGCGGCGCCACCAGGCCGAAAGCCGTGATCTTGCGCATGCGCTCCGCCCGCCGCAACTTGGTCTTGAGCGGGACGCCGTCGTCGCTCAAGACCATGTCGGCGGGCGAGGCCGAAGCCCCGCCCTGAGTGCTCATTACTTGGCCGCCCACTTGTTGAAGCGTTCGGTCAGCCGGTCCAGGTTCTCCAGCCAGAACTGGTCGTCGATCTTCTCGACATTGGCCATGTTCTTGGGAGCGGTCGGCAGGTCAGCCAGAACGGCGGGATCGATCAGATCGCCGGCCTTCTTGTTGGTCACGCCATAGTTGGTCTTCGGCGGCAGGTTCTTCTGAACTTCCGGCTTGCCGACATAGTTCAGGAACTTGTAAGCGTCGGCCAGGTTCGGAGTGCCCTTCAGGACAACCCAGCTGTCGATGGTGTACAGGCTGCCATCCCAGACCACCTTGAAGTTCTTGTGGTCCTTCTGGTTGGCGGCAGCGATACGGCCGTTATAGACCGAGGTCATCACCACTTCACCCGAAGCCAGCAGAGCCGGAGGCTGAGCGCCGGCCTTCCAGAAGATCAGGTCGTTCTTGATGCTGTCCAGCTTCTTGAAGGCGCGTTCGACGCCAGCGTCGGTGGCCAGAACCTTGTAGACGTCCTGGGGCTTGACGCCGTCGGCGATCAGAGCGATTTCCAGGTTGGTCTTCGGGCCCTGACGCAGAGCGCGCTTGCCGGGGAACTTCTTGGTGTCGAAGAAGTCAGCCCAGCTCTTCGGGCCTTCCTTCAGCTTGTCGGCGTCATAGCCCAGCACGAAGTTGTAAACGATGGCGCCAACGCCGCAGTCGTTGGTGGCGGACGGCAGATAGGCGTCCTTGCCGCCGATCTTCGACCAGTCCAGCTTTTCGAACAGGCCTTCTTCGCAGCCGATGGCCAGCTCTTCCGACTCGACCTGCACCACGTCCCAGGTGGCGTTGCCGCCCTGGACCTTGGCGCGCAGCACGCCGACGCCGCCGTCCCACGGCTCGTCGGTCATCTTGACGCCGGTGTCCTTCTGGAAGGGGCCGAAATAGACTTCCTTCTGGGCGTCCTGATAGGCGCCGCCCCAGGAGACCACGGTCAGGTCACGGGCCATGGCGGGCGCTGCGGAGCAGCAGAGAGCGACGCCGGCGAGGGCGAAGAAAGAAACGAGTTGCTTCTTCATAGGCTGTGGTCCCCTAAAATCAGTGAGTTTCGGTCTCTTCCCCGGCAATCGCCGAGGAAATGGGGTTGAGGGCGCGGCAGTCCTCGGTTCGGAACGACAGCGGAACGCTGTCTCCCGGCCGCGGCATGGGAAGGTGAGGCTTGGCCTGCATCTTCACCATGACCTCCAGTCCGCCGGTGAGGCGGACCACGACTCGCAGATGGTCACCCAGATAAATGGTTTCCACCACCGAGCCGGAGAGTTTGTTGACGGCTTCCGCCGGAGCCTCGCCGACGATCAGGCGCTCGGGGCGGATCGACAGCGTGGTGCGCGCCCCTTCGGCCCAGACATTGATCTTCAAGGCTTCGACGACGGTGCCATCGTCCAGACGCACCGTGCAGGTGTCGCCGTTCAACTTGGTCACTTCGCCATGCAGATTGTTGTTCTCGCCGATGAAGTTGGCGACGAAGCTGTTCTTCGGCTGTTCATAAAGCACGCTGGGAGCATCGATCTGCTGGATCACGCCTTCGTTGAACACGGCGACGCGGTCCGACATGGTCAGGGCTTCCGACTGGTCGTGGGTCACATAGACCACGGTCAGGCCCAGCTTTTCATGCAGATGCTTGATTTCCATCTGCATATGCTCGCGCAGCTGCTTGTCCAGAGCGCCCAAGGGCTCGTCCATCAGCACCAGTTCCGGCTCGAACACCAGCGCGCGGGCCAGAGCCACGCGCTGTTGCTGGCCGCCCGACATCTGGGCGGGGCGGCGGTTGGCCAGATGGTCCAGCTTGACCATGTTCAGGGCCTTCTTGACCTTGGCGGCGACTTCGGCCTTGGGCAGCTTGCGGACTTCCAGCGGGAAGGCGACGTTCTGCGCCACGGTCATATGGGGGAACAGGGCATAGTTCTGGAACACCATGCCGATGTTGCGCTTATGCGGCGGGGTGCTGGTGATGGCCTTGCCCGACAGCTTGATCTCGCCATGGGTGGGAACCTCGAAGCCGGCCAGCATCATCAGCGAGGTGGTCTTGCCCGAACCCGACGGACCCAGCAGGGTCAGGAATTCACCGCGCTGGATGTCGAGGTCCAGATGCTTCACCACCAGCGTTTCGCCGTCGTAGGTCTTTTGCACCTGGGAGAATTGAACCAGAGCCTGTTGATCCTGAACCATGCGCGATCCCCGTTGCCGAAAAGACAGCCCGTTCTCAGTCGGGCCTCGTGTTGAAAGAACCGTAGCAGCGTTTAAAAAATTGAACAAGCATATTGCTTCAACGGCGTGCACTGCACAAAAACGCCCGTTTTCTGCATAAAATTTATGCAAGTGAAGAAAATTTTAAACAGTGATCACGTTTTTTTGCCGCACCTTTCCGGGCCTGGGTTTGGTGTGCCGCAATTTCACTGGAATCGGCTCCGGTATTCTTCGGTGATCAGCAGTCTGGATACTCAATAATGTGATCACATGATGACGATGGTCTGTGAAGAGGCTCGGGCAGGGATGTGCGGCTTCGGAGAGGGCCAGACGAAACCGCTGAAGCCTTCCGCCAAGGGTAGGGATGAAGGTGGGGCTGTTACCCACAGGCGCTTGAATCACAAGATGGATTCATTTGTGGGGACATGCTGTGGGGTAGGGAGATTTGCGTATCTGGGCCTCATTTCGGCAGGCCAAACGGTTTTCAGATTCGTGCGAAATGGTACTTTCGTACAAAGGTCAAGATGCCGCCGCACGAATGTTGCGCTGCGATATGGTTGGCGGGCGCGAGCGGTTCTCAATCACGACTGCGAAAAAATGGTGCAGTTTTTTGCAGGTCTCCCCGGCAAAAACCACATGGCAGTGGCCTCGCCGGGGGTGCCTGGGTCGAAAATCAGGGACGGACCTCGACATAATTCACGGTTTTTTTAACGCCGTTGCCGTCCTTGACGCGGGCCAGGGCCTTCTTCGCCTCCTCGGACGAGCGGGCGCGGCCCAGCAGATAGACGGTTCCGGTGGAATCTGCGGTGGTGCGGAAATTGACATCGGCGACGCCGGCGGTGCCCACCAGCCGGGCCTGGGCCTTGGTGCCGATCTCCAGCACCTGAGTCCAAGGTTGCAGGCCGGCGGTCTTCTGATCGGCCTCGCTCATATAGATGGCGTGCCAATAGAGCTTTTTGACGCCCTTGACCGCGCGGACCTTCTTCTCGAAGGCGTCATAGGTGGATTTGTCCGAGAAGATGCCGGTGATCAGCAGCCGCTGCTCATAGATTTCGGTCGAGGCATGGATGGTGCCCAAGCTCGCCATGGCGGCATTCACCTCGGCGACGATGCGGTTATCCTCGGCGATATCCGAGGTTGACCGCGCCTCGATGGCCCGGTCGATCAGGGTCTTGGGCGCGGTCAGCACATCGGTGATGCCCAATTGGGCGAAGGCCGGCTGGATGGCGCCGGCCGACAGGATCAATCCGGCGGCGACGGCGAAGCGGGAAAGACGATGGTTCATGCCAACCCCTCATCAGATAATTATGACGGGATCAGCTTAACGCAAATGCGTGTCAGTCGTCTTTCTCGGCGTTCCAGCCATCGCCTTTGGTAAAGATGCCGCCCTTGTAATCCTGACCCAGCCACAGCTCGTAGGTGGCGAAGGGCCGCCCGCCCCAATGCAGGGTGACGTCGCGCAGATGGATAAAACTGCCAAAATGCTTGGTGGCATGAGGCGCTTCGCCGGAATTCGGCTCGGTCACCAGAATGGCGCTTTGGCCCTTCAGGGCGTCGAGATCGGCGGCGCTGTAATAGCTGGGACGGATCGGGCCTTGCAGGAACACCGGCGGATGGCCGCTCAGATGAAAGGATAGCGGGCCGGTCGGTTCGTGCTTTTCGGTGAACAGGAAGCTGCCGGGATGTTCGGTGCGTTCGGCCTCGACGGCGGCGGCCAGTTCGCTCCAGCCACCCAAGCGCTTCAGGGCGTCGATCTTCACCGGCAGCGGCAGCAAGGCGGTGCCGGCCTGGAAGAAGATCGGCAGCGTCATCGCCAGACTGAGGATGGGGGCGGCCTTGAACCAGGCCTTGGCCTTGCCGGTCAGCTCGCGCCCAAAGCCGGCGGCGGCGGCGATGCCGGCCAGATAAGCGGGGCCATCCCAATGGGGCTGCACCAGACTGCCGAAACTATGCTGGGCGAAGAACAGCAGGATCGGCAGGGAGGATGCGCCGAGCAGCAGCCATTCAGGCTTCTTCTCGCGCCAGCCGCGCCATAGAGCGGCTCCCATGGCCCAGAGGCAGAAGCCGAAGATCAGGGGCGTGACCAGCCCGACCTGTCCGCCCAGGAAGGTGCCGAGATTGTTCAGCGGCTTGATATTGGTTTCGGCGGTCATGGCATGGCCGAGCTGCTTATGGAACGAGGCGAAGTCGTGGGTGATGTTCCACAGCCACAAGGGCAGGGTGCAGGCCAGCGCCAGCACGGCCGCCGCCCAGGTCTGCCAACGGGCCAGCCAGCGGCGCAGATCGGGGAACAGCAGGGCGGTGATCAGCAATCCCGGCACCAGCAGCAGGATGGTGTATTTACTGATGGCCCCCAGGCCCAAACCGACCGCCATGACGAACAGCCAGCGGGCGCTGCCTTCGCGGATCAGCCGCATCATGCCCCACAGGGCCAGCGACCAGCAGACCAGCAGCGGCGTATCGGGGGTGACGATCACTCCGGCGACGGCGAACAGCAGGCCGCAATTCAGCCAGATGGCCGCCCAGGCGGCGGCGCGCCGCGATTGGAAGGCCAGACGGGTGACGTCCCAGATCAGGGCGGCGGTGACGATGCTGCCCAGCAGGGCGGGCAGGCGCACACCGATGGATGTCTCGCCCAGCAGATGAATGCCGCCCCAGATCCAATAGGCCACCATGGCCGGATGGTCGTAATAGGACAGCTGCAGATGCTGGGTCCATTGCCAGTAATAGGCTTCGTCGGACGACAGGTCAGCCGAACCGGCCAGCAGGGCCTTCAGCAGGGTCATGCCCAGGACTACGGCCAGGGCCAGGCGGTCGAGGCGCTTGCAGGAAGCGTCGTCATTATAATGAGTCATAAGCCGGGCTTTGCCATGGCAGGGGGGCGTTCGTCAAATCCTATTGAGGTTGATGCAGGGTAGCGGGCGCGGTACTGTCCTCCATCATGATCGCTGCCGATAATCTTGCGCCCTTCGCCTGCCGCCCGGAAAAGAGCCGTGGCCGCCGCTTCCCCGAGGCCGAAAGCGAGACCCGCTCGCCCTTTCAGCGCGACCGCGACCGGATCATCCATTCCGAAGCCTTCCGCAAGCTGAAATATAAGACGCAGGTCTTCGTCTATCACGAGGGCGATAATTTCCGCACCCGCCTGACCCACAGCCTGGAAGTCAGCCAGATCGCCCGCTCGGTCTGCCGGGTGCTGCGGCTGAACGAGGATTTGGCCGAGGCTCTGGCCCTGGCCCACGATCTTGGGCACACCCCCTTCGGCCATGCCGGCGAGGACGCGCTGCAAGAGATGACGGCGGCGGTTGGCGGCTTCGACCATAACGCCCAGTCCCTGCGCATCGTCACCAAGCTGGAGCGCCGCTATTACGAGTTCGAAGGGCTGAATCTCAGCTGGGAAACCCTGGAGGGGCTGGTCAAGCATAACGGCCCTCTGACCTGCTTCCCCGGCGCTAAGCCCTTGCCGCTGGCGATCCAAAGCTATGCCGCCAAGGAAGATTTGGAGCTGGACAGCTTCGCCTCGGCGGAAGCGCAGATCGCCGCACTGGCCGACGACATCGCCTATAACAATCACGATATCGACGACGGCCTGCGGGCCGGGCTGTTCACCATCGAGGATCTGGCCGAGGTGCCGCTGGTGGGGCCGGTGTTCGCGGCGGTGAAGGCCGAACATCCCGACATCGATCCCTCGATCCATATTCATGAATCGGTGCGCCGGCTGATCGGCGTGATGGTGCTGGACCTGATCGCCGAGACGCGGCGCAATATCGAAACCTACAAGCCCGACAGTCCCGAGGCGGTGCGCCGTCTGGGCCGTCCGCTGGCGGCCTTCTCGGAAGGGATGCGGGCCAATGACCGCGCCCTGAAACGCTTCCTGTTCGAGCATATGTACCGGCATTACAAGGTCAATCGCATGACCTCGAAGGCCCGCCGCGTGGTCAAGGACCTCTATTCCCTGCTGGTTGACGAGCCTGGCTGCCTGCCGCCCGAATGGCAGAAACTATGCGACGGTGCGGGCAATCCGGGAACGGCGCGGGCGGTGGCCGACTATATCGCCGGCATGACCGACCGCAACGCCCTGGACGAGCACCGCCGCCTGTTCGACCTTCAGGAAAGCCCCGGCGGCTGAGGCCTTCTTCCATCGGATAAGATGGACATAAACAGATAGCAATGGCACGATCCGGCGGCCCGGGCTGTGAACGCCCGGCCGTCATTCATAGAAGAGTATCCATGAACCTGTTCAAGCAATTCCGCCAAGAGATCGTCACCATCCTGGATCGAATCGTTCCCGGCCAGGACACCTCGAAAGTCAACGCCGAACCCCCGCGCGAGGAAACCCACGGCGACGTGGCCACCAACGCCGCCATGGTTCTGTCCAAGGCCGCCGGTTGTAAGCCCCGCGATCTGGCCGAGCGTCTGGCCGAGGAACTGCGACGACTGCCCTCGGTGGAACAGGTGGAAATCGCCGGTCCCGGCTTCATCAATCTGCGCCTGGCCGACAGCTTCTGGGCGGCTCAACTGGGCGACATCCTGCGGTCCGGTACTGCCTATGGCGATTCCGATCTGGGCGGCGGGCAGCCGATGAATGTGGAATATGTCTCGGCCAACCCCACTGGCCCGATGCATGTGGGCCATGCCCGTGGCGCCGTGGTCGGCGACGCGCTGGCCGGGCTGCTGGAAAAGGCCGGCTATAAGGTCGCCCGCGAATATTACATCAACGATGCCGGCGCTCAGGTCGATGTGCTGGCCCGCTCGGCTTACCTGCGCTACCGCGAAGCGCTGGGCGAGACCATTTCGATCCCCGAAGGTCTCTATCCCGGCGAATATCTGATCCCGCTGGGGCAGCAGATCGCCAAGGACGAGGGCAAGGTCTGGCTGGACAAGCCGGAAGCCGAATGGCTGGCGCATTTCCGCAAGACCGCCATCGACGCCATGATGGCGCTGATCCGCGAGGATTTGCAGGCGCTGGGCGTCAAGCATGACGTCTTCACCTCGGAACGCGGTCTGGTCGAGGGCGGCAAGGTGCAGGCGGCGCTGGATTATCTGAACGAACGCGGCCTGATCTATCAGGGCGTGCTGGAGCCGCCGAAGGGCAAGACTCCCGACGATTGGGAGCCGCGCCCGCAGACCCTGTTCAAGGCCAGCGAGTTCGGCGACGATGTCGATCGCCCGCTGAAGAAGTCGGACGGCTCCTGGACCTATTTCGCCTCGGATATCGCTTATCACTTTGATAAGTATCTGCGTGGCTATCCCAACATGATCAACATCTTCGGTGCTGATCACGGCGGTTACGTCAAGCGCATGACGGCGGCGGTGAAGGCCATCACCGAGGGTAAGGGCGGTCTGGACATCAAGCTCTGCCAGATGGTCAATCTGCTGAAGGATGGCGAGCCCTATAAGATGTCGAAGCGCGCCGGCACCTTCGTCACCCTGCGCGACGTGGTCGACGAGGTGGGCAAGGACGTGGTCCGCTTCATCATGCTGACCCGCAAGAACGACGCCCAGCTGGAATTCGACCTGACCAAGGTGGTCGAGAAGTCGCTCGACAATCCGGTCTATTACGTCCAGTACGCCAATGCCCGCATCCATTCGGTGCTACGCAAGGGCGCCGAGATGTTCCCCGGCATCGATCAGTCGGGCGAAGGTCTGGCCAAGGCGGGGCTGCATCGCCTGAACGATCCCGCCGAGCTGTCGCTGATCCGCCTGATGGCCGCCTGGCCGCGCATGGTGGATAGTGCCGCCGAAGCCCACGAGCCCCATCGCGTCGCCTTCTATCTCTATGATCTGGCGGCGTCTTTCAATGCGTTGTGGAACAAGGGCAACGGCGAAGTTACCCTGCGGTTCCTGCAGGCCGAGGATGCCGAGCTGTCGCTGGCCCGCATGGCCCTGTTGCGTGCGGTGGCCTTCGTCATCGCCTCGGGTCTGGCGGTGTTCGGCGTCGAACCGGTCGAGGAGATGAGGTAAGCCATGCCCTTTCGGGACGACAGAGACCGTATCGACCGCGAAATCCTGGACATCATTCCGGAGCGTTTCGACGCTGATCCGGACAGCCAGCATGCCCGTAAGACGGCGCTGATCCGCACCATCCTGACCGTCTCGCTGGCCTTGCTGGCGGTGGCGGCAGTGGGCGCGGCCGGTCGCTATATCTTCTTCTCGCCCAAGCCGAAGGCGCAGGTGGAAAGCGGCGTGCCGCTGATCACCGCCGACGACAAGCCGATCAAGACCAAGCCCGGTCCGGACGAGCGCGGCGGCATGGACGTGCCCAACCGCGACAAGCTGATCTATGAGAAGATGGGCTCGGCACCCGAGTCGGAACCGCAGTCGGAACGGCTGCTGCCGCCGCCCGAGACGCCGTCGGCGCCGCCGCGTTCACCCTCGATCAAGCCGGCCTTCCAGACGCCGCCGGCCAAGGAAATCAATACCGCCAACCTGCCGCCCGACGCTCCCAAGCCTGCGAAGTCGGCCCCTGCGGCCCCTGCGGCTCCGGCGATGACCGCTGCCCTGCCGCCTCCGGCAGCGGCGACGGCGAAAGCGGCTCCTGCTGCAGCCAAGCCTGCCGCAGCGGCGGCTCCGGCCAAGCCGGCGGCTGCTCCGGCCCCGGCTGCGAAGAGCAGCGGCGGCGGCTGGCATGTTCAGCTGGGCTCGTTGAAGTCGGATAGCGACGCCAAGTCCGAATGGGGCCATATCCTGTCTTCCAACAAGGATGTGCTGGGCGGGCTGTCCAACGAGATCGTGCGGACCGATCTGGGTGCCAAGGGCATCTATTGGCGCATCTATGCCGGCCCGATGGACGAGGCCAAGGCCCGGACCGTCTGCGCCTCGCTGTCCAAGCGCAATCAGGGGTGCATCATTGGTAAGGAATAACCTGCCGGCCGCCGGCATCTTCGGCTGCGCCGGTCTGACCCTGACCGACGCCGAGAAGTCTTTCTTCGAACAGACCGACCCGCTGGGCTTCATCCTGTTCGCCCGCAATATCGACAGCCCGGATCAGGTCCGCGCCCTGGTGGATCAACTGCGCCAATGCGTGGGCCGCCGGGCTCCGGTGCTGATCGATCAGGAAGGCGGGCGCGTGCAGCGTCTGCGTCCGCCCCATTGGCCGAAACGTCCGCCCATGTCGGTGTTCGCCAAGCTGGCCGAGCGCGATCTGGCCAAGGGCCGCGAGGCCTGCCGGCTGAATGCCCGCCTGATCGCCGAGGATCTGGCGGCGCTGGGCATCGATGTGGATTGCGCCCCGGTGTTGGACGTGCCGGTGCCAGGTTCTCACGACATCATCGGCGACCGCGCCCTGGGCTGGGAGCCGATGCTGGTGGCCGATCTGGGCCGCGCCGTTTGCGATGGTCTGCTCGACGGCGGCGTGATGCCGGTGGTCAAGCATATCCCCGGCCATGGCCGCGCCCTGGTGGACAGCCATCTCGATCTGCCGGTGGTTACGGAAGACGCCGCCACTTTATCGGCCAGCGATTTCGCCTCGTTCCGCTCGTTGCGCGACGCGCCTTGGGCGATGACTGCCCATGTGGTCTACAAGGCCTTCGACGCCCAGCGTCCCGCCACCACCTCGCCGATCGTCATCAAGCAGGTGATCCGGGGCGAGATCGGCTGCGAGGCGGTGCTGCTGTCCGACGATCTGTCGATGAAGGCGCTGAAGGGCGATTTCGCCGACCGTACCCG
>Ga0182038_10000502_pt1 | contig 19662 bp, 21 predicted proteins | sample sta12Can44000108_FD_125976 | JGI IMG/M metagenome (GOLD analysis project Ga0182038, IMG submission 125976) | Lab enrichment of tropical soil microbial communities from Luquillo Experimental Forest, Puerto Rico - statanox.12C.anox.44.000.108 | ecosystem: Environmental > Terrestrial > Soil >...
AAGTGCATGATATTACTGATGTTGCTAACATGTTGCACAATATCATCAGTTAGTTTTCCGTCAGTAACTTCTAACATTACATAACCCGGAAAATAGTTTTTTTCACGCATTACTTTTTTGCCATTCTGAACTTTATAAACCTTTTCCATTGGAAGAAAAACCTGCTTGATAATTTCAGTCCAGCCATTACGGGCAATATCTTTATCCAAATACTCTTTTACGCTACGCTCTTTTCCGCTCACTACACGTAAAACGTACCATTTGGTTTCTTTTTGTTGAATAGTTTCTTCCATTGAGTCCATTACTTAAATAATGAATAAATCAGTTTCAGTAATTGGTTACTGCTAAAATCCATTAGCCAAACCATAGCAGTAATAATAACTGTGGCAACCAATACAATTACAGTGCTTTGTTGCAATTGTAACCATGTAGGCCAACTCACTTTTTCTACCAACTCATGGTAACTGTCTTTAAAATAAGTTGCAATCTTGTTCATTTCTAAATTGTTTAAGGTTTAAAGTTTAATAGGTTTAAGGTTCATCTAACTTTAAACCTATTAAACCTCAAACATTTGAAACTTCATCCGCACGGGCACTAGGATTCGAACCCAGATCAAAGGTTTTGGAGACCCGTATGCTACCGTTGCACCATGCCCGTATGAATCAAAAGTCTCCGGTCAAAGTTATGCTACGTTGACCAAAGACTTTCGAGTTGTTATGTTTATCTTCTTTTTTCAGAAGAATTTATCTTGATTTATTTCAAGATTTCAGTAACCTGACCAGCACCTACAGTTCTGCCACCTTCACGAATCGCAAACTTCAAACCTTTTTCCATAGCGATTGGCTGAATCAATTTAACTTGTAAATTAATATTATCACCAGGCATTACCATTTCTGTTCCTTCAGGTAAAGTAACTTCACCGGTAACGTCAGTTGTACGGAAATAGAATTGAGGGCGGTATTTGTTAAAGAATGGAGTGTGACGACCACCTTCTTCTTTACCTAATACGTAAACTTCACCTTTAAATTCTGTATGAGGAGTGATTGATTTTGGTGCAACGATTACCATACCACGGCGGATATCTTTCTTTTCAATACCACGTAATAATAAACCTGCATTATCACCAGCTTCACCACGATCCAATAACTTTTTAAACATTTCAACACCTGTTACAGTTGAGTTTAAAGGAGATTCCATTAAACCAACGATTTCTACAGACTCACCCACTTTAATTACACCGCGTTCAATACGACCCGTAGCAACAGTACCACGGCCAGTGATAGAGAATACATCTTCCACACTCATTAGGAACGGTTGATCTACCGGACGAGGAGGTAATGGAATATAAGTATCAACAGCATCCATTAATTCTTCAACTTTAGCAACCCATTTTGGATCTTCGGCCATAGCACCGGTTGCAGAACCTTGAATAATTGGCGTGTTATCACCATCAAAACCATTCTTCGTTAAAATTTCGCGAATTTCCATTTCTACCAATTCAAGTAATTCAGGATCTTCAACCAAATCAACTTTATTCATAAATACCACCATACGAGGTACACCTACCTGACGGGCCAATAAAATATGCTCTCTTGTTTGAGGCATCGGACCATCAGTAGCAGCCACAACTAAGATAGCACCGTCCATTTGGGCAGCACCAGTAATCATATTTTTAACATAGTCAGCGTGACCCGGACAGTCAACGTGTGCATAGTGACGGGTAGCGGTTTGATATTCTACGTGTGCAGTATTAATGGTAATACCACGCTCTCTTTCTTCAGGGGCACCATCAATTTCATCGTACTTTTTAGCAACATTACCCATTCCTTTTTTGGAAAGGATCATTGTGATGGCCGCAGTCAAAGTAGTTTTACCGTGATCCACGTGACCAATAGTACCAACGTTAACGTGTGGTTTGTCCCGGTTGAAGCTTTCTTTTGCCATTTTATTTTGTTTTTTAGTTGTGTTTTAAAAATTAGCGTTTAAAGGTAACACCTTTAAACCATTGTTTTCTATTTCATGTTATCAGCAACAGCACTACTATTTAACATTGTTGCGTCGCACATTTCATCTTCATCAAAAATCCGAGCCGTTAGTGAGAATCGAACTCACGACCTCTTCCCTACCAAGGAAGTGCTCTACCACTGAGCTACAACGGCAACTCTCAGTTGGCAGTTTTCAGTTGCAGCATCATCAGCTATTTAACTGTGTTAACCGCATTACTGCTTCCTGAACCTGGAGCGGAAGACGAGGCTCGAACTCGCCACCTATAGCTTGGAAGGCTATCGCTCTACCAAATGAGCTACTTCCGCAAAACATGTTTAAAAGTTTGAGGAAATTAGTTGTAAACTATTATACCTTTTTTAACCTTAAACTTTTGAAACCTGCAAAGAACTGTGGGCAGTGGTGGATTCGAACCACCGAAGTCGAAAGACAGCGGATTTACAGTCCGCCCCATTTGGCCACTCTGGTAACTGCCCCAGAGCCGAAGAAGGGAGTCGAACCCACGACCTGCTGATTACAAATCAGCTGCTCTACCAACTGAGCTACTTCGGCTTAAAAAAAGAACTACCCCTTTTTTCGGGATGGCAAAGGTAATGGAAAACTTATTTCAACAAAATTCTTACAAAGAAATTTTTTAGTAATTATCAACAACTTAATTGTAAGAAAGCATTTGAAATATTTTTTTTAGGAGAATGGCATAAAAAAAGTCCCGCTTTTTGCGGGACTTCAAGATTTTTAGGCTGCTAACTTTTCTTTTTTTCTTTTTATTTGAGATACTATTGATTCTAATGCGTTATCAAACGATTCTTCAAAGGATTTTGACGATGCTTTCACAAAGAAATCATGTCTTGGCACGTGTACTCTAATTTCGGCTACTTTGTCTTTGATGGTATGAACAACGTTGTCTAACTTCAGAAAAACATCCACTTTAACGATCCGGTCATGAAATGTGTCTAATTTTTCTAATTTACGTTTAACATACTCTACTAATTGCAAATCCGCATCAAAGCGTACAGTTTGGATATTAACGTTCATAACAACTCACGTTTTAAATGAAAAAATAATATTTAAAAGAACTACCTCAAGAAATAACGTTCTATTCTTTTCCTGTGGAGTATAAATTTAAACTAATCGTTTCATAAAAAGAAGTGAAAATGCTATTTTTTAATAAAATTTTTAACGCTAACTGAAGCCGTTTGAAAATTTTTAAAATTGCAGTTATTCTAAGCCTTCGGATGTGCTTTTTTATAAACTTCTTTCAGCTTTTCTATTGTGTTATGGGTATACACTTGGGTGGCAGCAAGGCTGCTATGCCCTAATAATTCTTTAACGGCATTTAAATCGGCACCATGGTTCATTAAATGTGTAGCAAAACTATGACGCAAAATATGCGGGCTTTTTTTCTTGATGGTAGTAACCTGAGATAAATACTTTTTAACAAAGCCATACACATATCTCGGTTGTAAAGCTTTTCCTTTTTCATTTACAAAAACAGTTGCGGTGCCTGCATTTTCCAGCGAAGCTTTCTGTTCTATATATTTTTTCAATTCATTCAACAGTTCAATTGATGCAGGAATAATTCTTTCTTTGTTGCCCTTACCCAAAACTTTAATTTGTTGATAAGCAAAATCCACTTGCGATTCTTTTAATTGAATTAATTCACTCAAACGCATACCGGTTGCATAAAACAATTGCATTACTAATTTTTCAGTTATGCCTTTCCAATCCTCGCCAAATTCTACATGGCTAAATAATGTGTCTAAACTTTTTTCCTCAACAAAAGACACCAATCGCTTGCCAACTTTAGGCGAAACAATCGTTGTCATTGGGGTTTGCTTCAATCCCTCAACTTTCATTTGATATTTAAAGAAAGATTTCAGAGTTGATATTTTTCTATTAATGCTTTTAGCCAACATGTCATCGTTCTTCATCTCTGCCAGCCAACTCCTCACTATCGGCGCTGTTATTTTTGATAAAGCAGGCGCATCAAACTGGCTGATAATAAAACTGAAAAATTGTTCCAGATCGTTTTGGTATGAAATAATCGTGTGCTGAGAATATCGCTTCTCAAATTTAAGATAATCGAGAAATCGCTGTATTTGCGGATATGTATCAATTATGGACATAAAAAAAGTAGCCTAAAGTTAGTTAACCAAGGCTACTTAAAATATGTTGGGAATAAAAGAGCGGTTACTCTTCTATTTGTCCACTTGCCAATTTCTGCTTGTAAATTGCTTTCAAAACCTGAGCTCTACGTGTAATAGATGGTTTTGTGAATGTCTGGCGTTCTCTCAACTGCAACAAAGTTTTACTTTTTTCAAACTTCTTTTTGTACTTCTTCAACGCCTTGTCGATATTCTCGCAATCTTTTGAGTCAATGATAAGCATAGCTTTTATACCTCCTTTAAGTGAATAATGGGCAGCAAAGGTAATATTATTCACCAAAATTCCAAATCTCATTCTAATTCATCTTTTTCAAACTAAATTGCACCCATGTTTACAGGCATTATAGAAACCACCGGAATCGTAGAAAAAATACAAGTGAGCGGCACCAATAAAACTTTTTGGATCAGTTCTCCTATCGGCAGCGAACTAAAAGTAGATCAAAGCCTTGCCCACAACGGCGTTTGCTTAACCGTAGAAGCTATTTCGGGTAGTGTACATACTGTTACCGCTATTGAAGAAACACTGCGAAAAACCAACCTGCATACGCTTACAATTGGCACAGAAATTAATCTGGAAAGATGCATGATAATGAATGGCAGATTAGATGGTCACATGGTGCAGGGGCACGTAGATTGTACCGCTACTTGCGTTGACAAAAAAAAATTAGACGGCAGTTGGGAATTTAGTTTTCAGTTTCCCGAAAATTTTGCACACCTGGTTATTGAAAAAGGCAGCATCAGCGTAAACGGAACCAGCTTAACTTGTTTTAATGTTACTAAAAACCAGTTTACTGTTGCCATTATTCCTTACACTTTTGAACATACCAATATTAAACATGTAAATGCCGGAAGCATTGTAAACATTGAGTTTGATATTATTGGCAAATATATTTTCAGAAAAAGTGAACTGGAAAAATAGAAGTAATTTTTTGTACTTAGCTGTTGAATAAATATGAAGCTATTGTTGCGTCGCACTCTTGTACTTTCTGCCACGAAGTCACAAAGACCCTAAGTAACACAAATAAATGTTTTGCTGTGACTCTTTGCCTATTGCCTCCTTGCCTGTTGCCTATTGTTCTAACAGCACAAGTGAGTGACACAACGAAGTTGCTATGAAATACAAAAGCCTGAAACAAAGCAATTCTTAATTACTACTTTTTAATTCTTCATTTAAATAGTTCTTCCTTTCAAAGCCCCACTCACAGCGGCATCCATGGCACGTTCTGCAAACGGACGGGTAATTTCATTTAACGCTTCAATCTTTGTTTGAATTAAATTTTTATCATCCATGGTTAAAGCCAATTGCAAATTTTGCATGGCCTGTGCAGTGGCAATCATTTCCTGCTGGTTAACCAATGAACTGTTTTTTGTGAGAAATTTTTCTGTAGTTTCCAAAATCTGTTCACCTTCGGTTTTGGCTTCTACCAATGCCCGTAAGGCAATATCGTCTTTTGCATGGGTAATACTTTCCAGCAACATTTTTTCTACATCTTCATCGGTTAAACCATATTGCGGTTTTACCTCAATGGATTGCTCAACGCCGCTGCGTAATTCTTTAGCAGTAACTACTAAAATACCATCGGCATTAATTAAAAAACTTACTTCTACTTTTGGCAAACCTGCAGGCATACCGGGAATTCCGGTTAAATTAAATTCGGCCAGTTTGCGGTTATCTTTTACCAAATCTCTTTCGCCCTGAAACACAGAAATTCGCATTCCGCTTTGCGCATCTTTTTGCGTGGTATATTGTCTGCCAACTTTTGTAGGAATTTTTGAATTACGCGGAATTAAAACATCCATCAAACCGCCCATCGTTTCAATTCCCAAACTCAATGGTGTAATATCTAACAATAAAAATTCTTTGTTGTTTCCGGCTAAAATATCGGCCTGAATGGCAGCACCTAAAGCAACCACTTCATCCGGATTTACTTCATCATGCACAGGCTGATGAAACAATTTACTCACTGCATTTTTTACAGCGGGAACACGAGTGCTGCCACCTACCATTACCACCGTTTCAATATCACTCACTTTTAGTTGTGCATCTTTTAATGCATTATTACAGCAGTCCAACGTTTTTTGAACAAACGGTTGAATGAGTTCTTCAAATTTTTCTTTGGTGATGGCTAATGTATCACCATTCCAATCAACAGAGAATTCGTTATTAGTGCTTAAATGTTTTTTAGCTTCTTCGGCACGCAAACGCAATCCCTGAGATAATTCTTTATTTAAACTTAATTCTTCATCGGTAATACCAAAATCGTTCATCCAATATTTTACAATGGCACGGTCTAAATCATCGCCACCCAAATATGTATCACCGTTGGTGCTTAATACTTCAAAAATTCCGTTGGTAATTTTTAAGATAGAAATATCGAAGGTTCCACCGCCCAAGTCATACACTGCAATGGTTTTATCTGCATCTTTTTCCAACCCTAACCCGTATGCTAAAGCTGCAGCAGTAGGCTCGTTCACGATACGTAACACATCTAATCCTGCCAATTTTCCGGCATCTCTTGTTGCCTGCCGTTGAGCATCGTTAAAATAGGCAGGCACGGTAATTACAGCTTTTGTTACCGGCGTTTTTAAAATATGTTCCGCTCTTGTTTTTAATTCTTTTAAAATGAAAGAAGATAAATCTATGGGTGAATAAAATTGATTACCCACCTGTACTTTTACCAATTTTTCATCGTCGTTATCAATTATTTTATAGGTAAAGAAAGATGCGTTTTGCTTAATATCGTTATAACTTTTCCCCATTAAACGCTTGGCAGAAAAAATGGTATTGGCAGGATCGGTTTCTAAATAAGCTTTAGCAGTTTCGCCAACGGTTGGATTGCCAAACTCGTCGAAATGAATTATGCTGGGAACCAAACTACTGCTATTATGCTCTTTTAAAGCAACAGGTTTTTTTGATTCCGGATGAATGATTGCCACTAAGCTATTGGTAGTGCCTAAATCAATGCCCACAATCATTTCGGCTTGTTGTAAACTTCCTGTTGCGATGTTAATACCAATCTTTGCCACGTTATAATGAAGAATTAAAAATGATGAATTAAGAATTGCAAAAGTAAAAGTTTGCTTTTGATATAGATTGCGAAAGAAGAAATAAGAATATTTAACTTTATTGAAATGAAAATACAATTAACAACCGATAAAAAAAGGTTTGAAACATGTGCCAAAATAATGTACACTTCAGAACCGTGGATTACTTTAAACAGAAACTACGAACAATGCTTAAAAGCTTTTGACGGTGATTATAAAGAAATTTATGTTGCCATAGAAAATGATGAACTGTTCGGGTTTATTATTTTACAAACGCAGGGAACGTTTAAAGGCTATATTCAAACCATTGCAGTGGCTGCAAATGCAAGAGGTAAAGGCATCGGTACTGCATTGATTGAATTTGCCGAACAAAGAATTTTTACAATATCGCCTAATGTTTTTATGTGTGTTTCATCCTTTAATCAACAAGCGCAACAGCTTTATCTTAAATTGGGTTATCAACAAATTGGGTTGCTGAAAAACTTTATTATTGAAGGTTACGATGAAATTTTATTGAGAAAAACAACCGGAACGTTAAGTGCGTTTGTGGTGAAAGAACATTATAATCCAATAAAATAAAATGTTATATTTACAGAAATATTTCTAATGCATAAAATAATTTTTGGTTTGTTGCTCGCTTCGTTAGTAGCTTGTAAAATAAAATCTCCGGAAGATAAACTGGCTGAGAAAATATTAAAATCACCCACTATTATTGAGATGGAAAGTAATATTCTTAAGTTGGCCGAAATAAATAAAAAAATAAGACAGGACACAGCTGTTATAAATAAGTACAAAAAGCTAGATTCCTTACAGAGAAAGGATTCTATAATGAAACTCTATTTGCACAACGACGATTATATGAGTGCAATGATGAAAGAGATGGAAACATTAAAAAAATTAAATAAAGAATTTCCGGAGTTAAATAAACTTTCGGGAGAATCGAGAAAAATTGTGTTTCAGAAAGTTTTTAAATCGGATAAATTTAAAGATGCACTAAAACCTTTCTCGACTATTGGAGATAAAATAAACTAAAATTTTAATTGATGCCTTTTGCTTAAAAGCCGAAGTGTGCGACGCAACAGGCGATGCTATAAAACACAACAGCTCGGTACAAAAGATCATACTTCTACTACATCTGTTTTACTTAGATAATCGTGCAAAGTTTTGTTTAAGAATGGAAGAAAGAACAGATCAATCACAATCATTCTTGCTGCACTGCGAATGAGGATTTGCAGAAAAGAGGGTTTCTGATTATTTGCATTGACCACTTTTGAATAGCTGAGCCACTTACCGGGTGTACGGGCAAAAATGCTTTCGAAAAAAGTATAATACAAAAATAGCATTGCAAAGAAATGCCAGGCAAATCCAAAATACCTGGACCGATAATAAAACACATACCAGTTCTGAATTTTATGGGTGATGTAAGCCAAAATAAAAATGAGCAAACTATCTGCTAAAAAATTAATTGTTCGGGTACCGGTGCCAACCTTGTTCATCGTTTTCTTTAATTAAGTTATTAATAACAGTTGCAAACTTTTGTTGTAAATCGTCTGCATTGTCGTAAACTATTGAGAAGTCGCTTATACCTGCAACTGTAGTTGAATGTTCTGCTTTGCTGTTTCGTAAATAGATTACAGGTTTGTTCTTCCCTTTTGCATAGCCGGCTTCAACACCAATGCCAATAGCTTTTTCAGAAGTTTCTGCAATAAAAATGTTGCAATTCTCAATATCTTTCATTGCTTGTTGCATCATTTGTTTTTCTTCCTTCAATTCAAACCGGTATTTATCTACAAAAACAGACGGATTGATTTTAAAATTTATCAACACAGCTATAATAGCTTTCAATTCACTATCCAAAAAATTCCTTTTGCAGTAACTGATAGAAATATATGCTGTCATATTTGATAAACGAAATTAGTAATTACTTTTGCCGCAAAATAAGAAGAAATGAATTTGATTGAAGAATTGCGTTGGAGAGGGATGATTCAGGATATGATGCCCGGCACAGAAGAACAACTGAACAAAGAAATGACCAGCGGATATATTGGCTTTGACCCTACTGCCGATAGCTTGCATATTGGCAGCCTGGTTCCTATTTTATTATTGGTGCATTTACAACGTGCAGGTCATAAACCTTATGCATTAGTTGGTGGCGCAACAGGAATGGTGGGCGACCCGAGTGGCAAAAGTGAAGAAAGAAATTTATTGAGTGAAGATATATTGAATCATAATTTGAGTTGCGTTAAAAAACAATTAGAAAAGTTTTTAGACTTCGATGGCAACAAACCCAATGCCGCCGTAATGGTAAATAATTACGATTGGTTTAAAGATTTTTCTTTTCTGCATTTTATTCGTGATGTTGGCAAGCACATCACGGTAAATTATATGATGAGTAAAGACAGTGTGAAGAAAAGATTAGAAGGCGAAACAGGCATGAGTTTTACAGAATTTACCTATCAATTAGTGCAGGGTTACGATTTCTATTGGTTGTATAAAAATAAAAATTGCAAACTGCAAATGGGTGGCAGCGATCAATGGGGAAATATTGTTACGGGAACAGAATTAATTCGTCGTAAAGCAGGCGGAGAAGCATTTGCATTTACCTGCCCGCTGGTTACAAAATCCGATGGCGGCAAGTTTGGTAAAACAGAAAAAGGAAATATTTGGCTGGATGCAAACAAGACATCGCCGTATCAATTTTATCAGTTTTGGTTAAATGCCAGTGATGAAGATGCCAAAAAGTGGATCAGAACTTTTACGCTTTTGCCAAAAGAAGAAATTGAAAGTTTATTAGCTGAACATGAGACTGCACCGCATTTGCGTGCATTGCAGAAAAAATTAGCAGAGCAGTTAACCGTATTTGTTCACAGCAAAGAAGATTATGATTTTGCAGTAAAAGCCAGTGAAATATTATTCAGTAACGATACCGCAGAAATTTTACAGAGCTTAAACGAAGAGCAATTATTGCAGGTATTAGACGGAGTGCCTACCGTTGAAGTTGCGCAACAACAAATTACTGAAGGTTATGATCTGTTAAGCTTTTTAGCCGATACAAAAATTTTTCCAAGTAAAGGTGAAGCGAGGAAAATGTGGCAGGGTGGCGGTATCAGCATCAATAAAATAAAAGTAAGTAGCGAAAAGTTAAATGTGAACAGTGAAGATTTATTACAAGAAAAATATTTGTTGGTACAAAAAGGAAAGAAAAATTATTATTTGGTAAAAATTGTTTAAGCTGAAAACATAATGCCGGATGCAAAAGGCTTAATGCGAAGGAGTATTCCTGCATGAAGCCTTTTGCATTTAGCTTTTAGCGTACCTCTTTAATCACTTTCCACATTTCTTCTGCAACGAGTTCATTTCCTTTTGGATTAAGATGCACTCTATCAACCGTTAAAATTCCTTTTTCAACATTGTCTTTATTATTGGCAAGATTGTATTGATGAAATATATTTCTTAAATCTACCAAAGGCAAATTATTCTGTGCAGCAAAACTTCTGATCCAATTACTGTACTGATTTAAATCGCCATCCTGCTGATTGCTGAAATCTGTTTTTTCACCAATCACCGCAGGCGTACACAAAATAATTCTAATATTTGATGCCTGCAATTTTCTAACCATTGCCTGATAAAATTTTCCAAACTTATCATAATCTGTTCCGGTACCTGCGGATGCTTTATGCCATACATCATTCACTCCAATATATATCACAACAATATTAGGCGATTTTGCCAACACATCTTCTTCAATTCTCAAATACAAATCATACACTTTATTTCCACTGATGCCAGCTCCGATAGTTTCATATTTTTCATTCAATCCTTCTGCTTTAATAATAGAATCAATACGTTTAATATAGCCACCGGCATTCATTCCCTGTTGTGTAATTGAATCACCAAAGAATAAAATTTTCTTTTTTTTATCAAAACGAAAAGACATGATTAACATAGACACAACAAACAGTGCCAGTAAAATTAATTTTGAAGTCATCATTGTATTATTTTAGTAAGTAAGGTTTTGTTTGATATACTTTCCACACAAATTCACCAAACAAAGTATTTGCCCAAGCAAACCATTTACGTGTGAATTTAGTTGGATCATCTTTATGGAATGATTCATGCATAAAACCGGTGCCTGCATGTGTTTTCTGTAATGTGATTAAACAATTTTTTATTTCGTTCTCATCAGATGAAGTTAGTCCTCTCATGGTAATACTTAAAGGCCAGATCATATTTTCGCCGCAGTGCGGGCCGCCAATTCCATCTGCAACAGAGCCTTTATAATAATATGGATTATGCAATGAAAGGCTATTTTTTCTTGTGTTCTGATATACAATATCTTTCTTCATTTCAGGAATTAAATATGGCAAAGATAATAATGACGGTACATTAGAATCGTCCATTAAATTATAACTACCATAACCATTGGTTTCATAAGCATATATTTTACCGCCGGAAGTATTTACTGCGGCATAAGTATTCAATGCATTTAGAACCTGATTAGAAAGATTAGTTGCATCTGCTGCTGTATTGGCATCTTTTACTATAACTGAAAAAATTTCGGCAATATGTTTTAATTCATTCGCTGCAAAAAAGTTGCTTGGAATTAAAAACGGAAAGATGGTTGCATCATCACTTGGGCGAAAAATAGAACATATTAATCCATTGGGATGAATAGGATTTCCATAACCATCCATCGGAATTCCTTCAATTGCCCAACGATTATTGTATCGTTGAAAATGATATGATCCTCTACCCTCAAAACGTTGCTGTTCTTTAAATGTTTTGATGATTAGTTTCATCGCTTCTATCCATTGCTCATCAAATAAAGTTGAATCGCCTGTTATCTTCCAATATCCATAACTCAATCTTATCGGATAACATAAACTATCAATCTCCCATTTACGTTCATGTACACCGGGCTTCATTTCCGTAAGATCATCTTTCCACTCGCTTATTTTTTTTTCATCTTTATAAAATGCATTGGCATACGGATCTTTTAGTACACATTTTACCTGGCGGTTAATTACACCTTTAATCAACTGCTGCAAATCCTTATCTTCTTTGCACAAAGGAATATATGGCCAAACCTGTGCAGAAGAATCACGTAGCCACATGGCATCAATATCGCCTGTAATTACATAAGTATCAGGCTTTCCATCAATCATTTCAAAATCTACCGTAGTATCTAATGTGTTGGGAAAGCAATTACCAAACATCCAACCCAATTCTTTATTGCCAATATTTTTCTGAACATCGGCTATTAGTTTTTCCACTGCTTTACTGGTAAACTTTCTTTGCGATGCTGCAACCCGCACAACCGGGAAATTATCATTTACTGTGGCAAATAATAATTTAGAAAAAAACAAACCGGCAGACGCGAGTGAAGTTTGCTGAATAAATTGTTTACGATTCATAATTAAAAGTAAAAAATATAATGAATGATGATGCAATTAGCTCAACAAAGAATCTAAATGTAAATTGCATTATGAAACCAATTATTCTTATTATACTTTTTTGGGGATTTAGCATTCCTTTGCTGTTTGCCAACGGCAACGATACAACACATGTTAAAATTCTTTTTGGCTACAACGATTTTACACTGAGTGACAGCGAAAAAGCTATTCTGAAAGATATAGTACCGTCAGACACAACCATCATATTAAAAAAAATTAACATTTATGGATATGCTGACAGCAGCGAAACCGAAAAAGGGAAAATAACACTTTCGCAAAAAAGAGCCGAACAAGTAAAAACATTTTTATTGGCCAATGGAATTGATACAAAACTGATTGCCGATGTAGAAGGAAGGGGCTTAAAGAAAACAGCTTTTGCATATGAGCAAGACAATGTTTTAGATAGAAAATCTGTTGTGGTAGTGATTGAATATGAAGCCAAAGTAATAGAAGAAACCATCATCATTCAAAGCACAAAGAAGAAAAAAGAAGATTAATTTAAAAATGATACAATGTTTTTTTGGAACATTTTGCCGCCACCCCTATTTTTGCACCCCAATCTGAAAAGATTAGAGGATTGGGTTATGGTGTAACGGTAGCACTACAGTTTTTGGTACTGTCTGTCTTGGTTCGAATCCAGGTAACCCAACTTTACTACCCAAAAAGCAATCTTTTGCAAGATTGCTTTTTTTACTTTCTTCTAAAACCCTTTGTTGCAGGTATTTTATAACCGCCATTTTTTACTTAACATTATATTTACCGGTTACCAATAAACATGAAAAAATTGTTTAAGTAGTTTATTTTATGTTCAGTACATCTTTATCTGGCACCCATTTTAATTGCCATTGATGATATTTATCTAAAACTTTTTGAGGGGCATAAGTGTACCACCCATATCCATCACGTCGCTCTCTTTCAACTTCAGCAAGTGAATACACCACTTTACTATCACGATTACAGAAAATTGGCCTGTGCGTTTTAAGTTCATAATAGCGTGTCCAAATTGGCGGTGCAGTAGAATCTATTTCTACTACTTTATCAGATGTGGATATGCGAAATGTTGTTACAATCCGCTCAGCCGGAATCGTTTTGATTCGTGTATTATAAATCTTTGATTGATTAAACCAAATAACCGCATTTTGTACAGCCTCAATAATTTCGTTTGAAGGGCTTTCAATACTCATTAAAAAAAGTACAATATCTGAGCTTTCCCCATTACAAATACTTGGCGGCTCAAATTTACGAGCCCATGCAGGCATTAAATTCATTTCGTCGTATTGCTGACACCATGCAGTTGGTTTATCTGCATCATTTATCTGGGTTCTTAAAATACAAGCCAAACCCTTTTTGTACGCTTCTGAGATTTTCTCACGCCGTTTCGCATCAATAAAATTATAGATTGGTTTTTGGTCTTGTATATTTTTCAATAATTCAATAATTCCTATAAAAGCACCATCATTAAAAGTAATGTATCTGCTATAATTGTTTTCCAACGGATAATACTGCGGCCAGCCTCCATTTTTATATTGGGCAGTCAAAATATAATCCAATCCTCTTAATGCAGCATCTTTATATTTATCTTTTTTGCTTACTGAGTATGCAATAGCCAATGCTGCTATTTGCGTAAAACCAGTACCATTGTCAAACGTAGTATTCAGTTTATTTTTAGCAGATGCAACACTATCTTTCTGCTTATCCGTAAGTATTGCAAACACATCATAATTTTTTGCCCAACCTCCATTAGTTTTTTGAAATAAGAGTATATTATCCGCAATCTGAGTAACATCAGTTGTTTTGTATCTTGGGCAACCCGGCAAAGGATTTATAATATTATTTTTATCAAACACATAATACCAATGATTAGAATTATCGGCAAATGGTTGCATTTTAATCTCTTGAGCCTGCATTAACTTTATTAGAAAAAGCAATACAATAAAAATTGTTGATTTTTTAAAACTTTTCAAAGCACTTTTTTTATACTGATTTTTAAAATCATTTTTCCTAAAACCTATTCAAATACATTCAATTATTACTTAATGACGGAATTGATACATTTTACTTTTTTCTTAGTAATGAAACAAAATAGATTTTAAAGATAAGAATTTTAAAAACCACCGGGGAAGAGTTCTCGGTGTTGATCAAGCTTTATGCCTGCTGTAAAACAAATTTCAATCATTCACTTAATAAGTTTCAGAAAGATTATCAAATTGTAACTAATAAAAAACTAATAAGGCTTCCATCCTTTAAAAATTTTTTCAAGCGTATATTCTTTTGCTTCTTTATCTGTAAGCACATAACTCCATTTTGCTCTTTTAGCCGTTGATGCGCCATCTCCACTATTTTTATATTCTGCATAATAAGCAGTAGACTCATTTTCAGCTTTCCCCCAATTGTGCCACCCTTCAGGGCGAATGTGGCTACCTAATTCACAGGCAATAAAAACAACCTTTGCATATGCCCGCCACGGTCTCCCTAAATATTCCATTTTACACTCTTCGTCTGCAATCAGTTTACAATTAAAAAAAACATACCCATATTTCTGCCATTGCGTTGTTGATGCTGCTGTTATGTAAGAGTTAGTTAAACTTTTAATAGTACAATTTTGAAATATGGCTGTAGCATTTCCAAAAATAAAATCAGTAGTTCCTTCGATAAAACAGTTTAAGTAATATTGCCTGCTACTGTCGTTGGCAGTTAATAATGTGTCTTGATTACCGAGAAGATTGCAATTTTTTATTACAAACCTGTCTCCATCAACATGTAAAGCAACTGCTTGCCCAACTCTGCCTGCAGAATTTTTAATAGTTAAGTTTTCTAATGCAATATCATTACCATGCACATAAAAAGTGTATGAACTAAATGTGCTGAATTTCTTCTTATTGTTTACCGTATCTGATGCAATAAATTTTCCTGAATAATCACCATAAGTAATAATTGTGTTCTCTTTACTTTCACCAATAATTGAAAGATTTGTTACCCATGCAGGAATAGTAACTTTTTCCTTATACACTCCATTTTTAATAAAGATGGTTATATGTTCCGGAGAATATGCCCTTACTGCATCAATAGCTTCTTGAATGCTTTTATAATCGCCACTGCCATCTAATGCTACAGTTAAATGTGGCTTATAAACTTGCTGAGCATTTACACTGAGCCCACATAAAAAAAACAATCCTGCAAATAAATATTTCATCATAATTATTTTACTAAATAGTTGACTAAATCAAGTTTCAAATCTTTAATCCCCTCAACTGCCAATGCTGCTACTTTATTGGCACCAACCGGGCTTAAATGGGTATCATCTTTTTTTCCCTGAGGATAATTTGGATGACCAGGTTCTACATAATTAAAGAGTGTTTTGGCACCTTCTTCTCCTAATGAAAGAATTAGTTTTTCTGTTTTCGAATGCAAATCAATTAATGGAACAGAGAGGCTGTCTGCAATAAATTTAGTTGCTTCAGGATAGGCACCATGCGAGTCAATAAAGACTCCATTTTTGAATGATCTTCGCATGATTGGTGTAAGTAATACAGGAATTGCTTTTTTGCTTCGTGAGTCGTTTATAAATATTACTAAATTTTTTTTGAACGCTTCTATTGAAGTTCCTACGCCAGGTTTATCCACTTTTTCATCATTATGTCCAAATTCAATAAAAACATAATCACCTTCTTTCAGATTATCTAAAATGGTAGCCCATCTTTTTTCATTAATAAAAGACAATGTGCTTCTTCCGTTCTGTGCCCGATTTTCAACTTTTACATCACTATTAAAAAACTGGCCTAATGCCATCCCCCATCCGGTTTCAGGAAATGCTTTGGGATCTTTATTTGCCATAGTGCTATCTCCAATCATCCATATTGTAATTGGTGTTGCCGGTTTTATAAAACCTAAACAAAGCAGAATTGAGAATGTAACAAGCTTATTTTTCATTTTTTAGTTTATTCTTGATTTTTAATTTTTATTTGATTTCTACAGATAAATCAGATGCTTTATTGCTATACTTTATTTTGGATTTGTCTATAAGAGTATTAGAAAAATTAATCAGATTCGTTTTATCTCCGCTCACACTAATCAGCAACTCCGGGTTAACGCTATATTTCAGTCCGTTAAATAAAATCCTGGAACTATTTTCAACAAATACTAGTCGGTTTAATTTTGTACTATATATTTCCGCATTTTTTAGACTTATATTTTCAGCTTCAAATATTTCGATTCCCTTTGTAGATTTAATTACAACATTATTTAGATTAATATTTTTAATACTCATTTTACTTCCGATAACAAATCCTCTGTGAGATCTGTACACAACACAATTTCCCACTATAATATATCCGGTTGAAATATTTTTTTTCTGCCTTCTTTATCTTGTCTGCTTTTTATACAAATGTTATCATCACCAACACCCAAAACGCTACCCTCTATTAAACCATTTTTACAACGCTCTATTATCTATACCATCGCCATTTTGAGCATAATCAGTCTTTTTGCAAGTATGCTTCTAACAATCAGATTATCGTCGGAAATTGGTAACTGGTTTCTTGCTTGTATTTTTTCTTCCCGATTTCTTTCGATAAGAAGATATAAATTGAAGTCGTCGGAAAATTGCAAAACAGCAGCACTACTTAAATAGAGATTAACATTATCCTACATTACAATTAGCCATGTTAACACAATCCTGATTGCATTTTTTTATTCGAATTACTGAATATTATTTGTTACTCTCAACCAATCAAAATCTGCAAAACCGGCATCATTAATTTGATTTATCCGGGTACAAAAAATTCCAAACTTTGCACCAATCCATTTACCTTCTTTAGCATAAAAAGTTTCTTCAACATCCTTGAAAGAAGATCCGTCATAACTATAACTAAATTTACATTTGGCTTCTTTACTTACACTAACTCTTAAATAAATGGAGTTGCTTACGGCTTTACCAATTATTGTTTCTTTTTCTTCTTTACCCTTATCTGCATCTATGCAATTTGTATATACTAAATACACGCCATCTTTTTTACTCTTCAAAGCGATATTGGCATAGTTCATACCCATAACAGCTAATCCTGTTTTTTCATTTTCTAATTTTGGATTAGGAGTAAAACCTAATTTTGTTGTTACTATAAATTCTTCGGCAGGAAATTTTTGTTGCAATACATTTGGTGCAAACCATAAATTAGCTACACTATCAATTCTGTCGGAAAATAATCTCAACAAACCTTTTGATTGATTTGTAAAAGACCATGTAGCTTTTGGGTTAGCCATCCATTGCCATTGCAGCCCTAATTCCTTGCTATTAAAATCATCGCTCTCTACAGGAGTTTCAACTGCAAATGTTTTTCCAACATTTGGCTTTTTATAGTTAGAAACCGGTTCTCCTTTTCCATCGCCATCTCTGTCTATTCCAATTACGGGCCAGTCATTTATCCATTGCATAGGTTGCAGGTGAACAACTCTGCCATAAGGTCCTTTATCCTGAAAATGTAAAAACCAATTTTCGCCGGTTTGTGTTGTTACCCATGCTCCCTGATGAGGCCCGTTGATGTTAGAATTACCTTGATCCATTACCACTTTTCTTTCATAAGGTCCGTATACATTTTTAGAACGTAAAGCCAATTGCCAACCGGTGCTAACTCCACCGGCAGGAGCAAAAATGTAATAGTACCCATTTCGTTTATAGAACTTGGGGCCTTCTAACGTAGGATCAGCATCATGACCATCAAATACCAATTTACCGCTTTCGATTGTTTTTGTGCCTTCCGCATTCATTTGTTTTACAACAATTATTGATTTGATTCCTGCACGGCTTCCTGCATATCCATGAACTAAATAAACTTTTCCATCATCATCCCATAATGGGCAGGGGTCAATTAATCCGTTGCCACTTTCTATCAAAACCGGTTCGCTCCATGGGCCTTCTGCTTTTTGTGACTTGATTAGATAAATGCCGAAATCAGGATCAGGGTAATATATATAAAATTCATTGTTATGATAACGAATAGACGGAGCCCAAACACCATTGCCATGTTGTGTTTTTGAAAAATGACCGAAAGGTGGCTGGCGGTTTAATGCATGTGTGAGAATTTGCCAGTTGACTAAATCTTTCGAATGTAATATTGGCAATCCCGGCACATCTTCAAATGAAGATGAAACCAGATAATAATCGTCGCCAACCCTTATTACATCCGGATCTGAATAATCTGCATGCAAAACCGGGTTCTTATACGTTCCATTACCATTATCGGCTACCCAAACTTTTGATACGTACGTATTTTGAGCACTTACTGCAGAGAAGCTTAACAATGAAACGCCTACAGTTAACACAAAAAACAATTTTAAGTTAATATTAAAATGCATATAATTTATTTAAAATTCGTTTTATTTACCTCAAAAAAATTATTTAACATTATGTACAAGATTCCTTACAGCAATAACACTTTCTGGCAAACTATCCTTTGCGGGAACAGCCATTGGAAAGTTTTTATGTATTTGCTTATAAACATTGCTTACACTATAACTGCTATCGCGTGGAATTTCTTTTGTTTGAGATCTTACCTGATGTACAAATATTGTTACTATTAAAAATAAAAAAGCAATTTCGTAATTGCCGATAACATCCTTCCAATTACCATAACAATTTATTTATAAAATTAAGGGTTATGCTTATCAAGTTTATAGGCAGACTGTTTCCATGTTTTCATTTTGATAAAAAATTTACCACTCGCATTTGTTAAGAATTCTAAATAAGGTTCTATTTTTATTTCACTAAATCCCGGGAACATCACTATCCACACCCAAAATATTTTTACAAAATTCTATAATCCCAATATTTCCACATACATGGCAATCTGAATATTCAAAGCAACTAAAAGCCGTTGCAGTTTTTTTTCATAAAAACCTTAATTTTCCAAAATGAAAAGAACTTATTGCAATTTCATTATTACTTTATTTACAGTTGTTCAGATTTCGGCACAAACTAAAAGTATTGTGGGTGCCGGGAA